>Ga0299914_10004283_pt1 | contig 10256 bp, 9 predicted proteins | sample RVTome_10_FD_201361 | JGI IMG/M metagenome (GOLD analysis project Ga0299914, IMG submission 201361) | Soil microbial communities from uranium-contaminated site in the Upper Colorado River Basin, Wyoming, United States - RVT153D57 (version 2) ... | reverse complement strand
CGCCGGCGTTCCCAAATGACCATCTGGCTGCTCGACTACCTGTCTATCACCGTCCTCGACCGGCGCAACGCCCACCTCGCCCGCGGGGTGCACGAGGCCCGCGGGCAGGAACGGAGCGGCTTCGAATACGCGAAGCGCGGGGCGGCGGGGTCTGGGTCTCCTTCGACAAGCCGTGGCCGGCTAGCGCGGCCTTGATCATCATCGGATGAGCCGCGCCGGGCCAGTCCGTGCAAGCTCGCTAGCCGGGGACGACTTGTAAGGTTCTCTGTGCCCGGCCCGCGATCTGGTCTAGCCCTTTAGAGCTTGCATTGTCCGCGGGAAGGTAGATCACCATTCGTTGGTCGTCCTCGGGCAAGGCGAGCGTCTCGTACGACAGCCGCAGCTCGCCCACCTGTGGATGGATCATTCGCTGGATGCCGTGCCGTCGCGGCGCGCGTAGAGCCGCGGCAAATCGACTCGTGAACGCGTCACCTGAGAGAACCTCCAGCTCACCGGCGAGCACAGCGAGGTGTGCATCATCGGGCTTGGCATCGAAGGTCAAGTTGGTGACCAGTTCGTCGGCCAACTCCTCCCAATCCGGATGCACCGATGCGGCCCGCGCGTCGGCGAAGGCGTAGCGTGCCAGGTTCGGCGTTGGGGAGTCCAAGATGCCCAGCGGGCGAACAAGCCGTTCGTAGCCGGAGGTGTGGGCGAGCACGTCGGTCAGGCGGTTGAGCACCACCGCAGGCGTGGGCTCCAGTTGGTCCAGCATCTGGGTGACGGGCTGCCGAACGATCCACGCTGGCGGTGACACCGCCGCCGGGCACGCATTGCCACCGGCGGCCTTGGCCGCGCGTACCAGCAGTTCGCGATCACCCGCGGACAACTGCAACGCGTTTGCCAGCGTCGCCAACACCTCCATGGATGGATGCCGGTCACGGCCCTGCTCCAGGCGAGTGAGGTACTCGATGCTGATACCGGCCAGTGTCGCCAGTTCGGCGCGACGCAACCCGGGCGTTCGCCGGCGCTGCCCGGGTGGCAGCCCGACGTCGGTCGGCTGCACCGCCTCGCGGCGTGCCCGCAGGAACGCACCGAGCTCGCTATCAGCCATGCCTCCACACTAACCGCGAACCGCCCGGGCTGGGTGGCCCTGCCAGGGCCAGCATCAGCCCGGTCTCCCTCGCAACGTCCGTGTCCATCACGGTGAAAGTGCAAGCCGTCCACGGGAAAGGAACCTGATATGGATCTCGGACTCGCCGGTCGAACCGTCATCGTCACCGGAGGAACCGGCGGCATCGGCCGCCATCTCGTTCGCCAGTTCGCAGCCGAGGGCGCTCACGTCGTCCTCACCTACCATGAGGCCCAGCACGACGCCGAACTCCTGGCCAAGGAGATCGGCAACAACACCCGAGCCGTCCGGCACGACATGAGCGATCCGGACGCCGCGCCGGCACTGGTCAACCACGCACTGGATTGGACTGGACGGATCGACGTCCTGGTCAACAACGCCGGCCACTGGGGCTCGATGGCGGTATCAGACGACAGCAGATTCGAAGCGGTCGAGGACTGGCAGTCCCTCTTTCGGATCAACGCCGAGGGCGCAATCCGGCTCAGCCGCGCCACCGCTCCCATCATGCGCGATCAGAAGTGGGGCCGCATGGTCCACATCTCCTCCACCCTCGCCGTTGGCGGAGCCGCCGGAGCCGAATACTACGCCGCAGCCAAGGCCGCCCTCCATGGGTTCAGCCGATCCGCTGCCTTCAGCCTCGGCAGAGACGGCGACATCCTGTCCAACGTGGTCATGCTCGGCCTGACCCGCACCGACACCAACACCGCGATCACGGATGCGGCGGGTGACCACTACAGTGCGCTGGCGCCGATCGGACGGCTGTTGGACGCCGAGGAAGCCGTGCGTCCGATCGTGTTCCTGTCCTCGACCGCGAACAGCGGAATCACCGGACAGGTCATCTCGGTCAGCGGCGGCGTATAGCGGTCACTACGGCGATTGGCTTGCCCTCGGCATAACAGAACGAATCGAGGCACCCGTTGGCGACGTCCTGGCCAGTTCGCAGGGGCCGGCGGAAGCTCGCGACGTGGCAGCGAGTTAACCGCGTCTCATAGGGGCTGGGCTTATTCGGTGCGTTGCCGTTCAGGTCAGGCGTCGGCGGGTCCACCAGAAGCAGAATCCGGTGAGTAGGACGGCGGTGGCGGTGAGGATGCCGGCTTCGGTCCATTGGAGGGGCCAGAAGTTGCTGGCGGGGTGGTAGGTGAGGTCTTGGCGTAGGCCGAGGGTGGCGATCCATTCCTCGCAGACTGTGAATCCGGCGTCTGGGCCGCAGTACTGCGGGTCGAAGGGTCCGGTGAAGGCCTGGCCTGTGTCGGTGATGGTCTGGTTGGTCAGCACCCAGGCGTCGGGCAGGTTGGCGCTGGCGAATACCGTCATCTCACCGGTGTCAGGGTTGATGGACACACCGTCCAGCGGTGAGGTGTCAAGTGGGTTGATGATGTTGCTGGCGGCCACCAGCTGTTGCCTGACCCATTCCTGCATGGAGAAGACGGCGACGCTGTAGATGGCGAGAGTGGTGGCCATCGCGGGCACGGTGCGGCGGATCAGCATGCCTGCGGTGACGCCGAGGATGAACGCGAACAGGGCGTAGCCGATCGGGACGATGCCGCGGGCGCCATAGACCAAGGGGGTGATCCGGTCACCGGCGGCGGCGTCGATGCGGTGTGCCCACGTGGTGACCGCCCAGCTGAGCAGCCCCACCGTCGCTGCCGACACGGCTGCGATGACGGCGAGTTTGGTGCCGAGCCAGCGGGTGCGGGTGACCGACTGGTTCCAGGCCAGGCGATGGGTGCCGGTTTCGAGTTCTCGGGCGAGCAGCGGGGCGCCCCAGAAGATGCCGATCACGGCGGGAACCACGTACATGATCGCGTTGGCGAGCTCGTAGACGGTGCCGCTGATGCCGGTCTTGACCTGGGTGAGGAAGTTGGTGATCGCGGCGGCGCAGTCGCTGCCGCAGCCGGCTATATTGGCGGCGTCGTACGCGTCGGCGATGGTGAGGCCGGTGATGATCAGAGCGACGCTGAGGCCGGCCAGTGCGCCGACGGTGATCCAGGTCTGGGTGCGGAACTGGCGCCAAGTGAACCAGATCATGGCGTGGTCTCCAATGCAAGCCGGGGGTCAGTGGCCGTCCGCGACATGTAGGCCAGGACCATGTCTTCGAGGCTAAGCTGTTCGACGGTGAACGACAGGCGGTCGACCGGGGTGGCGCTGCGCACGATCAGGGTGGACTGCCGATCAGTGTGGCTGCCCTCGATCACCTCGACACCGGTCGGCAGGTCGGCGAGGTCGCGGCGCGCACCGGTGAGCCGGTAGTGACTGGCCAACAGGTCGTCCACCTCGCCGGCGACCCGGACCCGGGAGGCGACCAGCACGATCAGGTAGTCACACACACGTTCGAGATCCGAGACCAGATGCGAGGACAGAATCACACTCGCGTCGTGGTCGGCAATGAAAGCCATCAGGCCCTGCAGGAACTCCCGCCGGGCCAGCGGATCGAGACTGGCCACCGGTTCATCGAGGATGAGCAGCTCCGGTCGCTTCGCGATGGCCAGGGTCAGCGCGAGCTGGGCGCGCTGACCGCCGGAGAGCCTGCCGGCCTTTTGGGACGGGTCGAGGCCGAGTCCGCTGATCCGATCATCGGCCAGCTGTTGGTCCCAACCGGGGTTGGTGTGGGCGCCGAACCGCAGGTGATCGGCGACGGACAGGCCCGCATAGGTAGGGGCGTCCTGAGCGACGAAACCCACCCTGGCCAGCTGTGCGGCACCGGAGGCCGGATGGCCACCGAGTACCTCGATGCTGCCCGACGTGGGTGGCAGCAGACCCACCGCAATGTGCAGCAATGTCGTCTTGCCCGCACCGTTCGGGCCGACCAAGCCGACTACCCGACCGGGCGGGATGGCGAGGGTGCAGTCGGACAACGCCACGCGTCGCCCATACCGCTTGGACAGGCGGTTGGCCTGCAGCACGGGGTGGCTCATGCGGTCTTCTCCTCGATCAGCGTGCGGAATGTGCTCACGAACAGCGCCTCGATACTTTCGGCGTCCAACCCGGCCGCCCGGGCCTTCGCCAGCCAGTCGCGTAACTCCTCGCGAAGCGGACCATGAGCGGCCAGCGACGCGTCGGTCAAGGTCCGCGTGACAAAAGTGCCCACCCCCGGACGCGCCGCCACCAGACCCTCGTACTCGAGCTCCCGATACGCCTTGAGCACCGTGTTCGGATTGATCGCCACCTTCGCCACCACGTCCTTGACCGTCGGCAGCTGGTCTCCCTCGGTCAGCAACCCCAACCGCATCGCCTGCCGAACCTGCTGGACCAGCTGCATGTACGGGGAGACACCGGAGCGGCCATCCAGGTGAAACTCGATCACCGTCAAACTCACATTCATCTAGGTTCCTAGCACTATAGGATACGAAGGTATCTGAGTCAAGTCCGCGAGAAATACTCGGGCGTAGCCAGCCCACTCGAAGGGTCCTACCGGAACGGCTCGTTCGGGGTCGATCCGGTCAGTACCTCGCTGGACACAGCGCGCGTCGGCACTGAGCCGGAGTAGTGACACGCCCGCCAGTTGCCCTTGGCTGCGCGCTAGATCGAGCCGAGGAAGCGGTAGATCAGGCGTGCGGCGCACGCGGGCTTAGGGCCGGCGTCACATTCAACTGAGGCCGTGATTGCCACCTGGTACCCCGCGGTCACCTGCTCGACCTTCTCCACGGTGGCCGTGAGGCGGATCCGGGAGTCGACCGGCACCGGTGCGGGGAACCGCACTGTATCCAGGCCATAGTTGATCGCCTGAACCGCGCCGTCGACGCGCAGAAGGTCGCCCAGCAGGACTGGAATCACCGAAAGCGTCAGGTACCCGTGGGCGATGGTGCATCCGAAGGGTCCGGCAGCGGCTCGCTCGGGATCGACATGGATCCACTGGTGGTCGCCGGTCGCATCGGCGAACTCGTCGATCTGGTCCTGGCTGATCTCCTGCCAGGAGCTCGACCCTAGTCGGGCTCCTTCGAGTCCAGGGAGATCGGCTAGTGTCACTGTGCGCATTGGGCCTCCGTTTCCGTCGAGTTCCGGCTCTGACGTCTCACACCGGGTCGCCCGCCATCGATGCTGGTCGTCGCGCCGGTCCAGGGTTCTGCGGTGAGGAACTCGCCGACCAGTGCGGCAACTTCTTTCGGGCGTTCCAAGAGGAACAGGTGACCGGCGCCCCGAACTACGTGCAGCCGTGCATCCGGGATGAAGCGTGCCAGGATCCGGGCGTTGACGAGCGGGACGATCGGATCGTCGTCGCCAGCGAGCACGAGGGTCGGTTGACGCAGCCGGTGCAGCCACGGCACGCTGGTCCACCCGCTGATGGCATAGAGCTGGCCGACATATCCTCGCAGAGACGGCCGTTCGACGAATTGCGCGACCGATCCGTTGAGCAGCGCGTCCGGATCATCCCTGGCGGTGCCGCCGTAGATGCGTCCGGCGATCCGGCGGTAATAGTCCGGCTGGTAGTAGCGCCGTGGCGTGGCCAGAGACAGCAGAACCCTCGGCGAGCCGGGGATGCCACCGAGGCCCGGGCCGGTTGCGGCCAGGACGAGACGCCGTACCAGGTCTGGCGCCTGGTGGGCCAACTGCTGGGCGATCACTCCTCCCAGCGAGATGCCGAGCACGTCCACGCGGTCATATCCCAGGGCGCCGACCATGTGCTCCACGGTGCTCGCCACGCCGCGCATCCGACGCGGCCAGGAGTAGGCGGACGACTGGCCGACGCCCGGCGAGTCAAAGCTGATCACCTGCAGCCGTAGCGCAGCCAGCTCTCGCTCGAAGGGCACGCCGAGGTCGAGGCTGGCACCGAGCCCGGTGATGACCAGCACCGGGGGCCCCGTCCCGCGCACCGACGTGCGCAACCGGACTCCGTCGACGTCGACGAACCGGATGGTGGCTCGCTTACGCGAACGCGCCCACACCCGTGATGTCCCTCCCCACGATGAGCGTCTGGATGGTTTCGGTGCCTTCGAAGGTATGGATCGCCTCGATGTCGGCCATGTGCCGCATGACGTGGAAGTCCAGCAGGATGCCGTTACCGCCGAGCAGGTCTCGTGCCTCGAAGATGACTTGACGGGCTTTGCGGGTGTTGTTCATCTTCGCGATCGCCGCGATCGTGTCGGTCATCCGGCCCTCCTCGATGAGCCGGCCCAACCGCAGGCAGTACAGCTGCATGGAGCAGACCTCGGCGAGCATCTTCACCAGCCGGTCCTGCACGATCTGGAAGCTCACCAACGGCTTGCCGAACTGCTGACGCTGCCGGCAGTAGGTCACCGCGACGTCGTATGCCGCGGTGGCGTGGCCGAGTGCTGCCCACGCCACCGCGTTTCGGGTGCCGGCAAGAACGCGCCCGGTGTCCTTGAAGGTGTTCGACCCCGGGAGCCTGTTGTCTTCGGAGACCCGAACGTCGCTCAGGGTGATCTCGGCCTGCCATACAGCGCGGAGCGATCCCTTCCCTTCGATGCGTGTCGCGGCGTATCCGGTCGTGCCCTTCTCGACCAGAAATCCCTTGACCTGACCGTCTTCGACATCGCGAGCCCAGACGATCACCACGTCGGCGATGGTGCCATTGCCGATCCACTTCTTCGAGCCGTTGATCACCCACTCGTCGCCGTGCCGACGGGCTGACGTCTCCAGCGCGACCGCGTCCGAGCCGTGCCGCGGCTCGGTGAGCGCGAACGCGCCGAGCTTCTCCAGTTGCGCCATCGGGGGCAGCCACCGTCGTTTCTGCTCCAGCGAGCCGAGCATGGCAATGGACTGCATGGCGAGCCCGGCTTGCACGCCGAGAAAGGTTCCCAGACTTCCGTCACCACGGTTCAGCTCCATGTGCACCAGGCCGCTGGCGATCGGACTCATCGGCGGGCAGCCGTACCCGTCGATGCCGTCTCCGATGATGCCGAGCTTGGCCATCGACTCGATCAGGGGCCAAGGAAACTCGGCGCGTTCCCAGTAGCCGTTGATGACCGGCAACACTTCGTCGTCGACAAAGTCGCGGGTGCGCCGCCAGTAGCTCACTTCCTCCCGGCTCAGCTGGTCTGCGATCCGGAAGTAGTCGGTGCCCAGCGAGCGACCGATGCCCTCGTGCATGTTGCCATCCTCACGTGTCGAATACGTAGGTTCCGGGTGCGTCGATGAGTGGCCGCAGGCCCCCGCCGCCGAGTTGGTCCGGAGCCGGCTTGTCCGGCCCGCAGCGCTCGCCGAACCAGGCGACCGCATCAGACCACCAGGTGTCCTGGCGCGTCTCCGCGCCCCTGAGCCAAGCTTGCGGGTCGGCCGGGTTCTCCTTGCTGGTCAGGTAGCTCGCCTTCGGGTTGCCCGGCGGGTTGACCAACGCCGCGATGTGACCGCTGCTGGACAGCACGAATCTGCTCTCGCCGCCGAGCAGCTGGGTGCTGCGGTAGCAGCTCTGCCAGGGCGTGAGATGGTCGGTGATCCCGGCGACGACGTAGGTGTCGGCGGTAACCCGGGACAGATCAACGGTGACGCCGCGGGCCGTCGTCGCCCCAGGGCGGACCAGGAGGTTGTTCATTGCCAGATCGACGAAGTCGGCGTGGAGCGCCGAACTCATCCGCGTGGTGTCAGCGTTCCAGAACAGGATGTCGAAGGCGGGTGGCTTCTTGCCGAGCAGATAGTTGTTCACCCAGTAGTTCCACACCAGGTCGGCGGGCCGGAGCCAGGCGAAGACCTCGGCCAAAGCCCGCCCGTCAAGATAGCCCCGGCGCCTGGACTTTGCCTTTGCCGCCTCGGCAAGCCTGCGGTCGACCAGCGCTCCCGGGACGCCGGCATCGGCGAAGTCAAGCACCGTGACGCCCAGACCGAGCGCTGCCAGCCGGTCCAGCTGACCGGTGCCGGCCAAGTGGGCCGCAGCAAGGCTGGCGATGATGCCGCCGGAACAGAAGCCGAAAATGGCCGAGCGGTCGCTCCCGCAGATTCGCTGCATGGCGTCGAGGGCATCGAGCACGGCTTGCACATAGTCGTCCATGCCGCGATCGGCGTAACGCGCATCAAGGTTGCGCCAGGAGATGACGAACACCTGCTGACCATGGGTGACCAGGTGCTCCACCAGGCTCCGTCCAGGCGAGAGGTCCAGCGCGTAGTACTTGTTGATCGTCGGTGCCGCTATCAGCAACGGCACGGCGCGGACCAGGTCGGTCTGCGGGCGGTACTGGATGAGTTCGAACAGGTCGGTGCGCAGAACGACCGCTCCGGGCGTGACCGCGATGTTGCGGCCGACCTGGAACGACGATCTGTCCACCATCTGGGGTATTCGGGGCGCGGTGGCCAGATCACGCAGCAGGTTGAGCCCGCCTCGCAGCAGGCTCAACCCGGCGGTGTCGACGACCGCCTTCGCGGACGCCGGGTTCACCAGGGGAAGGTTGCTGGGCGACATCGCCTGGAGCAGGTTCTCCACGAAGAAGCGGACGCGCTGCTGGTCACGGGTCCCCAGACCGGCGTCCTCGACGAGCTCTGATGCCGTCTGCTCGGTGGCGAGGTAGCCCTGTACCAGCCGCCGCAGCAGAGGGTTCTCCACCCATGCCGGGTCCGTGAACCTGCGGTCGCGCCGCGACGGCGTGACCGTCGACGTTCCCGCGCCGATTCTGGCCAGCTCGCCGGCCAGGTCCCGCAGCCGCTGGGCGGACGTGCGGGGACGGCCTACCAAGCCGGCGGCAAACCTGGCGGTCGAGGCGTCGGGGACGAAGCGGCGCAGTGGCCCCAGCGCGGCATCGACCAGCAGCGCATCGAGCGGGGTCGCCTGGTCGGCGATCTCATCAGGAACGGACTGTGCAGCACGTGCGGTGGACATGCGAGGCCTCGGCTCACGCGTCGGGCGGGACGATCTCCCGCTTGAGGATCTTGCCTGTGGGACCCTTGGGCAATGCGTCGACGACCCACACGTGGCGGGGGTACTTGTAGGCGGCGACCTGGCCCTTGACGAACTCGCGCAGTTCGTTGGGAGTGGCGCGGGCACCGGGCTTGAGCGCTACCGCGGCCGCCACTTCCTCGCCCAGCTGCGGATGTGGCAGGCCGATGACCGCCGCTTCGGCCACTGCTGCATGTTCATACAGCACTTCTTCGATTTCCCGTGGGTAGACGTTGTATCCACCCCGTATGATCATGTCTTTCTTCCTGTCGACGATCGAGAAGTAGCCGTCGCTGTCGACCCGGCCCAGGTCGCCGGTGCGGAACCAGCCGTCAGGTATCGCAGTGGCGGTCTCCTCCGGCCGTTGCCAGTAACCCTTCATGATGTTGTGGCCACGGATCACGATCTCGCCGACGTCGCCCTGCCCGACTTCTTGGCCGCGCTCGTCGACGACACGCATCTGCACCCCGCGGATTGGGGTGCCGACCGAGCCGGGCTTGCGCTCGCGGTGCGGGTGGTTGAACGATGCCACCGGCGAGGTCTCCGATAAGCCATAGCCTTCGAGGATCGTGCAACCGAACGCCTGCTCGAAGCCGCGCAGGACCTCGACCGGCATCGCGGCGCCGCCCGACACGCACAGCCGCAGTGCGGAAACGTCGTACGCCGACCGCTCCGGCTGGGCGAGAAGCGCACCGTACATCGTCGGAACCCCAGCGAACACGGTCGCGCGGTGCTCCGCCAGAACCTGCAACGCCTGGCCTGGATCGAACCGCGGCAGCAGGCTCAGGCATGCCCCGGACGCCACCGCCGTGTTCAGCGTCACCGTCTGCCCGAACGAATGGAACAACGGAAGTCCACCGAAGATCAGGTCCTCGTGGGTCAGCTCCAGTAGGTCGGAGCACACCACGTCGACGTTGCGCCCGAGGTTGTCATGGGTCAGTTCGGCACCCTTGGGCTTACCGGTGGTGCCGGAGGTGTAGAGGATCACCGCCGTGTCTTGGCCGTCTCGATCGACGACGTCGGATGCCGGAGTCACCGTCGCCAGGAAGTCGGCGAAGGCCGCCTGGTCGACCTCGACGATGTCGGTACCCGCCCTTGCTGCGCCCTTGGCCGCCTCGTCAGCGACGCCCTGCCAAGCGAAGATCAGATTCGCTCCGGAATCCTCGAGGTAATAGGCCACTTCCCGGGCCTTGAGCAACGGGTTCATCGGGACGACCACGCCACCTGCGCGCAGGATCCCGTAGTAGATGGCGGGAAATACGGGCAGGTTGGGCAGCATGATCGCGACTCGGTCGCCGAGCCGCACGTTACGTTGTCGGAGCGCGC
>Ga0299914_10004282_pt1 | contig 10256 bp, 8 predicted proteins | sample RVTome_10_FD_201361 | JGI IMG/M metagenome (GOLD analysis project Ga0299914, IMG submission 201361) | Soil microbial communities from uranium-contaminated site in the Upper Colorado River Basin, Wyoming, United States - RVT153D57 (version 2) ... | reverse complement strand
CTGAGCTTGGTCGGATCGATTTGGGCGGCGGAGGCATAGTCGGTCACGAGGTCGGCCACCCGGTCTCTGACCCAGGCGATGTCGCAGACGGACCTGAATGCGACCTCGTTGGCGGTGACCCAGAGCCGCACCTCGCGTTCGTCGACGCCGGGAACCTGCAAGGCCTGGATATTGGGGACGATCAGTGTGAGCGGGCCCGTCTGATCAGGGGGAAGGCCGGCGTCGAATCCGGCAACCGCCCACGCCGAGAGACTCCCAACGAGCGAGCCCACCTGGAGGCCGATCATCGCCGGGGCGAGTTGAGCCATCATGGGCGCCAACTCCCCGCCTCCCATGGAGGCGGCGAACGGCTCGACGAGCGACCCGTACAACTCGAGGTTCTTCTCGGCCCAGGAACGTGGATCGAGGGGCAGAACGTCGATGGCGGCGCGCACCGGGAAGGGAGCCACCTCCTCGAGGCGGTACTCCGAGAGTCGGGCCAACTCGCGGAACTCTTCGGCGGCCCAAGGCTCCACGGGCTGGCGTTCACCGGCGAGATGGCGGGCCACCTCTGCGGCCAGCTTCCAGTTGACCGGTCCGGGCTGGTTGAACAGCTCGAAGAGTTTGGAGAAGAGGTCGTCGCTCATGGCGTCAAGAGCCCCATCGTCACGTCCAACGTCGTTTCCGCATCACCACGCAGGATACGGATCGGGACGACGTCTCCGGCGCGGTAGGGGCGGAGCCGGGCCAGGAGCGAGTCGATGGTGCGCACCTCGGTGCCGTCCACCGCCAGGACCACGTCGTTGACCTGGCCACCGGCTTCGGCGTAGGCGGAGCCCGCCGCCACATCGTCGACGAGGACGCCCACAGGGAACTCGGCACTGCCTTCCTGGGCCCAGGCCGTGTCGCCGACAATGCCGAGGAGGGCATGACGCACCTCGCCGTCGTCGATCAGGTCGTTGGCAACTCCAGTGGCGATCTCGACGGGGACGGCGAAACCCAGACCTTCGGCACCGACGTCCGACACGGCGATGGCGGTGGTTATGCCGATGAGACGGCCGGAGGCGTCGACGAGGGCTCCGCCGCTCGATCCGGGGGCGATGGGGGCGTCGGTCTGTATCAGGCCCACCAGCTCTGTCTGAAAGCCGGTCTGGAGTCGACGGTCGAGAGCACTGACGATCCCTGTCGTGACGGTGGGCCCACCGGGCAGGCCCAGCGGGTTCCCCACGGCGACGGCGGGCTCGCCGATGGTGAGGTCACCGGCTGATCCCATGGGCATCGGGGCGAGATCACTGCGCTGGACGAGAAGGACGGCGATGTCGGTCACCGGATCGGTGCCGACGATCTCTGCCTCGAACCGGGCGCCGTCGGAGAAGACGACGAAGATCTCTCCGGCGCCATCCACCACATGGTGATTGGTGAGGATGTAGCCGCCGTCTCCGAAGACGACGCCGCTCCCACTCCCTTCCTGGAGGAAGGAGCTCACATCGACGGCGACGGTCGAGGGGATGATCCTCGCGGCCACGGAAGCCACGCTGGCCGTGTCCCCGAAGGTGGGCGGGGGCGAAGTCGGGCTCGGTGCGGTGAGGATCGGCGCTGGTGGGATCGTCGGGGGTGTCGGCTCTTCGAAGACTCCGACATAGCCGAGGATGGCGAAGGTGAGGCCGGTCCCGAGTAGCGCCCCACCTATCAAGCCCATGGCGATCGCCCAGGGATCGCGGTTCCGCTCCTCCGACGGCGTCTCCTGCGGGCTCCCGTCGAAGCCTGTCGGCCCCTGAGGGAGAGGAGTTGTCATAGGCTTCGAGTCTATGAGCGATGCCCAACAATCGATCAGGGTGTCTGTCGGCGACAGGCCCATCGACGGGTCGGCCCTGCTCGCCGAGGTGGGCCGGCCGGACTCAGGCGCCACGGTCTTGTTTCTGGGCACGGTTCGCGACCATTCCGAGGGCAAGGAGGGTGTCACCCATCTCGACTACGAGGTGTTCGCCGAGCAAGTCGAGCCCAAGATCGCCGAGATCGTCGCCGAGGCCACCTCGCGGTGGCCCGTGCTCGACGTCGTGGTGGAGCATCGCTCTGGAACGGTCTTGGTGAAGGAGGCATCCGTTGCGGTCGCGGTCTCCAGCGCCCACCGATCCGACGCGTTCGAGGCGGCACGGTTCATCATCGACGAGTTGAAGCAGCGAGCCCCAATTTGGAAGAAGGAGTTCTGGCCGGGCGGCGCGGAATGGAGCCCGGGGAGCTGAGGCTTCCGAATCCAGAACATCCACTCAAATTTTTGCGGTCGTACGCTGCACCGTTGGCCAGGCTTCTCTAGGCTCCGCGCCTCTGTGAGGAAGGACAACCTATGACGACCTTGGTCGATCGCCCGGAGGCACCGTCCGCCGACGTCGGGTACAAGACCGCGGCCGCAATGGTTCGCGATTGGGCAGAGAAGATGCCGGACGCCGTCGCCATGCGCGAGAAGGAGTTCGGGATCTGGCAAGAGATCACCTGGAGCGAGTTCTGGGACACCGTCCTCGATGCCGCTCATGGGCTGCTCGCCCTTGGTGTCGAGCGGGGTGACCGCATCTCCATCCATTCCGAGGACCGACCCGAGTGGATCATCCTCGACATGGCCACGGTGGCCATCAGGGCCATCACCGTCGGTCTCTATCCGACCAACCCGGCGGCCGAGGTGGAGTATCTGCTCAACGACTCAGGCGCCCGGGTCCACCTCGCCGAGGACCAGGAGCAAGCCGACAAGGTGATGGAGGTCATCGCCAACCTCCCGAACCTGGAGAAGATCATTCATGTCGAGCCTCGGGGGTTTCGTCAGTGGCGAGATGACGATCGATTCATCTTCTGGGACGACTTCATCGCCGCCGGCAAGGCACACAGGGAGACGCACCCCGGCGCTGTCGAGCGGATCATGGCGGAGGCCGAGGAGAGCGACGTGATGACACTCGTCTACACGTCGGGCACCACCGGGCCTCCCAAAGGGGCCATGCTCACCAACAGGAACGTCACGTATTGCCTCGACACGCTCGTGAACGACTCGAAGCGTCTCGGGACTGAAGAGCCGGTGGGCCCCGAGGACCTCCTGTTGACCTATCTCCCGTTGTGTCACGTCGCCGAGAGGATCTTCTCCACCTGGACTCTCGCCGGCAACGGGCCCACACTGAACTTCGCAGAGTCGATCGACACCGTCCAGCAGAACCTCAGGGAGATCCAGCCGACGGTGTTCTTCTCTGTCCCCCGCATCTGGGAGAAGATCCACGCCGGAGTGCTCATCCGGCTCAATGACGCGACATTCTTCAAAAAGGCGTTGGGCAAGCCGTCGATGGCTGCGGCGCGCCACATCGGAAGGGTGCGCGCCGAGAACGGGGGCGACTTCACCGTCGGCTCCAAACTCCTCTACTGGGTCTTCAACGTCGTCTACTTCCGCAGCATCAAGGAGCGAATCGGACTGCGCCGTTGTCGCTACGCGGCATCCGGGGCCGCAGCGATCGCCCCGGAGGTCCTGGAGTTCTTCATGGGCCTGGGGCTTCCCGTCTACGAGCTCTACGGGATGACCGAGAACTCCGCCGTGGCCACGACCAACTACCCCGGCAGGGCAAAAGTCGGGACAGTCGGAGAGCCCTATGCGGAGGGCACCGTTCGGCTCGATCCGGAGACGGGCGAGATCCAGACCAAACACGACGGTGTCTTTGCCGGCTACTGGAACAAGCCGGAGAAGACCAGGGAGACCTTCACCGACGACGGTTGGCTTCGGACGGGAGACGTCGGGGAGATGGTCGACGGGACCCATATCAAGATCGTCGATCGGATGAAAGACATCATCGTCACCTCCGGTGGCAAGAACGTGTCCCCATCCGAGATCGAGAACTCGCTGAAGGTGTCGCCCTACATCAAGGAGGCGATGGTCGTTGGTGACGGTCGCAAGTACCTGACGGCACTCTTGGCGATCGAGTTCGACACGGTGGGCGACTGGGCGACACGTCGCGGGATCCCATACACGACCTACCGCGACCTCTCCGAGAAGCCCGAGGTGTTGGAGCTCATGCAGGGAGTCGTCGACAAGACGAACGAGAAGTTCGCAAGGGCTGAGAACGTTCGGAAGTTCCGGATGATCCCGAAGGAGCTGGACCACGAGGATGGAGAGCTGACCGCAACCATGAAACTGAAGCGGTCGGCGATGTCAGACATGTTTGGGGAACTCATAGAGGACATGTACGGGTCGTGACCCCTGAGATGGTCGTGTTAGCCCAGGTGTCTGGGGGGAGTTTCTCCCGGATGATCGTCGAGGGTCTCAGCCTCGGCACCATCTACGCGCTTCTCGCGGTGGGTTTCGTGATCATCTTCAAGGCGACTCAGGTACTCAACTTCGCCCACGGCGCCATCGCCGCCATGGGAGCATTCCTAGTAGCCGGTTTCGCCAACGTCTATGACATCCCAGGACGGTGGATTCCGGAGGCGCCCGCTTGGGTGAGCTGGCTGGGTTCGGTGCTGATCGCCCTCGTAGTCATGGGGCTGATCGGTATGGCTCTCGAGCGTGTTTTCCTCCGACCCATGGTGGGTGAGGAGCTCTTTGCTGTCGCAATTGTCACCCTCGGGCTCGATATCGTCATCCGTAACATCACCAATGACTTCATCGGCCAGTTCCCGCGGCCGATGGGCGATCCATTCGGGATTGCAGTAGTCGATCTGGGATGGGTCTCCATCGCTCAAACACAGATCGTACAAATCGTGGTGGCGCTGATCGCGGTCGGTTCGATCGCGCTGTTCTTTCAGTCACGAATGGGCATTGCCATGCGGGCGACTGCCTTTGACCAGGAGGCAGCCCGAGCCCAGGGCATCAGTGTGGGCAGAGTGTTTTCCATCTCGTGGGCGATCGGTGCAGTCTTGGCCACCGTGGCCGGAGTCTTCATCTCGATGTTTCCGAGGCGCTCGGCGGGTGTCGATCAGGCCACAGCGTTCTTCGCCTTCAAAGCCTTTCCCGCAATCATCGTCGGTGGTCTCGATTCGGTCAGCGGGGGCATCGTCGGCGGTCTCATTGTCGGGTTGGCCGAGTCGGCTGCCAGTACCTATCTGACCTACGACTTTCTCGGCGTCGGCTTCGCCGGGATCGTCCCGTATTTGCTGATGTTGCTCGTTCTCCTCGTGAGGCCGTACGGCATCTTCGGCACCGAGGAGATTCGAAGAGTATGAGGGACCTGATCCGCGACCGTGGAGGGGTCTTCTGATGCGCGGTCGCCCGATGCTCTACACCTCGTACGAGGGCGACGTGGCCTTGATGAACACCGGGACCAAGAAGCTCATGCTCGGTCTCTTCCTCGTCTTCCTCGCCCTGGTACCGCTCGGGGTGATTCCAGGTGCCACATTCCTCGCCGAGGACGACTGGCTCAGACTTCTCTCCGAGGTGGCCATCTTTGCCGTCGGTGCGTTGGGTCTGAACATTCTCACCGGCTTGGCCGGGCAGATCTCGCTTGGTCACGCCTTCTTCATGGGTGTTGGTGCCTACACCGCGGCGTGGCTGGGAGCGGACCCGAGTCCAATTTTAGGTTTGGGTCTTCCCATCTGGATCTGGCTGCCTGCCGCTGGAATCGTCCCGGCTCTGATCGGAATCGCCATCGGACCCACGGCAGTCAGAGTTCGTGGCCTTTATCTCGCCTTTGTGACTCTCGGCCTGGTGTTCGTGGGAGAGTACGTATTCAGGAACTGGGTTGGGCTGACTGGCGGGTCGCAGTCGGGTCGCACCTTCCCGAGTTTCGAGATAAAGGTCTGGAAGGAAGACGCGCCATTGATCGACTTCCATTCTGACGGACCGTGGTTCGGAATCGATTTGGTCGGCGAGGCTAAGACCTATTACTTCCTGCTGATCATGGCCGTGACCTTCGTGTTCTTGGCCAAAAATCTGCAGCGGACTCGCGTAGGAAGAGCCTTCCAGTCGATTCGTGACCGGGACATTGCCGCCGAGATCATGGGCGTCAATGAGTTCAAGTACAAACTGACCGCGTTCGGGATCTCATCTTTCTATGCCGGAATCGCTGGCGCCCTCTTTGCGGTTTTCGTTAGTCGAATCATCCCGGAACAGTGGAATCTCTTTCTCTCCGTCGAGTTCATCGCCATTGTCTTGATTGGAGGCGCTGGGGTTGTCAGCGGAACGATATTGGGAGCCATATTCGTCATCATCCTGCCTCGGATCGTGGAGGATCTCACCAAGGGGCTGGCGGGCGTCGTCGGTGAGGGGTCCACCCCTATCGCCTGGGTGGCGGACCTGCTCGTATCGACCGGGACGGGTGACTTTGGGCTCGTGAACACTCAGGCGGGTGTTGGCCCTGGCTTGTCGATAGCGCAGCTGAACCAGGTCCTGTATGGCTTGCTGATCATTTTGTTCTTGATCTTCGAGCCCCTCGGTTTGTACGGCATATGGCTTCGAATCCGCAATTATTGGAAAGGTTGGCCGTTCACATATTGAGCGGTCACGCACGAAGACGCGGTATCGCGTCTTCTGTAAAAGAGAAGGAAGGAAACAGATGAAAGCCAAATCCAAGTGGTTGGCGATCTTCCTGGTGCTCGGTCTGATTCTCGCTGCATGTGGCGGCGACGGCGGAGATGACGAGACCGACACCACCGAGTCGGAGACGACCGACACCACCGAGGCGGAGACGACTGACACCACCGAGGCGGAGACGACTGACACCACCGAGGGTGGTGACATGGCGGAGATCGCCACTGATGTCGGTGTCGATCTGGAGGCAGGGACTATCAATGTCGGAATGCTTTCGGACCTCACCGGCCAGTTCAGCTCCCTGGTTCAGGTCATCGTCACTGGCCATGAGGTCTATTGGGAGAATGTCAACGCCAACGGCGGAATCAACGGACTCCAGGTCGAACTGGCAACAGTGGACACCGGCTATGACGTCCCGACTCACGTACAGCGGTACGAAGAGTTGAAGGACGAGGTTGTAGCGTTCGGCCACTCCACCGGGTCACCACACACGGTCGCGATCGCCGAACAGCTACAAACCGATGGCATCCTGGCGATTCCGCTCACCTGGTACTCCGGTTGGTCGGCTCCGCCGTTCGATTCCAACCTGCTGCACCACGGTGTTAATTACTGCCTGGAGGCGATGAATATCATGGGATATCTCTCCGACCAGATGGGTGACAGCATCTCGACAGTCGCCATTGCTTCGCAACCGGGTGACTACGGGCTCGACGGTGTCGAAGGGGCCAGGCTCGCGGCTGAAGCGCTGGGGCTCGAGGTCGTTTACGACGGCGCGGGTGCCATCAACCCGCTACCCGAGGGAGAGGCCACTCTCACCGAAGTGGCTAATGGCATCGTCGCCTCGGGTGCCGACCTCGTCTATGTGGTCACCGGGCCGACGGCTTACTCGAGCATCTTCGGCCAGGCGCTGGCTCAGGGCTTCGAAGCCGTGTGGTCCGGCGGAGGCCCAAGCTACAACCCAGCGTTCATCGCTCCTGACTCGCCGATCAAGGATGCCATCGCTGCTTCGACGTACTGGTCGTCCTATTACTCCCTGTGGGGTATGGACACGCCGGGCGTTCAGGAGGCGACCCAGCTCCTGATGGACAGCGGGCGCGTGGACCAGCCGATCTCGGCTTACTTCGAGGGCTTCGTTGAGGCGCAGATGATGCATGCCGCGCTCGAGGCCGCCTACGCAGCTGGGGATATGACCCAAGGCGGTGTTCTCGCCGCAGCCAAGAGCCTGGAGAACGTCAGCTTCAACGGCCTCGCTCCAGACGAGACCTTCGTCGGCGAGCCCAGCGATCAGGTGCAGCGTCTGTCGGCCACGATCTGGCAACCGGATCCGGAGGCGCTGGCTTCCGGTGCGAGTGCCGGAGAGTCCGTGTTGGAGACCGACTACGTCCATCCGATCACCGAGGCATACGAGTTCACCGAGGCGTGTTACGCCTTTGAAGGCTGAACAAATGAACAGGTGGGGTGACCTTCCGGTCACCCCACCGTTCTGTGAAGGTTTGTGGTGCGCCACGCTCCATGAACCCTCACAGAATGGTATGAGAACGACGGAATGCTGACTGTCGAGAACCTGGAGGTCGTCTACAACGACGTCGTCTTGGTGCTACGCGGGATCTCACTCGAGGTCGGCTCGGACCAGATCGTCGCCTTGCTCGGGGCGAACGGCGCGGGCAAGACCACGACGCTGCGGGCCATCACCGGTTTGCTCGAGGTGCACGAGGGGGACATCACGAAAGGCGAGATCACCTTCGACGGCAACAACGTGACCCATGTCGACCCTTCCAAGCGGGTCGTCCTCGGCATCTCCCAGGTGATGGAAGGGCGACGAATCTTCGCCGAGCTCGACGTCGAGGAAAACCTACGCGCCGGGGCCTACGTGAACCGCAACAACAAAGCCGTGAAGGAAGCTCACGACCGGGTAATGACACTCTTTCCCCGCCTCAACGAGCGCCGTACCGCTACCGCCGGGTATCTCTCCGGCGGGGAGCAGCAGATGCTTGCCATCGGCCGGGCCTTGATGCAGGATCCGAAGCTCCTGATTCTCGACGAGCCCTCCCTGGGTCTGGCCCCCTTGCTGGTCCAGGAGGTCCGCGACATCATCGTCGAGATCAACAAGCAGGGCACGGCCGTGCTTCTCATCGAGCAGAACGCGTCCATGGCCCTCTCCATCGCCCATCGCGGCTACATCATGGAGACCGGGAAGATGGTCATGGACGGTGATCCGCAGAAACTGCTCAAAGACGAGGACGTCAAAGAGTTCTATCTCGGTTTGGGCGCGGCGGGTGAGAAGAGGTCGTTCCGCGACGTCAAGCACTACAAGCGACGTAAGAGGTGGTTGTCATGAGCGCCCTGGCACCCTGCACGCGAGCAGTCCGTGTCGCTCAGCGAGACGCTGTGCTCGCGAGCAAAGGGAGAGGGAGTGGTCGTCCATGAGCGAGAAGCTGCTGACACGTCGGGCGGACACCTATGGGCCCGATGTCTACGACCACCTGCTCGATGTTCGTGACATCCATCTCTCCTTCAAAGGGGTCAAGGCCATCGACGGGGTGTCTTTCCACGTGGACGATGGTGAGTTGTTCGCCATCATCGGCCCCAATGGTGCCGGCAAGACGTCGCTGTTCAACTCGATCAACCAGGTCTATCACCCCCAAGAGGGAGAGATCCTGTGGAAGGGCGAGTCACTCATGGGGGTGAAGCCCAACGAGACCGCCGAGCGGGGGATCGCCCGTACCTTCCAGAACATCGCCCTGTATCCGCACATGACGGTCTTGGAGAACATCCTCACCGGCCGCCACATCCGGATGAAGTCGGGGTGGCTGGCGGGCTCGTTCTGGGTCGGGAAGGCCAAGCGCGAGGAGCTCGCCAACCGCGAGATCGTCGAGAGCATCATCGATTTCCTCGAGATCGAGCAGTGGCGGAAGTATCCGGTCGGCCTTCTGCCCTATGGCATCCAGAAGCGGGTCGAGCTGGGCCGGGCCCTGGCCATGGAGCCCGAGTTGTTGATGCTCGACGAGCCGGTGGCGGGAATGAACCTGGAGGAGACCGAGGACATGGCCCGATTCATCCTCGACGTCCAGGACGAGCTGGAGATTGCGATTCTCCTGGTGGAGCACGACATGGGACTCGTCATGGACATCGCCGATCGGGTCCTCGTCGTCGACTTCGGCGAGCAGATCGCCCTGGGCGAGCCCTCCGAGGTCCAGTCGAACCCCAACGTCATCAAGGCTTATCTCGGCGAGGAGCTGGAGACGGCCACGGGCGAGCGGACTTAGCGCACAGGTCGGTCGCCGAGCAGCTTCCAGGCGCCGGGGAGCAGGATCCCGGCGGCAGCGGCCTTGATCAGGTCCCCGAGAAGGAAGGGCACGACACCGGCTTCCACCGCAGCGGGGAGAGACATGTCCGCGGCGATCATCAGCCCGACGACCCCAAAGGTGTAGATCACGAGCGAGCCGGCGATGAACGCGGTGAACATCGTGGGGAAGGTGCGGTCCTGGCGGTGCTCGGCCATCCACCCGACGAGGCCGGCGGCGAAGATGAACCCGATCAAGTAGCCACCGGTGGCGCCGGTGATCACCTCGACCCCGCTCGACCCTTCGGTGAACACGGGTGCGCCCAACACGCCGGCCACGACGTAGAGGAGCTGTCCGGCTGCGCCCAGCTTCCAGCCGAGGGCAGCTCCGGTGAGGAGCACGGCGAACGTCTGCCCGGTGATCGGCACAGGCGTGAATGGGAGGTAGATGCGCCACTGGGCGGCGAGGGCGGTCAGTGCGGCGGCGGCCACCACCAACACGAC
>Ga0299914_10004281_pt1 | contig 10258 bp, 5 predicted proteins | sample RVTome_10_FD_201361 | JGI IMG/M metagenome (GOLD analysis project Ga0299914, IMG submission 201361) | Soil microbial communities from uranium-contaminated site in the Upper Colorado River Basin, Wyoming, United States - RVT153D57 (version 2) ... | reverse complement strand
CTCGGTCGAAGCCTCTTCCGGTGGTACCGTCGCCGGCGGTACCGGCGAGACCGGCTCGCTTGACACCCTCACCTCACGACCCGTAAAGGTTCCCCGCCATGGCCAACGGAAAGACGCTCGTGGTCGTCGAATCGCCGGCGAAGGCGAAGACGATCGAGAAGTACCTGGGCGGCGACTACGCCGTCCGCGCCTCGTACGGGCACATCCGGGACCTGGGGAAGGGGTACGGCGGGCTCGGGGTCGACATCGAGCATGCCTTCGCGCCCGACTACGTCGTGCCCGAGGATTCGAAGCGGCACGTCGGCGAGCTGAAGAAGGCATTGAGAGCCGGGTCCGGCGACCTGATCCTCGCGACGGACTACGACCGAGAAGGCGAGGCGATCGCGTACCACGTGGCGACGCTGCTCGGGGTCGATCCCGCGACCGCGAAACGAGTGACGTTCACCGAGATCACCCGCGACGCCATCCTCGAGGCGTTCGGACAGCCCCGGGCGATCGATCTCAAGCTCTACGACGCCCAGGAGGCTCGCCGCATCCTCGACCGACTCGTCGGGTACCGCATCTCGCCGCTGCTCTGGAAGCGGGTGCGTCCCGGCCTGTCCGCCGGCCGTGTGCAGTCGGTTGCCGTGCGCCTGATCGTCGAGCGCGAGCGTGAGATACGCGCGTTCGTACCGGTGGAGTACTGGAGCGTCGACGTCCGGCTCACCCCGGATGACGCGGATCGGCCCTTCACGGCACGTCTCATCCAGGTCCCCGAAGGCAAGCTCGCCTCCTCACCCGACAAGAAGGGCGTGCTCCTCTCGGCCGAGGCCGAAGCCGCGACCCACGTCGAGCGGCTGCGTCGTGCGGACTATCGCGTCACGAACGTCGAGAAGAAGCAGCGCAAACGTTCCCCGGCGCCCCCGTTCACGACCTCGACCCTGCAACAGGAAGCTGCGCGCAAGCTCGGGTTCACCGCGCGCAAGACGATGACGCTGGCCCAGCGCCTGTACGAAGGCATCGACCTCCCCGGCGAGGGCACGGTCGGACTGATCACCTACATGCGGACCGACTCCGTGAACATCGCCGACACGGCCCTGCGCGAGATCGCCGAACTCGTCAGGACAGAATACGGCGAGCGGTACACGCTCGCAGAGTTCCGTCGGTACCGGACCCGCAGCCGTAGCGCCCAGGAGGCGCACGAGGCCGTGCGGCCGACGAGCGCGATGCGCACGCCTCCGCGCGTTGCGGGGACCCTCGATCGCGACCAGCTCCGCCTATACACGTTGATCTGGCAGCGCACGATGGCCACGCAGATGGCCGACGCGATGTTCGATCAGGTCGGCGTCGATGTCTCCGCGCGCGACGACGACACGACCTACGGGCTTCGCGCGACCGGCCAGACGATGACCTTCGACGGGTTCATCCGCGTCTACAAGGAAGGGCGCGACGAGGGGCCGGACGAGGACGCCGAGAAGACCCTCCCGTCCCTGACGGCCGACCAGCTCTTGCGCATGCTCGACGTGCTCCCCGAGCAGCACTTCACGCAGCCGCCGCCCCGCTACTCCGAGGCCTCGCTCGTGAAGACCCTCGAGGAGCTCGGCATCGGCCGCCCGTCGACGTACGCGTCGATCATCGACACGATCCAGCGCCGCGAGTACGTGACCCTCGAGGACAAACGCTTCCGGCCGACCGACACCGGCGAGGTCGTGACCGACAAGCTGATCGAGCACTTCCCCGACATCGTCGACGTGACGTTCACGGCGTACATGGAGAAGGAGCTCGACGACATCGCCGAGGGTGACCTTCGGAAGCTCCAGATGCTCGAGGAGTTCTATGGCCCGTTCGAGCGCGCCCTCGAGAAGGCCGAGCATTCCTTCGAGCGGTTCAGCGAGGAGCTCGACGAGTCGTGCCCGCTCTGCCCCACCGAAGGACGCGAGCCCGGGAAGCTCGAGGTCAAGCTCGGCCGGTACGGCAAGTTCATCGGGTGCACGAACTACCCGGAGTGCCGCTACATCCGGAACATGGACGGCAGCGTGCGGCCCGAGCCGGAGATGCTCGACGAGACCTGCCCCGAGTGTGGACGTCAGCTCCAGCGCCGCCACGGCCGCTACGGACCGTTCACCGGATGCAGCGGCTACCCGGAGTGCCGCTACATCAAGAAGGACCCGCCGGTCTCGACCGGCGTGACCTGCCCGCAGTGTGGCGAAGGCGAGCTGATCGAGAAGCGCAGTCGGTTCGGTTCGATCTTCTTCAGCTGTAGCCGCTACCCGGACTGCGACTGCGCCGTCGGGAATCCACCCGAGAAGGACCGGCCATGCCCGGAGTGCGGCTCGCTGCTGCTCCGGCGACCGAAGTCCCTGAAGTGCTGGGGGTGCGGCGCGGAGCTCGACCTGGAGTTCAACGTCACGAGGAGCGGCGACGTCGAGGCGGAGACGGCCGCCCGCGAGGCCAAGCGCGCGGCTCGCGCCAAACGTGCCGCCGCCAAGAAGAAGGACACGGCGACGAAGAAGTCGGCGGCCAGGAAGAAGAAGTCGACGGCCAGGAAAAAGAAGTCGACGGCGGGGAAGAAGAAGTCGACGGCCAAGAAGAAGGCGAGTGTCAAGGCGACCGCCAAGAAGGAAGGCTCGGTTAAGGCGACGACGGCCGCGGCGACGTCGGCCGATGCTCCGGAGGCCTGACGCGACGTGGCTTCGGTCGCCGACGAGGTCGCGGAGCTCCGCGGGACCCGTGCGGCGACCCTGAAGGATCTGCTGACCCAGCCGGCGTTCTCGCGTCTGCTCGCGGCGATGACCGTTTCTTCGCTCGGCGACTGGGTCGGGTTCGTGGCTGTGACTTCGCTCGTCGCCCGGATCTCGGGATCGAACGCAGGACTCGCCGTGGGCGGCGTGATGATCGTTCGGATCTTGCCGGCGGTGCTGTTCGGCCCGATCGCCGGCGTGCTGGTCGACCGGTTCGATCGCAAGAAGGTCATGATCGCGTCGGATCTGGCACGGGGCGCGCTGTTCGCCGCCATGGCGTTCATGTCGCAGCTCTGGATGATCTACCTGTTCTCCTTCGTGAAGGAAGGGCTGTCGCTCCTATGGACGCCGGCCCGCGACGCGTCGCTGCCGAACATGGTTCCGCGGCGGCAGCTGGCGAACGCCAACGCGATCTCGCTCGTGAGCACGTACGCGACGCTGCCGCTCGGCGGGGGTGTCTTCGCGGTGCTGGCAGCGTTCAGCGATTGGATCTCCGCCCGCGTGCCATGGGTCGTCGGGCGGCCCGAGTCGTTCGCGCTCCTGCTCGATGCGTCGTCGTTCGCGTTCTCGGCGCTGATGGTCAGCCGCATCGCCTTCCCCCCACGAGCGGCGGGGGCGGAAGGCTCGAGGCTCGATCTCACCAGGGTCTGGCGTGACATCGTCGACGGCGTCCGCTTCCTGCGTGAGGACTCGATCGCATCGGCGATGACGGCCGGGATCGTGGTCGCGTTCGCTGCGGTCGGCGCGGTGCTGGCGATGGGCCCGATCTTCGTCACGACGCTCGATGCCGGCACCGCCGCTTGGGGGGTGATCGTGACCGCGTTCGGCGTGGGCATGGCTCTCGGGATGGCCTCGACGAACCAGATCGCGAGGTTCATCGATCGCGGACGCACGTTCGTATGGGCGCTCGTGGCCGCGGGGGCCACGTTGTTCGTGCTCGCCTCGATGCCTAACCTCTCGCTGGCTGCCGTCGTGACCGTCTGGCTCGGTGCGTTCTGCGGCCTCGCCTGGGTGAGCGGTTACACGCTGCTGCAGGAGAACGTCGAGGACGAGTTCCGAGGGCGCACGTTCGCCTCGCTCACCACCCTGTCGCGCATGGGCCTGTTCCTGAGCCTCGCGTCGTTCCCTATCCTGTCGACCGTCTATGGCGACTACGAGTTCTTCATCGGGGGGCAGCGGTTCGACCTCTCTGGCACCCGCCTCGCCCTGTGGACCGCGGGAGCGCTCGCGGTCGTCGCCGGCCTCAACACCCGCCGGCTGCTCGGGCGACATCGTCTCTCGCGGCCTCGGACCCTCGAGCTCGTGCCGAAGCTGAAGCGGCCGCCGGCCACCGGGCTGTTCATCGCGTTCGAGGGCGTGGAAGGCGCCGGAAAGGGCACCCAGATCCGCCTCACCGAGGAGTACCTGCGCGGTCGGATCTCGCAGGAGGTGCTCGTGACCCGGGAGCCCGGGGGCACCGAGATGGGCGAGAGGATCCGCGAGGTGTTGCTCGACCCGAAGACCGGCAAGCTCGACGCGCGAAGCGAGGCCCTGCTCTTCGCGGCGGCCCGCGCGCAGACCGTCGCCAACGTGATCCGCCCGGCGCTCGCCGAGGGCAAGATCGTGATCTGCGACCGGTACGTCGACTCGTCGCTCGCGTATCAGGGATGGGGCCGCGGCCTGGGGGAGCAGGACGTGCTGACGCTGAACGTCTGGGCCACCCAGGGACTCTTCCCCGACCTCGTGATCCTGCTGCACCTCGAGCCGGAACGTGGGCTCCTGCGCTCGACCGAGGCGCCCGACCGCATGGAGCTCGAGGGGCAGGACTTCCACGCAAAGGTCGCCGACGCCTACCTGAGGATCGCGGAGGAGCATCCCGAGCGGTTCGTGCTGATCGACGCCGATCAGCCTCCGGCGGAGGTCTTCGACGACGTCCGCGCCGCGGTCGACAAGGTGCTCGAAGGGTTCGAACACTCCAACGGTAGTGAGGCCGGGCCACCGACGTAGTGCGGTGGCCCGTCGAGCTGGAGCGCTCGGCCGGGAGCGTCATGATCGTGGAACTCGACGGGTCCCACCCACTCGGTAAGCTCACGTCGACGATGGCGTTCCCGGTCCTTCAGCATGTGCCCGGCCAGCCACACGCCATGGCGTTCCTCCAGGGAGCGGCTGATCGCCCGCACCACGCGTACGTGTTCGCCGGCCCCGAGGGAAGCGGCAAGTCGCTGGCCGCGCGTGCGTTCGCGGCGGCGTTGCTCTGCCGGCAGGGCGGGTGCGGCGAGTGCCGCGACTGCCGCCTCGCTCTGAAGGAGCAGCATCCCAACGAGTTCATCGTCGAACCGGAGGGCCGCGACATCCACGTGAACACCATCCGTGAGGAGGTCTGGACCCCGGTCTCTCGCACCGCGCCCGAGCTCGGTCGCAAGATCTTCGTGATCAGGGAAGCCGACCGGCTCTCGCCGGCCGCGGCCGACACGTTGCTGAAGGTGCTCGAGGAGCCCCCCGCCGACGCGGTGTTCCTGTTGATGTCGGCACGAGCGCACGAGCTCCCCGAGACGATCCGTTCGAGGTGTCACACCGTCACCTTCACCGCGCTGTCCGAGTCGTTCGTCGTCGACGTGCTCGAAAGCGAGGGGGTCGACCCGACGCGTGCACACCTCGCGGCCCGGCTCACCGGGGGCAACCTGGGTCGGGCCCGGCGCCTCGCCGTCGCCGACGACGGGCTCGCGTTCCGCGACGCCGCGATCGAGGCGCTCGAGCTCGCCGAGCGCGGCCCTGCCGAGGCGCTCGAGGCGGCCGACAGGGTTGTCGCCGCGGCGTCCGGATACAAGAAGGCGATGAAGGCCGAGCTCGACCAGGAGCTCGCTCCCTTCCTCGATGAGAAGGGCCGTCCCGAAGACGCCTACCGAGGCGCGATCCGGCGCATCGAGATCCGGTTCCAGCGACGGGAACGCCGCGCCGAGCGTGACTACGTCGACTGGGTGTTGCTGGCTGCATCGGCGCTGCTGCGCGACCGCATCGCCGTGCAGGTCGGCGCCGTCCGCCACGACCTGATGAACCCGGATCGACAACCGGAGGATGGCTTCTCGGCCGTGCGTGCTTCCCGTGGGTTCGCGGGCGTCGAAGCGGCCCGCGCCGAGCTCGCCGAGGACCTGAACCTGAATACGAAGCTCGTGCTCGAAGGCGCGTTCCTCTGCGTGGCCGAGATCGCCGATTGAGCACCACCCGAGAAGTGGTGCTGGCATCACTGGCGTCGGTCGCGCCCCGTGGGACGCTTCGAGGTGGAGGCCACTGCCACATGACCGTTCGAGTCCTCATCGTCGATGATCAGGCGCCGTTCCGCATGGCGGCGCGCATGGTCGTGGAAGCCACAGATGGGTTCGACGTCGTCGGGGAGGCGGAGACGGGTGAGGACTCGGTCACGATGGCCGCGGACCTGACCCCCGACCTCGTGCTGATGGACGTGAACCTGCCCGGTATCGACGGTCTCGACGCGACCCGGCAGATCCTCGCGGGCGGCGACGGCGCGGTCGTCGTGCTGCTGCTTTCCACATACGAGGAAGAGGAGTATGCGCCGAGAGCTGCCGAGTGCGGTGCTGCGGCCTACATCCCCAAGGCGGTCTTCGGCCCCGACCGGCTCGACGATGCCTGGGCGCAGGCCACGGGCGGGAGCTGATCCCTCACCCCGGTTCGATCAGATCGGAACCGAGCCTCGCACCGTCGTTCCCGATCCGGGGCGGCTCTCGACCGTCAGCTCACCCCCGATCGCGTCGAGTCGGTCGGCCATACCTTGAAGCCCGGACCCTCTTGCCACGACCTTGGGGTCGAACCCCGTCCCGTCATCGCTGACCGCGAACTCGAGCGATCCGTTCCGCTGAGCCAGCCGGATCGTCGCGCTCGATGCCGAGGCGTACTTCGCCACGTTCTGCAGCGCCTCGAGGCAGGAGAAGTACACGGCCGCCTCGACGTCCTGACCGTAGCGACCGACGCCGTCCGACGTCACGGCCACCGGGGTCGGGGACTTCCTCGCCTGCGCCTCGAGCGCCGCCTCGAGCCCGCGATCGGCGAGCAGCGGTGGATAGATGCCGCGCGCGAGATCGCGGAGATCGTCGATCGCGGATCTCGTCTCCTCCTGCAGCTGTGACATCATCTCGTGCGCCTTCACCGGGTCTCGATCCATCAGCGAATCGGCGAGTCGCAGCTTCACTCCGAGCGCCACGAGTTGCTGTTGCGCCCCGTCGTGGATGTTGCGCTCGAGGCGACGACGCTCCTCGTCCTGCGCCGCGACCAGCCGTTGGCGCGACGCTCGCAGCTCTTCGATCAAGCGAACGTTCCGCAGCACGAGCCCTGCCTGCGCCGCGAGATCTCGCATCAATCGGCGTCGCTCGGTCCCCACCGGATCGTCCGCGCGTGAGGACACCGAGAGTGCGCCCAACAGCACACCGTGGTGCCGCACCTCGACGGCGACATCCGCATCCGGTAGCTCGGGCAGGTCGTCGCCGGACGCGAGCACCGTCGCCGTCGGAGGCGCGTCCCTCGGCCATGCCGCCGCCGGCCGGAACGTTTCGTCCACCCGCAGCCAGACGCGCGCCTCGGCAGCTCGAACGCTCTCGCCGAGCACCGCGGCCATGCGAGGCAGCACGTCGTCGGTGGCGTAGGCGTCGGAGAGCCGCTCGGAGAACTCGGCGAGAGCTTCGTACGGGGTCGCTCGACGGCCGTACACCAGCCGGTCGGCGATGAGGTTCGCCAGCCGCCAGAGCGCTACGACGATCGCGCCGATCACGAGACCGGTGAGACCGAGCGCGATGGGCGAGTCCCTCGCCAGGTCGGTCAACGGACCGGTGATCACGAGCAGCACGGCGAAGCCGGCGAGCATGATCAGGGCGACCGTGATCCCGAAGATCACCGCCTTCTTGAACACCAGGTCGAGGTCGTAGAGGCGATACCGGAAGATCGCGACGGCCGTCGCCAGCGGGATGCCCACCACGACGGTGATGACGAGCAGCACCATGAGGATGTTCGCGGCGACCGCCGCGAACCCCGCCTCCCGATTGCCGCTCGTGACGCCGGCGGCGATGGTCAGCACCAGGAGCACACCGCCGATCTCCCCCACGGCGCCGAGCCAGCGGATCTGCTGACGTTCCTCGGACCCGGCGCTCCGAGCCCGAACGATCAGCGAGCCGAGCGCGACGAAGCCACTCACGAGGAGCAGTACGCCGGCGACGGCCAGCACGACGCCGAGGCCCGGCTCGAGCCTCTCGACGCCCAGGGGGTTCGTCACCACGATCCCCTCGATCCCGTCCCATCGGTACGGCAGCAGGGCGAACCCCACGACGGTCACCACCAGCGACACCACGTACACGCGCCACGGCGTCCGCCATCGGCGCGACGGGAGCGTGCCGGTCGGGAAGAGGAAGAAGACGGCGGGCAGCAGCCCGATACAGAGGAAGAACGGCCACTGGGCGAGCCAGTTCGCCAGTCCGACGAAGGCGAGCGGGCGCTGCTGCTCGATCGCGGCGTCGACCCAGTTCTGGGCAGGCACCGACACCGCGAAGGAAGACGCGATGCCGAGGAAGACCCACCCCACCGGGTTGCCGGTCCGCGACGCTATCAGCGCGCCGACCACCGCGAATGCGACGCCGCCGAGCAGGCCGGGGACGATGATCGGAGTGTCCTCGGCGTCGAACACGGCGTCGGTCGAGACCTTGATCGCGAACGACGCCGCCATCAGCGCGATGCTGAGCCCGGCGATCGTCCAGGCGGTGATCGCGCGGTGTCGCCCGCGACCGGTCACGGCAGGGCCCCGAGCGGCACGAGGCCCGAAACCGAGGTGCCCGAGCCGGGCCGGCTGTCGACGTGCAGGGATCCGCCGAGCGCCTCGAGCCGGTCGGCCATGCCCTGCAGCCCGGTCCCGGTGCCGCCGGCTCCCGGATCGAAGCCGCGTCCATCGTCGATGACGCGGAAGACCAGGGAGCCGTTCTTTCGGCCGAGCGAGACCGTGGCTCCGGAGGCGGCCGCGTACTTCGCCGTGTTGTTCAGCGCCTCCAACACGCAGAAGTAGACCGTGGCCTCGATCTCCTGCGGGTAGCGACCGATCCCGCCCGGCTCGACCGTCACCGGGATCGCCGCCTTCCGCGCCTGGGCCCCGAGCGCGGCCGCGAGTCCCTGGTCGGCGAGGAGGGGCGGGTAGATGCCTCGGGCGAGGTCGCGCAGATCGTCGAGCGTCTCGGCGGAGGCGCCGGTGAGCGATTCGAGCAGCTCGCCCACCTTCGCCGGGTCGCGGTCGACCATCGTGCGGGCGAGCTTCAGCTGGACCTGGAGCGCCACGAGCTGCTGCTGGACGCCGTCGTGGATGTTCCGTTCCAATCGGCGGCGCTCCTCGTCCTGGGCGGCCACGAGCCGCTGCCGCGAGGCACGGAGCTCCTCGATCAGCCGGACGTTTCGCAACACGAGGCCCGCTTGTGCAGCGAGATCGGCGATCAACGTCTCGCGCACCGGGGTCAACGGATCGTCGGCGGGCATGTCGACCGACAGCGCTCCTAGGTGATCACCTTGATGGACCACATCGACCGCGTCGTCGGGCGCGTCGGTCGGACCTTCCGCCGCATCGGGCCAGACGGCCGCGGGCCGGAGCCGATCCCCGACGCGCAGCCACACCGTCGCGCGGTCGGCGCCCGTCCCCTGTCCCAGCACGGCGGCCATCCTCGGCAACACGTCGTCGGCGGAGTAAGTCTCGCCCACGCGCTCCGAGAACGAGGTCAGCACCTCGTACGGCGTGGCTCGTCTCCCGTAGACGATGCGATCGGCGAGCCGTCTCGCCGGACCCCGGAGCCACGTGAAGACCGCAGCGAGCAGGGTCGCGAGGGCCACGACGAGCCAGAAGTCGGTGCCGCTGTCGGCGCCCAGTATCAAGAGAGGGATGCCGATCACCACGGCTACCGCGACGAGGATCATCGCCGCGAACAGCGCCGTGAACCGCACGGTCTTCTTGATCACGAGGTCCAGGTCCCACAAGCCGTGACGGAAGATCGCGATGAGGTACGCGGCAGGAACCCCGATGGCGATCGTGGCTGCCATCAGCCCGAAGAACGTGGGGAACCACAGATCCACGGTCGGGTCCGACGCGCCCGTGGCTTCGAGGAGGCTCCCCCCGACGAACGTGACGATGAACAGACTGACCGCGATCGTTGTGACGAAGCGGAGCCACCGTAGCTGCTGGCGTTCCTCGCCGGTCGCTCGCTTGAAGCGGCTACGCACCGCGAACACGGTCGCGATCGCGATCATGACCGCCGAGGTCGCGCCGACCGCGGTGGCGGCGCCGGCGACGCCCGAGAGGGCGCCCACGCCCAGCGGGTTGACGTAGACGATCCCGTAGTCGACGAGGTTGTTGATCGCCCCAGGCTCGACGAACACCGTCACCGCCGCGAACGCGACTGCGGCGAAGTACAGACGCAGTCCCCAGCGCCATCGCGCGGTGGGGGGTCGGCCGTCCGGGAACAGGAGCCACAGCAGAGGCACGAAGGCGACCACGAGGATCGCGAACTCGGCGACCAGAGCCCAAA
>Ga0299914_10004279_pt1 | contig 10259 bp, 8 predicted proteins | sample RVTome_10_FD_201361 | JGI IMG/M metagenome (GOLD analysis project Ga0299914, IMG submission 201361) | Soil microbial communities from uranium-contaminated site in the Upper Colorado River Basin, Wyoming, United States - RVT153D57 (version 2) ... | reverse complement strand
TCGCGCTGGCGGTCTTCCTCGGCGCCGCGGCGGCGCTGAACCCACTGTGCGCCGCGCTCGCCCCGCTGGCAGTGGGGCCGCTGGTGGTCTATCCGTACGCCAAGCGTTTCACCGACTGGCCGCACGCGATCCTGGCGCTGGCCCAAGCGGTCGGCCCGGTCGGCGGGTGGCTGGCGGTCACCGGGACCTTCACCGGCTCCGGCCCGGCCTGGGTGCTGGGGGCCGCGGTCGGGCTGTGGATCGGCGGCTTCGACCTGATCTACGCCTGCCAGGACGCCGCGGTCGACCGCGCGATCGGGGTGCGGAGCGTGCCGGCCCGGTTCGGGGTCCGGTTCGCGCTGCGCGCCTCGATCCTGGCGCACCTGGTGACCTTCGGCCTGTTCGGCTGGTTCGGGTTGCTGACCGACTTCGGTCCAGTGTGGTGGGTGGGGATGGCGGTGGCGGCGGTCGCGTTCGGCTACGAGCACGCGATCGTGCGCCCCGGCGACCTGTCCCGGGTGAACCGGGCATTCTTCACCGCGAACGGGTTCGTGGGGATCGCGCTGTTCGGGTTCGCGGTGCTGGACCTGGGGCTGCGATGACCGGGCGCCGGCCGTGGCTGGTGGGCGTGTCGGGGGCCTCCGGCAGCCCGTACGCGGCGGCCGTGCTGCGGGGCCTGCTGGACGCCGGCCACCCGGTCGACCTGGTGGTGTCCCGGGCCGCCCGGCTGACCGTGCTGGACGAGACCGGCCACCCGTTCCGGGACGGCCACTGGCGCACCGACCTGACCCGCTGGCTGGGCCGGGACCTGGCCGGCGACGACCTGCGGCACTGGCCGGCCGGCGACCTGGCGGCCGGACCGTCCTCCGGCTCCTATCCGGCCCGGGGCATGGCGGTGGTGCCGGCCAGCACCGCCGCCTGCGCCGGGATCGCGCTGGGGCTGTCCAAGGATCTGCTGCAACGGGCCGCCGAGGTCAACCTCAAGGAGCGGCGGCCGGTGGTGCTGGTGCCCCGGGAGACCCCGGTGACCCGCAGTCATCTGGAGCACCTGATCGCGTTGCACGACACCGGTGCGGTGGTGCTGCCAGCCAGCCCCGGGTTCTACGGTGCCGGGGCGCGCGCCACCGCCGACCAGTTGATCGACTTCGTGGCCGGCAAGGTGCTGGACGCGCTGGGCGTGCCGCACCGGCTGTTCCGCCGGTGGACCGGCGAACTGGGCGCGGCGACCCGGTCAGCCGAGGGCTGGCCCGGGGCCGGCTAGCCGCGGTCGCCCAGCTTCTCCAACTCGCCCTCGAGCAGGGCCCGGACCTCCGATTCGCGGAACCGGCGGTGCCCCCCGGGCGTGCGGATGCTCCCGATCCGGCCAGCCGCGGCCCAGCGGGTAACGGTCTTCGGGTCGACGCGGAACAGTGCGGCCACCTCACCCGGCGTCAGCAGACGATCTCCCGTCTCCACGTCCCCTCCTCGCGTGTCGTGGAAGTCGCCGCCTCCAGGGGCTGCGATAGCGATGTAACCCCATTACATCATCCTCAAGGCGGCATGTCCGTATATCTACCGAACCACGCCGCTTGAGAGTTTCGATCCCCGTAGGCTATGCGAGCCATGCTCATATTTTGCCCCAGATTACACGCGTCGGCGTGGCTTCGCCAAAACCATCTCCGGCCAACCCAAATCCCAACCAATCAGACCACCCGAATCAACCCGTCGGGGGAGTTCGCGACAGCCGGGCGGGAGGTGGGCAAAACGGCTGGCGGGGGCGGGAGGGGCTGACCGGCCACGTCCCACCCGTCAACCCGGCGGGTCGGCGACAGCCACCGCCGGGAACGCCCCTAGGGTCATGGCGATGGACGCCACCGACCGCCGGATCCTCGATCTGCTCCAGGCCAACGCCCGACTGTCCTATGCCGAACTCGCCCGGCAGGTCGGGCTCACCGCCCCATCGGTCCACGAGCGGGTCGGCCGGCTGGAGTCCGCCGGCGTGATCCGCGGATACCACGCCGACGTCCCGCCGGAGGCGATCGGGCTGGGAGTCACCGCGCTGATCGGGATCGTCCAGCAGACCGATACCGAGTTCGACAACGTGGTGTCCGCGCTGCGGGAGCTGCCCGCGGTCGAGTCCTGCTACTTCCTCGCCGGGGAGGAGTCGTTCCTGCTCAAGGTGCGGGTCGGCAGCATGGCCGAGCTGGAGCAGCTGATCGTCCAGCTCAGCCGGATCCGGGGGGTGGCGCGTACCCGGACCACGGTTGCGCTGTCCACCAAGTGGGAGGGGCGGCCCCAGCCGGTGCGCGAGTGACCCCCGCCCAGCGACCCGCTGCCCGCCGCTAGTCCGTGGCGAACCGGCGCAACAGCTCCGGCGCGAGCTGCCCGCCGCTGATCACGGCCACGGTCCGGCCGGCTGGCAGCTCCGCCCGGCGGTGCAGGTAGGCCGCCGCGGCCACCGCACCGCTGGGTTCCACCACCAACCGAGCCTCCCGCAGCATTCCCCTGGCGGTGCCGAGGATCTCGTCCTCTGTCACCGTGACGATTCCGTCCAGCCGGGCCCGCAGGTGCGCCAGGGTGAGCGCCGACAGCTGGGTACGCAGCCCGTCGGCGACGGTCCGGTAGGTCTGCTCGACCGGCCACCGCCGCAACCGGCCGGCCGCGAGCGACTCCCGGGCGTCGGCCGCCAGCTCCGGTTCCACCCCGATCACCGCCGCCTCCGGCCGCCGGGCCTTCACCGCGGTCGCCACCCCGGAGGCGAGCCCGCCCCCGCCGACCGGTACCAGCACCAGGTCCACCGGCAGATCGTCGACGATCTCCAGCCCGACCGTCCCCTGCCCGGCGATCACGTCGCGGTGGTCGAACGGCGGGACCAGCGCCAGGCCGCGCCGGGCCGCGATCGTGGCGGTCGCTGCCGTCCGGTCCGCCGCCGGCACCCGCACCACCTCTGCCCCCAGCGCCCGGATCGCCGCGACCTTGTGCGGTGCCGCCTGCTCCGGCATCACCACCACGCAATCGATCCGGTGCCGGCGAGCCGCGTACGCCACCGCCAGCCCATGGTTGCCGGACGACTCGGTGATCACCCCGGCCGCCCGCTGGGACGCCGGCAGGCGGGCCACCGCATGGGTCGCCCCGCGCACCTTGAAGGCCCCGGTGGGCTGGAGGTTCTCCGGCTTCAGCCACAGCTGTGCCGACCACGGGCTGGGCAGCAGCGGAGTCCGTACCGCCACCGCGGCGATCGTCCGGGCGGCCGCCTGGATGTCAGCCAGCTCGACCAGTTCCATGCCAGCCATCGTGCCAGCCGCGGTCACTCATCCTCGATGAACCGGGGTCGGGCGACCACCAGGCCGGCCACCGTCTGCGCGCCGACCACCAGCGCCAGTAGCCCGAGCGGCACGCTCCAGCCACCGGTCACGCCGTAGAGCACCCCGACCAGCAGCGGCCCCAGACCGGCGACCAGGTAGCCGGTGCTCTGGGCGAACGCGGACAGCGCCACGGTGCCGCCCGGGGTGCGCGCCCGCAGCCCGAGCAGGGTCAGCGCCAGCGGGAAGGCCGACTGCCCGACCGCGATCAGCACCACCCAGAGCAGCGCCACCCGGCCCGGGGCCAGGGCGAGTCCAAGGTACGCCGCGACCGTGGCCGCTGACAGGCCGACCATCAACGGCCGCAGGTCGCGCAGCCGCGGGAGCAGGCTCGGCATCAGAAACGCCACCGGTACGCCGATCGCGGTGACCAGGGCGAGCAGCAGGCCCGCGGTCGCCGCCGGAAAGCCGGCATCCCGGAACAGCTGAGCCAACCAGCCCATCAGGGCGTACGCCCCGAGGGACTGGCTGCCGAAGAAGACCGCCATCGCCCAGCCCAGGCCGGTGCGCGCGGGCCGGACCCGGGTCGCGCCGGCCTGGGCCGGGCGGGTGACCCGGGCCGGGCCGGCCAGCGCCGGACGGGTGGCCCGCGGCGGCGCGTGCGGATCGCGACCGGAGCGCCGCAGCGCCACCGGCAGCCAGGGGAGGACCGCCAGGCCAGCCAGCACCGCCCAGCCGCCGAGCCCGACCCGCCACGACCCGGCCAGCTGGGCGATCGGGACCGACAGGGCGGCCGCGGCTGACGCACCGAAGATCATGCACATCGTGTAAACGCCGGTGACCAGCCCGATCCGGTCCGGAAAGTACTGCTTGACCAGCGCCGGCAGCAACACATTGGTCACCGCGATGCCGGCGAGCGCCAGCCCGCTCCAGGCCAGGAAGGCCGGTGCCGAGCCGGCCATCGCGCGGGCCGCCAGGCCGGATCCGAGCAGCACCATCGCGAGCACCAGGATCCGGGCCGGCGACAGCCGCCGGGTCAGCCACGGGGTGGTGCTGCCAGCCACCGCGAAGCTCACCGTCGGCAGCATGGTCGCCACGCCGGCCAGCGGACCGGACAGGCCGGCCCCCTCACTGACCTCGGCCAGCAGCGCGCCGAGGCTGGTGACCGCGGCGCGCAGGTTCAGCGCGACCAGCACCACCCCGAGCAGGATCAGGGCACCCGGGGCGGCGCGCCCCGCCGCGCGCCGGGCAGACCCGCGCGTGGTGGAGCCGCGCGTGGTGGAGCCGCGGGCGGAGGCCGGCGCGCTCCCCGGGGGGGTGGAGCGCGCCGGCACCGCCGCGGGGCGGTCCGAAGCGGTCCCGGACCGTGGTAGCCGCCGCGCCGGCGGTTGGGGCACCGCCGGGGAGTGGTCGACGGTGGCGTCCGCGTCAGGCTCGCTGGGTGGCGGCATTAATATCCCATCATAGAATGATAGGACGAATATTTCGACTTCGCCGGGAGGTTGGTGACCGATGCCACTTCGTACGGCTTCCCGCCGCACGTCGCTCGCTCACCAGGTCACCGAGCAACTCTGGGACCAGGTCAGCTCGGGCGAATGGCCGGTGGGCTCGCGGATCCCGCCCGAGCCGGAGCTGGCCCGGGCGCTCGGGGTCGGCCGTAACACCATCCGCGAGGCGGTCCGGGCGCTGACCCACGTGGGGGTGCTGGAGCGGCGCCAGGGTTCCGGCACGTTCGTGACCGCCCGCTCGGAGCTTGCCGGCCTGGTAGCGCGGCGACTTGCGCGGGTGGACCTGGCCGAGGCGATCGAGGTCCGGCGGGCATTGGAGGTCGAGGCGGCGTGGCTGGCGGCGCGGCGGCGCACCGAGGCCGACCTGGCCGCGCTGGACGCCGCCTTGGCAGCGCTGCGGTCCGCCTGGGCGGCCGGGTCCCGGGAGACCTTCGTCGAGGCCGACGCGGCGCTGCACACCACCCTCGTCCGGACCGCCCACAACTCTATGCTCGCCGACCTCTACACCGAGTTCGGCACCGCCTTGCGGAGCACCATCGAAGCTACGCTCGGCGACGCACCGATCGCCGGGCCCTGGGGCGAGCATCACGCCCGGCTGGTGGACGCGATCCACCGCCGCGACAGTGCGGCGGCCGCGGCGGCCGCGGCGGCACTGGTCGAGCCGAACTGGCCCTGACCCCGGATCAGGCCTGCTCGACATCGGCCAGGATCACGCTCACGTTGTCCGGCGCGCCCGCCACCAGCGCGAGCTGGACCAGTTGGTGGGCACAACCCGCTAGGTCGGCCTGCTCGCGCAGGGTGGCCGCGATCGCCGCATCGTCCACATAGTCGCTGAGCCCGTCACTGCACAGCAGGAACCGGTCGCCCCCCCGGACGCGCACCTGCGCGTACGTCGGGCTGATCCCGGCGCCGTGCACCGCCTGGGTGACCAGCGCCCGCTGCGGGTGGGCGCGCGCCTCCGCGGCCGAGATCACCCCTTTGTCAACCAGTCCCTGCACATAGGTGTCGTCCCGGGTCAGCTGGGTCAGAGTGCCCTCCCGCCAGGCGTACGCCCGGGAGTCTCCGACGTGCACCAGGTCCAGCCGGTCGCCGTCGGCCAGCATCGCGGTCAGCGTCGTCCCCATGCCCTCCAGGCGCGGGTCCGCATCGATCGCCTCGCGGATCCCGCGGTCGGCCGCGTCCACCGCCTGCCGCAACGCGTCGGCCGGGGCCGGCGGGGCCGGTCCATTCTCCAGCGCGGCCAGCACCCGGATGACGATGGCGCTGGCCACCTCGCCGGACGGCCCGCCGCCCACCCCATCGGCGACCGCGACCAGGCGCGACCCGGCATGCACCGCATCCTCGTTGTTCTCCCGGGCCTTGCCCCGGTCGCTGACCGCCACGGTCCGCAGGATCACGCTCATGACAGGCAGTCTGCCGGATGCACGCCACCCGGTCTCTACCCACTGGTATGGACCGCACGATCCCTCCGGTCAGGCCGTTCGGCCGGGCGCCCTGCCCAACCGGGCGCCCCTGCCCAGGCCTGAGCCTGAACCGGGGCGCCCGGTTGGGCGGTCAGGGCTCGGTGACCCGCGCCACGAAGTACACCGCGCCGGTGCTGGGCTGGCGCACCAGCACCAGGAACGGCCGGTCCGCATGGAACGGCACCGGGGTACTCAGGTCGACCGAGACCATCCGCATCACCACCGCGGTGGCGGCCGCTCCCTCGAACCCCTGCTCGTCGGCGCGCAGCACCGCCTTGTGCACCACCCAGTCGATGAAGATCTGCGCTTCGGTGGTGATCCCGGTGAAGTCGGCCTGGTCGGACCGGAACGCGGCGGTCACCCCGAGCCGGCGTAGCGGGTCGTTCAGGATCGCCGAGCTGGCCACCCGGAACCGCGGCAACCACAGGTCCACCTTGGTGGGCCGCCCCCCTTGCTGCAACCCGACCAGCAGGTCAGCGGTGAGCGGGGTCCCATCCTCGGCCGGCAGCAGCAGGTCCACCACCAGCCGGCTGGGGGTGGGCAGGGTCACCATCCGCCAGCCGCCGGCGGTCGCGTGCCGCAGGCTCTCCTGCTGCCGCATGGTCGGCACCGGCCGGGTTCCGGACGGGGCGTGGAAGGCGGCCGGCGCGGTGGCCGCCGGTTCGAATGGGGTCAGCCAGGCGACCTTCAGGTAGAGCGCGTTGACGATCACCGCGGCCGTCTCCGGGGTGATCATGCCGGGCCCGAGCAGATCCTGGATCAGCTTCCGGGTGGTCCGCTCCACGTCGTCGTTGATCTCGGTCCGGGCGCCCTCCGGGTCGTCCCGGAAGGCGGCGGTGCGCAGCGCGCCGCCGGGCAGTTCCCGGACCGCCTGCTGGTAGGCGTCGAGGAACCGGAGCCGGCGGTCCATCCAGAGGGTGTTGGCCACCGCCACCTCGGCCTCCGGCAGCGCCGCCGAGTCGGCCAGCATCCGGCCCAGCTCGGCCAGCTCGCCGCCGGGCGCGAGCGCCGCGGCGAGCTGGTCCCGGGTGATGCCGCGGGCGCCGGCCGCGGCCAGCCCGAGCGCGGCCGCCACCGAATACGGCGACCAGCACAGGTCTCCGCCGGCCGGCAGCTCATGGTGCAGGGCGACCAGGGCGTCCAGATGGGGACGATACATGCCGGCCAGCGTAGCCCGGCCCGGGCCGGCACCGCCCGGACCGAGCGCCGGGACGGACGAGGGCCGGGACGGACGAGGGCGGGGCGCCGGCTGGCGCCCCGCCCTCGCCGGGTAGGCGACGGTCTCAGCCGGTCGTGACCGAGACCAGGGTCAGGCCGAGCAGCCCGTCGGGACCGGTGTGGGACACCGCTCCCAGGTAGGGCGTGCCGGCGGTCAGTCCGCTCCAGGAGACGTTCACGGTGCCGGCAGTGCCGATCGCCGCGGCCTCTGGTGCCGAGTCGATCACCAACGAGCCACCGCCGGCCGCCAGCGGAACGTCCCAGCTCCGCAGCACGTAGTCGACGGTGCCGCCGAGCGTCTGCCAGCCGTGCACGTACAGGGTGTACGTGTCGTCAGCGGGCAGCCGCAGGTCGATCAGCTCGCTGGTGCCGCCGTCGGTGGAGCTGGCCACCAGCTGTCCGGCGGAGTTGAGCAGGTAGATGTCGAGGTCGATCGCCGGGTCCGCCGGGGACAGGTCCGCGGTGGTCAGCGACAGCCGCAGGTGCGCGGTGCCAGACAGGGTGAACTGGTGCGCGGTGGTGCCGGTCGGGTCGTTCGGGTCGAACGTCTGGTCCGGGTCCTGCGAGACCGACTCGGGCGAGTCGACCCGCGGGGACAGGCCGTGCGGGGCGGCGGTGTAGCTGCCGCTGTATCCGAACCGGACGTCGAAGCCGAGGCTGCCGGTGGTGCCGGTGCCCTCGACCGCCGCCGCCGTGCCGAGCGCCACGCCGCGGGCCGCGATCGGGCTCTCCACCTGGTAAGGCGGGAGGAACAGCCCGATCCCGAACCAGGTGAGCTCGCCGAACCGCCACTCGTCCAGCGGGGCGTCCTGGTTGGTGATCGTGATGGTCACCGTCTCGGACTCACCCGGGTCGAGGACGAACGCCGACGGGCTGACGGCCACCGAGAAGCCGTCCGGCTCGTCGACGCTCGCGACCCACAGGGCCTTCTTGTTGGCCACGCTGGTCACGGTCCGCTCGATCTCGATCGAGCCGGGCACCTCGGCCGCCCCGATCGACGGGTAGTTGAGGTTCTCAGCGGTGGTCGGGAACCCCGCCGCCGCCAGTGCGGCGCAGGTCGCCTCCGGGTTGGCGAACACCGACGGGTCGGCGTCGCACAGGAAGCCGAGGTAGTCGTTGAAGCCGGCGTCGTAGACCAGCCCTGGGTTGAACATCGAGTTCGGCAGGTTTGCGAAGTGACCCGGGTCGAGGTGCCCGGCGCCCATGTCGAACGGGTCCGCCGCAGTGGTCCCGTCCTCCTTGAGCACGTTGTTGCGGGCGGTGGTCATCACCGCGGACTGGGCCATCGCCGGGGTCCAGTCCGGATGCGCCTGCTTCAGCAGCGCGAACGCGCCGGCCACGTGCGGGCTGGACATCGAGGTGCCGCTGATCGCCTGGAACAGCTGCCCCGGTGCCCCGGCACCCGGCGTGGGCGAGTTGCCGGCCAGGATGTTGACCCCGGGTGCGGTCACGTCGGGCTTGATGATGCTCGGCGCCACCACGGCCGGCCCGCGCGAGGAGAAGTCCGCCATCACCGAGCCGGCGGTGCTGACCGCCACGCCCTGGCTGAGCTCGGCGGTCGCTCCGGCGCCGGCCGAGTCGATGTAGGCCTTGATCTCCTGTCCCTGGCTGAAGATGATGTGGACGCTGGGCACGAAGTGGTTGTCCGTGATCAGCGCCTGGGCGTCGTTCTCGTTGAAGAGGATCATCCCGGCGCCGCCCTGCTCGAACACCGCCTGGCTCTTGGCCACCCGGGCGAAGATCCCGCGGGCGCAGAGCACGATCGCACCGGTGATCGGGGGGCTGAAGGTCGCCGCCGGATCGCACAGCGCGTTGCCGTGGTCCTCGGCGTCTACCAGCGGCGCCGGCCCGGTGCCGGAGGTGAGCGAAGCACCGTCGAACTCGCTGCCGTTGCCCAGCGTGGCGGTGCCCTGGAAGGTGCGGTTGTGGGTGTTGGCACCCACCCCGGTGACCCACGGGTCGTTGGCCGGCGAGCCGACCGTGCCGGCCCCCGGGCCGCTGTTGCCGTTGGAGGTGGCGACGAAGACACCGGCGTCCCGCGCGAACAGGAACGCGATGTCGTCCGGCCCGTTCAGGCCCGGGCCGCCACCGATCGAGTAGTTGATCACGTCGACGCCGTCGGCGACCGCCGCGTCGATCGCGGCAGCCAGGTCGCCGCCGAAGCAGCCCTGGTCACCACAGGCCGAGTACGCCGCCACCTGCGCCCGGTGGGCGATACCGGAGACGGTGCCGCGCGGGACGCCGAAGATCTCGGCCGCCACGTCCTCGTTGCCGGCGGCCGTGCTGGCGGTGTGGGTGCCGTGCCCGTTGTAGTCCCGGGTCGAGTTGTAGGTCTCCGGGCCGATGAACTGCTTGTAGAGGATCCGCATGTCGCGGGCCCCGATCAGCTTGTTGTTGCAGTCGAACGGCAGGTCGGCCGGGTTGTGGGCGGTGTCGCCGAACTCGCAGGCCACGGTGCCGCCCATCCAGCCGGCCGGCGGCGACGGGTAGCTGCCGTCGTCGGTGAACGACGGGTGCTCCGGCCAGATGCCGGTGTCGACCACACCCATGACCACACCTTCACCGGTGTAGCCCGAGGCCCACGCCCCGACCAGCGGGGTGTTCAGGCCCAGGAAGGTGGGCGAGGTGTCGGTGTGCAGCTTCCGGAGCTGGTCCCGGAACACCCGGGACACCCCGGGCTGCCGGGCGACCTCGGTCGCCTGCGCCTCGGTCAGCGCCGCGCTGAACCCGTTCAGGGCGGAGGTGAAGCTCGCCAGCTTGGCCGACTCGGGGACGTCCGCGCCGGCCAGTGCCTCGTCCTGTTCCCGCTC
>Ga0299914_10004278_pt1 | contig 10261 bp, 6 predicted proteins | sample RVTome_10_FD_201361 | JGI IMG/M metagenome (GOLD analysis project Ga0299914, IMG submission 201361) | Soil microbial communities from uranium-contaminated site in the Upper Colorado River Basin, Wyoming, United States - RVT153D57 (version 2) ... | reverse complement strand
CTCGCCGTCCGTTAGCTCGTCGAACAACGCGAATCGCAGGTACGCCATGTCAGCCGGCACGTCGATCAGGTGCGCGGTCACGCCGTTGTCGGTGCGGAACGTGAAGGTTTTAGTCGGGTCTTCATCGACAAAGCCGTCGATCACCACTGGCGCGCGCAGGCCGTGCACGCCGGGTGAGTAGCTTCCCGTGTAGCCGAACTCGACTGGAAAACCGAATGTCCCGTCCGGTCCGGCCGATTGCACCTCGGCGGGTGCATTGACGGAGGTCGGGCGCACTGCGAGTACGCTGCGCACGGAGCGCTCGTCGTCGACCCAGGTAAGGCTGCCGAACCGCCAGAGGTCCAGCGGCCCATCTGCATAAGTCAACGTCACGTCGAAGCTGGCGGACTCACCCGGACCCAGGGAGAGCGTCGTGGGTGTTACGGCGACGGTAATACCGGCCGGAGGGACGATCTCGGCGAGGTACGATGCGCTTTCGTCGCTTACGTTCGTAACGCGGCGGCTGACGGTCCTGGTGCTCGCGAGCCGCGATACGGCAATGGACGGCTGGTTGAGATCGGCTGCCAGGAACGACAGGCCGGCAGCTGCCAGCGAGTCGCAGCGTGCCTGGTCGACGGCGGGCGACGCTGTTCCGCATGCGAATGCGTCATACTCGTCGCCGGTCACGTCATAGACCAGGCCAGGGTCGTTCGCGAGGTTCGGACGGATATGGCCGCTGCCGAAGTCGAACGGGATCGCGGCGGCTTCTCCGTCCTCCTGATTCACGTCCTGGTGGGCGGTGGTCATCAGCGCCGACTTGATTGCGGCGGGGCTCCAGTCGGGGTGCGCCTGCCTGAGCAGCGCTGCGACGCCGGCGACGTGCGGCGCCGACATCGATGTGCCGGTCAGGAACGCATAATTTTCGCCGGCGACCGAGTTCGCGGCATCCGGGGTGAACCCGGCAAGAATATTGATGCCGGGCGCGGTGACGTCGGGTTTCAGGATGTCCTCGGCCGGTCCGGGCCCTCGCGCTGAGAATGTTCCGATCAGGTTGCCGGTGTCGCCTTCGGTCAGGAACAGCCCCTTGTCCAGCACGACCTCGACCGTCTGCGCTTCGTCGATCTCGGCCAGCAGCAGGTTGCCGTCGGCCTGGCCGATCATGAGCGCGGGGATTTCGGAAAGGCCGACCGTGCCGGTCATGACGATAGGGTCGCCGGCGATGCTGAAGACCAGCGCCGCGATCGCGCCCGCATCCTCGGCATTGGTGAGCTTGACCTCGAAGTCGCAACCGCCCCGCTGGATGTATGCGATGTTGCCCGAAAGCTCCGTGTCGTTGACCAGCGGTTCGCAGGCATCGAAGGTCGTGCCGGCCGTCCCGTCGCTCAGTACGTCGTCATCGTCGTCGACCAGGACCAGTCGGCCTTCGATCGGACCATTGTCGAGGAGAGAAGGCGTGAAGCTTGCTTCCTTGACTGCGTATCGCCCGACAACCGACGCCGGCGCCGTGACCTCCATCGCTTCCAGCGAATGTTCGCCGTCGCGGCTGGAGGCGGCGGCGGCAATCACCCACGGACCGCCTGCCGGAGAACCGACGGTGTTGAAATTCGGTCCCTCGTTGCCGGCGGCCACCACCGTGAGGACCCCTGCTTTTGCCGCCGCGAGCAGCGCCACGTCGTCCGGCGCCGTGGTCGTGAGCAGCGAGCTGCCGACCGAGTAGTTGATGATGTGCACGCCGTCCGCGACGGCTGCGTCGATCGCGTTGGCCAGGTCGGAGGTGTTGCAGGTCGCGCGTATATCGCCGGGCCGCAGCCAGCAGGCCTTGTACGCAGCCACTCGCGCTTTCGGTGCGATACCTTCGACCTGGCCTAAGAACGTACCGAAGATCGACGCCCGAACCTTGTTACCGGCCGCCGTCGTCGCGGTATGCGTTCCATGACCGTCCGCATCCCGCGCGGAGAAGATCTCGCCAGCGTCGATCGGGCCGCCTGCCTGCGCGCCATCGACGAAATACCGGGCGCCGATCAGCTTGTTGTTGCAGTTATCCAGTGCGAAACGCGGACCCTCCTGGCAGGTTCCGGCCCAGTTCTCCGGCGGCTGGAAGAGCAGCACGTCCTCCAGCTTGTCGTAGCGCCGGCAGAGCCATTTGCCGAGCACGGTGTTCTCTCCCCAGAGGCTGCGGCAGGCACGCGGCCGGTTTGCTTCCCGGGTGTCGGCGAGCGCCGGATGCTCGGGTGTTATGCCGCTGTCGATAACGCCGATTACGATACCGTCGCCGTCCAGCCCGGGCGCGCCGCGCAGGCCGACTTCCTCTTCGAACAGGCCCAGGAATTCCGGACTGAAGTTGGTGGCGAGCGGTCGCACTTCGTCTTCCCAGACGCGCAGCACCTCGGACTGGTGCTCCAGCTTGTGCGCTTCGGCCGGAGTCATGCGCGCGGCAAAGCCGTTCAGGCTGTACCGGTAGCTGTAGATTTTCGTGCCGCCGACACGCGCAATGACCTTGTCCTGTTCATCCGCGAGACGGAGCGCGTAGCTCTCGACGCCTGCGATGTGCTTACTGAAGGCGGCGAGCGAGCGTTGGCCGGTGGCAGTGATCTTTGCGGACCGGCTGCTCCGGAGTGTGCTGAAATGTTCGGAAGCGGACGCCGTCTTGAGCTGGACGATGTACACCTTCGGTACGCCGCCATGTTCGTCCGTGCCGGCCAGTTTTATGCCGTAAGCGGGGCCGGCGTCCCGGAGCGGACTGTCGACGCCGCCCCATGCCGCCGCGGTTGCAAGAAGGCCCAGCAGTATTATGCTTCTCGTCACAGACACAGTAATCCCGGTACCGGTGACCGGACAGGGGCAGAAGCGAGCGTTCCTTCTACCCTCGAAATCCGGGCAACGCTGATTGCGGAGTCACGAACCGAGCGCCCTCTCTCAAGGACCGAAAACCGGTCAGCGCTGCTTTCGTTGTTGTTCAGCCGCTCTTATCAAGAATGGCGTAAAGCGTGGTTTTGGAAGGAAGTTACCATATACCGGCATCGTGCTGCCAGCGCCCGGGCAGGCCGTCCTCAGTCGCGACTTGCATTCGCCGTGCCGAGAAAGTCGAGCAGCAGATCGTTGAATGCAGCGGGCGAGTGCACCGGCCACAGGTGCCGCGCCTCCGGCACCACGATACGCTTCGCGCCCGGCATGCACCGGGCTGCGGCGTCGGCGACGATCCGGTAGCAAGGTCGGGTCCGGGCGCCGCGGACGATGGCGACGGGCGCGCCGATCTCTCCCAATTGCGCGCGGTTGAGTGGAGGCGGCGGCGAAGCGACGAACTGCAGGGGTAGCGTGCGCGCGTTTTCGAGTGCCATCGTCCGGCCCGCGGCGGGCATCGCGTCGAACGTCCCCGGCCGGTCGTCGACGCCGTCCATGAAGTTCCGCACCGCAGCAGCATGATCGCCCGCCCTGGCGGCGGCGATGGCCGGGGCGAGCATGGTACGCAGGTCTTCCTGCACGAGTTTCGCGTCGGCGGGATCCAGCTCGAGCCCGAGTGCAGGTTCGTAGGCGAACACGCTGCGGACCAGGTCTTCGCGTTGCGCCACCATCCGCAGAACGAGGCCGCCACTCAGCGACCAGCCGACCAAATGTACCGGGCCGACGTCGAGCCCGCGGATGAAAGCGGCAAGATCGTCGATCTGCGTCTGTTGCGAGTAATGCTCGCCGTCGTCAGGCCACGGTCCGATGCCGAAGTAACGCTGGTCGAGGGCGATGAAGCGATACGCGCGCGAAACCGCTGCCCGCTGCGGTTCCCAAAGGCGGTGATCGGAATACGACCCGTGCACGAAGACCACCGGTGCGCCCCGTCCCTCGTCCACGTAGCCGAGCGAGACGCCATTCACGCGCACCCTTTTCATCCTGGTGAGGCAATCTGATCTCGTTGCGACATGAGCATACCTTTGGCTGCATGACCGGGCGCTGTGACCTCCGGTCAATGTGCCTGGCCGTCGAATGAATCACATGAAACCCGGGAATGCCAGTTGACGAACGTGCCGAGCGGGTTGTCCTTCCATGCCCAGACATGCAGCGTATAAAACGCCGGCAGGCCGAAGCGATTGGGACTCTCGAAGAGGTGCATGAGCTGTCCCATGAGCTCCGGCGCGGCTTCGTTGGTCGCATGCCAGTCATCGTAGAACACCAGGTAGTCCGCGCCGATCAGTTTCAGGCGTCCATTCGGCTGCTCCTCGTAAATGACGATCTCGGGAAGCGCCGGATCCAACACGCCGTCGCCCACCAGGGACATGTTCACGTAGTGCAGACCCATCGCGCCCACGTCTGGCCCGCTGACGCAACCGAAGGCCAGGTGGTAGCCTGCCGCTTCGGCCAACGTCACGTCCTTGAATTGTCCGGTTGCTTCCCGAACCACCTTGACGAACTCGCCCACCCGCTTCTTCTGACTTCCATTATGGTGATACTGCGATGTTGCCCCCTGCGCGTCGTGGTCTCCGAGTGCCTGCGAAGGCAACGCACCCGTGAGAGCGAGCGTGGTATACGCAAAGCAAATCGCGATTGGATTGACTTTCATGACACGGTCTCCTCCGTCAATTACCACAGCAACTCTGACGGGGCGGCGTTGGACCAGACGTTGAAACCGGCGTGGGATTTCGCGTATGAGTTTGGTTAGGCTTTATCAGGACGGGTCATTGAGCCAGTCGCGCGGACGAAGATAGTCCGTGTAAAGGCGTTCCTCGGCTGACCCGGCTTCCGGCCTCCAGTTGTATTCCCAGCGAACGCGAGGCGGCAGGGACATCAGGATCGACTCGGTTCGCCCGCCGGACTGAAGCCCGAACAACGTTCCGCGGTCGTACAGCAGGTTGAATTCGACGTAGCGGCCGCGGCGATAGAGCTGGAACTGGCGTTCGCGTTCACCGAACGGCTCTGCCTTGCGCGCTTCGACGATCGGAAGGTATGCGGGAAGGAATCTCTCGCCGGCGGACCGTGTGAACTCGAACGATCGCTCGAATCCGAACTCGTTCAGGTCATCGAAGAACAGCCCACCGACGCCGCGGGTCTCGCCGCGATGCCTGAGGTAAAAGTAATCGTCGCACCAGTCCTTGAAGCGTTCGTACACGCCTTCACCGAATGGCTCGCAGGCCGCCCGCGCCTCGCGGTGCCAGTGCAGGACGTCTGCGTGCACGGGATAGAAAGGCGTCAGGTCGAAGCCGCCGCCGAACCACCAGACCAGCGGGCCGCCGCCTCCTTCGGCGGTGAAAAAGCGGAAGTTCGCATGCGTCGTCGGCACATGCGGGTTCTTCGGATGAAAGACGAGCGAGACGCCCACTGCCTGGAACGGTCTCCCGGCAAGCTCTGGACGCGAACGGGTTGCACTCGGCGGAAGGGTATCGCCGAACACGTGGGAAAATCCCACGCCGGCCTGCTCGAATACGGCTCCATCGACCAGCACGCGGCTTTCCCCCCCGCCCCCCTCCGGCCGTTCCCAGCGATCGGCGGCAAAGCTCGCTTCCCCGTCGACCTGCTCGATGGCGTCGACGATGCGCTGCTGCAAGGCCAGGAGATAGGCGATGACGCGCTGCACCGGTTCTTCGCCGCCCTCAACGCTGGTCCCGATGCCGGTTTTGTCCTGGGTGTTCATTCTGCTGGTCGAAGGATTCTTCCGCTCGCAAAGTCGCGGATCTCCGAAGGTCCGCGTGCCGGTCCGCACTCGCCCGGGACGATGTAATCGACCAGGGCGCCGAAGCGCCGCCTCAGGACAACGCTGTTCCGCGGCGGCGGTTGCCCGGACAGGTTTGCGCTGGTGGACACGAGCGCCGAGCCGAGGACTTCACACAATGCCGCCGCCACGGGATGCGAGCAAATCCTCACCGCAACGCCCGGATGGCGCCCGCGTATCCACGCGGGCGTCGAGGATTTTGCCGGCAGCACCCACGTAACCGGCTGATCGTTGCTGGAGTAGAGATCCCGGTGCTCGGCCGGCAGGGATGCGTACGGCTCGAATTGCACGGGATCGGATGCGATCAGGATCAGGCCCATCGCAGGATCACGGCGCTTGATGGCGAAGATGCGATTTGCCGCCTCCCTGTCGTCAGGCAGGCATCCCAGACCGAAGACGCCTTCGGTAGGGTACGCCACGACGCCTCCCTGTTGCAGGATGCGCGCCGCTTTCTCGAGCGGGATGCGAAGTGGAATCGACAGCGCCATGGCAGTGGGGCGGGAACCGTGTTTCAAATCCTTGTTCAAGATCGTACGCCTCGACGCGGCCCTCGACGTCCCCTTGTCGGATATCGTTGTCAGTTCTGGTCGGTGTCCGTTCCGGCCGCCTTCTTTACGGTCTTCTTGCGAGCTTTTTTCCTCGATTTCTTCTTTTTCGCCTTCTTTGTTACCGTATTTTTGGCTGCGGCTGCCGCTACCTTGTTATTGGTCGCAGTCGTCTTTTTCTTCCCTCGCCGTCCACGCAGGGGTGCCGCCGCAAGCAGTTCCATGCACTCTTCGAGGGTCAGCGACTTCGGGTCGCGATCCTTCGGAATCCTCGCGTTCCTTGCCTTGTCCGTGATGTACGGCCCGTAGCGGCCGTGCAGTACCTGAATTCCCTCGTCCTCGAAATCGAGGATGATGCGGTTGGCATCTGCAATCCTCTTCTCCTCGATCAACTCGATCGCGCGCGGCAGCTGGATTGTGTACGGGTCGTCGTCCCCGCCAATGGAAACGAACTTGTCGCCGTAGCGTATGTACGGGCCGAAGCGCCCGACGCTCGCCATTACCGGCAGGCCATCAGGCGTATCGCCCAGGTTGCGCGGCAGTTTGAAGAGCTCCAGCGCTTCTTCCTGCGTGATATCGTTCATTTTCTGGCCCGGGCGCAGGCCGGCGAACTTCGGCTTCTCCTCGTCGTCTTTCGTGCCGATCTGCACGAATGGCCCGTAGCGTCCCATGCGCACGGTCATCGGCTTCCCGCTCTTCGGGTCGATGCCGAGATCACGCGCCTGCGCAACCTGCTCGCGCGAGACACTCTGTTCCTTGTCGACGACCAGCTCCGAGAACGGCTTCCAGAATCGCTCCAGCAGCGGCACGAGTTCCTGCTCGCCCAGAGAGATCGCATCCAGATCGTCTTCGAGCCTCGCTGTGAAATCGTAGTCGACGTACTGCGTGAAGTGCTCGGTCAGGAACCCGTTCACGATGCGCCCGATATCGGTCGGAGTGAAACGCTTGCCGTCCATCTCGACGTATTCGCGGTTCCTCAACGTTGCGATGATGCTGGCATACGTCGACGGCCTGCCGATGCCGTATTCCTCGAGCGTCTTGACGAGGCTCGCTTCGGTGAAGCGGGGCGGCGGCTCGGTAAAGTGCTGTTCCGGTCGCAGTTTGTCGAGCGCGATGACGTCGCCTTCACTCACATCCGGCAACAGGCGATCGTCTTCGTCGACGCCATTGTCGTCCCTGCCTTCCTGGTAGACCGCAATGAATCCGGGTTCTACGAGCACGGATCCGTTCGCGCGGAAACGATGTCCGTCCTTCGAGTCGGGGCCGGCCGCGAATTCCAGCGCCACGGTGTCGAATACGGCCGGCACCATCTGCGATGCCATGGTTCTCTGCCAGATCAGCGTGTACAGCTTGAGCTGGTCCGCGTCGAGCTTGCCCTGAAGCGATTCCGGTGTGCGCACGGCCGACGTCGGGCGAATCGCCTCGTGCGCCTCCTGTGCGTTCTTCGATTTGTTCTTGTACTCCGGCGGCGCCTCGGGAACGTTTTCCTTGCCGTAACGTTCGCGGATGACGTCGCGTATCTCGTCGACGGCGATCGACGCCAGCGTGACGGAGTCGGTGCGCATATAGCTGATCAGGCCGACGTTGCCTTCGTTCGGAAGCTCTACTCCTTCGTAGAGACGCTGTGCGACGCGCATTGTCCGCTGAGTGTTGAAGCCCAGCTTGCGGGATGCTTCCTGCTGCAACGTCGACGTCGTGAAGGGAGCGGCCGGATTCCTGCGGCGCTTTTTCTTGTCGACGCTGACCGTGGTCAGCTTGCCGTCGGCGGCCTCGAGGATCGTGCGCTCGACTTCACGCGCCTGCTCCTCGTTGCCGAAGCTGAACTGCTCGACTTTCCCGCCGCGATAGCGCACCAGTCGGGAGACGAACGGCTGGCCTTCCTTGCTTACGTCAGCTTCGATGGACCAGTATTCGCGCGCCCTGAACGCCTCGATCTCGAGTTCGCGCTCGACGATCATCCGCAACGCGGGGCTCTGCACGCGGCCCGCCGACAACCCACGCTGCACCTTCTTCCACAGGAGCGGTGACAGATTGAACCCGACGAGGTAATCGAGCGCCCGGCGCGCCTGCTGCGCGCTCACCAGGTCACCAGAAATATCACGCGGATGGGCGATCGCTTCCTGGATAGCGTTTCGCGTGATCTCGTGAAAGACAACCCGGTAAACGGGCTTGCCGTTCAGCGCCTTCTTCTCCTTCAGAAGCTCGATCAGGTGCCACGAGATTGCTTCGCCTTCCCTGTCCGGGTCCGTCGCGAGATAAAGCGCGTCGGACTTCTTCAATGCCCGCACGATTGCGTTCACGTGCTTCTCGTTCTTCTCGATGAGCTTATACTTCATCGCGAAGCCTTTGTCGGGATCTACAGCGCCTTCCTTCGGCACGAGATCGCGCACGTGCCCATACGACGCAAGCACATCGAAATCGGGTCCGAGGTACTTACCGATCGTCTTGGCCTTCGCCGGCGATTCAACAATGACGAGGTTCTTGGGCATTCTTCCAGCGCGTTCCAGGCAATTGAGAATGTCCGTCCGTGGAACGGCGGACACGTGGGGCGGTTGAATTACATGCTTGTCTGCAGACTGTCAAGCTGCCTGGTGCGGGCTATTCATGGCAAAAGCCGTAAATCGCAGGCCCTGCAGGCCTTGCAAGAAAACTCAAAATGACGGCAAAGGCGGCGAAATGCGAGCCGTATCGCGCTGGGTGCCGGCCTTGCCTTTTTTGCCATTTGTGCCGACGCTGTCGACTCGTGTCCGGCACCCCTACGCCGGCACAAATGGCAAAAAAGGCAAGGCCGGCACCCAGGTTACAGGTTAGTGCAGCGCCCCGCCGCTTTCATCGAACACGAGATCTTCCATCCGGGCATAGGCAAGTTCCTGCCCCGGCTGACTGAACAACACCATCAGCACGACCCACTTGATCTGCTCGACATCGATATCGGGCGTCTCGAGCGCGAGCAGCCGGTCTATCAGGATCTCCCGCTGCGGCGGCGAAAGAATCCCGATCTGTTCGAGATAGGTAATGAAGCCGCGGCAGCCGACATCGAGCCGCTCATGCTCCATTTCGCTGTAGATGCGGATGCCGTGCCCAAGCTGGGGACTGTAGGTGAGGCCATCCTGGTTTTCCGCGAGGCCATCGAGCCAGTCGAGGGCGCGATCTATTTCGCTGTCTGCGAAGCCGGCCCGGGAGAGCTCGTCGCGAAGTTCGTTCTGATCCGGTTCAGGCTCTTCTTCGGCGTCGATGTACGTCTCAAAAAGATACATCAGCACGTCGAGTACGTTCTCTTTCATGCCTGGAGCTTCTCCCTAGTCTTGCGTACTGGCCGCTGTTCAGAGCTTCGATCTTGCCCTCAAGCTCCAGGATAAGAAGCATGGAGGAAACCTGCCCGATCGTCAAACCGGATTGCCGCGACAGCTCATCGACCGTTGCCGGGTCGTGTCCGAGCGCTGAAATGAGTTTCTCGTACTCTTCGTCGTGCTGTGGCGGGGCCTCCGGTGGCATCGACACGTTCTCTTGCGTTCGTGAATTTTGCATAAGATGCGCAACCAGCGGGCCGAGTTCGCTGACGATGTCATCCGCGCTTTCCACCAGTTTCGCGCCCTGGCGGATGAGCTGATGGCAACCGCGCGACAACGCGTTATGTATCGAACCGGGGATTGCGAATACTTCACGACCCTGTTCGGCGGCGAGCCTGGCAGTGATCAGGGACCCGCTGCGCCTCGCCGCCTCCGCGACAAGCGTGCCGAGACTGAGGCCGCTGATCAGTCTGTTCCTTTGCGGAAAATGTTCCCGGCGAGGATGCGTTCCGAGCGGGTACTCTGACAATAACACCCCGTGTCCGGCGATCCGGTGGGCGAGGTCGTGGTTGTGAGCGGGATACACCCTGTCGATGCCATGACCGAGGACGCCGATCGTTTTCGCATTTGCATCGAGCGCGCCCTTGTGCGCTGCGGTATCGATGCCCTGGGCCAGGCCGCTGACGATGCAGAAGCCCGCCCCGCCAAGGTGTCTCGCGAACTCGTACGCATTCAGCATGCCGCCGCGGGTG
>Ga0299914_10004277_pt1 | contig 10262 bp, 8 predicted proteins | sample RVTome_10_FD_201361 | JGI IMG/M metagenome (GOLD analysis project Ga0299914, IMG submission 201361) | Soil microbial communities from uranium-contaminated site in the Upper Colorado River Basin, Wyoming, United States - RVT153D57 (version 2) ... | reverse complement strand
ATCTCGCCCGCTTCACGCCTGAGCAGATCGGCTGGTTCGACAGCTTTCCCGTCTGGATGAATCTCGCCTGGGCGCTCGGCGTGTGGGGCGCCGTGGCGGGATCGGTCCTGCTATTGCTGCGTCACCGCTGGGCCGTGGTCGCTTTCGCTCTGTCGGTTGCCGGGCTCGTGATCGCGACAATCTATCAGTTCGCCCTGTCGAACATGCCGGCGAGCCTGAGTACGAGCGGCGGCATGGCGTTCACCGCGGCCCTCTGGGTCGTCGCCATCCTGCTGCTCTGGTATGCGACCCGGATGCGGGCGCGGCGGGTATTGCGATAGGCGAGATCCGGTCCGGTGATTGCACCGGACCCCGCCCCGAGCTGCTTGAAACAGGTGAATTTGGCATCTGGCGCCGCAACCCTGCGGATGTGGGAAGAATCACATCCGGGATGTGTGTCCGCCCACCGACGCGCCGCCGCGCCTTCGCGATAATGGCAGCATCCCAAGCACGAGACCGCGCAAGGGAAGTGAACGATCGAAAGGAGTGATGTCATGAAGGATTCCAAGGACGAGACCGCCCAGGCAGGGCCCGTCGAACTCAACGAAAAGGAACTCGGTGAAGTTGCCGGTGGCCTGGAACTGAAGCCTGTTTATATCACCGGCTACTCGCTTTCGTCGGGCGCAGGCAGCTCGCGCATCACTGATGGGACCTCGGATGTCATCGTCGCCGCCGGCGCGGGAGGCGGCCCTCATGTCCGCTGACCGACAATGGATCGGGCGGCCGACGTGGGACGTCGTGCGCCATGCCGGCTGACGATTGAAATCCGCCGATGCCCGCTTTGGTCGGAGGGCGGGCAGCGGCGGCCTAGGGTGCGGGCTTACCAACCGGACAAAATGTCGCGCGGCCAGACCTTATCGCAAGAATGTGTCCGACGGGGCAACCAAAGTGCTTGGAAATAGGTGCATTTGGAAACCGACGTCGTAACAGAAGGGCGAGAAGATTCTCTGGCCTGCTCGCCCTGCTTCGGATAACCCGTTTCGGAAGTGAAACGAGGGGATCTGACGATGAGAATGGCTACCATCTTGACCGCGACGGCCGCATTGGTGCTCGCGGCCTGCGGCAGCGGAGCTGGGAACGAGGCCGCGGACGGCAACACGGCCGGACTCACCGGAAACGCGACCGAAACCGACAACGAGACCGCCCCGCCTTCAGCCAATGAGACTATTGGCTCTCCGACTGCGGTTGGCTCTCCGACTGCGGTGGCCGGCGCCGCGCCGACCAGAGAGTATCTCGTCGGCAGCTGGGGGGAAGATGGCGACTGTACCCTCGCGATCGAATTCCGCGCCGACGGCACCATGGACGGTCCGTTCGAGGGCTGGACTCTCGACGGCGATAAGCTGACGATGATCGGAAACCCGCAGGCGATGACTGTTGCCGTCGTCGATCAGAACGCGATGGACTCAGTCGGCGCGGACGGCCGGACGCGGCGACTCACCCGCTGTTGAGGTACAGCCAGCGCACCACCAATCCGTGGGGCGCTGCGCATTCCGGCGGTGCTCGACAAATCCGTCATTCCAGCGAAAGCTGAATCTCGCTGCCTGCACATGAGCCACTGAAGGGAAGTGAGATCCCAGCTTTCGCTGGGATGACGGGAGGGTTGATTCAAGGCTGCCTTTTGGATGCAGGCTCGAGCAGGGGCGACCGGAGCGAAGCAGAATGACGGATTCTGAAGGATCCGGTGATTGCGCTGGACCCGGCGTTCGCCGGGGACTCATTCGGCGCCCTAGGGCTGAACCTTGACCACCACCGCGGCATGCGGCGCCACACGCGCCGCGAATCGCCCGGTCGCTTCCGGCAGATCCCGATGCGCCCACAAGTCGCGGACCTGCGCCCGCAGGCTCGCCGGATAGCCCAGTTGCTCCCATGTCGCTTCGATCTCGGCCGGTGCTTCGCCCCGGTTGAGCAGCAGCACTGCCCTTCCGCCCCCGGCCAGCGGCTTCACCCAGACCTCGCGACCGTCCTCGCGCCAGACGCGGCGGCCCTGCACGCCGAGCGGGTCCTGGTCGACGGCGATCACTTCGCGATTGGTCAGTATCTCGCGCGTCGCCGCGTCCATTCCGGCGACGTCGTTGCCGGCGATGAGCGGTGCCGCCATCATCGCCCACAGGCTGAAATGGGCGCGATATTCGCTGTCGCTCATCCCGCCATTGCCGACCTCGAGCATGTCGGGATCGTTCCAGTGGCCCGGCCCGGCATAGGGCCAGAGCGGCGCGTTGATGTCGACGATGTTCATCACGCCGATGCTCCAGCGATCGACGCCTTCCCAGCTGTCGAAGATGTCGCCGCTGGTCCGCCACAGATTGCCGATGTTCGCCGCCCACAGCCAGGGCTGGTTGTTGCCCCATTCGCAGATCGCCAGGACGATGTCGCGGCCGGTGGCGCGCAACGCGTCCGCCATCAGCGCATAGGCCTCCTCGGCATTGCGCGTGCCGGTGTAGCACCAGTCATATTTGAGATAGTCGACGCCCCATTCCGCATAGGTGCGTGCGTCCTGATATTCATGGCCCTGGCTGCCGGGCCGTCCGCCGCAGGTCAGCCGGCCCGCGTCCGAATAGATACCGAATTTCAGCCCACGCGAATGGACGTAATCGGCGAGCGCCCGCATGCCCGACGGGAAGCGTTCCGGGTCGGCGGTAATGTTGCCCTGCGCGTCGCGCGGACCGTGCCAGCAATCGTCGATGACGACGTAGAGATAGCCGGCGTCGCGCATTCCGGAATCGACGATGGCGTCGGCGGTACGGCGGACGATCGACTCGTTCACGTCGCAGCCGAACCTGTTCCAGCTGTTCCACCCCATCGGCGGCGTCAAAGCGAGGCCGTTGGGCGTGCGGTTCGGATCCAGATGCGGCGGCATCCGGTTGGGATCGATCGCCTGGCCCGACGCCGGCGCCGCCATCAGCGACGCGGCGGCGAACAAGGCGAGCGCGATCCTCATCAATGGTTGTGCCGCGGCGTCTTCGCCGACGTGCCGCGATATTTAAGCGCCATCTCCAGCACCGCCCCGTCGACGAGCTGACCCGTCTTCTCGCGGTAGATCTCTTCCCAGGGCGTGTTGCTCGATGGCACCGGCGGCGGCGGCTCGGCCCGGCGCCGGGCGATCTCCGCCTCGTCGACCAGCGCGTCGCAACTGCCGGTGTTGAAGTCGATCCGGATGGTGTCGCCAGTGCGCAGCCAGGCGAGGCCGCCGCCGGCCGCGCTTTCCGGCGAGGCGTTGAGGATGGATGGGCTGTCCGAGGTGCCGGACTGGCGGCCGTCGCCGATCGTCGGCAGATTCTCGATGCCGCGGCGCAGCAGGTGGTCGGGCGGCTGCATGTTGACCACTTCCGCCGAGCCGGGCCAGCCGATCGGACCGGCGCCGCGGATCACCAGGATGCAGTCCTGATCGATGTCGAGCGCCGGATCGTTGATCCGGTGGTGATAGTCGTCCGATCCATCGAACACGATCGCCCGCCCCTCGAACACGCCTTCGCGGCCTGGAACGGAGAGATAGCGTTCGCGGAACGCTTCCGAGATGACGCTGGTCTTCATGATCGCGAAGTCGAACAGATTGCCGCGCAGCACCAGGAAGCCGGCGGTCGTCTTCAGCGGCGCATCGTAGGGGTAAATCACGTCGCGGTCGCTCGCCTCGCGGCCCTCGACATTCTCGGCCTGGGTGCGGCCGGTGACGGTCAGCGCGTCGCCGTCATACTGGCCGGCGCGCAGCAGCTCGTGGATCACCGCGGGAACGCCGCCGGCGCGATGGAAGCGCTCGCTGAGATATTTGCCGGCGGGCTGCATGTTGACCAGCAGCGGCAGCTCGTAGCCGTAGGTCATCCAGTCCTCCGGCTTGATCTCCACCCCGGCATGGCGCGCCATCGCGACGATGTGCGGCTGCGCGTTGCTCGATCCGCCGATCGCGGTGACGATCCGGATCGCGTTGATGAATGCCTGGCGGGTCAGGATCCGCGACGGACGCAGATCCTCATAGGCGATCTCGACCGCCCGGCGGCCGGTCTCATAGGCGATCTGGCCGCGCTCCCGATAGGGCGCCGGGATCGCCGCATTGCCCGGTAGGCACATGCCGAGCGCCTCGGTGACGGCGTTCATCGTCGACGCGGTGCCCATCGTGTTGCAATGGCCGGGCGAGGGCGCGGAACCGGCGGCGCGCCGAAGGAACTCCTCTTCGTCGATCTCGCCCGCGCCGAGCTTGCGGCGGCTGCGCCAGATCACCGTCCCGGATCCGACCAGCTCGCCTTCGTGCCACCCGTCGAGCATCGGTCCGCCCGACAAGGTGATGGCCGGAATGTCGACGGTCGAGGCGGCCATGATTCCCGCCGGCGTCGTCTTGTCGCAGCCGGTGGTGAGGACGACGGCGTCGATCGGATAGCCGTTCAATATCTCGACCAGCCCGAGATAGGAAAGGTTGCGGTCGAGCGCGGCGGTGGGCCGGCGGCAATTCTCGAAGATCGGATGGACCGGGAATTCCATCGGAATGCCGCCGGCGTCGCGGATGCCGGCACGGACCCGGTCGGCCAGCGCGAGATGGATGCGGTTGCACGGCGTGAGGTCGGAGCCGCTCTGGGCGATGCCGACGATCGGCTTGCCGCAGCGCAGCTCGTCCGGCGTGATGCCGTAGTTCATGAACCGCTCGAGATACAAAGCGGTCATGTCGCTGCGCCCAGGCGCGGCGAACCATTCGCGCGAGCGGAAGGGGCGTGCGGGGGTGCGGCTCATGATCGTCTTTCGAAGCTGGGGCGGCGGCTAGGCGCCGCCGCCCGACAGGCCGGGCTTAGCCTATCATTTCCTCCAGCTCCTTCCCCTTCGTCTCGTGAATGAACCTCTTCACCAGGAAGAAGCTGATCACGGCCGAAACGGCGTAGAAGCTGTAGCTGACGGCAAGGCCGAGTCCGGCCGCCATGATCGGAAAGGTCTGGGCAATCAGATAGTTCGAGAACCATTGCGCGAAGCCGGCCACCGCGAGCGCCGATCCGCGTATCTGGTTCGGGAACATCTCGCCGAGCATGACCCACATCACCGGACCCCAGCTGACGTTGAAGAAGATGACGTAGAGATTGGCCGCGACCAGGGCGATTATGCCCATCTCGTTCGAGAGCTCCAGGTTGCCTTCCGCGTCCAGTGTCCCGTTGGCGAAGGCGAAGACCATCGCGAACAGGGTGACCGCCATGCCGGCCGATCCGATCAGCAGCAGCGGCTTGCGTCCGATCTTGTCGATGACCGCGATGGTGACGAAGCAGGCGGCGATCGACAGCGCGCCCGAGACGATGTTGATCTGAAGCGCCTGGTCTTCGCTGAAGCCGGCGAGCTGCCAGAGCGTCGCCCCATAATAGAAGATGACGTTGATGCCGACCAGCTGCTGGAACACGGCGAGCAGAATGCCTGCCCAGACGATCGGGCGGATGCCGCCGCCCGGCGCCTTGAGGTCGCGGAAGTGCGGACGGTGGTCCGCATTGAAGCTTTCGCGGATCTCCTGGAGCTTGGTTTGCGCGACCTGCGCGCCGAACAGGCTGACCAGGACCTTGTGCGCCTTTTCCTCGCGCTGCTTCGAGACGAGATAGCGGGGGCTTTCCGGGATGAACAGCAAGGCGACGAAGAAGATCGCGGCCGGCAGTGCCTGCATCAGATACATCCACCGCCACGCCTCGAGTCCCACCCAATAGGATTCGGTCGATGCGCCGGCCGAGGCGGCCAGGGCGTAGTTGACGACGAAGGCCGCAGTCAGGCCGGTGATGATCATGATCTGCTGCACGGTGGTGAGGCGGCCGCGAACACTGGCCGGGGCGACCTCCGAAATATAGGCCGGCGACAGCACGCTTGCCGCGCCGACCGCCATGCCGCCGGTAATGCGTGCGATGACGAAGATGATCTGCGATCCGGCAAGGCCCTGCACCACCGCGCCGGCGAAGAAGAGCAGCGCCGCCAGCAGCATGACGTTGCGGCGGCCGAGATGGTCGGCCAGCCAGCCGGCGAGGAAGGCGCCGACGAAGCAGCCGATCAGCAGCGATCCGACCGTAAAGCCGAGCCCGCCCTCGCCGAGATCGAAGGCACTTCGCAGGCCGTCCTGGGTGCCGTTGACGGCTCCGCTGTCATATCCGAACAGGAAACCGCCGATCGTCGCCACGGCGACGATCGCGGCGATGAAGGCCATATTGGCGCGCGCCGGACTCGCTTCAGTCATTCGATCCTCCCCTTGCGCCCGATTCGCCGGGCGTCTCGTTGGTCCCATTGTTAGCGGTAACAGCCAAAACATCCATCCGATATTTTCGACTCTGGATCGATAGCGCTCTGCTTTTATGGCCGAGATGCGGCGCGCTCATGCGCCGACCCTCCAGGCAGCTTGCCACTCAGTGAACTCGCTGAGCCGGATCTGGTAACGCGCGAAATTGCCTTCATGGAGACCGAGCAGCTCGCCCTGCGCGATCTCTGTGAACCTCTCGCGGTCGGCGGACGCGGCCTCTTCCTCGGCCTTCTTGTCGATGTGCGCGGCCGCATCCTTGCGCGCCATGCGCGCGCGCACGACCTCGCCGACGGTGTCGCGCAGCAGCTCGCGGTAGCGCAGCCGGAACGGATCGGGCTCGCCGATCGACTGACGCACCGCCGCATAGCGGTCGGCGGAGCGCGTGCACGCCCAGACGAACAGGTCTTTCAAGAGCTCGACACGGTTCAGCTCGTACACGCCGAGCATCGCCTTGGTGTAAAGGTCGCCGGGCACGTCGGTGAACGCCAGGGGTGCGAGATTGGACTTGATAAGCGGGATGTTGGCGGCAAGGCGCGAAACCCGTTTGTTCACGTCGTCGAACGGCTGGAGATGGGGCAGCTGGACCATGACGAAGAGGGCCTGCTCATAAGGATCCTCGATCGCCGCGGCGGTCGCGAGCAGCTGGTCGAAGCATTCCCCGATCTGCGCCGGGACCTCGAGCGGATGGAAGACCGAGCCTTCGATGCCGACGATGATGTGGCGAAGGCGACCGACGGCCTCGGGGTCCGGCAGCAGGTTGTTGGCGAGCAGCGCGTGCAGGTTGAGGATCGTGTAGCGGTTGAAGCCGATCTCATCGGCGTTGGCGACCAGGAATTCGATCGCATCCTTGTGGTTGAGGATCATCTGGGCTTCGCGGTGCGCGCGGCCCTTGGCCTCCTCGCCGAAGGCGATCAGGCGACGCGTGTCGAGCAGCGAATAGGTGTTGCCTTCGAGCCGGCTCGAGTTCCAGGCGAGGTCGATCAGCAGGCGATTGAAGATCTGCTTGGCATAGGTGCCGGCCGGGGCGACCTCGATCTGCTGGCGGCCGACAGCCCGGAGAGCGTCCCGCTCCGCTTGCGTCAGATAGAAGGTTTCGTTTGGCCGGTATCCGTCGAGGAAGCCGCGATCGTAGCCGACCGGGCGGCGCGCCGCGACCGGCCGGTCCACATAGGCCCTGACCTTCTCGGCCGCCGATGAGAGCGGGATGATGCGGTCGGCGTCCGCGGCGTGGGGCGCCGGCTTGGCTTCCGCTTCCACGACATGGTAGCGGGTTGCGCGCCCTTCCCCTGTGAGACGCAGGCGCTCGAGATTGACCAAGGCGCGCAGGCGATATTGGAGCGTCCGCCGGGGGACTTGGCCGGCAAGCGCCTCCTCGAGCTCTGCGACGGACGCACCCCGGTCGCGGCGCGCGATGATGTCTTCGATCGCCGCAAGGTCGACTTCGGGGATCGGGCGGGCCATGAACACTCCTTGGTTGCGCGCAAATCTGAATCGCGCAACTAATAGAGTCAATGCGCAACTAAGCACAGTTGCGCGCAATCAACCCGCTTTCGCGCAACTACGCGGTCCATTCTTGCGCAATCATATTGCGCAAAAGGGTCGAAACCGATCAACGCATCGCGCCAGTCGGCTCGTCCCCCCGCCTCGAGATTCAGCGTCCGGCGCGAACCGCCTTGGGCCGCGCCGACGCAGGCGAAGCCGACGATTCCCGAACGATAAGCTGGTGCTCGAGCACGCGTTCGGCGCCGCCGGTGTCCTGGCCCGACCGTCGCTCGCGAAGGTCGGCGAGCAGAAGCTCGAGCGCCGCCTCCGCCATCGCCGAGATCGGCTGGCGCACCGTGGTCAGCTCCGGCCAGACCGTCGTCGCCGGTGCGGTGTCGTCGAAGCCGACGATGCTGATATCCTCCGGCACCGCCAGTCCCTTGCGGTGGGCGACGCTCACCGCCGCGGCGGCCATGTCGTCGTTGCAGGCGAAGATTGCGGTCGGCGGTTCGGGGCGGGCGAGCAGCCGCTCGGTCGCCACCAGCCCCGAACGGAAGGTGAAATAGCCCTGCTCGATCGGCGCCGTGTCCGGATCGATCCCCTTGCTCTCCAGCGCTGCGCGGAAGCCGCGGGCGCGCTCGATGCTGGCGATGTGGGTCGGGTGGCCCTTGATCAGGCCGATGCGGCGATGACCCAGCTCGAGCAGATGGAGGGTCATTTCCTCGGCGGCGGCGAAATCGTCGATCCGCACGTTCAGCGCGTCGGCGCGGGGCCGGCCCATTGCCACCGTCACCACCGGGATCTGGGCGGCGTCGAGCTCGGCCAGGATCGCCTGCGATTCCGACAGCGGCGGCGGCAGGATCACGCCTTCCACGTTGGTGGTCAGGAAACGCCGCGTCGCTTCCGCCTGCTCGTCGGCGCCTTCCGATTCGCAGGCCTCGATGACCAGATGGCAGCCGGCGCGGCGCGCGCCTTCCAGCGCACCGACCAGGAACTGGCTGAGATAGGCCGCGCTCGGATTGGCGTAGAGCAGGCCGATATGGGTGGCCTGGCCGGCGGCGAGGCTGCGCGCGGCGCTGTTCGGCGAATAGCTCAGCCGGTTGATCGCTTCCTGAACCGAGGCGCGGGTCGTGTCCCGAACGTTCTTCTCGCCGTTGATCACGCGCGAGACGGTCATCGCCGACACGCCTGCGATGCGCGCGACATCCTCGATTGTGACGCTGCCGCGGCTTCGGCGACTGGGCCTGCTCATATACACCCCTCCAATCCGGCAGATAGGGCAGCGGCACGAGCCTTGCAACGATGCTCGAAAGTCCAGGGCGCAAGCGGGAAATCGCTTCCGCCCGGTTGACCCCGTCGTTCCGGACGACCTATGAATGTGAGCGCTACCATAAATCCTGCGGGGCAAAGGCCCAAGCCGGAAAAGGGGAGAGGATGATGGGGTCGAGTCTTGCCGCCTTCGGGCGACTGAGCCTGGTATTCGCGGCGGTCGTCGCGTCGGTCGCCGGCCTCGGCGGAGCGGCCCTGTCCCAATCGGACGCGCCGCCGGCCTACAAGGATTCCTCGCAGCCGATCGAACGCCGGGTCGAGGACCTGCTCGGACGCATGACGCTCGAGGAGAAGGTCGCCCAGATGCTCTCGGTCTGGGAGCATAAGGACCGGATCCAGACCCCCGGCGGCGACTTTTCGCCGGAGGGCGCCTCGCAGGCCTTCCCGCACGGCCTCGGCCAGATCGCCCGGCCTTCCGACCGGCGCGGCGTCGAGGCTCCCGCCGCGGCGGACGGCGCCGCTGGCGCCAGTGCCGGCCAGGTCAACCGCAATGCCCGCGAGACCGCCGATTACATCAACGCCGCGCAGCGCTGGGCGGTCGAAAATACGCGCCTCGGCATCCCCCTGCTGTTCCACGAGGAAGCGCTGCACGGCTATGTCGCCCGCGACGCGACCAGCTTCCCGCAGGCGATCGGCCTGGCCAGCACCTGGGATCCGGCGCTCGCCGAGCGCGTGTTCAACGTCGCCTCGCGCGAGATGCGCGCCCGCGGCGCCCAGCTGGCGCTGGCGCCGGTGGTCGACGTCGCCCGCGATCCGCGCTGGGGCCGGATCGAGGAGACCTACGGCGAGGACCCCTATCTGGTGAGCGAGATGTCGCTGGCCGCGATCCGCGGCTTCCAGGGCACGTCCATGCCGCTCGGGCCGCAGCGTGTGTTCGCGACGCTGAAGCATATGACCGGCCACGGCCAGCCCGAAAGCGGCACCAATACCGGGCCCGCCGCGTTCGGCGAGCGGACGCTGCGCGAAAACTTCTTCCCGCCGTTCGAGCGCGCCGTCCGCGAGGCGGGCGCCCGCATCGTGATGCCGTCCTACAATGAGCTGGACGGGATCCCGAGCCACGTGAACCGCTGGATGCTGAACGACGTGCTGCGCGAGGAATGGGGTTTCCAGGGCGCCGTCCTCAGCGACTATTTCGCGATCCGGGAGATGGTCACGCGCCACCGCATGTTCGAAA
>Ga0299914_10004276_pt1 | contig 10262 bp, 11 predicted proteins | sample RVTome_10_FD_201361 | JGI IMG/M metagenome (GOLD analysis project Ga0299914, IMG submission 201361) | Soil microbial communities from uranium-contaminated site in the Upper Colorado River Basin, Wyoming, United States - RVT153D57 (version 2) ... | reverse complement strand
CATCATGGTGCGGACGATCACGTCGGTGAAGCCCATCTCGGCGTAGGGGGCGAGCTGCTCGGCGACGTGGTCGGGATCGCCGAAGGCCACGCAGTCGCGCGACCAGTTCCCCCGATACCCGGCGTCGACGAGCGCCTCGCCCACCGCGACCGCGTGGGCGCCGTCGTCGGCGACGAACACGTCACGGCGGAGCGCGATCCGGGTGGGCTCGCGTCCGTACCGGTCGCACGCCGCCCGGTACGTGCGGAGCTGGTCGCGCAGTTCGAACGGCTCGACGGACGCATCGGCGTACCAGGCGTCGCCGAGTCGAGCGGCCCGCTCCAACGCCGGCGCCTCGTGCGCGCCGATCCACCACTCGAGCGCTCTCGGCGGGCGAGGCGCGACCGCGCCGCGGACCCCCAGGTCGTCGTCGTCCACGCGCTCGCCCGCGAGCAGCGCCTGGACCACGCGGATCGACGCGTCGAGCCGTCGCCCGAGGTGACCCACGTCGAGGCCCATCGCCTCGACCTGGTGCCGGTCGCCGAGCCCGGTCTGGACAACGAAGGGGCCTGCGGCGATCGCGGCGAGGGTGCCGATCTGCTCGGCCATGAGCAGCGGGTTCCAGGCGGGCACCAGGAACAGGCACCCCGCCGGCCGGTCGTCCCACTCGGCCAGGAGCCGGCCGAGCATCGGCACGTTCTGCACGTAGGGCGCGGGACCGGTCGCGTGGTGGTCGCCGATGCTCAGGCTCGCCAGGCCCGCGCTCGCCGCGGCCCGGGCGCGCTCGATCGTCCACGCCGCGGCCTCGGCGTCGGTGGCGCCGAGGTGCGCGCTGTTGAGCGAGATCCCGATGCGCACGGCCGGCACGGTAGCCACCGGGCGCGTGCGGCCGTCAGTCCCCTTTCCGATCCCCGTGCGTCACGTCCCCGCCGGCGCGCGCCCGGCCACCCGACCGGTCGCAAGGTACGCCTGGTCGAAGCCGAGCGACTGAATCTGCACGCCTTCGAGCCGGGGCGTGACGAACTCCCACGGCGCATCGAGACCCTCGAGGGTCGTGACGAAGCGGGCCGTGAACCGCCGCATCACCGCCCGGACCGGCGGCGGGCCGCCCTCCTTCGCCCCGAAGGTCGCCACCCGCGCGCCCGGACGGAGCGAGCCGAAGACCCGCTCGATGGCGTCGGGCGAACGGACGATGTCATGGGTGAGGAAGAACAGCGCCGCATCCGCGGTCGGCAGCCCGGCCGCATCCTGCGCGGTGGTGTGGCGGAACTCGACGTTGCGCAGGCCCGCAGCATCGACCCGTCGACGGGCGGCGTCGAGCATCGCCTCGCTCGGCTCGATCGCGACGACCCGGCCCTCGGGCCCGACGCCCGCGGCCAGCAGCTCGAGCGACGCGCCCGTCCCCGCGCCCACGTCGAGCACGGTCTCGCCGGGCCGCAGCTCCAGGCTGTCGACCGCGCCGCGGCGGTACCGCGACAGCCACGGCTGGAGCACGGCCAGGCTGACGTCGTAACGGCGGGCCAGGCGGGCGTACTTGCGGCGAGCGCGCTCGGCATCGGGATCAGGCATCGGTACCCCCAGTGGTCGTTCCGGCTCGCAACACCATTCCGTCGTAGACGAGCGACGCGACGTCGCCGAAGAGCCCCTCCCGGATCGAGTCGGGGCTGACGAGCGCGGCCATGCCGAGCCCCACGGCGAGGGCCACGAACGCCTCGGCGAGCTCCTCGGCGGCCATGGTCATCGGGACCCCGGTCTCTTCGTGGCGGTGCGCGAGCCCCGCGGCCAGCGCGCCGCGCATCGCCTCGTGACGCTCGCGGTACCGCGCCGCGTGCTCCTCGTCGCGGGTGGCGGCGGTCCAGTACTCGTGCAGGAGACGGATCATCTGCGGGTCGCGCGAGAACAAGTCGGCGAGCCCGCGACTGATCGCCGGCGCGGTCGGGCGATCGGGCGGCGTGTGGTCCAGCGCCTCCAGCACCTCGCGGGCGGGGGTATCGAGCCGGTCCTCGAGGAGCGCGACGAACGCATCGGCCTTGCTCTCGAACGTCCAGTAGAAGGTGCCCTTCGACAGGCCGGCACGGCGGACGATGGCGTCGACCGTCGCCGCCGCGTAGCCGTGCATGGCGAACTCGACCGCGGCCGCCGCGAGGAGCTCCCGCCGCGAGGCCTCGGCGTCGCGGGCGTCACCGGGCGGTCGTCCCACTCGGCGCCGCTTCGAACTCACGCTTGCCATTATAGACCAGTAGGTCTATTCTCGCGGCATGGTCGTCGTCTGGGCTGCGGTCGTGCTGCTCGTCCTCGCCACCGCCGGCTGGGCGGTGAGCCTCGCCCGCCGCAACGCCAACGTGGTCGACCAGCTCTGGGGGATCGCCCCGGTCGCGGTGGCCGTCACGTGCCTCGCCGTCGGCGACGCTCGTACGGCGCGCTCGTGGCTGGGCGCGGCGATGGTCGTCGTCTGGGGAGTGCGACTGACTGCCCACCTCGCGCTGCGAGACCGCGGCGGGGACGAGGACTGGCGCCATCGCGAGGCGCGCGCCCGTCACCCACGGTTCGCATGGCGGAGCCTCCCCGAGCTGTTCTGGGTGCAGCTGGTCGGCGGCGGGCTCGTCGTCGGGTCGCCGATGTTTGCGGTGGTCGCCGAGGGTCAGCCACCGCTGCGGTGGCTCGACGCGCTCGGGGTGGCGCTGTGGGGTGTCGGGTTCACGGTCGAGGTGGTCGCCGACCGCCAGCTCCTGCGATTCCGATCCGACCCGACGAACCACGGCCGCCTCCTCAACCGCGGCCTCTGGGCGTACAGCCGGCACCCCAACTACTTCGGCGAGGCGCTCCTGTGGACCGGCATCGCGCTCGTCGGCGTCGCGGCCGGCGCCTGGTGGGCGTTGCTCAGCCCGGCGCTGGTGCTGGTGATCGTGCTGCGGATCACCGGGGTGCGGGCCATGGACACGCACCTGCTCGCCACGCGTGGCGCCCGCTACGCCGACTACGTTCGGACGACGAGCCCGTTCATCCCGCTCCCGAAGCACAGCCGCGTGCCGTCAACGCGGTAGGCGCCGGGCCGGGCGCGGGCCGGGGAGTGGCAGCATCCCCGGCATGCGTGTGGTCGGCGTCGACGCCAGCAAGCGGGACTGGGTCGGCGTGGTGCTCGCCGACGGGTGCTTCGACACGGCGGTGCTCTCCCCCACGCTCGCCGCGCTGCTCGACGCGACGAGTGAGGTCCAGACCGTCGGCATCGACATCCCGCTCGGCTCGGTGGCGGCTGCCGTGCGCGGCTGCGACACCGCGGCACGACGGTTCGTGGCGCCGTTCGGCTCGTCGGTCTTCGCCGCGCCGCCGCGTGGCGCGCTCGCGTGCGAGACCTACGCCGACGCGAACCAGTGGTGCCGAGACCGCTGGGGCCGCGGGATGAGCGCGCAGTCGTGGGCGCTGCGCGCCAAGGTCGCCGACGCCGAGGCCCATTGGATCGAGCGTCCCGACCTCGTCTTCGAGGTGCACCCCGAAGTGTCGTTCCGGGCCATGGCGCACGACCACCGACCGCTCACCGCCCGAAAGCGCTCCTGGACCGGCCACCAGCAGCGGCTCGCGCTGCTCGCCGCGGCCGGCGTCGTCGTGCCCACCGACCTCGGCGACGCGGGCCGTTCCGGCGCCGACGACGTCCTCGACGCGGCCGCCGCGGCCTGGAGCGCGCACCGCATCGCGACCGGCGTCGCGACGTCGATCCTCGACCCGCCCGAACGCGACGAGCAGCACGCCCACCCGGTTGCGATCTGGTACTGACGCCGGGTCGCCAGGCTGCGCGCCGCAACCGTCACACCCCGGAGGTACGGTCGTGACACTTCCCCATCGTCATTGCCGACACGACGAGAGCGGGGAAGAATGGCCGTCGATGAGCGACACCGGCACCGCTTGCACGAAGCGGCTCGCGACGCACTGGGCGAGGATGCGGCGGTCACGCTGATGGAGATGCTCCCGCCCGTCGGATGGGCCGACGTCGCCACCAAGCGCGACCTCGACCAGCTGGTGGACCGGCTTGACGCCAAGCTCGCCCAACTCCAGCTCCGGCTCGTGCTCTGGTTCGTGGGCACGAGCGTGGCGGTCGTCGGCGCGACCGGGCTCATCCGCTTCGCCTAGCCGCGCCGATCTCAGGCGCGCCGGCGAGGCCCCGGCGGGTTCAGTCGTCCCCCACCGGGCTCGTCTCGAACACGAGCCACGTCTCGGACGGGTCGCCGCCGAGCACCTCGGTCGGGACGTCGCTCTCCAGGTCGACGGCGGCGACGATGTGCAGATGTGCCGGTGGCTCGGACGGGCCGGCGAGCAGGGCGAGCAGCCCGCGGCCCGGATGGAAGAGCACGATCGGCGCGCCGTCGTGATGGGTCACGTTCGATCGACGCACGGTCGTGGCGAGCGCCTCCGGTGCTGCTGCGGTGCGCTGCCATTCCTCGCCGTCGAGCCCCCGCACCGTGATGTGATCGGCGAGCTGCTCGACCAGGTGACCGACTCGGATCTCGTCGCGCTCGCGCACGAACGCGGCCGAGATGAGCTGATGCGGCAGGGCCATGACGTCTCCTCATCGCTCCCGGCGTTGGCACCGTGCCTGGCGGCCGGTTGCCAGCCCCTCGTCGAGCCGGGTCTCTCAGGGCTTCTGGATGAGTCGAGATCAGCGTACGTGACGCCGAATACCCTTCGCATTCGGTTTTCCCGCACTCGTTCTCCCCTCCCTTCGTCCCGAAGGAAGCCGTCACACCCCGGGCGTACGGTCGTGACGCTTCCCCATCGTCATTGCCGACACGACGAGAGAGGGGGAGAATGGCCGTCGATGAGCGACACCGGCACCGCTTACACGAAGCCGCTCGAGAGGCGCTCGGTGACGACGCGGCGGTCACCCTGATGGAGATGCTCCCACCCGTCGGATGGGCCGACGTCGCCACCAAGCGCGACCTCGACGAGTTGCGCACGGGTCTGCGCACCGAGTTTCGGGCTGACCTCGCCACCCTCGACCGCGACCTGACACACGCGATGTCTCGGCTCTCGAACCGGCTCATCGTGTGGTTCGTGGGCACCGGCGTGGCGGTCGTCGGCGCGACCGGCATCCTCCGCTTCGCCTGACGGGGTCCGCAGCCGCCGTCCGCCGGGGCGCCGCGTCAGCCGAAGGTGATCGGGACCTCGTACACGTCCTGGCGGCCGCCGGTCTCCTGGTTGGTCTGGAACATGGCGAGCGTCCCGGAGCCGCTGTCGGGCAGCTCGGCGTCGATACTGAGCTCGAACGTGCCCCACGTGCCGTTGCCCGCAGTCGCGGTCGTGAACCCCTCGTCGAGCACGGCGCCCTCGGCGTCGGTGAGGCTGTACTCGACATTGGCCTCGAACGTGTTGCTCATCCCCGTGGCCTCGAGGGGCGCGCCCACCTCCTCGAACGGGAACGGCGACTCGACCAGGACCATCGGCGTCAGGCTCTCGAACTCGGCGCGCGTGAGACCGCTCGCGGGAACGCCCTCGCCGCCGATCCCCTCGACCGACTCGCCGTCGATCGTGATCGTGACGTCGTCGACCGTCGGGAACTGGGTGAGCGTGAAGACGACCTGCGCGACGCGGGCCTGCATCGACAGCGACCCGCCGCCGGACTGGAACTCGTCCGACAGGTCGATCGTCGCGGTGCCGTCGGCGACGTCGACGCCGAGCAGCTCCGTGCCCTCGGGGACCTCGCTCGACAGGCCGATGCCGGCCTCGTCGTCGGTCGGCCCGGCGAGCAGCCCCTCGATCGCTTGGGTCGCGACGTCCTCCCCCTCGGCGGCGCGACCCGCGGTCGCCACCTGCTCGTCGCGCAGGAAGTACACCGCGACGTCGCTTCCGCTCGCGGCGGCGGCCGTTGTCGGACTCGCGCTCGTGGTGGTCGTGGTGTCGTCGCTCGTGTCGTCGGAATCGTCACCACAGGCCGCGAGCCCGACGGCAAGGGCGAGCACGAGCGCGAAGAAGAGCACCGGAAGTCGTCGCATGCGTTCAGCCTAGGTGCGGCGACCGCTTGGATCGGCGCGCAGTCGACGGATGAGCACCCGGCGCGCCTGGCGGGCGACCGGTTGCGTGCGAGACGGATCACGCGCGGGATCCCGAGGGAGCGCGGCCATCTCTACGCCGTCGCCAGCCGACGGGACGCCCCCCGCGCGGCCCGCGAGACCGGGCGGCACCGAGCGCGCGGCAGACCCGGTCGCACCGCGGGCCGAGGAGGGTCGGTCCTTCGACCGTCGACCCCGGCACGGTGGTTCGAGGGCTGTCCGGGCACCACTACCCTCCGTGGTCGTGCGACCTCGATGGCTCCTACTGGGATCGTTGCTCATGCTCGTCCTGGCGGCGTGCAACAACGGGAGCGGTGACACCGCCGCGGACGCTGCCGGCGCCGGCGAGGCGACCGAGAACGAGGAGCCGAACGCGGCCCCTGACCGCGACGGCAGCGCCGACGAGGCGTTCTGCGAGCGCGCCCGCGAGTTGATCGACGGCCCGCCCGACGACGCGTCCACGCCCGAGGGAATGGACCGCTACTACGGCGAGCTGATCGATCTCGCCCCGGAACCCGAGCTGCGTGAGGCACTCGCCACCACGTCCAGGATGACCAGGAAGGTGGTGACGCTGGATCGCGACGACCCGGCGACCTCCGAGCGAATCCTCGCGCTGATGTACGACCCGATATTCATCGATGCGCTTCAGGCCACCGACGCGTACTTCGTCGAAGCCTGCGGGATGGAGAGCCAGCTGGAGGGAACGTTCGCCGACGGTTCCCGCAATGAGTCCGGCGACAATTCGTCACCCGACGACCCGCTCGACCCGACCGCGATCAGCGACGCCGTCGAGGAAGCGGTTCCAGACCTGAGCATCCAGAGCGCGTCGACGTTCCAGGTTGCCGGAGGGCTGATCGTGAGCTTCCAGGTGGACACCGCCAAGGTCGACGCGCTTGCCGTCTGCGAGGCGACGGTGCGCTACGTCGACGGCGTCACTGGCCACGACTTGACGACGATCAAGATCCTCGAAGGTGACGGCGTCGACAACGCCGAGCCCGACGACGGGGTGACGATCAGCATCCCGAGCGGCAGCGGGGTGCTGGTCGTCGAACGCGTACCGACGCGGCAGTGCGCACGCAGCTGATCTGCGGGTCCACCACGCGCAGACGGTCGCGCGCCTAGGTCAACTCCACCAGCCCGAGCATCGTGTCGGGGTCGAAGTAGTCGAGCGTGCCCTCGGGCATGAGCAGGGCGCGGTCGGGCGCGAGCGCCCGCACGAACTCCACGTCGTGGCTCACCACGATCATCGTGCCCGGCCACGCGGCGAGCGCCCGGCCGGTGGCGGTGCGGGCGCCGGGGTCGAGGTTGTTGGTGGGCTCGTCGAGGAGCAGGAGGTTGTGGCGCCCGGCGACGAGCTGCGCGAGCGCCAGCTTCGTCTTCTCCCCGCCCGAGAGCGTCGCCGCGTCCTGGAACGCCTTCGGGCCGCTGAGCCCGAACATCCCGAGCAGGGCACGCAGCTCGGGGGCGGTGAGCGTGGAGCTCTCGTGCATGTGGTCGAGGAGGGTCGCGCCGGCGCGGATCCCCTCGTGCTCCTGCGCGTAGTAGCCAAGTGAGACGTTGGTGCCGAGCATGACCTGCCCGAGCTCGGCATCGAGCCGCCCGGCGAGGATCTTGAGCAGCGTGGTCTTGCCCGCGCCGTTGAGGCCCATGACGAGGAGGCGCTCGCCGCGCCCGACGTCGAAGGTCACGTCGCCGAAGACGTCGAGCGTGCCGAACGCCTTCCACAGCCCGTCGGCCTCGAGCACCGTGCGGGCGGAGGCGGGCGGGGTCGGGAAGCGCACGTCGAGCTTGCGGCGCTTGGCGGGCGCGTCGACGCGCTCGGCGTCCATCCGGGCCACGCGCCGGTCGAGGTTCTTGGCGACGCGCGCCCGCTTGGCGGTCTGGCCGCGCATCGAATCGGCGAGGGTCTTGAACCGCTTGATCTCCTTGGCTTGACGGGCCGCGAGCTTCACCCGGCGGTGCTCGTCCTCGTCGCGCGCCTCGAGGTAGCGGGAGTAGGTGCCCTTGTACTCCACGAGGGCGCCGGGCAGGTCGTCGACCTCGCGGTCGACGTGGAGGACGCGGGTGATCGACTCGTCGAGCAGGTCGAGGTCGTGGCTCACCACGAGGAGGGCGCCGCGGTACGAGCGCAGGAACTCGAGCAGCCAGGCGCGGGCGTCGGCGTCGAGGTGGTTGGTGGGCTCGTCGAGCAGCATCAGGTCGCCGCCGCTGAAGAGGATGCGGACCAGCTCGAGGCGTCGCCGCTCGCCGCCCGACAGGGCGCGCAGCGTGAGGTCGAGCCGGTCGTCGGCGAGACCGACGCCGGCCGCGAGGCGACGCACGTCGGACTCGGCCTCGTAGCCGCCGGCGCGCACGAACGCGTCGTGGAGCTCGCCGAAGCGCGCGACGTTCGCCTCCGACGGGTCTTCCTCGAGGCCGATCCGGGCCTTCTCGAGGTCGGCCTGGAGGCGGTCGAGGCCCCGGCCCGACAGGACGTGGGCGAGGCACCCGGTGTCGTCGGGCACCGCGTCGGTCCGCGGGTCCTGGGAGAGGTAGCCGGTGGCCTCGGGCCGCCGGATCGTCCCCGCCTTCGGGCGCGCCGCGCCGCCGAGAACGCGCAGCAGGCTGGTCTTGCCGGCGCCGTTGCGGCCGACGAGCCCGACCTTCTCTCCGGGGTGCACGACCACGTCGACCCGGTCGACCAGGGTGGTCCCGGCGACCTCGACGACGAGACCACGAGCGGTCAACACGCGAGCCATCCTCACGACGAGCTTGGGGGTGCCCGAGCTCGGCGGAGCGGACGGGCGGTACGGCGCCATTGTCGCGCACCCGGCGGCGTCGGCCGGAACGGTTTGCCGGGGTGCCGCCCACGCGGGCGGGTCGCCCGGACGCCTCAGGCCCGCTCCAGCACCGCCCGGAGGAACTCACGCGTCCGCTCCTCGCGGGGATCGGCGAACATCCGGGCCGGCGGGCACTGCTCGATGATGTGCCCGTCGTCGACCATGACGACTTCGTCGGCGATCTCCTCGGCGAAGCGCATCTCGTGGGTCACGATGAGCATCGTCATCTCCGTGTGGGTGGCGAGCTCGCGCAGGACCCGCAGCACCTCCCCCACCAGCTCGGGGTCGAGGGCGGAGGTGACCTCGTCGAAGAGCATGACCTTCGGCTGCATCGCGAGCGCCCGCGCGATCGCGACGCGCTGCTTCTGGCCGCCCGAGAGCTGGGCCGGGCGCTTCTCGATCTGGTCGCCGAGCCCGACCTGTCGCAGCAGCTCGACGGCCCGCTCGTGCGCCTCGTCGCCCGAAAGACCCAGGACCCGTCGGGGCCCGAGCGTGACGTTGTCGAGGACCGTCTTGTGCGGGAAGAGGTTGAAGTGCTGGAACACCATCGACACGTTCTTGCGGACGGCGCGGACGTGGCGCTCGCGGGCCCGCACCAGCTTGTCGCCCCGGCGCTCGTGGTACAGCGGCTCGCCGTCGACGAACACCTCCCCGCCTTCGGGTCGCTCGAGCGTCATGAGGACGCGCAGGATCGTGGTCTTGCCCGAGCCGCTGGGCCCGATGACGACGAGCTTCTCGCCGGCCGCGACCTCGAGGTCGAGCTCGTCGAGGACGACGTGGTCGCCGAAGCGCTTGGTGACACCCGCGAAGCGCACCATTGGCTCGCTCGAGGACCCCACGGTCGGAGCCGGCGTCGGAGACGGGTCAGTCGGTGGCTGTGCCAAAGCGCTTCTCCAGGTATCGGACACCGATCGCGGCGGGGATGCTCACCGCGAGGAACAGCACGCCCGCGAGCGTGTACGCCTCCATGCCCCGGAACGTCTGGCTCTGGATCCGGTTCGCGGCGAACATCACCGTTCCGACGGTGATCGCCGACGCGATCGGCGCGTCCTTGAAGCTCGCGACGACGTAGTTGCCGAGCGCGGGGATCACTCGTGGCACCGCCTGCGGCAAGACGACGCTGCGCCAGGTGTCGAGCTTCGACAGGCTCAGCGCGGTCGCCGCTTCCCACTGACCGCGCTCGACCGACTCGATGCCGGCCCGATAGCTCTCGGACGTGTAGCACGCGTAGTGCACGCCGAGTCCGACCACCGCCACCGTGAACGCCGGGAGCAGGATGTCGAAGCTCTGGGGAAGCACGATGAAGAGGAAGTAGAACTGCACCAGCAGCGGCGTGGATCGGATGAACTCGATCACGAATCCGACCGGCCAGCGGACGAGGCGGGCCCGGGATCGGCGTGCGATCGCGAGGACGAGGCCGAGC
>Ga0299914_10004273_pt1 | contig 10266 bp, 7 predicted proteins | sample RVTome_10_FD_201361 | JGI IMG/M metagenome (GOLD analysis project Ga0299914, IMG submission 201361) | Soil microbial communities from uranium-contaminated site in the Upper Colorado River Basin, Wyoming, United States - RVT153D57 (version 2) ... | reverse complement strand
CACCACCGGCACCCCGACATAGTAGCCGCGGACGCCGTACTCGCCGTCCAGATGCGCCGCGCAGGGCAGCACGCGCTTCTGGTCCTTGAGGTAGGACTCGGCCATCTGGATCGCCGCCGCGGCCGGCGCATAGAAGGCGGAGCCGGTCTTCAGGAGCTTCACGATCTCGCCGCCGCCGTCGCGGGTGCGCTGGACGATGGCATCGACCCGCTCCTGGGTCGTCCATCCCATCTCGACCAGGTCGGGCACCGGGATTCCGGCGACGGCGGAATAGCGTACGAGCGGCACCATGGAATCGCCATGGCCGCCGAGCACGAACGCCGTGACGTCCTCGACCGACACGCCGAACTCGTCGGCCAGGAAGTAGCGGAAGCGCGCCGAGTCCAGGACCCCCGCCATGCCCACGACCTTGGCCGGCGGCAGGCCGCTGACCTTCTGCATCGCCCACACCATGGCATCCAAAGGATTGGTGATGACGATCACGAAGGCGTCCGGGCACTGATCCCTGACGCTCCCGGCGACGGTCTTGATCACCGACGCGTTGGTGGCGATCAGGTCGTCGCGGCTCATGCCGGGCTTGCGCGGCACGCCCGCGGTGACGATCACCACGTCGGCACTCTCGAGCGCCGTGGCGTAGTCGTTGGTGCCGGTGATCCTGGCGTTGAAGCCGTCGATCGGCGTCGATTCCGCGAGGTCGAGCGCCTTGCCGGCCGGCATGCCCTCGACGATGTCGAACAGGGCGACGTCGCCGAGCTCCTTCTGGGCGGCCAGCAATGCCAGAGTGCCGCCGATCTGGCCGGCGCCGATGAGCGCGATCTTCCTGCGTGCCATGGGTCCGCGGCGGTGCCTTTTGGTTGCGATTGGATGCCCCTGCGCCGGGCAGTTGTAGCGGACCGACCTGGCCACGGCAAGCTTCGGCCCGGCGCGCCGGCTGCGCGGGCCGGGCTCGATGCCGGCGGCGAGGATGGACAGCGATCAGACCACGACGGTGCCGCTGTCGACCGCTTCCTGCGGCGTCCCGATGCCGGTCGGATTGACCAGAGTGAGGTACGGGATGGAGCCGAAATTACCGCCCCCGCCGTCGGCATCCACGCTGACCGCGACGTCGGTGCCCGAAGGCGTGAAGCTCACGAAGTCGTCGATCGTTCCGACGGTGGCGCCCTGCAGGAGCTCGCTGAAGTCGAGCGTGTCCTCGCCGGCGTCGAAGCCCAAAATCCGGTCGCCGCGATCGGCCAGCGACAGAAAGAGGTGCCGGTCCGCGTCGTCGCCGCCGATCAGCGTATCGCTCCCCGGTCCGCCGATCAGCAGGTCGTCGCCCGGTCCGCCATTGAGGACGTCGTTGCCGAGCCCGCCGTCGAGGGTATCGTTGCCGGAGAAGCCGTTCAGGTTGTCATTGCCGCCACGGCCGGCGATGAAGTCGTTCGCCCCCGGCTGGCCGATCAGGTTGTCATCCTCGTCGTCCCCGGCCCCGGCACCGGCGGTGGTCAGGTTGACCCGCACGATCACCGGATTGCTGACCTGCCCCCGCACGTCCTCGACCGTGAAGGCGAGTTGCCGGACGCCTTCGCCCGCGGGATCGAGCTGAAGGCTGCGCAGGAGGCTGACGTAGGTCGAGATCGGAGCGTCGCCGTCGAGCACGAGCGAGCCGTTCGAGCCATCCTCGACCAGGGTGATGCCGGTGCCCGCGAGCGGAACGCCGAGCGCCAGCGCGTCGCCGAGCTGGAAGCCGCTCGCAATCTGCACCGCGGCACCGCCCAGATCGGTATCGTCGGCGTCGCTGATGTCGGCGTCCAGCGCCAGATTGAGCTGCACGAAATCGATGCTCGGACGGGTCCCCGGCTCGAGCAGGACCTCGAAGGTCACGTCGTTGAAGTCGTTGTCGGTGCGCGGATTGTCGCCGCGGTCGAGCGGCATGTCCTCGAACGTGATGGTGAGGCCCGAGGTGTCGGCCTCGAGGCCGGAGAGCACCTGGCCGCCGCCGTCCGTGTTCAGCGGATTGTCGAGCGGATCGGCGCTCGGCGAGGCGGTGTGATAGAGCTCGCCGCCGACCGGCACTAGCGTCCCGTCGGGCAAGACCGCGACCAGCCGGGCTTCCGGGTCGAAGATCGTCGCGGGATTGCCGCCGGCGTCGAGAAAGCGCAGCTCGGCGTCGCTGAGATCGCCGTTGAGGTCGAAGCCGTCGGCGATCGTGAACAGGCCGAAGCGCGTGCCGGGTGCGAGCTCGCCCGGGGCATAGAGCTCGCTCAGGCGCACCGGGTCACCTGGGTTGAGCGGCCCGCCACCCGGCCGGACCTCCAGCAGGCCCGCCAGGGCGTCGGCGTGCTCGACCTGCGCGAACACCACCCGCGGCGCGGTGATCTGGCCGTCCGGGCCGATCAGATACACGCCGAGCGTGTTCTGGAACGCCGCGAACTCGTTTCGGAAGGAGATGGTCGCATCGGCGCTCGGACCCAAGGTGAGGTTGCGCTGATCGACGCCGTTCACCAGGTCGAGGTCGACCGACTGCTTCTCTTCCAGCTGCGGGAAGGGCGGCCCGCTGACCGGGTCGACCGGGTCCGTCACCTCCCCGACCTCGACCGTGACCTGGCCGGTGACCGAGAGCTGCGGCCGTGCGTTCTCCGCGGGTGGTGGAGGTGGCGGCGGCGGAGGTGCAGGTGGAGGTGGCGGCGAGATTGGTTCGCCTTCCGCGGCGCCGGCAAGAGTGCCGGGATCGAGCAGCACGAACTCGGGGCGCGGCCCGAGGGCGGTCGGCGGCAAGGGGCCAAGCGGGTCGAGCCCGGGGCCGATCGCGCCGGGATCGTATGGATCGAAGCCCGCGCCGCCGCCATGGAGGGGACCGGCATCGGGGGGATCGTACCTGTAGACCGTCGTCTGGGGCGCGGTCGGGACCTCGACCGGCTGCAGATTCGCCAGCAACTGTTCGGCCGGGACCGGCGGCCCGCCCGCCACGGAGAGCGTGGTCGCAGGCTCGGCGCGTGCCGTCTCGGCGAAGTCCGACAGGAAGACGGTGCGGCCGTCCTCGGTCAGGACCAGGAGGCCGCCATCGACCACGAAATAGCTTGCCCGGGCAAACTCGCCGCCCTCGAGGGCGATGCGCTGCCCGGCCTCGGTCTCGACCTGCACCCGCTGGCCCGGCTTGGGCGCCGCGACCTGCACCTGCTCACCCTCGAGGGTCACCAGGTCGAGCGTCGTGGCGGCGACGCAGGAGCGAGCGATCTGGGCCAGCTCCTGGCTGCTCGCCCCCTCCAGCACCGGACGCTCGAGCCGCCCGTCGGCCGGATTGACGAATGTCGTGACGGTCGCGGTCGCGGTGCCGCCCTGGCCGTCGCTCGCCTGATAGTCGAAGCTCTGCAGGCCGGGCGTGTCCGGCGTGAAGGTGACCGAGCCGTCGGCGTCGACGGTGACTTGCCCGCTCTCCGGCTGCGTGGTCGAGAGAATCGCGAGCGGGTCGCCGTCGGCGTCCCGATCGTTCTGCAGGACCGGGATGCCGAGCGCGGCGCCTTCGGCGGTGATCACGCAGTCGTTCCGAGCCTCGGGCGCGGTATTGGCGCTCGCGGCAGGAGCGCTGCCGGCCTCCGGCGTCGGTGAGGTCTGCGCCAGCGTGATCCCAGCGATATCTGCGCTCGCCATCAAGCTCTCCGCGTTCATCCGGCCCGGCGAAGCCCGAGCCTACCTTTCTAGCCGCTCGTTTACGTTACGATAACCTAGTAGAGCGCAACTATGGGGACAATTCCTCGGTCTCGTTCTCCTGTTCCTACCACAGTGTGAGTCCGGCGAGGTGGAGTCATCGACCCAAGCCATGATTCGGAAGACCATGCGGATCGCCGATGTCCGTACGTCGATCAAGCTGGAACCGGAGTTCTGGAGCTACCTCAAGGAGGTTGCCGACGGCCGGACGATTCGGTTGTCGCGCCTCGTCAACGACGTCGCCAACGCCTCGCCCGAGCGCACCAACCTGGCCTCGACTCTCCGCACCTTCTGCCTGATCCATGCCCGGCTGCGCTGGCAGGGCCTCGAGCGCGAGCTCGAGAAGCTGGTGCTGGCCGGCAACACCAAGGACCTGACCCGCGTCCTGGACGCCTGTCCGCTGCCCTGCATCCTCCTCGGGCAGGACCGGACGGTGCGGCGGCTCAACCAGGCGTTCGCGACCTGGCTGAACGTCGATCCGCGCGGTGTCCTCGGCCGCCGCCTCGACAACCTGATGATCCTGCGCGGCCCCGGCATGCCGAGCCTGTGGCAGCGGTTGCTGAACGACGAGAACGCGCGCGGCCGGTTCAATGCCACCTACGTCTCGCCGGGCAAGGTGCGCACGGCCCAGGCGCTCGGGGTCGGCCTCTCGCCGGCCGCCAGCAACGGCAGCCAGGACCCGGGCCAGGCCTGCCTGATCATCTTCGAGACACTGGCGGGGCGCGCCTGACCGCCGCAGGCGCCGCGCGCGAGGGCTCACTCGCGCGGCGCGCGCTTGTTCAGGATTCGTTGCAGCGTGCGGCGGTGCATGTTGAGGCGGCGAGCGGTCTCCGAGACGTTCCGGTTGCACTGCTCGAAGACCCGCTGGATATGCTCCCAGCGTACGCGGTCGGCGGACATCGGATTGTCGCGCGGCGGCGGCAGACCCTGCCCGCTCCTGAGCAGCGCGCTGACCACGTCGTCGGCATCGACCGGCTTGGCCAAGTAGTCGGCAGCACCAGCCTTGATCGCCGCGACCGCAGTCGCGATGTTGCCGTAGCCGGTGACGATCACGATCCGGATCTCCGGCCGCAGCTCGCGCAGCAGGCGCACCAGATCGAGGCCGCTGCCCTCGGTCAGGCGAAGATCGAGCACGGCGAATTCCGGCCGGTGCTCCGAGGCAAACGATCGGGCCTCGGCCAAGCTCTCGGCAGGCAGGACGTCGAAGCCCCGGCGCTCCAGCGCTCGACTGAGCGAGCGTCGCAGCGGGGCGTCGTCGTCGACCAGCAGCAGCTTGCGACCGGCGCCGGGCTGCGATGCCGGATCGCCGAGGTCGGCGGCCGGGCTCGCACCCCGGCCTTCCGCCGACTGGTTCATGGTCACATCTCCGACGCGGTCTCCTCCAGGGCCGCGCGCGGCCACAGGACCGAGACGCGCGCGCCGCGCTTGAGGTTGTCAAATTGCAGCCTCGCGCCGGTTCGTGCAAGCAACGTCTGAGCGATGAAGATCCCGAGGCCCAGCCCGCCGTCGTCGTGCTGGGTGGAGAGATAGGGCTCGCCCAGGAACTCCAGCACCTCGGGCGAGAAGCCCTGCCCGTCGTCGTCGATCCTAAGCTCGACCTGCTCGGGGCGGAGCACGACCGCGATCCGCACCTCGTGCTCGGCAAAACGCATCGCGTTGTCCACGAGATTTCCGAGGCCGTGCTTGAGCTCGGGCGACGGCGTGAGGCGCGGCTCGGCGCTGTGCGCCTCTGCGCGCTCGACCTCGATCATGAGGTCGACGTCGGGCAGACGGTAGGGCTCGGCGATCGTCTCGAGCAGGTGGGACAAGGGCAGGCGGGTGAACGGCGTGTGGTCGTCGTCGGCGCGCCGTTGCCCCAGGGAACGCAGGATCTCGCGACAGCGCTGGCTCTGGCCGACCAGCTCGGCCGCATCCTCGGTGAGCGGACTTCCGGGCGGCAGGCTGTTGGCGATCTCGCGCGCGGTGACCGCGATGGTGGCGAGCGGCGTGCCGAGCTCGTGCGCCGCCGCGGCGGCCAGCCCGCCGAGCGCCGAGAGCTGCTGCTCGCGGGCGAGCGCCATCTGGGTCGCGGCCAGCGCATCCGAAAGGCGACGTGCCTCGTCCGCCACGCGCCAAGCATAGCCCGCGATCAGCGCCGTGCCGAGCACCAGCGCGATCCAGAAGCCGAGCAGATACAAAGCGGGCAGCCGGAACACGCCGCCATACCAGGGCAGATCGGTCGGGAACAGGCCGAGCAGCGTCGCGATCACGATCACCTCGAGGCATAGCATGACCGTGGTGCGCAGCGACAGGATGGTCGCCGACAGGGTCACCGGCACCAGGAGGAGAATCGAAAACGGGTTCTGCAGCCCGCCGGTCAGCGCCAGCAGAAAGGCGAGCTGGGCCACGTCGTAGCCGAGCAGGAGGCCGGCACCCCGCTCGGTCAGCCGGGTGGTCGGCGCGAAGCTGACCGACAACACCAGGTTGATCAGCGCCGACAGGGCGACCGCGGCGAGCAGGGGCGCCAGCGGCAGCGCCAGGCCGAGCGAGAAGTGCACCAGCAGGATCGTGAACGCCTGGCCGACGATGGCGATCCAGCGGATCAGGGTCAGGGTGCGCAGGCGGGCGCGCGGCTCCCCGCCCCCGGCCAGGGCTCGACCCAGGCCGGCGCGCGCGTCGTGCAGGCGCGGACGGATCCTGCTGGTTGAGAAGTCTTTCGACTGGATCTCGCGCTGGATGTACGACAACAACGGGCTTGTCACTCCGGCAAGAGTCGTCGAGACTTTAGCGATGTCGCGCTCGCGGCAGGATGCGACTCAACAGCGCCCAAGGCCGTCAGGGATCGGCCGCGGTGCGGGTCCGCGAGCAGGGATGGATACGAGAGCGGCTGCACGCGCAGTCCGTTCCGAAAGGGAGAGCATGATGCGGAAATTGCTCACGACATCGATGGCGTTGGCCGTCGCCGTGGCGTTTGGTGGCAGCGCGTACGCCCAGTGCGATTCCGGCGAGACCGTCATCAAGTTCAGCCACGTGGTGACCGAGCAGACACCCAAGGGTCAGGCTGCGAAGGCGTTCGCCGACCGAGTCAACAGCGAGCTCGACGGCGAGGTCTGCGTCGAGGTCTATCCCAACACCCAGCTGTACAACGACGACAAGGTCCTGCAGGCGATGCTGCTCGGCGACGTTCAGATGGCGGCGCCGTCGCTCTCCAAGTTCGAGCAGTACACGCTGCAGTATCGGATCTTCGACCTGCCGTTCCTGTTCGAGGACATCGACGCGGTCGACCGCTTCCAGCTGGGCGAGACCGGTCAGGCCATGCTGGCGGCGATGGAGGACAAGGGGCTGAAGGGCCTCGGCTACTGGCATAACGGCATGAAGCAGCTCTCCGCCAACAAGCCGCTGCTCGAGCCCGCGGACGCGAAGGGCCTGAAGTTCCGCATCCAGGAGTCCGACGTGCTCGAGGCACAGTTCGAGGCGCTCGGCTCCAACCCGCAGAAGATGGCGTTCTCCGAGGTCTATCTTGCGCTGCAACAGGGCGTAGTCGATGGCCAGGAGAACACCTGGTCGAACATCCTCACCCAAAAGTTCCACGAGGTGCAGGACGGGATCACCAATACCGATCACGGCGTGATCGACTACCTCGTGGTCACCAGCACCGAGTTCTGGGATGGCCTGGACGACGACGTGCGCGGCAAGCTCGAGCAGATCTTCGCCGAGGTGACCACCGAGTCCAATGCCAGGTCGAACCAACTCAATCATGAGGCGCGGGAAGAGATCGCGGCCGCCGGCGTCGAGATCCGTGAGCTGACGCCCGAGCAGCGCCAGACGTGGGTCGACGCGATGAAGCCCGTGTGGGACGAGTTCGCCGACGAGATCGGTCAGGACAACATCGACGCCGCGATGGCCTCGAACGAGGCCAGCTGACAGCGGAGATGGCGCTATGGCGCCCTCGCCGGAGGGCCGCTTAGGCCGTCTGGTCAACGCGATCGAGGAGGGCTTCATCGCCCTCCTCTTCGCGGCCATGACGCTCGTGACCTTCTCCCAGGTGGTGGCGCGCTACGTCTTCAACTCCGGCGCGGTCTGGGCGCTCGAGCTGACCGTGTACCTGTTCGCCTGGCTCGTGCTGTTCGGCATGTCCTACGGCGTCAAGGTGCACGCCCATCTCGGGGTCGACGCCTTCGTCAAGCTATTCTCGAGCGGTACCCAGCGGATCTTCAGCCTGCTCGCGGTCGCCGCCGGGCTGATCTACGGCGGCATTCTCCTCATCGGCTCCTGGGATTACGTCTGGAAGCTGTTCCGCATCGGCATCGAGTCCGAGGACCTGCCGATCCCGCAATGGGTGCCGATGGCGATCCTGCCGATCGGCGTGGCGCTGCTGATGTTCCGCCTCGCTCAGATCGGGGTCCGGATCTGGCGAGGCGAGCAGCAGACCCTTCTCGCCGACGAGGCCCAGCACACAATCGACGATCTGGTGGGCGAAAGCGCGAAAGAGGCGGTGATGCCGGCCACACCCGCCGATCGCGGCGAGCGGCTGCGATGACCATCGCGTTCCTGTTCGTCACCCTGTTCGCGCTGCTCCTGATCGGCGCCCCGATCGCGATCGCGCTCGGCCTGTCGTCGGTCGCGACCATCCTTCTGTTCTCGAACGACTCGCTGGCCTCGCTGGCGCTGAAGCTGTTCGAGACGATGCAGCACTACACGCTGCTCGCGATCCCGTTCTTCATCCTGTCCTCCGCCTTCCTCACCACCGGCGGCGTGGCGCGGCGGATCATCCGTTTCGCCATGGGCTGCGTCGGCCATCTGCGCGGCGGCTTCGCCATGGCGGGCGTGCTCGCCTGCATGCTGTTCGCCGCGGTCTCCGGCAGCTCGCCGGCGACCGTGGTGGCGATCGGCTCGATCGTCATCGCCGGCATGGTCAAGGCCGGCTACAGCAAGGAGTTCGCCGCCGGGGTGATCTGCAACGCCGGCACGCTCGGCATCCTGATTCCGCCCTCGATCGTCATGGTGGTGTACGGCGCCGCCACCAATACTTCGGTCGGCCGCCTGTTCATGGCCGGCGTGATCCCGGGCATCGTCGCCGGGTTGATGCTGATGGTCGCCATCTACATCGCCGCCCGCTGGGTCAACCTGCCGCGCCAGCCGCGGGCGACGCTCGGCGAGTTCGCGGCCTCTCTGCGCGACGCGATCTGGGGCCTTCTGCTGATCCTCATCATCATGGGCGGCATCTACGGCGGCGTGTTCACGCCGACCGAGGCAGCCGCAGTCGCCGCGGTGTACGCGTTCCTTGTCGCGGTGTTCATCTACCGCGACATGGGGCCGCTCAAAGAGCAGCCGGCGTGGCGCCCGGGATGGGCGCGCCTCGAAGGCTCGACCGTGGCGAGCAACCTGCCGCTCGTGGCGCCGGTCGCGACCTTTGCCGGCGGTTTCGTGCAGTCGTTGTTCTATCTGCCGGCGTCGCTGATCGACAAGGAAGTCAAACACGTCATGGTCGAGGCCGGCCGCACGACCATCATGCTGATGTTCATCATCGCCAATGCGATGCTGTTCGCCCACGTGCTCACCACCGAGCGCATTCCGCATGCCATCACCGAGATGATCGTCGCGGCCGGGCTCGAGCCCTGGGCGTTCCTGATCGTCGTCAACGTCCTTCTGCTGATCGCCGGCAACTTCATGGAGCCGTCGGCGATCCTCCTGATCATGGCGCCGATCCTGTTCCCGATCGCCATGCAGCTCGGCATCGACCCGATCCATCTCGGCATCATCATGGTCGTCAACATGGAGATCGGGCTGATCACCCCGCCGGTCGGGCTCAACCTGTTCGTCACCTCCGGGATCACCAACATGAGCGTGCTCGAGGTGGTCCGCGCGGCGCTGCCGTGGCTCGGCATCCTCCTGCTCTTCCTGATCCTGATCACCTACGTGCCGGCGATCTCGACCTTCCTGCCCAACCTGCTCTACGGCTGACGCAGCCGCACCCGAGCCGGGCGATTTAGGTCTCCGCCTCGATGGCGATCGCCCGCGCCGGCGCGCCGTCCGAGGCCGGTACCTTGAGCGGCAGGCAGCAGAACCAGACGCGCGGCAGGGTCAGGGCCGCGGTGTTCGACAGATACTCGATCAGGATCACGCCATTCCTCAGCAGGACGTCGTGGGTGACATTCTCCTCGAGAGGCCGCGTCTCGCCCTTCAGGAGCAGTCGGATGGGCCAGTCCTGGGGGAAATCGAAGGCGACCGCCTTCGGCCGGCGCTCGAGCAGCCACTCAGCCGCCTCGCGGGTCATATACGGCGCCTCGGTCCAGAACGGCTCGGTCCTCGGCGAGCGCTGCTGTTCCCAGCAGGTTCGCATCACGGCGATGTCGCCCGCGCGCAGAAGCTTGGCGGCATCGGCCAGGCGTTCGGGCGTGATCGCCTCGTTCGCCTCCACCGCGGCGAGATCGAGCACCGTCGCATCGCCGATCGTCTGCTCCAGCGGGACCTTGTCCGTAGTCGGCCCGCCGGGCACGCAGTGGCGCGGGCTGTCCATGTGCGTGAAGCCATGCACGGTCGCGCCGATCCAGGTCGCCTGGAACACGTCGCCTTTGCCATGATCGCCCTTGACCCGGC
>Ga0299914_10004271_pt1 | contig 10268 bp, 10 predicted proteins | sample RVTome_10_FD_201361 | JGI IMG/M metagenome (GOLD analysis project Ga0299914, IMG submission 201361) | Soil microbial communities from uranium-contaminated site in the Upper Colorado River Basin, Wyoming, United States - RVT153D57 (version 2) ... | reverse complement strand
ATGAAGACGCCTTTGAGGATGACGGCGAACTCGTCGACAACGTAGGAACCGTCGAACATCGACCTGGTCGTCCCCTCGGATGCGAGGAGGACCAGGGGGACGGCGGCGAGGGTGGTGCCGGCCACCGCCATGGTCGCGGTCCAGTATTTTCGGGCCCGGGGAAGGACGAGGTCGAGGGTGAAGACCCCGAGCATCGTCCCCACCACCACGAACTCCGGCGCAAGAGCCAGATAATCGATCTCGAAGGTCACGTCGTGACCCCATGGCGACGAGCAACGAGCAACGGGCAACGGGCCAGAGGCACGCTCTGACTCGTAGCTCGTAGCTCGTAGCTCGTGGCTCGGGTGCGAGTCATCATCCTCCCGAGCCGAGCGAAGCGACGGTCTCCGGCTTGAACACCATCTCCACCAGGGACACCACGCTGTCCGTGGTGGCGTTGAAGATCACCTTGGGGTAGAACCCGATCACCACGATCAGGATGATGAGTGGTACCCAGGCGGTCATCTCGAAGCGGTCCACGTCGTGGAACTCACGACCCTGCCACTCCTCGCCCGGCTCACCCAGGTTGACCTGCTGCAGCATGTAGAGCATGTATCCGGCGGTGAGGACGGTCCCGACCGCCCCGAGGACCATCGAGGTGCGGAACACACCGAGGGAAAGCCCGTCGAGGGGGTTGTAGGCGCCTACCAGCGACATGAACTCGCCCCAGAACCCGGCCAGACCGGGCAGACCGAGGGATGCCATCGCGGTGAAGGCAAGGATCCCCCCCATGACCGGCATCAACTTCATGTTGCCCCCGAGGCGGGACATCTCCCTCGTGTGATAGCGATGTGACATCGAACCGGCGAGGAAGAAGAGGAGACCGGTGATCAAACCGTGGGCCACCATCCCGATGACGGCCGCGTTGATCCCGACGTCGGTCAGGGTGGCAATCCCCAACATCACGAATCCCATGTGACCCACCGAGGAGAACGCGATGAGCCGCTTCATGTCGGTCTGGGCGAGACAGGCGAGCGAGCCGTAGATGATCCCGATCACGGCGAGGATGGCGATGGCAGGAGCCCAATTGCGCGCCTCATCGGGGAGGATGGGCAGGGAGATCCGGATGAAACCGTAGGAGCCGAGTTTCAGCATGATGGCGGCCAGCAATACGGAGCCGACCGTGGGGGCGGCGGTGTGGGCGTCGGGCAGCCAGGTGTGGAAAGGCCACATCGGCACCTTGACCGCGAACCCGAGGAACATCGCTCCGAACACGAGGAAGGCAAAAGTGCCGGTGAAAGCACCGTCCGATCCGAGGACGGTGAGCTCGACGATGTCGAAGGTGCGGACTCCGGTCTCACTGGCGTCGCCGGAAGCGAAGTAGAGAGCCAGGAAGCCGAGGAGCATGAACGCCGACCCGAACAGGGTGAACAGGAAGAACTTGATGGCGGCGTAGAGACGGGTCTGCACCTCCCGGCCGAACCCGGGCAGCCTGCGTGGTGACCGGTCGCCCCAGATCCCGATCATGAAGTACATCGGGACCAGCACCACCTCGAAGAAGATGAAGAAAAGGACCAGGTCGAGGGCGACGAAGGTGCCGTTGAGCCCGGTGGCCAGGATCAGCATGAGGATGAGGAAGACCTTGGGGTTTCTCGGCTCCTCCCAGTGGTTCCAGCTGTAGATCACCGAGAGCACCATGACGAAGGTGGACAGGACGAGCATGGGCAGGCTGATCCCGTCGATGCCAACGTGGTAGTTGGCGTTGATCGCACCGATCCAGCTCTCGTTGACCTCGAACTGATAGGTGTTGTACGGGGCGCCGGAGAAGTCGAACAGACCGATGGCCACCACGGAGAGGATGAAGGCGGCGCCGGTGACGAGGAGGGACAACGCCTTCAGCGCCCCCTCGTTCTCCTTGGGGACCAACCCGAGGAGGAGGGCACCGACCAGAGGCAGGAAGACGATCAGGGTCAGGGCCCACGTTTCGAACAATTCCATCGCTCTCCGCCTCTCCTATCTCACGAACACGAACAGGACTATCAGGATCAGGGCACCCCCGACCACCGATGCCGCGTACTGCTGCACCCGGCCGGTCTGCCACCTGCGCAGAGCCGACCCGGCGCCGTCGGCTCCCGCCGACAAACCGTGGACCACACCATCGACACCCTTCTGGTCTACCACCCCGTAGACGAACGATCCCAACCCCCTGGTGAGCAACCCGACCCCGTTGACGATCCCGTCGATGATGTAGTCGTTGACCCAATTGGTGAAACGGGCGAGCGGCCCCATCGTCCCCGCCACGACACCGTCGGCGAGGTCGTCCACGAAATACTTGTTGCGGAGCAGCGGGTAGAGAGCAGGAATCTGGAAGCGGTCCCGCTCCGCCTGGGTGTCACGGTCCTTGCCCCAGACCAGCCAACCCAGGGCGATCCCGCCCAGCGCGGCGAGCAGTCCGGCCCCGGCGAGGAGGAAGTCGATCCCCTCGGCGTGATGGTCCCCCATCGGGACAGCTCGCACCGCCAGCCACTCGGTGAAGTTGCCGATGAGCGGGAGCTCGACACCGGGAATGTTCAACAGCCCGAAGAGGACCGAAGGGATGGCCAAGGCGATCAGCGGGCCGGTCATGACTCTCGGTGACTCATGGGGATGCCCGTGCCCCTTGTACTCGCCATGGAAGGTGAGAGCGACGGCACGGGTCATGTAGAAGGCGGTGACGAAGGCGCCGCCGACCGCGATCCACATCACCGCGGTGTACCCCTCGAAGCCGAGCGTGGCCAGGATCTCGTCCTTGGACCAGAACCCGGCCAAGGGAAAGATCCCCGCCAGGGACAGCGCCCCGACCACGAAGGTCCAGTAGGTGCGGGGCATGAATTTCCTCAACCCACCCATATCGCTCATGTTGTTGGAATGGACGGCATGTATCACCGATCCCGCCCCGAGGAAGAGCAGGGCCTTGAAGAAGGCGTGGGTGAACAGATGGAACAGCCCGGCGGTGTAGCCGCCGGCGGCGACCGCGGTCATCATGTAGCCGAGCTGGGACACGGTCGAATATGCCAGCACCTTCTTGATGTCGTCGGCGACCAGGGCGAGCAAGCCCAGGGCGAACAGGGTCACGGCGCCGATGATCACCATCCAGGGCCTGAGCTCGGTGGCCATGTTCTGGAAGAGGGGGAACATCCGGCCCATCAGGTAGACCCCGGCGGTGACCATGGTCGCTGCGTGCATGAGGGCCGAGACCGGGGTGGGTCCGGCCATGGCATCGGGAAGCCAGATGTGGAAGGGGAACTGGGCACTCTTCCCCATCGCCCCGACGAAGAGAAGAGCCCCACCCACCACGGCGACAGTGGAGAGCGCGCCGAGCCCGGCGACGGCGGCCTCGTTGATAGCGGCGAAGTCGAACGATCCCACCGCCACCGCCACGATGATCGCCCCGAGCATGAGCCCGATGTCGGCGGTGCGGTTGACCATGAACGCCTTGTTGCCCGCGTTCACATTGGCCATGTCCTCCCAGTAGAAGGCGATGAGCAGATAGGAGGCGAGACCGACTCCCTCCCAGCCGATGATGAGCTGGATCAGGTTGGGTGCTCCGACCAGGACCAGCATCGACCCGGCGAAGAGGGAGAAGGCGGCGAAGAACCAGGTCACCCGGACATCTCCGTGCATGTAGCCCACCGCATAGATGAACACGATCAGGCCGACCACGCTGACCAGGAAATACATCATGATGGAAAGCCCGTCGACCACCCAGCCCAGCTCGAAGACGAGGTTGCTCCCGATCCGGCCGATCTCGAAGGTGGTGGTCGACAACACCCCTTCCGTCATGTTCATCACGAAGAGGACGGTGGCCCAGATGGTGCTGATGGCCAGGGCCCCGATGGCCAACTCCGCCCCCTGGTTCCTCATCCGCTTCCCGAAGGCGATGATCATGAGGAAGGCGACAAAGGGCAGGACCAGCATGATGCCGGCGGTGTCGACGAAGAAGCCTCCAGTGATGCCGGCTTCCGCTGCGTGCTCCGCCTCGGTGGCAAGGACGGAGGTCACTTCGTGACCACTCGGTAATCGGTGATCGGTAGTCGGTAGTTGGACGATCCGGATACCGGATACCGAATACCGAATACGGCCGAGCGGAAGCGAGGCTCTTTCACCATCTCATCAGGTGGAGCTCGTCGACGTTGGCCGACTTCCGGTTGCGGAAGATCATCAGGACGATGGCGAGACCGATGCCCACCTCGGCGGCGGCAACGGTGATCACGAATATGGCGAACACCTGGCCGACCGCATCGGGGCCGCGCAGCACCGATTCGAAGGCGATGAAGTTGATGTTCACCGCGGCCAGCATCAACTCGACCGAGAGCAGGATGAGCACGATGTTGCGCCGCACCAGGAGCCCGTAGATCCCGAGCGAAAACATTGCCGCCGCGAGAATCAGAAACTGATTCAGAAGCATCTCCAACCTCCGGTTGGAGATGCAAACCCGGTAATCGGTAGTCGGTACTCGGCCGATCCGACTACCCAGTACTGACTACCGATTACGGCGAAGCGAAGCCGAGCTCTCATACCGAGCTCCTCTGCTCTTCCTCGAGGGGGGTCAGATCGCGGCGGGCGATGGTTATCCCCCCGATCAGGGCGGCGAGGAGGACGAAGGAGACCACCTCGAACGGGATGACGAATCGTCCCAGCAGGGCCAGCCCGAGGACTTCGGTCGAGGTGGCCTCTCCCACCTCTTCGATCCGGGTCGATCCGAAGGCGTCGATCGAGGCCCAGGAGAGGAGCACGAAGGTGGCCAGGGACAGGGTTCCCGCCCACAGTCGCTTCTCGGCGTCGAGGCCCACGTCACGACCAGTCGGGGCCCGGGTGATCATGATCCCGAACAGGAACAGGACGATCACCGCGCCGATGTAGACCAGGACCAGGACCCAGGCCACGAACTCGGCGGAGAGCATGAGGAAGAGCACTGCGGTCCCAGCCAGGGCGGCGACCAGGAACAGGGCGGCGTGCACCACGTTCTTCGCGGTGACTACACGGAATGCAGAAACCAGAACCAGGGCCCCCACCACGAGGAATACCCAGTTGGCGGGCTCGGATACCCAATCGCCGAAGTTCACAGCTCACCTTCCGGGCGCGATGTGCAACGAGCAACGAGCAACGGGCACCAGAAGCTCGTAGCTCGTAGCTCGTAGCTCGAAGCGGCGAGGGAGCGAAGCGACCGAGCTCTCATTTCTCCAGCTCCGGATTGTCGGGGACGGTGGCCAGCCAGTCCTGGAGACGGTCCATGTCGTGGAGCATGTCGCCCATCTGCGTCTCCGAGTACTCGTACTCCGGTGACCAGAACAGGGCGTCGAACGGGCACACCTCGACACAGATCCCGCAGTACATGCAGAGGGCGTAGTCGATGTCGAAACGGTCGAGCGTGTTGCGCACCTTGATCCTGCCCCCGGGCTTGTCGGGCTCCTTCTCCTCTTTGTGCCCTTCGATGTATATGCACCAGTCGGGGCATTGCCGGGCACAGAGCATGCACACCGTGCACGCCTCCTGGTCCAGGGCGATGACCCCGCGCGCCCGGGGCACCGGGGTCTCCTTGACCACCGGGTAGTTGATCGTGGCGAGGTACTTCCCGGGACGGAAGATGGTGCGGAACATGGTGTAGATGGTCACCCACAAGCCCTTGAGCATCCCCACGCCCGGAAGCACCCTTCGGTCGGTCGTGCTGGTCATAGGTACACCTTGAAGGCTCCGGTGAGGAGGATGTTGGCCAGGGCGATCGGGATCAGCCACTTCCAGGCCATGCTCTGCAACTGGTCTTCCCGGAACCGGGGGAAGGTCCAGCGAAACCAGATCATGACGAAGACGAGGAGGAAGGTCTTGGCGATGAGGATCACCGGCCCGGCAAAGGGGAGGATGTCCTCGGGGATGCCGGGAAGCCAGTAGCCGCCGAGGAAAAGGGTCACCGCGATGGCCGACAGGGTGAACATGTTGGCGAACTCGGCGAGGAAGAAGAAGAGGAAACGGAATCCCGAGTACTCGGTCAGATATCCCATCACCAACTCCGACTCGGCGATGGGCATGTCGAAGGGGATCCGGCTCAGCTCGGCGAGGGCGGCGATCATGAAGATCCCGAAGCCGAGGAACTGGAGTACCACGTATGGGTACCCGGCCTCGATCTGGGCCTCCACGATCCCGGCCATGCTCATGGTCCCGGCCAGCATCACCGCGCCGACCACGGCCAGCACCAGGGGCAGCTCGTAGGCGATCAGCTGCCCGGCGGCCCTGAGCCCACCCATCAGCGAGTACTTGTTGCCCGACGACCAGCCGGCCATCAGGATCCCGACAGTGCTCAGCGAGGAGATGGCGAGGGCGTAGAAAATGCCCACCGAGAGGTCGCGGAAGATAAGTTCCGGACCGAACGGGATCACCACCAGGAGGGCGACCGTGCTCACCAGCACCAGCACCGGGGCCAGCTTGAACACGGGCCGATCCGCCTCGGTGGGAATCAGGTCCTCTTTCTGGAAGAACTTGACTCCGTCGGCGATGAGTTGGGCCCATCCCCAGCGTCCCCCTGCGAAGTAGGGGCCGACCCGCGCCTGCATCTTGGCCGAGAGCTTCATCTCGGCGAACCCGATGACCATGCCCACGAGTGGGATCATGAGGGCGACGATGAGCAGCTTCCCGGCAAGGGAAACCCAGAAGTTGGAGAACAGATCGGCGAGAAAGGTCACTTCGTGACCTTTCGGTACTCGGTGGTCGGTAGTCGGTGGTCAGACGACCCGAATACCGGATACCGACCACTGACCACAGCGAGGCGCAGCCGAGCACTCATCGATCCACGTCCCCAAGAACGAAATCCAGCGAACCCATGATCGCGATGATGTCGGGGACGAGGACACCCTCCAGGATCCAGGGGAGGATCGAGATGTTGGAGAAGCTGGCGGAGCGGATCTTCAGCCGGTACGGGCCCTGGTTGCCGTTGGAGACCAGGTAGTAGCCCATCTCCCCCTTCGGGTTCTCCGCCCGGACATAGGTCTCCCCTTGGGGCACCTTGATCACCTTGGGTACCTTGGCCTGGAGCGGTCCGGAGGGGATGCCGTCGATCGCCTGCTGGACGATGCGCACCGACTGCCGGATCTCGAGGAGACGGACATGCCATCGATCCCAGCAGTCGCCGTTCTCTCCGGTCGGGATCTCGAAGTCGAACAGGTGGTAGGGGAGATAGTCCTCCACCTTGCGCAGATCGAACCCGACTCCGGAGGCGCGGAGGTTGGGCCCGGAGACCCCATATGCGACGGCCACCTCGGCGGGCAGGACCCCCACCCCTTTGGTCCGGGCCACGATGATCTCGTTGTCGGCGACCAGCTGATTCAGCTCGTCAACCGCCTCCACCACCTTGTCCATCGCATCCCTGGTCTCGGCGAGAAATCCGGCAGGGAGGTCCTGGATCACCTTCCGGGTCGCCGAGCCCGACCCGTAGGCCGGCTTGACCCCGCCGATCCGGTTGAAATTGGGGTGGAACCTGCCCCCGGTCACGCCCTCGAGCAGGTCGAGCACACGTTCCCTCTCTCTGAGGGCGAAGAAGAGTGGGGTGGCCGCCCCCAGCTCCAGGGGGTAGGACGCCATGAAGATGAGGTGGGAGGAAATCCTCGCCATCTCGGTGAGGATGAGCCGGATGTATTGGGCTCGCTCCGGCACCTCGACGCCGAGCAGCTTCTCGGCGGCGACGATGAAGGGGATCTCGTTGGCGTAGCCCGACACCCAGTCGATGCGGTTGACCAGGGTGGTGATCTGGGGATAGGTCCTCACTTCGGAGAGCTTCTCGTAGCCGCGATGCATGTAACCGATTACCGGTTGCACTTCGTAGGCGCGTTCGCCATCCACCCGTGCCTTGAGTCGGAGAACGCCGTGAGTCGAAGGGTGCTGAGGCCCGATGTTGAGGGTCATGTCCTCGGTGTCGAGCTCCACCGACACCGAGGACTCGGAGAGATGACGGACCAGGTCCTGGTCTAACACCATGTCATGCCTCCGGGTTCTCCTCGGAAGGCGCGTCCGCCGCTGCCCCGTCTCCCCCAGCTCCTTCGTCCTCGGCCCCTTCGTCCTCGGTCCCTTCGTCACTGCCCGGCATCGCCTCGACGTCGACCGTGCCCGGCCAGGGCTTGACCTCACGGCTGAGAAGGGGATAGCTCTTACGCAGCGGGTTGCCCAGGAACTGGTCGGGCAGGTAGAGGTGGATCAGGTTGGGATGTCCATCGAAATGGATCCCGAACATCTCGTGGGCTTCCCGTTCGTGCCAGTTGGCCCCGGCATAGACCTCGATCAGGGTCGGCGCGGCGGGGGTCTCCTTCTCCAGATCGGTGGAGAAGATCACCCGGCGCCCCTCGCTGACATCTGCCACGGCGGCGAGGAGCTCGAAACGATCCTCGACCGGCTCGGGAAACGGGTCGCCCACCTCGACCTCTGAGGACCAGTCGACCGCAGAGAGCCAGGAGAAGAAGACGAGACCGAGCTCGTCGCGTGCCGTGGACAGGGCATCGACCCATCGCTCGAGGGGGACCCGGACCTTGACCGTGTCGAAAGTCACCGTCCCATCGCCCCCGACCGCGGCGGCCACCCGATCGGCGTACTCCTGAAGCGGGTGGACGGCGGCCGTCTCGGTCTCAGACGGGCTCGAGGTCACGCCGGTTCCATTTCTCTTTGATGTCTTCGCCCTGGATCTTCTTCTGGAGGAGGACGATCCCGTCCATCAATGCCTCGGGCCGGGGAGGACAGCCCGGGACGTACACGTCCACCGGGATCACCTGGTCCACTCCCTTGGTCACCGAGTAGGAATCCCAGTACGGGCCGCCGCAGTTGGCACACGACCCCATCGAGATGACGTACTTGGGATCGGGCATCTGGTCGTAGAGACGACGGATGGCAGGAGCCATCTTGTCGGTGACCGTCCCGGCCACGACCATCAGATCGGCCTGTCGCGGCGAGGCGGGAAGAGGGATGATCCCGAAGCGCATGAAGTCGAACCGGGGGCCCGACGCGGCCATGAGCTCGATGGCACAGCAAGCCAGACCGAACTGGAACAGCCAGAGGGAGTACTTCCGGGACCAGTTGAGAAGCCAGGTCACCGGCTTCGGGGCCCCGAACTTCTGGACTACTCCCACCGCAGGACTCCCTTGCGGACCGCGTAGACCAGTCCCAGGACGAGGATGGCGATGAACACGAACATCTCCACCAGGCCAAACGTGCCCAACTGGTCGAGCACGATCGCCCAGGGAAAGATGAAGACCGCCTCCACGTCGAAGATGACGAATAGCAACCCGAAGACGTAGTAGCGGACATAGCTCTGGCTCCACCCCGATCCGACAGGATCAACCCCACACTCGTAGGTGAGCATCTTGGTGGCCGTGGGGTTGGTCGGTCGTAGCACCGTGGCCACACCGAGCATCATCATCACCAGGACCGCCCCGAGAACGGCAAATGCGCCGACTGTCAGGTAGCTCTCGAAGTATGGGGTCATACCGCTTCGGGTGGAAAGGACAGCACCGCGGGCGAGTATACGCAGAGGTCGTTTTTCGTCGAAGTTTGGAATCACCAAGTCCTATGGGGAAAAACCCCGGAACTGGTCCTAGCCTGCGGCGATGGTCGGTGCCCCTTCGTACGACTCGCGCGGTCTGGTCAATCTGGTCGCGGAGATCGAAACGCGCCTGATCGGGAGCTCTCCCTCCCCGGGTCTCGATCCCGGTGTCGGTGACCTCATCCCCCAGGGCAGGACCTACGTCCTCATCTTGTTCGACGGTCTCGGCGTAGCCCAACTCGGGCACGCGGCGGCAGGGCCACTCGTGACATCGCATCAGGCGACGCTGCACGCCCCATTCCCGACCACCACCAGCGTCTCGCTCGCCACGATCGCCACTGCACTCCCCCCCTCGCGCCACGCCCTGGTTGCCCATCTCACCTGGCTCGAGGAGACGGGGCAGGTGGTGAACACCCTGAAGTGGGTCGATCTCTCCGGTCGACCGGTGGCACACGATTACGGGTCGTTCCTCCCCGGTCCCAATCTCTGGGAGCGTCTCCGCCGAGGCGGAGTGGAGCCGATCACCGTCCAGCCTGCCACGTTCGCCGGCAGCCCCCTGTCCCGACTGCTCTATCGGGGCGCTCGCTTCGAGGGCGCCAGGGACGACGAAGACCTGGTGGAGGCGACCGTTCAGCTCGCCTCGGAGTCGAATCGTTTCGTCTTCACCTATTTCTGGCCGGTCGACTTCGCCGGGCACGTTCACGGGCTCGGATCCGACGAATTCGGCGAGGCG
>Ga0299914_10004270_pt1 | contig 10269 bp, 8 predicted proteins | sample RVTome_10_FD_201361 | JGI IMG/M metagenome (GOLD analysis project Ga0299914, IMG submission 201361) | Soil microbial communities from uranium-contaminated site in the Upper Colorado River Basin, Wyoming, United States - RVT153D57 (version 2) ... | reverse complement strand
GCCCCGTTGCCGAACGGTACGCCCGACATGAGCGACGCGTAGGCGTAGATCATGCTCGGGGTGATCGCGGCATGATTACTCTTCATGCCTTCCTCAAAGCCTTGCAGGGTTTTGTGCACATCGTCGAGATCCATGAAAATTTCGGTACTGCCACACCACAGCATCACCATGCGGGTAGCCCCGGAGCGATCCTGGAAGGCTTCGATATCGTCCATCAATTGCATGGCGAGTTCGTATTTGTTTTGCCCTATTTTGACATGGGGACCGGACAACCGCTTGACATAATTCTGATCAAATACGGCTTTGGAAGGGACAACCGCTTCGAGTTCCGCCCGAACGGCCTCAAGGCGGGCCGTTTCAATCACACCAGCGTGAATCGCGGCCTCATAACCATTATCGGCAAAAATGTCCCACCCCCCAAAAACCAGATCATCCAGACCTGCCAGCGGCACAAAATCTTTGATTAATGGACTGTTGTCATCCGTGCGCTTGCCGAGCCGAATGGTGCCATATTGGGTCAGTGACCCCACGGGACGTCCGAGACCCTTTTTGACGAGTTCGACCCCCGCAATGAGCGTCGTGCTGACGGCGCCCATGCCCGGTAAGAGAATCCCCAGTTTCCCTTGCGCTGGCGCAATGGTGATGTGTGCTTGCTCCATGCATAACTCCTCTGCGACAATAGTACGTGAGCGACCGATGCGTTGCGTAGGGATAAGATGAAGAATGGGAAGTTAAGCGCCGCCCTAGATTAGAGCAAATCGGCGGTCCGTGCAAGGTTTTTTATGTAAACCGTGTAGGCGGTCCGGGGATTGCTATCCTATGACGCCGCTGAAAGACCGGTTGGGACGGGTGAACAAGGAGAAAATGATGGACTTCACGCTCAATGATGCACAACAGCAATTGCAAACGACGATGCGCCGCTTCGTTGAACGCGAAGTGATTCCAGTGGCGAGTGATTATGAACATGCCGATACCTATCCGGAGCCGATCGTCAAGCAAATGGCCGAGATGGGGTTGTTCGGATGTATTCTGCCGCCGGCATACGGTGGGCAGGGATTGGATTACATTAGCTACGCCATTATTTGTGAGGAGCTCTCACGAGGCTGGATGAGTTTGGCTGGCATTCTCAATTCCCACTTGATGATGGCGCTGATCACCTCTTGGTATGGTACGGAAGCCCAAAAGCAGGAATACCTTCCCGCCTTTGCCAGCGGGGACCGCCGCGGCGGTCTCATGCTGACCGAGGCTAACTCGGGATCCGATGCGGCGGCCATGCGCACCCGGGCGGTGTTGCAAGGCGACGAGTATGTGGTGAATGGCTCGAAGATGTTCATTACGAACGCCGAACGGGGCAACACGTTTTTGCTCCTGGCGAAGACCGATACGGAAATTCGTCCGCAGCATCGCGGCATTAGTGCCTTTTTGCTTGACAAAAGCCGTCCGGGGTTCACCGTTGGGCGGAATATTAAAAAATTGGGGTATAAAGGCCTGCGAACGTGCGAAATGCATTTGGAAGATTGCCGTATCCCGCGGGATTGTCGCATTGGTGACGAAGGACAAGGCTTCAAATATGTCATGTCGGCGTTGGAAGTGGGCCGGCTTAACATTGCGGCCCGCGGCGTCGGCATGGCGCGCGCCGCGTTTGAAGATTCGATCCGTTATGCGCAACAACGCGAACAGTTTGGCCAGCCGATTGCCGATTTTCAGGCGATTCAATTTAAACTGGCGGATATGGCGACACAGATCGAAGCCGCGCGCTTGCTAACCTATCAGGCGGCGTCGAAAAAAGATCGGGGCGAACGCTGCGACTTAGAGGCGGGCATGGCTAAACTGTTTGCCTCGGAAATTTGCGAGCACGCGGCCTCTGAAGGCATTCAAATTCACGGCGGCTATGGCTATACGGAAGATTTTGCCGTGGAACGCTATTATCGCGATGCCAAACTGCTCACGGTCGGCGAAGGCACGAGCGAGATTCAGCGGCAAGTCATCGCCCGCCGGTTGCTGGAGCTGTATCGCGTGTGAGGCACACTCTCTTCTGTACGGCATCCTCCGAGGATGCCGTACAGAACATTCGTACTGGTTATGAACTCGACGACCCGTTCGATTTGGACGCCTCGGCATTCACCGCTGGCTCGGCATTCTGCGACGATGAACTGCGCCGCCGCCACCAGGTACGGGTTCGCCGCATCACCCGTCCCCCTGGATGCCGTCGTCCACCGCTGGCAGAGCCGGGTCGCGTTGGGGTCGCCCGACCCTCTTCCAAGCGCCGAGTCGCCGCCGCCAGACGCCAAAACACGCGGCCCCGCGCCACAGCGAGAACCGGTACGGCATCACCATTGACCGCAATGGATTCGACCGGCGGCTCGGCCACCGCAACCGCTGGCTTGGGTCTCCGTTCTTTAGCCTCATCGCGCTCGCCCCGGCTAGGGCGCGGACTGGAGGTGGACGAGGTGGATTTTGCCACAGTTGGCGCCAGCTCTCTACGGCGGCTTTTTTCCACTGGCGCCAGGTCGACGGCAACGGGTGCCGCACGGCGGACAAACTCCAAATCGTACTCACTCTGCCGCCCGACTGGATCGCCCAACAGCTGGATTTTCAGGTTGTAATGTTCTTCTAGAGCACTGATTTCTCTACGCTTATTGTTTTGCAAATAGGTGGCGACATCCATCGGCAAAATGGCCTTGACCGCCGCCACCGTTTCTGTCGTCACCTCGGCCCGAATGCGGCGGAGCACGGAAAGCGCCAGAGAAACCGTGGACTTCACCAGGCCGGTACCCTCACAGTGCGGGCAATGTAAGTAATTGCCCTCCAGAATCGTGGGTTTGAGACGCTGGCGGGACAACTCCAACAGACCGAATTGCGAGATCCGCGCCACTTGTGTACGGGCTTTGTCACGCTTTACGGCCTGCCGTAGGGCTTTTTCAATCTCCTGGATATGCTTGATATTGCGCATATCGATGAAATCGATGACGATGAGGCCGCCCATATCGCGCAGGCGCAGTTGCCGCGCCACCTCTTGGGCCGCCTCCATATTGGTTTTGTACGCCGTCTCCTCGATCCCTTTTTCGCGCGTCGCGCGGCCGGAGTTGACATCAATCGCCACTAGGGCTTCGGTCTGATCAATGACGATCGAGCCGCCGGATTTCAACTCTACCTTATGGGTATAAATGGCCTCGATTTGGTTTTCCAATTCGTACCGAGCAAAAATCGGCGCCTTATCCCGGTAGAGTTTGACCCGGCTCTGATAGCGCGGCATCACGGCCTGGAAAAAATCGCGCGCCCGGCGATAGACATCCCGGTTGTCGACCTGCACTTCTTGAATGTCCGGCGTAAAATAATCCCGGATCGAGCGGATGACCAAATCGTGTTCTTGATAGATCAACGCCGGAGCGGGTGACTGTTTGCTTTTTTCCAGGATGCTGCTCCAGAGGCGCTGCAGGTAGGTCAGATCGCGCTGCAACTCCGTTTTATTTCGATTTAAGCCAGCCGTACGGACGATGATGCCGATATCCGGGGGTGGGTTGAGCTGGGCAATCGTCTCTTTGAGCTTCTTGCGCTCTTCTTCATCCTCGATCTTACGCGAGATGCCGCCGGAGCTATCCGAACCCGGCATCAGGACCAAATAGCGCCCCGGCAGAGAAATGTAGGTGGTGAGGCTCGCCCCCTTGTTACCGAGCTCTTCTTTGGCCACCTGGACCAGGATCTTTTGATTGCGCCTGAGCACGTCCTGAATGCGTGGGCGCCGCTCTCGGTCGCCGCTAGTAGAATCGCCAGCGTACCAGCTTTCATGGATTTCGCCCATGGGCAAAAAGCCGTGCCGGTTGCCCCCGTAGTCGACGAACGCCGCCTGCAAGCTGGGTTCGACTTTGACCACGATGCCGTTGTAGATATTGCCCTTGATCTGTTCTCTGCTGGCGATTTCGATCGTGAACTCTTCGAGTATGCCATCCTCCATGATCGCGACGCGGCTTTCTTCCTCGTCTGCGACGTTGATGAGCATCTTTTTCTTCATGTTTTCAACCTTTGTAGGAACACTCTGTGTCCTCTCTGTAGGTCGGCCTGGGGCCACGCATGAGGGTTCAAACTCAGAAATAGACTGTGGGTTCCAGCCGTGACGTAGGAAAGAGAGGTAGCCGAGCTTAGTGTAACATTTTCACGCAAGATTTCCAAACCATTCGGCTTCGGAAGGCGGATTTCTGCATACGAAATGGACGAAAAAGGAAAAAAATGAATGGAAGTGAGAGGGGTAGCTGCCATTGGTAAGCTTATTCGTCTGTCTTGGGGTAGTCCCGCTCCAATTCAGCAAGAGTCTGCCGGATGATAGGGGCTTGCATTGGATATTGTTGCAGTAAGGTCGCAAAAAGGGCTCGTGCCTGGTCAGAGTGATAGGCTCGCCAAAAACAAGACGCTGCGCTGAGATGACTTCGTAACGCCAGGTCTGCTTGACCCGCTTGCATATAGTCGTCAGCTAAAACTAGCTCAAGGTGGGCCACAGCTAGGAAATGTCGAGCAGCCCCTGTATGATCGTTTCTCATTTCCGCTAGCATACCACGCTGTAACTCTTGTGATTTGACTGTCATGAGCATATCACTAACAGGAGAACGAGCTGTCGCCATAAACACCTCCGCAACCTACATCCGAAATACCAATCGACCTGACAGGGTTTCAAACTCAACCACACAGACATAGAAACCGCCGTCTATGCGACCAGCTAAGCGCTGCCACCTTTGCTGCCAGGCAACCCCAAAATCGCTCCGGCGAGATCGACCAGCAATCTCTAACAAGTGGTTCTGCTCGTCCACCAAGTAGTCCGCTCCACTGCCACGCAACGCAATGTCTCGAATTTCGTGTCCACCCCCATGATAAAGCCCCAGTCCCGTAATTGCAATGGCTGCCAGTTCAACCAATCGGGATGGCTCATACGTTCGCCGAAGTCGGTTCACATATTCAGAACTGACGCCGATGGGATCGATGATAAATTGTAGCAAATCGCTGCCAAACCCCGGCAGCTCTTGTACCGCCAATACAAAAGGAAAGGGAGGGGAAATGCTAGTATTAGTCAACACAATCACTGTGGCTGCAATGATATCATCCCACAGCAGGCGTGGATGCATAGCCGTCAGATCAATCAGTCGAACTGAAATTTCCATTCCATATACACTACAGGTGGCAAACGCGTAGCATTAGCAACGATCCAGACCAGGAGACGGTTATTCCTCATCCGCCTCCTCTTCCCCCTCATCATCGTCTAGCTCATTCTCCATATTTGAAAACTCTGCGAGATAGTCACGGACAACTCTCATGAAAAATAATGGTGCAGGCAGTGCAGACCATTCATCGTAATGGTCGAACCCAAAGCGCAGCGCTTCCACAAACTCTGCCAATTTGTCGGGGTCTTCTTCTTCCCGTAAGAAACTCATAACAAATTCAACTGCGTTCGGGGTCGGCCACTGATTCATTGTTGGGGTAAGCTCTCGAAGCGGATAAAGTCTCAGACCGCCTTCTGAAAACATAGGCACTTCATTTTGCTGAGATCTGGAAATTGTTTGAGAGAATCGGTAGCAGGAGCGGCCGCGTACTCGCTGTCCAAAGAACTTAGAGCCAATGCTAAGGTATGTTGGGATGCGCGCATCGTCTACTCTGTAGAGAGCAGCATTTGGAGAAGTTGGGACGTGAAGTTGTAATTCTGGTGAGAGATCTACAAGCTGTCGCTCGTCGGAAGGATCGAGTGGTGTGAGGTTAAGGAACTTATTGATGACAATTTGTGGGGCGTTGTCCTCGCGCACACGAATGATTCGAGCCCCCTGCCAGGCAACCTGCATGGCAGTTCCCTCATACTTGAAGGAAATGTCATCAGAGTTGATGTCGGTGTCACGTAGCCACTCCCAATTCCTGGCAGAATTGGTGCTATCGATCAGAACCAATGGGTTCGTGCCCGCCTCGCATGCTTCTCCAATCACGGTCTTACAAAACCGCTCAAAGGTCACAATTTGGTCATGATGCCTACGCCCCATACTCAATGGTGAGTATTCTGCGAGGCGAACCAAGCCCTGCCGCAATCCTTCCCATACCGTGATTTTAATCCCGCCGTTCTCCCGGTAGGCGAAGCGCATCGAGCATTCACGGGTTGCAACATCCAGTTTGATCGCAACCGGTACGGCCGACCCCTGCTGTCCAAAGCGTGGCTTATTGCGTCGTACAATTGCAATACCCACGATCTCCTGCGGCATAGTACCTTCCGGAAAGAGACGGGACACGTCCTCTAGGACGCTTTTGAAGCGACCGTAATGAGCCCAGGTCAGATCCCTCCAAGCGGCCTGGATGCGTAAACAGAACGCTTCTTCTGCTGTTTCTCCTTCTCCATCCATGGGAAGAAGGTACTGTACGAGTAGACCCGACCACATCGCGATCGATTTGCGCGCCGCTGGCTTGTTCACCGGGTCATCTTTCTGGTTTCCGTACCAGACGGGAGCCATCACAAGGCACCCGACCACATGCAGAGCCTGCGTGCTCTCGCGAAGTTCTTCGGTCCACTTTTTCCACGCCTCGGAACGCAATTTACCTCTTTCAGCTGCATTGTCAATGTTCGCGTGGGGCAGATTTCCTCTTGGGCCGTGGGCCTCTTCGGGGACCGTCACAAGTTCGATTTGAGATCGGCCATTAGTCAGAATATAAATGATGCGTTTCGCAAACGCCGCATCATTATGACAGCCAGCATGATGGGCTATCACAATCATGGGATCAGCTGCATGCCAATCGTTAAGCATTTGCACGTTCCGTTCGATCGCCTGCGCTGCTCGCTCAAGCTCCTGCTGTTCCTTATCGGTAACGGTTATTGGACTGCTGTCGACCGCCAGTTTCCGTAACGTTTTCGCAGGGACGAGACCGCTATCCGGCCGTGCAGAGTTCTTCGTCTTAATCTGCGACACGCCTTTCCATGGTTCGAAACCACGCTGAGTTAGATGGTGACATACACGCTCGAACGCTTCTATCTTATCTTTTTCTGGCACACCGACATCGACGGTATGGCGCCCAAAACCGTTTCGGTGATTGACCAGTACTTGGCAGGCGTCCATCGACACCACACCTTCCACGATCGCGTATCCATCAGCGTCTGTTGGGAGTTCAAACCTTCTGGCGATTGGGAGGTAGTCTCTCCCAAGTCTATATTCTCTACGACGCGGACTTATACGGAACGTGATAGCGATTGGAAGCCCTGCCGGAAGGGCATATCCGCTCAGGCGACCTCTTCCGAAAGGTCGTTCCCTGAGGTTTTGCGCCCAAAGGCGTTTATGTATATCAATGGCGATCAAGGGGTGTGGAATACTGGGCATCGTGATCACCCGCGCTCGTATTACAAGGCTGAAGGGAGCATTGTGTCTGATCACGATGGGATCGGTTATCAGTTCAACCGGGCCGCCTGCTGCTCGACTCGTGCGACTGATGATACGCCGTACTAGAGGCAAACCTTCGAAGAGAACCGTTCCCTCTAAGGCACGAGCGATAAAGTCTGAAAAGGCTGGATAAGCGTCCTGCGCGTCGCGTCGTGACTCACGCACGGAATTCGCGGTTCGATTCGCGGTCTGTAGCCACGGGAGCGTATATTCAATTGGCTCTGTTAGAACGGCGAGGTTGCCCTCTTGGGCTAAATCATAGAGATGTCTTACAGAATCTCGTGTAGCAGCTTGTCTTTCCGCGAGAGGAAAAAGTTCATTTTGAAACCAGTGGATAAAATAGCCAACAATCTCGAAAAACGGCTGCACCTCCTGACCGATGAGGCGGCGGCGGCATGACCATTGATATCTACTTGGACTCGATCACAGAACGCTTTGTCACCGATCGTCACCAGGTTCCAAGTGTTCCGCGATTGGATGCGATCGCGGGTAGAATCCGGTAAAGAGCTACAGGTATGTCCATCGGATCATAGATCAGGACACTATCGTCCAAAATTATCGGAGCGGACTTGAGGGGGAAGCCAGTGCGGAGCCCGCTTGACACTACCTGGGCAGGCGCGTCAAAACGGGCTTTGGGTGTCCTATCCGTCTACTGAGCTTAAGAACCAATGCAGCCTTTGTGGGACAAGAGTTCGGCGGTGAGCACGGCGCCCTTGGCAGCGCCCATCTTGGTGTTGTGCGAAACCAAGACGTATTGCAGACCGTGCTCGAAGGCGGTATCCGCCCGCAGACGGCCGACGACGGTGGCCATGCCGTCATCGGTATCGCGGTCCAGCCGGGGTTGGGGCCGGAACGGGTCGTCGTGCACCACGATAAATTGTTGGGGCGATGACGGCAGAGCTAGTGCGACAAATTCCTGGCCAAATCTCTCAAACGCGGCTCGAACATCCGTCAGATCGGCTTTTTGCCGGGTCACCACGAGGACACTTTCGGTGTGGCCATCGATGACCGGCACGCGGGTGCAGGTTGTACTGATGCGCATCTCTGCAGGTTCAAGACCGGACGGGGTCGCGCGTCCGAGGACTTTGCGCACCTCTTGTTGAACTTTTTCTTCCTCCTTCGGAATGTATGGAATCACGTTATCAACGATATCCAGACTCAACACCCCCCCATTGCGGCCACTGCCGGAGACGGCTTGCAGGGAGGTCATCACCACCGTGTCAATGCCAAACTGCAGCGCCAGAGGCGCCAGGGTCATGGCCAGACCCACGGTGGTGCAGTTCGGTTGCGGGGTAATAAATCCCTTCCAGCCACGCTGCTGCTGCTGCTGCTTGATGATGCCGATGTGATCGTCATTCACGGCAGGGATCAAGACCGGCACATCATCGTCGTAGCGAAAGGCGGAGGCCGTGCTGACCACCGGACACTGTTTGGCATACAACGGCTCAAGCACTCTGGCCGGACCGGATTCCACGCCCGTGAAAATCACGTCAAACCGCGACGCATCCAGGTCTTCAGCCACTTCGACCGGCAGGTCGAGAATCGCCGCGTCAGGTGATGTGCGATCATACCAGCGCAGCGCCCCAGTGTCCGGATCGCGCAAGGCATTGCCGTACGATTGGCCCGCCGAGCGCTGCGACGCAGCGAGTCCTTCAATGCGAAACCAGGGGTGATGTTGCAGCGCCAACACGAATTGTTGCCCGACGATCCCGGTAGCGCCCACAATAGCAGCCTTCAACATGATCGAATTCCCTCTTCTTCTCATTTCCAGTCCGTATGCAAAGTCTTATTTGCTCCCGCAAGGGGCGGTATGCAGAGGATTGTAGCAGAACAGAACTTGCTTTGCCTCCAGCGCTTTGCCACAATGACCACATCCGAGAGGCCGCCACGCGCGAGCAAAACGCACATCGGCATTGTCAATACCCATATGGGAACTGCGGAGGACGCCATGCACGGATACAGTGGCAGAATACTTAACGTGGACCTGAGCCGTCAGCAGGCCGACATCGAAACCTTCGACGAGGGATTTGCGCAGACCTATCTGGGCGGCAACGGATTTGCCATCCGCCTTCTTTACGATCGCCTGGCGCCGGGGGTTGACCCGCTATCGCCGGAAAATATGATCGTCTTGGCGGTTGGCCCGGTGACCGACACTCTGGTGCCGGGGGCCACGCGCTGCTGTGCAGGCACCAAATCACCCCTCACCGGCTTGTTCTTCGATACGACCTTTGGCGGCATGTTTGCCGCCGTCCAAAAACGTGCCGGGTTTGAAGCGGTGGCTATTAGCGGACAAGCGCCGGAACCGATGTATCTCCTGATCAACGAAGATGGGGCGGCGTTCAAACCGGCTGCCGATCTCTGGGGGCAATACACGCGGGACACCAATATGGCGATACGCGAACGCGAAGCAGCGGGAACCGAAGTCCTCTCGATCGGACCAGCGGGCGAAAACCGCGTGCGCTATGCCTGTGCCGTGCATAGCTGGGAAAAAAGCCGCGATGGCGTGGCCGGACGCGGCGGACTCGGCGCCGTCATGGGCGCAAAGAATCTCAAGGCAGTGGCGGTACAAGGGAAGCGCAAAACGAGCACCGCCGATCCTGAAGCCGTCAAGACGTTGCTCGGCGAAATTCGCGAACCCATGAAAGTTGGCACAGCGGGCTTGAAGGAATATGGTACGACGATCTTGGTCAATGTTATCAACAAGATCGGCGGTTTGGGGGTGCGCAATCTGCAGACCGAAGTGTACGACAAGGCGGATGCCATCTCCGGCGAGACGTTTAAAGAAGCGTATTTTGACAAAGATACGACGTGTTTCAAATGTCCGGTCGCCTGTGGCAAGGATTTTCACGTGCAAGAGGGTGAGTTTGCCGGCACG
>Ga0299914_10004269_pt1 | contig 10270 bp, 11 predicted proteins | sample RVTome_10_FD_201361 | JGI IMG/M metagenome (GOLD analysis project Ga0299914, IMG submission 201361) | Soil microbial communities from uranium-contaminated site in the Upper Colorado River Basin, Wyoming, United States - RVT153D57 (version 2) ... | reverse complement strand
GACGTGGTCGAGGCTCTCGGCCGGGCCACCGCAGTACTGGCAGGTATGGCTGTCGCGACCGAAGACCGCCCGGCGAGTGACCGGCACCGTGCGCCGATAGGGCACCTTCACGAAGTTGGTGAGACGAACCACCGAGGGAACCGTGACCGACTGGCGTTCCGACACCCACATCTCGTCCCGCGCCACCACCAGGGAGGCACGGCCCCGTAGGACGAGCACCACCGCCCGTCGAGTCGCAACGACTGACAGCGGCTCGTATGAGGCGTTGAGGACGAGGGCCCGGGCCATCGGCTTCCAGTCTTTAGTCGGCAGCCCGCAGGTTAATGCGGGTTGTGACCCGCCCGGGCAGATCCCGACCCCAAGTCACCCCTCGCGGATATCGACCGGGACCGGAGCCAATACCTGACTCAGAACCTCGAGAAGTGCACTTGCCCAGTCGTGCCGGATCACAGAGGATGTGCACACTCGGGGAGCCACACCGTGGTTGCCGGCGATGACGGTGAGCACCCGGCTTCCTCCGATCGTCGACAGGTTCGTCCCGATCACCGAGATGGGATCGTGACCCATGAGTTCGGCACCGAGGTCGATTACCGCCTGGATGACGGCGCGGGCCGAAGCGGGGACCTGGCGGCGTCCTCTGCGGCCGTCCCATTCGAGGCTCACCTGGGCAACAGAACCGTCACTGACTGGAAGGATGGAGAGTTCGGCCACCGCGCCGTCCTCGATGATGAGGCGGGCGTGATGGGGACCAGCGTCGTCAACGTCGGCGGGGTCATGATCGGCCGAGTCGGCGTTGGCGCTCAACTGATCCAGGTCGATGACGTCGCCGTTCGGTCCGCCCCCGGCAACGGGAGCGCCGAGAACCGCCTCGTCCACTCCGTCGTCGTGTTGCTTTGCCGGCCCGGGGTAGGCAGCGACCGTGGTCTCGCTGGGAAGTTTCGTCCCGTAGGCCACAAGGAGGCGGCGGATCCCTTCGAGGACGGTGGCCTCATCGGCTCCCTCGGAGAGCCGGACGTTGATGCCCTGCAGTCCGTCCTCGCCTAGGTCGAGCTCGACGCTCTCGACTCCCTGGACCGCGGCGAGCCGCGAACGCAGGCCGGTCATATCGACCGCCGTACGGCGCGGCGCCACTCGAGGAAGCGGATCAGGTCGTCGGCCGGGGCCGCCACCGAATCCGATCCATAGGCCGTGGCGAGGCGCCAGTTCAGCAGATGCCTTGACGGCAGGACTCCTCCGCGGACCCGAGAAGCCCACGCGGTCGAGAGGGCCTCAACCAATAACGAGGGGCGCGCCTTGAGCGCCGCCCAAACCTGTCCCACGTCCTGGCCTCCTCGCCGTTCTGCTCTACCCGCAGTTCACAGTAGCCGATCATTGTCTTGTGTCGATGGGTAGAGTTTGGCTCGTTCAACCGTCGTGGAGACCCCTTGTCCGACACCGATATCGACTGGTTTGCGGCCCGATTTGACGACCTGGCCTCCAACGTGGAGCACGTCATCCAGGGAAAGCGCGACGTCGTCTCCCTGATGGCTTTTTGTCTGCTCGCCGAGGGCCACGCCATCGTCGAGGACGTCCCTGGGGTCGGCAAGACCCTGCTGGCCAAGTCGCTGGCCCGCTCGATCGACTGCGGCTTCAGCCGAATCCAATTCACCCCCGACCTGCTCCCCTCCGATGTGACCGGTGTCTCTGTGTGGAACCGACACAGGGCCGAGTTCGAGTTCAAACCCGGCGCCATCTTCGCCAACATCGTGATCGGCGACGAGATCAACCGAGCCAGTCCCAAGACCCAGGCGGCGATGCTCGAGGCCATGGAGGAGCGGCAAGTCACCAACGACGGCGTCACCCGGCAGCTCGACACGCCGTTCATGGTGATCGCCACTCAGAACCCGCTCGAGCACGAGGGCACCTACCCCCTCCCCGAGGCCCAACTCGACCGCTTCATGATGCGGATCGAGGTGGGGTACCCCAGCCACGGCACCGCAGTGGAGATCCTCGACACTCACGGGGTCCGTTCCACCTTTCTCGACCTGGAGCCGGTGATCTCGGTCGGCGACGTCACCAAGATGATCGAAGTAGCTCGCACCGTCGAAGTGGCACCCACCGTCAAGCATTACATCGTCGACCTCGTCGAAGGGACCCGCACCCATCCCGAGATCCTTCTCGGGGCGTCTCCCCGCTCCGCCCTCTTTCTGCAACGAGTCGCCCGGGTCCGGGCGGCCGCCGCGGGACGGGGATACGTCATCCCTGACGACGTCAAGGTCCTCGCCGTTCCGGTCCTCGGTCATCGCATGGCCCTCCGACCGGAGGCGGTGATCCGAGGCAGCCGAGTTGTGGACGTGGTGGAGTCCACCCTCGGGCACCTGCAGGTGCCCGGCACCACCGGGTCGACTTCGGCCGGATGATGCTGACCGAGCGCGGGTGGGCAGTCGCCGGCGCCGGAGCCGCCCTGATGGTTTTGTGGATCCTGTTCGGCGAGTCCGAACTGGGTATGGCCGCCCTCCTTTCCGTCTCCTCTGTGGTGGTTGCCCTCGGCTTCGTTGGGATCGGCCAGCCCCAACTCGAGGTGGGACGCCGCACCAGCCCCACCGCCGTCCACGAGGGCGACCACGCTGCCGTGTCCCTTCAGCTACGCAATCGGGGAAGCACCCTGCGCCATGTCACGATCACCGACGAGGTCGCCGGATTGGGGACGGCGGAGTTCGCAGTGGCCGCTATCACCAGCGCCGAGGACCTCACCGCCACCTACCGGATTCTCTGCCGGCCCCGAGGCGTCTTTCCGATCGGCCCAACGAGAGTGACGGTGACCGACCCGCTCGGCATGGCCCGCTCCACGGCGAATGCCGGGGTCGTGGACAGCCTCATCGTCTACCCGGCGGTTGAGAGTTTGCGGGAGTTCCCCGCGGTCCGGGGTCGCAATCTGGTGGTCACCTCGTCACGGCCCGAACACAACCAGCGGGGCGGAGAGGACTTCTACACCCTGCGGGAGTACCAACAGGGCGACGACCTCCGACGAGTCCATTGGCCGTCATCGGCTCGCCGGGACCAACTCATGATCCGCCAGTTGGAAACACCGTGGCAAGCAAGGGCCCTGGTCGTCCTCGACGTCCGCAGCCAGGTCTATTTCGACGACCGGGCGTTCGAACGAGCCGTGTCGGGAGCGGCCTCGGTGGTCCGCCACCTGGTCCAGGGGGGCTTCGCCGCCGATCTCTGGGCCGGAGGCAGGGTGGTGAACGCCTCGTCGTATGCGGTCGGCATGGAGATGCTGGCGACGGTGACGCCCGACCCCTCGATCGATATCATCGCGGCCGCCAGCCGTCTGCGCCGACCTGAAGGCGGAGGCGTCCTCGTCCTGGTCGGGGGCGACCCCGACGAACCCCTCCTTGGGCTCCAACGTATGCTCGCCGCCACCCATCCGGCGACGGTCCTCATGTCCGTCACCGGGACCGGCTCGCCGACGATGCTCGCCTTTCAACGGGCTGGGGTCGTGCCGGTGACCATCGAGCCCGACCAAGCCTGGGCCCCCGCCTGGGCCCACGCAATGAGAAGCGAATGGCACTCCGCCTCGGTCGGCTCGTAGGCCTCGCCTGCTTCGCGCTGGTCCTCGCCCGCCTCGGTAGGGTGCTGCACGCCGGGGCGACGGCCCCTGATTGGCGCCTGGTCGGGCTGGCGGCGATGCTCGTCGGCGGGCTCCTCACAATGGCGGCACTCGCCTACCACCTTTCCCCCGTGAAGATCGGCTTACTCCACCTGATCGGCCTGATCCTCATGGTCGTCAGGATCACCGCCGCCCCCACGCTGTCCTTTGGTCTCCTCCCCGGCACCGACACCCTGGCGGCGGTTGGATCCGAGCTCTATTACGCCGGCGAAATCCTCCAATTCGGGGCTCCGCCGGTCCTGGCTGTGCCGGGGCTGGTAGCGCTGGTGGGGATCGGTTTGTGGCTGCTGGGTTCGGCGTGGGCCTGGGGGGCGGCCAGCGACCAGGTGTGGCTCGGCATCCTCCCGCCCCTCGGGTTCTACCTGTACCTGTCGGTGATGGACCGTGCCCCGAGCGGGTTGTCTTGGCATGTCGCCCTCGGAGTGCTCGCCACCCTGGGACTGCTGGCCACCAGCCAGGTATCACGGACCGGCTCGGGCCGGGTCAGGGACAGCTCTAATCGGCCCCTGCCCAGACGTCGAGTCGGAGCTTCTGCCGCCGTGATCGGCCTCGTCGTCGCCGTGAGTCTGCTGGGAGTAGCCGCCTTGGGCGACAATATTCCTTCCACCGGCACGATGAGCTGGCGCAACCCGGGAGGCGGCGGTGACTTTGGCGGAGGCGTGTCCTTCAACCGATTTGTCGGTCTGCGTCAGAGCCTCCTCTCCAACAGTGACACACCCGTGTTCGTTGCAAAGGTCGAGGGAGCGTCGGAGCGGCCCACCCGCCAGATGTACTGGAAGCTGGTCACCCTGGACGTGTACGACGGGACCTTCTGGCGTCCCGGGGAGAGTGACTTCCAGCCGATCACCGACTCGACGGAGTGGGAGGATCCCGCCCTCGCCTACCGGGGCGGGACGACACCTGTCCGCCAGACGATCCGCATTGAGGGTCTTCGCGACGACCAATTGCCGGCCCTGTACGCCCCGGTTGGGTTGTCCTCCGCCGACGAGGTTGTGACGTCCGGGGCGGAGGTGAACGGCGATGGGTCGCTGCGGGTGAACGCGCTCACGTTCCAGGGTCTCGGGTATCAGGTCGACTCGCTGGTGCCGACCCTCGATGTCGCCTCCCTCGCTAGCGAGGGGGGCGAGTTGACCCCGCTCTTCGAGGCTGCCGCCGCCCAGGGCCAGTTCCGGGCCACTCCGTCGCCCGAGGCGACCACGACCCGGCCGTCGATCCTCACCGACTACCTCGCCCTACCCGAGACTCTCGACCCGGCGATCGCCGCTCTCGCCCGCCAGGTGACGTCGGAGGCTTCATCAGCCTTCGAGGAAGCCCTGCTTCTCGAAGACTTCTTCCTAGAGGACTTCGACTATGACACGGGCGTCGATACCGGCCACTCCGCCTTGGACCTGACCGCCTGGCTCAACGAGCCTTCCAGCCCCAACTACCGCAGGGGCTACTGCGAGCAGTTCGCCACGGCCATGGCGGTGATGGGCCGCACGCTCGGGATGCCCACCCGGGTCGTCATGGGATTCACTCACGGGCAGTACGTGGCGGAACAGGACCTGACCGTCGTTCGTCAGCGCAATGCCCACGCCTGGGTGGAGGTGTGGTTCGACAGTGAAGGCTGGGTACGCTTCGACCCCACGCCTCGCGGTGACGGCACCACCTCCCCCACCGCCGAGGCGATCGGATTCGACCCTGGGAACATCGACGTGGCCGATGGCGGGAGCACGGCGGGGGTAGACCCGGGAGATCAGCCGGGGCTGGAGGACCTGCCCAACATCCCGATCGAGGATCTCGCCCCGGCCCAAAACCCCGGCGGAGGCGGGGCCGGGGGCTGGGGGAGGTTGGCGCTGGTCGCGGCGGTCATCGCCGCAGGGCTGCCACCGGCCGTGAAGACGGCCCGGCGGCGAGGTCGGATCAGGCGGGCCCGTGAAGGCGACATCACGGCCGTCTGGGACGAAATCGTCGACCGTCTCTCGGACCTGGGCGACGGACCACCGGCCCACCAAACGCCGATCGAATTCGCCTCGTCGACCGATCCTCAATTGGTTCCTCTGGCCCGGGCGTACTCGGCGACGCTGTACGGCGGACGGGCCGTGGCGGGGACGATGGGCCATCTCCGTACAGCCGAGCAGTGGCTCGAATCCACTTACGACCGGCGTCGCCGGACGCGAGCGACGTTCCGCCTGCGCTCGTTGAAGGGTCGGTTGCCTCGGTCCCGGGTCACCAGACCTCGCTCCCCGACGGCACCGACCCTTCATCCCGGCGCCACTTCAGGCGACTAGCCGGAGGCGGCCTCTCCCCGGACGTCGTCCTCCACCCGGCGCAGCATCTCCAAGAAGCGCTCCCGATCCAACTCGAAACGGGTGACGTCCTCCTCGACGTCCCGGGCGATTTCGTCGATGGCCACGAAGAAGGCCATCTGCCCATTGCGAAGGGCGTCGAGCAGGTCCCCGTCGTCGCTGACCACGCTGAAGATGGACTGGCCGTCGGTGATCAGTTTGACGGAGGCCAGATGGTCGTCGAAGTCGGCGTGGCGACGGAGATAGTCCCACGCCCGCCGCACCCGTTGGAGGGACATGCCGTTGTCCAGCAGGCTCCGGACCACCCGCAACGCGACAAGATCCCGGAAGGAGTACAAGCGCCGCACTCCAGGCCTTCCGCCGGTGGCCTGTACCGAGGGACTCACCAGCCCGACCCGGTCCCAGTAGCGCAACTGGTGCGCTGTGCAGTTCGTCAATGTCGAGGCCTGCTCGGCGGTGAATGCCTGATCGGACAACGCTTCTCCCAAACTCTCTCGTGCCGGTGACGGCGACCGACAGCCTTCCAAAACAAGTGCTTCCGCCAAAGCCACATCTTGTCAGCAGGTGATGCGAAATGACGGAAGATCCGCCACTCTAGCGGAGTGGAATCAAGCCCGCCCGAACGGCCATCGAGAACCGCTGCCGTTCTGGTTCGAGCCCTCGCGGGCGCGACTCCCGAAGCCGCGCCGGCGCAATTCCTGAACCAGAGCGGTGGCCGAAACGACCATGAGTGTGAAGCCGGCGAGCGCCACCAGCGTCTGGCTCGTGAAGAAGGCGACCACCACCACAAGACCGCCGATCAGGCCGAGCAGAGGCAGACGCACTCCGTAGCTGCGGGACCGGTCGATGTTCCTGACGGCCGCCGCCAACTCAGGGTCGTCCTCGTAGAACTGGCGCTCGATCTCCGCCAGAATCCGCTGCTCTCGATCGTCGAGTGGCATCGCCCTGCTCTCTGCCAAGGGGCCGGTGGTGGCTCCTACTGCTTCCAGTATACGGGGGGATCGAGCGTTGCGAGATGACGATCTCGGTCACCGTTTTTCTCGTTCGAGCAGGGTCGCCGGTTCGATGCTGGCGTCGCCGAACCGCCGTCTGACCAACTCCACCGCGTCCGCCATGTTGTCCCATTCGGGAACGGAATCGACACTGGATTGACGGGGGGTGTCACCGGGTTCGAGATTCGACGCAGCGACCCCGATGAGCCGGATCGGCCGGGCCAGATCGATCCTTTCTGCCAGTCGACGGGCCGCAGCATGGATCTCCCTGGTCGTGTCGGTGGGAACCCGACGCGACTCGGATCGGGTGACAGTCGTGAAGTCGTCGAAGCGGACTTTGATCGAGATCGTGCGCCCCGCCAGACCGGACCTTCGCAGACGCGACGCCAGAGCATCGGCGTGGGCGAGCAACTCGGCGTCGACCACGGTCGCCCCGACCAGGTCGACTGGGTAGGTCTCTTCGACGGAGACCGACTTGGCTTCGCCGTCGGGGGTCACTCGCCGCGAGTCGACACCGGCGGCCAGTTCGGCCAGGTGCCGGCCGTGGACAACCCCGAGCCGGCGCTCGAGAACGTGGGGCTGGATGGCGGCCACGTCCCCGACCGTCTCCACACCGAGTTGCTCCAGGGTCGCTCGGGTCGCCTCGCCTACTCCCCAGAGCGCGTTTACGGGCAGAGCGTGGAGGAACTCCAACTGGGTGGCGACGGGCACGTGGTGGATTCCATCGGGCTTCGCGGCACCTGAAGCGAGTTTGGCCAGGAACTTGTTCGACGCAATACCCACCGAGGCGGGAAGGGACAGGCCGGAACGGATCTCCGCCCTGACGGCCCGAGCGACCTCGACCGGTGACTCGAAGTGGCGCCGGAGGCCTATGACATCGAGAAAAGCCTCGTCGAGCGATAGCCCCTCGACCAGCGGGGTGAAGGAGCGGAAGATGTCGAAGACGAGTTCCGAGACCTGGCGATAGAGGGTGTGATCGGGCGGAACGATTCTGAGGTCGGGGCACTGCCGGCGAGCCCCACCCATCGGCATCGCCGAATGCACCCCGAATCCTCGGGCCTCGTAACTGGCCGCCGCCACCACGCCGCGAGGTCCGGCTCCACCCACCACGACCGGCTTGCCGACCAACTCGGGCGACCGGCGGCGCTCGACCTCCACGAAGAAGGCGTCCATGTCCACGTGCAGGATCGGCTCGCTCCACTTCACACCGCAACGGTAGGGAATCCGTCGTTGGTTGTCGGTAGCAGGAACAGAACCCGAACCGTCCGTGTCGAGCGTTACTCTGGCGCCAATGGCGGCGAGGGTCCATCTGGTTCGACACGGGGTAGTCCACGACCCCGGGCACGTGGTTTACGCCTCCCTCCCTGGGTTCGGCCTGTCCGAGCTGGGGACGGCGCAGGCCCGCTCCACGGCTCGCTACCTCGGTCGTCAACCGATCGTCGCGGTATGGTCGTCGCCCATCGAGCGGGCCGTGCGGACGGCCGAACCGATCGCCTCACGGGTGGGCCAGCCCGTCCGAGTCGAGGAGGCGCTGCGGGAATGGGCGCTGATGGACCGCTGGTCGGGAACCCCCTGGGACGACTTGCCCAGTGTCTTTCCAGGAGAACTAGAGGCCTTCTTGGATCACCCGACATCTTTGCCTTTCTCCCCCGAGAGCCTGGAGGATCTGGCCGACCGGCTGACAACCGCCATCAGGGGAATCGAGGCCGCCTATCCGCACGGCGAGGTAGTCGTCGTGTCCCACTCGGCCACCGTCCGGGCCGCAACTCTCGGCCTGACCGGATCACCCTTGACGGGATTCTGGGAGGTCGAGCCTCCCCACGCCTCCGTCACCACCCTGCGCCCGGGGTCGGCGTGGACCGTCGAGTCGGTGTGGGCCCCCGACCCCGAGTTGCTCATCCGTCAGGAGAGCTGACCGGAGTTTGTCGACGGGACGGTCACCGAGGACACTTGGCAGACGATGACCGCCGTCGTGACCGCCGCCATCCTTCTCCTCGCCTCCACCGGTGCCTGGACCGTTGTCCTGGCGAGGGGACTGCACGCCCACCCACCGACGGCTGTCGTCCTCATGGCGGTCTCGCTGTGGGTGGCCACGGTGGCCTCGATCGCCGGCATGCTCATCTCTCGTAGTCACTGGGCGCGTCGGCTGGGCCTGGCGCTGAGCTTGGGCCATGCCGCCATCGCCTCGATCGCTCCGGTTGATCCCTGGTGGTGGGTCGGCGCCGCCCTCTCCATGGCCGGCGCCGTGTCGGTCGCCGGGCCGTGGCTCAAGGGTTACGTCCGATCGCTCCCGGCGGCCGCCGGGCCGCCCGCCCGAGCCGTGGTCATACCAATCCTGCTCGTCGGGACACCGTTCCTGGTCGGTCTCGCCGGAGGCGACCATGGCACCGCTGCCCTGGTCGGGGGCGGGGCGTTACTGGCCGCCTTCTGGTTCGTCCGCACTCTCCCCGCCGCCCTGATGGTCGTCCGGGTCGTCTGGCCGCTGGCGGCTCTGGCCGGAGGGTGGTTCATGGGTTGGCCGGCGGGAACGGTGGCCGCGGCGATGGGGCTCGCCGTGGCGACTCTCGCCTGGGACTCCTCGGTCACGCGGGCCGTGGTACCGCTGGTGGAGAGAGGGTCGGTGGTGCCGATCCCGCCTGAACTGACACCGAGAGAGATCCTCGACGCAGCCAATCTCGACGAAAAGGGGCGCCGCCGTTGAGCCGGCGGCCCAACCCCTGGATCATCCTGCCGGCACTCCTCTCCGGGATGCTGGCGGCATGGCTGGGCGGCACCATCACCGCCGTCTCATGTCGCTATCAGGACCCAGACGGGACGGTCATCACGTGCCCGGGGGCGACGACGATCGTCGCCATCCTGGCCTTTCTTCTCGTGGGCATCGGGGTGGCGGTGGTGATGGTGCTGGTCTACCGCTCACTCGCCGAATGGCGTCAGCAGAACGAATCCGGCAGCCGCTCAGGCTCGTGACAGGATCAGGGCTACGTTGTGGCCGCCGAAACCGAACGAATTCGACATGGCGTGGTCGATCCTCGCTTCGCGAGGCTCGTTGGGGATGTAATCGAGGTCACACTCAGGATCCGGCGTCTCGTAGTTGATGGTTGGCGGGAGAACCCCATGGCGAATGGCCTGGATGCAGGCCACCGCCTCGACTGCCCCGGCCCCGCCCAGCAGGTGGCCGGTCATCGACTTGGTCGACGAGACGGGCACCGACTCGGCGGCCTCGCCGAACGACAGGCGGATGGCGGCCGTCTCCGTCGCGTCGTTCGCCTCGGTGGACGTGCCGTGGGCGTTGACGTACCCGATGTCGCCCGGTTCGAGCCGGGAATCGTGGAGGGCTG
>Ga0299914_10004268_pt1 | contig 10272 bp, 10 predicted proteins | sample RVTome_10_FD_201361 | JGI IMG/M metagenome (GOLD analysis project Ga0299914, IMG submission 201361) | Soil microbial communities from uranium-contaminated site in the Upper Colorado River Basin, Wyoming, United States - RVT153D57 (version 2) ... | reverse complement strand
AGGAGGCCTCCGCGCGTGGCTCCCCGCTTTGGGCGTGGAGCCGTCCTGCATCGCCCGCATGTTCTTCATCAATAACCGCCCCGGCCGTGCGCAGCTCTTCGCCGGGGGCTGAACCAAAGGATCTCGGCACCGGGGTCGTTCTTCACGGCGATGTGGCCGGGCGGGATGTCCATGCAGAGGGTCGGGCACCTCGCCCGCCCGCTTGCCAAGGAGACCTCCATCTTCTGGCCATGGCGGCGTGCGTGTCTTCCGGATGTATCGCTGCTGGGCTAGGCGGTGGAGACGCCTGTCACCTCGCCCTCCCAGTACACGAACGGACCATCCGGTAGCTCCCACCGGACCTTCCCATAGCGTGGCATCCGCACGCCGCCCTCGAGCCGTGTGTAGTCCGCGAACTCGCCCCGCCACGGCGTCGGGACGCTGCCTTTACCCACCTGCCGTGGCCGATCGGCCATGAAGCACGAGGAGATGTCGCCCTCATCGTCGAACTCGAACGTCAGCTTCACGGGCCTGGGTCCCACGGAGGTGGCCACGGTGACGACCCTCTCGCCGGTCTCCAGCCACTCGAGATCCCAATTGCCGATGATGCTGTGAGGCGTCCATGGCGTCTCCGACAGGTAGCGAGACAGTTCTCCGACCTCCACCTCGTCGCCACGCGTCCGCATGAAAGGAACGAGCCCCCAGATGCGGCCGTCCATACGACCGCCCGTCTCCTCGTATGCATCGACGATCGACAACCAGGCGATCGGGCCCGCGACCGGGAACTTCGCTCGCCACGAGAAGGCCACACGGCGGACGCCGTATTCAGCGACGGCGGTGAAGCCCATCGGCTTGGAACCGGGTGCCCTCCACATGCGGCCGCGCTGCAAGACGCGCGTCACGTTGGGGAGGGCACCCTCCGGGAGGTTGCGCTCGACGAACCTCCGGACCTTCGCCGGCAAACGATCCCTCGCCTGTCCGGCCCACTCATCGCTCACAGCGGTCATCCGCGACCAACTTACCCACTAGCCTGCTTACCCGGTGCCTGCCTGCACGGCCGCAGATCGAGTCGGGCTCCAACTCCGCGTTCTGGGCACGCTGAGTCTCGTCCGCGCTTGTCCCGCGAACGACCGGGAGACGTCGCGAGGGCCCGAACAACGGACAGGGTGAGCTACGAGCGGAGCTCGACGGCGTGTCGTCAGTCTCCGATGGTGACGACGAGCTTCCCTAGGGCTTGCCCCGATTCCAGGTAGCGGATGGCCTCGGGGACTCCGCTCAGCGGGAACGTCCTGTCGATGACGGGCGCGACAGTCCCGGCTTCGATGAGCTCCTTCATGACCACCAGGCGGTCTCCCGGATCCTTCACGCCACGGAAAGGGTGCAGCTGGTTCACGAATGGTGAGATCACGACCAGCTTGGCGAAGCGGCCCAGGCTCCCGAACCAACGGTGACCCGCGGCTCCGTATTGATCGTGCCCGATCAGGACGTAGGTCCCCTCGGGAGCGATGGCGCGCCGGATCTCCGGCCACGGATGGTTCCCCGCGATGTCGAGGATGACGTCGTAGCGCTCGCCGCTCCGGGTGAAGTCCTCCTGCGCGTAGTCGAGGACCCGGTCCGCGCCGATCGACCCGACCATGTCGAGCTTCCCGGCGGCATCCACGCCGGTCACGTCCGCTCCGTACACCTTGGCGAGCTGTACGGCGAAGGTCCCTACGGCCCCACCGGCGCCGTTGATCAAGACCTTCTGTCCCGCCTGGACCCGGCCCTCGTCGCGAACACCTTGTACGGCGAGCGATCCTGACGTGGGGACGGCCGCGGCCTGTTCGAACGTGAGGCCGGCGGGCTTGGGCTCGAACCTGGCCTCCGGCACGGCCGCGTACTCGGCGAAGGCGCCGCCGTGGCGCCACAGGTTGGCAACGAGGCTCTGACCGAAGACCTCATCGCCCGGCCGGAACCGCGTCACGTTCCTGCCGACCGACTCGACGATCCCTGCAAGATCCGTGCCCGGAACGAGGTCTTTCGGCGCGCGCAGCCCGGCCCCCATGATCCTGAGGACGTAGGGCACGCCGCGCATCACGTGCCACACGTCGGCGTGAACCGATGCCGCGCGAACCCGGACGAGCATCTGATCGTCTGCGGCCACCGGCTCGTCGACCTCGCGGAGCTCCAGGACATCAGGTGAGCCGTACCTGTTCTGGACGATAGCCTTCATCGTGGCCTCCTTGGTCGTCCAGGTACTGCACCACTTCACTCAGCGAGGCGTTCAGCGCGGATCAGCCAGCGAGGGTCTTGAGCCCTGCCGCCCAGGCTGCCTCGCGCGGTGAAGCCGGCCCCGGGAACACTCCCGCGGCTACGGGGCAAGCGAGAACGGCGGGTATCTGTCGGTGACCAGCACGAACGCGTAGGCGACCACCCGGACGCCCCACCGGATGACGCCCTGCACGAAGTCGAACATGCCTCTGGGGTACCGCCCGGTGAACAAGATGGCGAACCAGGCGATGATCACCACCACGATTGCCGCGATCCACAGGAAGAACAGAACGATGTAGTGCGGGATGGCCAGGAACCACTTCACCAGGGGAAGCCACCGGTTCAGTTCGCGGGCCGCGTCCGGGTAGGCATAGTCGAGGTGCACGGCCTGCTGTTGATCGGTGGCCGGGTATCGGTCATCCATGAGCGCGATGTAGATCCCCACCCGATTGGTGAAGCGCTGCAACTCTAGGTTCCATTCGAACCACCACCGGGGGTACTTCTGGCGGAACAGGATCATGAGGAGGGGCCCGAAGAACAGCAGGCCTCCCGCGCCCGCCGCCACCGCCGTCGTCCCTCTTGCGTTCGACCACTGCCACGTCCCGCCCGAGACCGTCCCCAGCACGATCAGGATCGGGATGGCCACGAAGATCCGGAAGGCCGTGGTCAGCCTGTTGAGCGGCCGGTCGGGGTAGTCCACCGAGAACTGCACCGGGTACGCCGCCTGCTGCATCGCCATCGCGACCTCCCCTCGTCGTCCTGCAGACATTCAACGGCACTATCCGGCGAGAAGCAAAGGGAGGAAGGCCCGGCGAGATCGGCTCGACGAAGACCGAAGACGGTTGCCAACGACGCGGAGCACGTCTATGCATGGATCGACGCCTCGACCCGCGCCGCCGCAGGCACATTCTCGATGCAACACGGCCTCCTGCCCAAGGAAGGGTTCGGCGCACGCTCCTCGCCTAAGGCGTTGAGCCGTCCTGCATCGCTTGCATGTTCTTCATCATCACCGCCTCGACCGTGCGCAGCTCATCGCTGGGACTGAACCACACGAACTCGGTGCCGGGCTCGTTCGCCACCGGGACGTGGCCGGGCGGTGAATAGAAGGCGTCGCCTGCCTCGAAGACCTCATCATGGTCGGCGTACCGAGCGGTCATCTTGCCCTTGATGACGTAGCCCCAATGCGGGCACTGGTAGCGGTCGTCCGGAAGCCCCTTCATGAAGGGCGTCGCGTCGATGTCTTCGAGGAGCGACGTGAAGCTCACGGTGTAGCCGTCGAGCTCGTCGCGCAGATCCACGACCGGGCCAGCTTCCTGGCGTTGTGGCGCACTGTCCCTTGAGACCTTCGGCATCTCGATCGCCTCCTTGGTCTGGGTCCTGGCGCAGGCTGGATGCACATTACGTTACGCGTCGTGAGGTGTTCGACCCACCCTTGCGCTTTCGCGAGCACTCCGAACGTTGAGGTCGCCCGATCCGACATGGTGGTCCGGAACCCCGCGACACTCGTTGGGAGAGCGGCATCACCGACGGTGTTCCGATTTCGCTGACGGCGAGCCGCGTGCTGGTCGTTCGCCGAGCGTCAAAGTCTTCGCTCGCCCTCGACATCGCCCCGCTCCCCTTCCAAAGAACATCGTGCCCACGAGGGGCGGATCGGGGGTATGCGCTTCTCGGTTCGCGATCGCTAGGGCTGGAAGTGGATCCCCGCGACGATCTCGATCGCGATGGCCAGAGCGACGATCCAGTCGACGGCGGCGCAGAATGGAGGCCACCAGCGGGTGCCGGACACAAACTGGGCCCGCTGCTGCCAAGCGTCCTTGAGTCCGTGAGCCGCGAACCCCAGCACGAGGAGCCACGCCGGTCCGGTGATGCCCGCCGCTGCGATCACCACGAATGCCATCGCGACAGAACACTCGAGCGCGATGACTCTCCACCGCCCGTCGGCTACCGCGAAGCCGATATAGACGAACGCGATCGCGGCGAGTCCGACCGCATAGACGGTCGCAGGATCGAGCCACCAGATCCCGAGCGGCGACGCAGCCTGAATCGAGCCGACGACGACTCCCCAAGTGACGGCTGCTCTGATCGACGGCTTCTCACCTTGGGGAACGCTTGATCCGGTGACACTCACGGCCAGATCCCTGCGGTCGTGAGCATCCCGACGCCGATGGAAGCCGCAACGGTCGCTACAAACATCGCGGACGGTCGCAACGGACCACCACGAAGGTCAAGGAGGCTATGCGTCGCCATTGCGAATGGCCTCGTACAACATCAACGGCTTCGCGATGCCCTTGAGTTCGAAGGCACCGACCTCGACGAGACGGAACCCGCTCGGCGTGATGTGGTGCAGAACGTCCTCCCCGACGAAGACCTGATCCGGCCCTGCTTGCGACGCGATGCGCGCCGCGATGTTGACCGTCCGACCGAAGTAGTCACCCTCGTCGTAGATCATCGGTCCCGCGTTCACGCCGACGTGGGCGGGCGGCAGACCTGCCGGACTGACGCGCTCCACGATCTCGAGCGAGGCCATCACCGCGTCGTGCGGATCTCGGAAGTGGAAGTGCACGCCGTCGCCCAGCATCTTCACGACGGCACCACGGTGTCGGGATGCGATCTCATTGACCAACTCAGCAAGCTTGAGGGAGACCTGCGCCGCGACCTCGTCCCCAGACTCTTCGGTCAGCCTGGTGTAGCCGGAGAGGTCCGCGAACACGCAGCCTTCGACTTGTCGAGGTTGCTTCCGATGGACCCCCGCGTCCTCGAGCGCGGTCTCCACATGATCGAAGAGGTGCTCGGTCTCGAACACCTCCGAATGGCGCCTGTAGAGCCAGCCGAGCAGATCTTCCCCGGACCGACCCGACCGAACGCCGACCTCGCGCAGCGCCGCCTCGAAGGCTGCGTTGTCCCGGAGGCCGCGTCGGCGGAACGGCTCCTCGATGGAGTGGTGAACGTAGTGGCTCTGGAACTGCGCCACTCGCCGGGCGCTGTCGCCCCACACGCGCGCCAGCCGCAAAACATCCCCTTCGCTCAGTCCCGCGCCGACGAGCACGGGGATGAACTTGATGAGGGGAAGGTCCTCCTCCCGCACGTACTCGTCGCGCGTTGGGCGTGGCAGCCCGAACGCGACGTAGATGCGTTCGAGCATCGCGAACGGGATGTCGATCTCGTCGCCCAGCTCAGCAAAGGTTCGGTTCGAACGAGGTGGACGTCGCCCCCCGATCTCGACATATCCCAGGGTCAGATCCCCTGAGGCGAGTGCATCCGCGACGGCGTTTGCGTCGATGCCCATCACATCAAGACCGAGGACGAAACGAGCTCGCAGCACGTCTCGTCGTGGGTAGGTCCCGTCAACGGGCTCGAGGATGCCCAGCTCGGCGAGCAGCGCGATGTGTTCTGGAGTCGTCCCCGCACGCTCCGCAACCTCATCTGGGGTGAGCCGATCCAGAGTCATGCTCGAGTCTGAACGTCTGCGCGGATGAGCCGAGAGAGAGCGGCGCCGTTCACGTCACGTACGAGGTCGGGTCTGCCTCGAAGGCGTCGTGGCAGGCCTGCGAGCAGAAGTGGTACCTCTTGCCTTCGTACTCGAGGGTCCCCGCAGCCTCTTCGCTATCGATGCGCATCCCGCACACAGGATCCTCCACCATCGCCATCCGGCTCCCCCCTCTACGTCCGCTCGGAGCCCGTCCCGACCAGTCCAGCATCGACCTCGAGCCTCGAGTCGATGCGACCCGCGATGAAGGCAGCGTCGTCGTGCACGAACCCGATGAGCGCCGACCCCCGCGTGTGTTGCCAGGTGAGCCCGATGAAGAACAGGCCTGGAGCGTCGGTGACCCCGCGCCGATGGATGATGCCGCCGCTCTCGTCCTTCACACCGGGGAGGTCGATCCAGGAGAAGTCAGGTCGATATCCCGTCGCCCAGACGATCGCGTCGATATCCACGTCGGTTCCGTCGTCGAAGACGGCGCGCCGCCCATTGGCGCTCGTCAGCCGCTTCCGAAAGGTCACGCCGGAGGGTCGAAGGCCCCTCGGGCTCGATCCGATGAGCACGTCGCGTTTCGCCAACTTCTGACCCAAGCGTGAATCGGTACTGATGCTCATGAACCCGATCCCGGACAGCCACCAGAAGAGGTCCTTGCCGAGCAAACGCTGCGGCAGAGACGGGACTCGCTTGCCTACGGCGAGATCCACCTTCCGGGTCGCGGCCAGTTCCTCGGCGATCTGGAAGCCGGAGTTGCCTCCTCCCACCACGAGCACGCGACCACCCTCGGGCAGTTGAGCCGGGTTTCGATAGTCGGCGCTGTGGATCTGGAAGACCGCCTCGTCCAGATCGTCAGCGACTGGAGGAACGAACGGGACCTGGAATGGTCCCGTCGCGATGACGACCTGGCTCGCCGTGAATTCCTCGTCGGCCGTCGCCACGACGTACGCCCCGTCGCGCTGGATGAGTGACGTGACCACGGCGTTGAGCCTCACGGGAAGATCGAAGGCGGATACGTACGACTGGAGGTACGTGACGACGTCGTCCTTCGATGGATACGTGTCCTTCGGCGATGGGAAGGCCATCCCCGGAAGGCCGCTGTACTGCGCGGGGGTGAACAGGGTGAGCGAGTCCCATCGATTCCGCCACACGTGCCCGATCTCGGAGCCGGCATCAAGGATCACGAACCTCAGGCCACGCCGCGCGAGGTGATAGCTCACGGCAAGACCGGCCTGGCTGCCGCCGATGACGACGACGTCGAACGAAGGAGTTCGGGTCTCCGACGTCATGACTGCACCTCCGAGTGTTCAGTTCGCGAGACGTTGAAGCTGAACATCATCCCGCTCTGGGCGTGCTCGGCGATGTGGCAGTGCGCCATCCACAGACCCGGGTTCGAGACGTCGAGCAGGACGTCCACGGTCCGTCCCGCGGGGACAAGCACCGTGTCTTTCCAGACCAGGTTGGACTCGGGCTCCCCCTCTCGCGACAGGACGAGGAAGCGCCCTGCGCCGTGCACATGGAAGGGGTGGTGCATCGGGTGATCCGATTCCATCTCGTTGACGAGTCGGATCTTCACCCGGTCGCCGACCGTGAACGCCCACGTGATGGCCCCGTTCTCGGCTCCGGTCTCCTTGTCGATGAGCATCCATCTCATGTTGCTGGGCTCCGATGCACGGTTGATCTCCGGCATCAGGTCTTCCCACTCAAGTCCGTCGTTCAGCTCGTGCTCTTCGTGCTCGCGGCGAACGGCATCTTCACCCGGCTTGGGCTCGGTCGCCGGGAGGGTGTCCGCGGGCACGAGCTTCATGCCGCATTTTGGGCAAGTTCCTGGCTCCGAGGACGTAACCTCCGGATGCATCGGACAGACGTAGGAGGCCGGACGCGGCTCCTCCGAGCGCACAGGGAGCAGCTGCATGCCGCACTTGGGGCAGGACCCCGGCTTCGAGGACGTGACCTCCGGGTGCATCGGACAGGCGTAGGAGGTCGCCGGCGCAACGTCGTCCCCGTAGAGAAGCGGCATCGAGGCTACGAAGGCGAGCACCTTGTCCGGCGGCCGTTCGAGGTCACGTTCGATCGACTGATGCTCAGCGGTGAGTTGGGGGTCGACACGTAGTTCCTCGAACGATGCGGCCGCGTCGCCGGATGAACTCCCCGCGACCGAGAACGCGCCGAGGTCGTACACGTGATCCGGTGTTCGATGCTCGAGTCGCGCCTCCCCGGGGGTGTCGAACATCACGTCCAGCACCGCCCGCTCCGAAGGAGCGAGCATCACTTCATCAACGAACGTCTCCCGCTCGCAGCGGCCGCTGTCGCCACCGACCAGCTTCATCCGCGCGCCGCGGAGAGCGAAGTTGAAGATCCGCGTGTTTGCCGTGTTCACGAGATAGAGGCGCACGACCTCTCCCACGGCCGCCTCGCCCGAGAACTCGGTTTCTCCGTTGATCAGCATCACGTTGCCGAACCGTCCCATCGCTGTGTAGTTCGGACCGGAGCGGCGGAAGGGCGCGATGTGACCGTCCTCGACGAGCAGGTCGTCCAACGTGATGCTCAGCTGGCGGTCGACAGCCGGCCAATATGAGGGGTCTGCGGGCTCGACGATGATCGTGCCGTACAGACCCATCTCAAGGCCGAAGTCCTCGCGGATGTGCGGGTGGTACCAGTAGAAGCCGGCGTCGGGGAACTGGACCTTGTAGGTGAACGTCCCTCCGATCGGGATCGGGGCCTGCGTCTCGTGCGGGACTCCGTCGAAGCGATTTTCCAGACGCAGACCGTGCCAGTGGACCGTCGCTTCGACGTCGCCGTCGTTGGTCACCTGGACGGTGATCTCCGACCCCTGATCGACATGCAGCGTCGGTCCGGGGATCGAACCGTTGTACCCGAGCATGCGCAGCTCGGCGTCGTCCAAGCGCTTGCGCACGGGCTCGATGCGAAGGTCGAATCGGTCGCCGTCGTGAAGTCGGATGAGCTGCGGACGTGTCGCTTCTGAGAGTCCCGTCGTCTCAGTCGTGAACAGGTCGTCGAGCCTCGCAGGCTCACTAATCGGATTGGTGATTTCGGAAACGCGTTCCATATGTGTTCCCTCCCATCCTCGTACTGGGCTCTCGGGATGTCGTTTCAGGCCCAGACCGAGCAGACTTGGCTCCGGATACGAGTCCAACGCTGGCGTCAGCCGCCGAGCCCTGGATCGGTGGGAGGTCACTCCCTGGGCCGGCCCCTTCCACCGGGGCCCGGTTCGCCCTCACGTCCAGCCTACGTCTTTGCTGGCAACCCCCACACGGCGTCGTTCCCGCATTCGTCCCGCGAACGGACCGGGAAACGTCAAGAAACGACGAGAGCGGCTGGAGTAAAGAATCGGCAGGTCAGGAGGCACATTCGACTAGCTTCGCTGGTAGCAAGATCGAGCTCGAGAACCCTCTCAAGGACGAGTCGTTGTTCGTGGTGATTCCTACCGGCGAGGTCGGCGGCAACGGACGAATCTCATCCGCCAGCCTCCGCTGATGCAAAGCCACGCCTCCACATCCTCCCAGCTGTACCGGAGATGGCGGCCGACACGACGTGCGCGAGGACCCTTTCCCTCGTAGCGCCATGAGTACAAGGTCTTCACTGGCACCTGAAGATAGGCCGCTACTTCGATCGGCGTCGCCAACGGTCGCATCTGCGAGATCGACCTACCCGCCTCGTCCCCTACACGACCCTGCATCGTGTCGACGACCGTACCCCTTCGAGGTGACGCGCCATCCACTCGACGCGCATCACCATCGGGAAGTTGTCACGGACGTCGACAGCTCGACTTGTCACTGAAACTAACAACTCGAGAGGCGCGAACGAGCCGTGGTGAGAACCGTTCTCAAACCGCCGCGGGACCACCGCGGGACACATTTGGCCGGGGCGTGAAGCCGTCGGCCAGAAACCGCCTTCTACCTGCGCGTTTGCAGCTCCGGGGGTGGGACTCGAACCCACAACCTACGGATTAACAGTCCGCCGCTCTGCCGGTTGAGCTACCCCGGAAGGTGGAGCGTCGGGCAGTCTATCAGTGGCTACCTTCGCGACCGGACCGCCTCGCCCACGAGTAGGCTGTCACGGCTTCGCTCCCGTCCACCACCGAGGAAGGATCCCATATGAAGCTCCGTTCGCTCCTGCTCGTCGGTCTCGGCATCGGCATCGGCTACACGATCTCGCGGAAGATGCGCGAGGACGACCCCGAGGTGGTGATGGGCCCCCAGCGCACGACGTCCGGATCGCCCGGCCTGAGACTGGTCGGCGACCGGGCCCAGCGCATCGCCGATCAGGCGGGCGTGCGCGGTCTCGACGCCATCCGCCGGGCCCGCGGAGCGATCCGCACCCGCCTCGGCGAACCGCCGACGTACGACGACGCCGCGTGGCTCTGACCACGCCGGCGAAACGCGACTACGTCGAAGGCCAGCGCGTGCCGAAGACGACGGTCGTGGCCTGGTCGGCGGTGCAATCCGCGGAGGGCACGCCCCGTTCCACGGCGAAGCCGATGCCGATCGTGACCCAGTCCCGGATGTAGAAGCAGTTGCCGGCGTCGCTGTAGACGGCGGCCACGA
>Ga0299914_10004267_pt1 | contig 10276 bp, 9 predicted proteins | sample RVTome_10_FD_201361 | JGI IMG/M metagenome (GOLD analysis project Ga0299914, IMG submission 201361) | Soil microbial communities from uranium-contaminated site in the Upper Colorado River Basin, Wyoming, United States - RVT153D57 (version 2) ... | reverse complement strand
CACGCGATCCGCCAAATTTGTAACGGTGATCGGTCCCTCCAATTCGGAAAGAACCTGTTCAATAACCTGTTTTAGGGTAATCTTTTTTTCTGCCATAATTTGATTATATATCTGTACGTTCAAACATGGGACAGTAAGCATCCCTGATCAGATGGATCTGCAGACTGCGGCCCAATAGGCGAATCGGTTTTGAAGTAAGATTGACGTTGAAGGATGAACCCAGGAGTCACCATGAAAACAAAACAAGAGATCGTCAACAACTGGCTGCCGCGCTACACCGATACCCCGCTCAAAGACTTCGGCAAATATATATTGCTGGTCAACTTCGAAGATTACCTGCACCTGTTTTCAGAGTGGTACAACGTTCCCATTCGCGGCGCGGGGAAACCCATGCCCAACGTCACTGCCGAGGGCATCACACTGATCAACTTTGGGATGGGCAGTCCCAATGCCGCCACCGTAATGGACCTGCTGGGCGCGGTAAGACCCCAGGCCTGCCTGCTGCTCGGCAAGTGCGGCGGGCTCAAGAAGAAGAACAACCTCGGCGACCTGATCCTTCCCATTGCAGCGATCCGCGGCGAAGGCACATCCAATGATTACTTCCCGCCGGAAGTCCCCGCTCTGCCTGCCTTCAACCTGCAGAAAGCCGTCTCCACCACCGTCCGCAAGCACCGGCGGGACTACTGGACGGGCACCGTCTACACCACCAATCGCCGCGTCTGGGAACACGACGAGAAGTTCAAGGCATACCTGCAGCTCATCCGTGTGATGGCGATCGACATGGAAACGGCAACCCTCTTCAGCGCCGGTTTTTTCAACAAGATCCCCACGGGCGCTCTCCTGCTGGTCTCTGACCAGCCGATGACTCCCAGCGGCGTCAAGACGGCGAGGAGCGACAGACGAGTGACGAAGGACTATCTGGAAATGCACCTGCGCATTGGCATCGATTCGCTCAAGGAGCTCATCAACAAGGGCGAGACGGTCAAACACTTGCGTTTCTAGAGTCCGGGCAGTGGACAGAGGTGTCATATATCGAGCCGGGTTCAGAAACGTTCGTTGACTTATGCGTGATAATTTCGTATGATAAGACCACTCATACCCGCATATGGCACAAGTCTTCACCAGCTACTCCAGGCGCGATACAGAAACGGTCGATAAGATCGTGGGGGAGATGACGCGGGCAGGCATCACAGTCTGGATCGACCGGGAAGCGATCAAAGCGGGGAATCAGTGGCGCGTGCAGATCGTCGAAGCGATCGACACCTGTCATACCTTTGTGCTGATGCTCTCTCCCAACTCCGCCGCCTCTGACAACGTTCGCAAAGAGATCGACCTCTCTCAGGATTCCGGGCGCACCATCTTCGCCGTGATGCTCGAGCCAACCAGACTGCCGGCTGAGATTCGCTACCAGTTGGCGGGATTGCAATTCATCGACGTGCAGATGCTCGGGTTCGAGGGCGCCGTCCGCCAACTGATCGAGACGGTCACGGTGCACCTTGCGAAGTTCGAGCCGGTCGAGGAGCCCGAAACCCGTCAGGTGGAGCTGGTTATCCAGGGCATCGATCTGAAGTCGTTTACCGCCGATAAGCAGCAGCAGCTTCTGGACTTCATCTCACAGCTCACCAGCGCAGACCGCTCCCAGCTACAGATCACCAACCTGACGGCAGGCAGCGTCCGCGTGTTCGTAGACATGCCTGCCCGGGCTGCCTTCGAGCTCAAGACCCTGGCGCTCAACAGTAACCCGCGCTTCAAAGAGCTGGGCGTTATTTCCTTGAAACTGAACGGCGACGCCAAATACGTCAATATCTCCCTCGGAAAATTGACCCTCGCCGCCACGATGAGTCCTCTGTTGGCGCTTTGGCTGAAGATTCCCGCGCTTTTCTCCTCTGCCCTCGGCGCGGCTGTTGGCAAAGCACTGACCGTTTCGGTGGCTGCAGCGGTCATCGCCGGAGCCGCGTACTTCGCCTCCGGCAGGCTCGGTCCGGTGGTAACCCCGCCATTGACCGTTACGCTTCCTGCTGCGACTGTCGTCATTCCTTCCACATTGACGTTCACGCCGACGCCAACCATCGCCGCTACAGAGACTGCCACGCCAACCGCTTCGCAGACCGCCACGGCCTCAGCCACTCCCACCCCCGCACCCATCCATCAGACGCTGACAGGTGAACTCGTGAACCGTGTCCCCTGTCGCTACGGACCGGGCGATATCTATCTGTATCGATTTGGCTTGATCCCCGGCAATCGTATGGAAGTACGGGGGCGGGTGGACCTGTGGGCTGGACGGGAACTCCAGACTTGGTTGTGGGGACTGCCTGAGTTCTTTCCGGACGTGTGCTGGGTCAACGCCCGGGATGTGCAGCTGAACGGCGAGCTTTCCAGCCTCGAGCCAGTCTATCCCGAGAAAGTAGACCTGCCTTTCCTGCGAGCCCCGCGCTGGCCGGTTCCGCAAAACATGGAGGTCGAGCGCCTAGGGGATGAGGTCACGATCAAATGGGACTTCTTCGATGTTCCCCTGGGCGAACGTGAGAGTGCGAACAGCCCGCGTTATATCCTGGAAGCATGGCTATGCCGCGAAGGGGAGGTGAGGTTTACTCCGCTTCCTGTCTATGAGTTTACGGAAGTAACTGTGATCGACCAGGCAGGTTGTTCAGAACCTTCCCGTGGACGCATAGTTCTAGCGGAGGTGCATGGCTATGTGGGACCCGTGGAGATCCCCTGGCCCCCGCATGCCGCGCCAACGCCCTGAGCCTTGCCAGCTGTTAGCAGACACCGTGCTCGTTTTCCACCTCATCCAATTGGGGATTTCACCGCTATACCTGTCTCGCTGGATAAGATATGATGCAGGGTTAAAGGTTTTTCATGCCGATCCTTTTTCAGTTTGACGTCCGGACTGTGGCTCTCTTTGTTGCTATGGCATTTTTTGTCCAGGCGACGGCGATCGGCGCCCAGGCATTCCTCATTCGGGAACTAAAACAATATCGGGGGGTGGAAGCGGCATTAGCGGCAAACTTATGTGCGGCAATTGGATTGCTGCTGCGCCTGTTTGCAGAGCAGTTGCCTGATATCTTTAGTCTTGTTCTATCCAACCTGCTGCTTGTAATGGGACCCGCTCTTTTTTATATCGCCCTCAGCCAGTTCACCGGGTTCGCCTATAGCAAGGCGCTCGTGCTCGGAGTTCTGGCAGCGGTCCTGTCCTTCCTGCTTTACTTTACATACTGGGATGATGACCTGGGGAAGCGGATGGTCGCCTTTTCCCTCGGGTCTCTCACCATGGTCTTCCTTTTGATCCATCAGCTCTGGCAGATCCAGAAGACGTCCCTCCGCTTCAGCGCACGCCTGATGCTGGTTTCTTTTCTCATCCATGGACTGTTTCTGATCGCCAGGACGGTTAGCCTCCTCCTGGATTCTCCACAGGCTACGTTCAGCCTGACTCCTGCGCAATCCGCAACCTATCTTTTCTCCTTTGCGATCAGCTTCTTCTGGTCAACTGGCTTCGTCCTGATGGTGAGTCACCGTCTGCGGAACGATCTGATGGAGATTGCCACCGTCGACGTACTCACCCGCATCTCCAACCGGCGCGCCACACAGACTTTCCTGGAAAAGGAAATGTCCCGGGCACAGAGGCACCGGGGGGAGTTTTCCATCCTGTTGATCGATATCGACAACTTCAAAAAGGTCAATGACCGCTGGGGCCATGCGGTGGGAGACACCGTCCTGCTCAAAACAGCCAGCCTGCTCCAATCCATGATCCGCAAGCAGGATCTGGTCGGTCGCTGGGGCGGCGAGGAATTTCTGATCGTCGTGCCCGGTCCCTGCGATGCAGGGGTACTTGCAGAACGGGTCCGCTCCACGATTGCCGGAGAAGAATACAGCAACGGGATCGTTTCTTTTCATATTACGGTTTCGATCGGTGTTACCTGTGCAGATCACAGCAGCCTCGCGGATGAAATCCTGAAGGAAGCAGACGATGCCCTGTACAGGGCGAAGCTCGCAAGGAATAAGGTCACTGTGGCAGCCTAGCTCAATGGGCAGATGGGGAATCTTCTATCCAAATTTCTGCAATTCAAATGTATTACTAGGGCAGCCTTGCACTCGTTATACTTGTGCCCTGACAGCCTCCAGGCAAGGCACCTCAACGACGCAAGGTGTGCGTCACCCTGCAACGTGGTACTGTCGGAGCAACAGGTAGAATGCAAGCTGAGAAGTTCAGTCGGTATGAAATCAAGGATGTGTTGGGCACAGGCGGGATGGCTGCGGTCTATCGCGCTTACGACCCGCGCAGCGAACGCGACGTGGCGCTCAAGCTCCTCAAGCATGAACTGCTCAACGATTCGCAGGTGCGCGAACGTTTCGAGCACGAGACCAGGATCATTGCCCGGCTCGAGCACGCCGCTATCGTGCCGGTCCACGATGTGGGACGCGACCAGGAGCAGTTGTTCTTCGTGATGCGCTACATGCCGGGCGGCTCGCTCGTCGAGCGCATCCAGCAGAGGTCGCTCTCGCTCGATGAGATCGCCCACATCCTGCAGCGGGTTGCTGCGGCGCTCGACTATGCCCATAACCGGGGCATCATCCATCGCGATGTCAAGCCGGGCAATATTCTCTTCGACGAAGAGAACAACGCCTACATCTCCGATTTTGGCATTGCCAAGATTGCCAACGCCTCCAGCAAATTGAGTTCCGGCATCATCGGCACACCCACGCACATTAGTCCCGAGCAGGCGCTCGGCAAGCGCGTGGATGGTCGCAGTGATATTTATTCGCTGGGTGTGATCCTGTTCGAAATGCTGAGCGGCAAGATGCCCTTCGAAGCCGCCACACCGCTCGGCATGGCATTCAAGCATGCCACCGCACCCGTTCCGCACATCCGGGATATCAATCCCCATCTGCCGCGCGGCATGGATGCGGTTCTCACCAAGGTCCTGGCAAAAGAGCCAAACCAGCGCTACTCTTCCGGCGCAGAGCTGGCAGAGGCGTTCGTTGCCGCACTTTCTACATCCTGACACAATCCTGCGGTTCAATTACATTCCTATTGAACTGCTGCAGAACTCCCCCGAAAATCACCTTTCACATTGCACGGACTGCCTCAGCACAGGCAAGCCAAATGCTTCGTAGACCGGCACACCGTCCCATTCAGAGGGGATGGGCAGACCGAGGGCAAAGGCTGCTGTGGCGGCGGTATCCATGGTGTGGACGGTGGTCGTCAGCGTCCTCGGCTGGATGCCCGGTCCCACCGCCACCCAGGGAATGGTCATGTCTTCGCGCATACTCGAGCCGTGTGTGGTTCCGTGACCGCCATGGTCTGATGTGACGATCACTAGAGTCTCCCCGCGCAGGTTCCTGGCATCCAGTTCTGCGAGCAGGAGCCCCAAGGCTTCGTCGGCGCGGCGGATGACGCTGAACTGCTCGGGCGAGAGCCAGCCATAAACATGCCCCATGCCATCGGTGAGGACGAGGTGAACGAAGAGCACCCCGAAATCTGACGGGAACTCGCTGATCAGCCGTTCCATGAGGACCAGGTCGCGATCGTTGACGTATACAAAACCATCCAGGCTGGCAGGCTCCGTGATCTGGCGCATCTTTTCCTTGCCCACATACATATACGTCCGTAAGCCTGCCGCGTGGGCGATGTCGAACAGGTCGGTGGCTTGAGCGTAGCCTAGTTCGGGGATGTAATCATTCCAGTTCACGCCGTGTTTGGAGGGACATACTCCGCCCAGCATGGAGGAGTGTGAGACCAGTGTGACGCTTGGGAAAACGGTCTGCGCGCCCAGGTTGAATGCGCCGTTCAACATCATGTTGGATAGATTCGTCATGGGCGCCGTGAAGATGGCGTCCGGGCGCAGACCGTCAATGGATACGATCACCACCCGGCGGGCGGGAGGCGCAAACGTTGCCGTGGGTGTGGGGGTGGGCGTTTCGGTGGGCGTCGGGGTCAGGGTAGCAGTTGCGGTTGCCGTCAGAGTCGGTGTCAGTGTGGGAGTGAAGGTGAGCGTCGGCGTTGGGGTCGGGGCAAAGAAGGGCATGCCGGCAGGGACCTGGCAGGCAAGCAGAATGAGTATCGAAAAAACGATCAGTAATCCCTTCCGGGGATCATAAGATTTCATAAGCTGATTTTTCTTTAGTTGCATCCGGTCACCTGATAGACTTGTACCTTTGGCGTGGATAATAGGTTTTTATACCAATCCGGCTGGGATGCGAGCTGTTCGTTGTTGAAGGTCAAGCCGGTCTCGCCAACGTAGATATATTCCGCGTCCACCTGGCAGAGCGCCTCGAGCGTGGTCTGTTGCGTGAAGTCGGAGTGATAGGGCAGAAAGAGCGTGGCTCTACCCGTCAGCGGGTGGACCCAGGCGCCCGCGTCCCCGCTCACCAAACCCTGAGGAGAGTCGGTTGCCAGCACTCGCAGCTCCGTGGAAGAGATCAGGACCCGCGCCTCAGGCGGCAGATTCCTGTCCACCCAGTCGAGCGCCACCAGGTCATCCCTGCCGACGATAGTACAGCAATCGGATGGATAGAAAGTATACCTGTTGAGGACGTTGATTAGGACGAGCCCGATCAAGACGATACCAATGACCTGGCCCGGTAAAAGGCTTGCCTTGTGCCATCCTGCTGTGACCCGCCCAATGCTTTGTTCCAGCCCAGCCAGCCCCGCGCCTCCGAGCAGAGCCAGCGGGAGATAGAGGAGCATCTCGACGAATGGGCGGTCGAGCAGGGTCAGGTTTCCGTAACCAGGCACTGTGATCGGCATGAAAAGACTTCCAAGCAGCAGGAGGATGACGAGGAGCACAGCGAAGGTCAATTTCGGATACGCCCACAGCGCAAAAAGCGACAGAAACAAAACAATGGATGTGACGAACCAGCCCTGATTCCAGTAGGGATCGAACAGCGGACCGAAGATGTTTTCTGTGTGGGTCAGGACGCTTAGCCAGATGATGCCGAGCAGCACTGCGAAAAAGCCGAAGGGATGCCAGACCCTTGGAAGGTTTTGCCACCATGCCGCGGTGACCCATGCCAGGGCGATGATGGCGAGGATGATCAGCGAGCGGCTGTGTGTAAGACCGGAGAGGAGGATCGCGAAAACAAGGAGTGCATTCAGCGTACGGTATTTTCCGGTGGATAAACTGTTTCGATAGCGGACTGATAGATACGCCAGGCTGAACACGAATGTGATCAGCGGCAGGCTGGTCAGCGCGGGATACTTTCCCCAGTTCACCGCATAGGCAGGCATATACCAGCCGACCGTGGCGAGCAGTATAGCGAAGATCCCTGCGGCACTTGATTGCGTCTCGTGCTTGATAAGAAAAAAAACGGAAAGGGGGATTGTGACCAGAATGACTTGCCCCAGGATCAATATGGTGTTGATGGTCTCCGTGCGCAGGCTGGACGTGACAAACGCGGTCAGGAGATGGAATCCCATATGATAGTAGGTTGTTGCCTGGGTCACTGGCCCGGCTGAATTAATCAGATTTTTGATGATCAAATAATGCTGAGCAGAGTCGAAGTATTGGGGGATCACTGCCTGGGAAACAAAGGCAAGCCGCAGGAAGATGGATACTGCAAATATAGCGATCAGGATGAACACGATCGTCTTCGAGCCAGGCAGCATTCTCTCTCTGGTTCGAAGGAGAAAGCTCAACGCAACGATGGCAACCAGAATGGTCAGCAGAGGAGCGCCTGCGGTTGACATTTGAACTCTTCCCAACAAAAGCCAGATGCCTGCTGCCAGTGAAATGGGAAGCATCCAGCCTGCGAGGCTCAGCGAGTAATATTCCCCTCGGGTCAACCGCTCATCAAAGCTGGCTTTGAGCAGAGACCAGACGAGTATCTGCCCTAAAACAAGAATCAATAATGTGCCAGAGATGAGCTGCCAGTGATTCACCAGCACAGAAAAACTATCAGACAATACGTCCACATGCACCTGTCAGGGCTTCGGGTTTGGATAGGCAGTGGGATTGGGATAGGAAGGCGTGGGTGGGGTGGGAGTCGCTTGTATGGGAGTGGATGTTCCTGAAGGCAGGGTTCCCGTCACTGAGACGGTCACCGAAGGTGAGGGAGTCCCCAAAGTGGGCGAGGAAAAGATATCCGGCGTGCCAAGCGCCATGCCAATGATCGGGAAGTTGCCCTGCGCCAGGGTCATCTCTCCATTGAGTGAAAACAGAAAGAACTGGAAGGTCTCCCCGAGCGGCAGCGGCGCGCCGGTACAGTACACATACGTCGCAGATCCCTTCACTCGCTGGCAAGGATAGGTATTCTCCCCTTTGCCATGCTTGATCCGGAGGTAGAAGTTTGGAAACCTGGGACCTTCGGTGAGAATACTGACGATCATCTGCCCGTCCGCATTCAGGCTGAAGGACACGACGCACGGTGTCACCTGATCTGAGCTGCAATAGCCCAACCCGGGCACCGGTTCGCGCTGGTTCACCCCGGCTTGCATACTCAGCCATTCGTTGCGCAGGAAGAGCGACCCGGGAATCATCATCAGGAGGAAAAGAATGACCGTGCCCCCCACCATCCACGGATTTCGATTCACAGTATCCCCTACGGCTGCCATGGATTTCCTTGAGAAAGATCAATAATGTAGCGCGTTCGCGCCGGGGTGACTTTTATACGGAGAGACACAATGCGATGATTCTACCAAATTCAGGTTCCTTTGCTGCCACAAGTGGTCAATTGTGAAAGAATTGAAATGGATCGATTGGAAACCTGTTATACTCCCGCGTCGTTTGCAAAAAGTCAAAATGAGAAAGGAAAGAACAATTGATGAGCGGTTCAAATGAGTACTGGGGTATTTCCTCCAGTATTGACTTGTACGAGTGTGACCTGGCACGCATGCAGGATGCAGAGGCGATCCGGGAGTTTGTTCGTGTTCTGTGCGACCGCATCAAGATGCGGCGCTATGGCGAGACCCAGGTGGTGTTCTTTGGGGATGACCCGCGCGTAACCGGGTTCAGTATGACGCAACTGATCGAGACCTCCCTGATCTCGGCGCACTTTGCCGATGCAAGCTGCGCCATCTACCTGGATGTGTTCAGCTGCGCCGCGTACGAACCTGAGGAGGTGGCTGAGTTTGCCAAGGAATATTTCAGGGCAGCCCGATATAACATCAATGTGGTGCAACGCAAGTAGTTAATGCAAAAGCCCTTCGACGGGCTCAGGACAGGCCTTGCGAAGGTTGTTTTTGGGTGAGTTCCATTGCTTACCAGAAACCTTCGCAAGGCTAATCTTGAAGATGGTTTTGTACCAAGAACAGTTAACGCCCTGGTTATGCATAACCATAAAGAGCGACCGAAACCGGTCGCTCTTTATGATTACATTGCTGTTGTCAGTTTTCAGTCGAGAAAGCATGAGCTGCTCCGGTAGTAGAAAAGAAAAAACGCGTTCCCGTTAGAAACAGGGAACGCGTTTCCCTTCTTAGCTGCTGTATGACTGCGGCGCGAGCTTTGCCATCAGGTTAGCAACCGTTCTCAGTTCCAGCCACCACTGTTCGCGTGGGCGCTGGAACCTCATATCTGCCATGCGGTCGAAGTCGCGCATGTCGTGAAATATAAATTTGCCGTTCTGCAAACCGATAAAGCAGCCGGTTGTATCTCCTTGATGGCATTGTTCGATGAGATGGTCCAGGCACAGCCTTGCCAGCCGCGTCGCCTGGATGCGGTCGAACGGGGAAGGATCGCCGCCTTGCTGCAGGTGCCCAAGGATGGCGGGGCGCACATCGAACACCTCCCGGCCCTCCTCTTCAAAGAGCGCGCAGATGAAATTTGTGGAGTAGATCGCATTGGCATCTTCATTGCGGATAACCAGCCCAAGGCGCTTGCCGAGGTTAAATCCCTGCTTGAGCTTGTTGACATCTTGCTGCAACTGCTCTAGGGTGATGCCCTCCTCGGGGAGGTAAAAGCGTTCCGCGCCCGTAGCCAGCGCGCCCATCATGGCAAGATAACCGCACCAGTGACCCATCACTTCGACTACGAAGCAGCGCCGCGTAGCCACCGCAGACTGTTTGATCTTGTCCACCGCGTCCACGATGTTGTTCAACGCCGTGTCCGCGCCGATGCTGAACTCAGAGCCGGGCAGGTTGTTGTTGATGGAAGCGGGCATACACATGATGGGAATGTTGAATGCCGGGTAGTTGGCGCGGTGGTTGATCATCGCGTAGACGCCCTCGTAGGCATTCCAGCCGCCGATCACCAGCAGCGCCTCGATCTGATGATTTTCGATCGTGCGGGCAATCGCGTACATATCCTTGCCGCGGGGAACCTTGCGACTTGTCCCCAACACA
>Ga0299914_10004266_pt1 | contig 10276 bp, 10 predicted proteins | sample RVTome_10_FD_201361 | JGI IMG/M metagenome (GOLD analysis project Ga0299914, IMG submission 201361) | Soil microbial communities from uranium-contaminated site in the Upper Colorado River Basin, Wyoming, United States - RVT153D57 (version 2) ... | reverse complement strand
TCGGCCGTCAGGTCGCTGGCTGCGACGCGGCTCCGGTATTCCTTCAGCTCGTTCCGCAATTGCCGGTGCCCCGCAATCACGGCACGCGCCTGCTCGGGGTCGGCCTCGCGGAACGCCTTCTCGCAGGCCTTGAAAATCGGCTTGAGCTTCGTCGCCAGCGCGCGCAGGTCCTCCGCATACGGGCCCTGCCGCGGGCTGCGCGCCATCTTCATGAGCTCGACGAGGCCGCGCGCGAAGTCGCCGATCCGTTCGGCGTCCTGCACCATGCTCACGAGGATCAGGCTCGAGACGAGGTCCTGCTTCGGATTCACGGCCAGGTGCTGCAGGATCGTGCGCCGCACGCGCCGCTCCGCCTCGTCCACGACGTCGTCGAGCTCTTCGAGGTTCAGCGTCATCGGTTTGTTCTCGAGCAGCACCCCGAGCGAGTGATCCAGCATCGTGGACGATTGCTCGAGCATCGTCGAGACGTCGGCGAAGGCGGACTTCACGAGCGGCGACCCGGCGTCTGGATTGAAGAGTTGTCTGAAGAACATCTGGCGGCCTCAGTCCGATTTGGTCAAAAAGATCAGCAGGAACGGCAGCAGATAGAACAACACGACGACGTAGGCGACGGCGTACAGGCGGTTGCGCATCGCGAGCCGCCCGAGCGCTCGACACGCCGCCAGCGGGATCCGGCGGATCGGCGGCGGCACGTAGACGAGCAGCGTGCCGGTCAGGTTGAAGAACAGGTGCGAGAAGGCGACCGTGACCGCTGCCGTGCTGCCCGTGCTCAGCGCCGCGATCAGCGCGGTGACGGTCGTGCCGATGTTCGCGCCGACCGTGAAGGGAAAGACCTGTTCCAGGGTCACTACTCCCGCGGCCACCAACGGGATCATGACCGACGTGGTGATGGAGCTGCTCTGGACCATCACCGTCATCGCGAGCCCCGCCATGATGGCGGCGACCGGCGAACGGAACAGCGTCTGGTGGAGGACGCGCTCGGCGCGCGCTGACATGATCGCCTTCAGCAGGTCCACCAGCAGCTTGAGCGCCACGAACAGCAGCGCCAGCGCGACGATCGTCGTCGCGACCGGCGAGCGGCCCACGGCGTCCACGATGGCGGACGAGACCGGGCGGATGATTGCCTTGAGCGGATCCGCCATCTTCAGGCCGCCCATCCCCTCGAGTACGCCCGCCAGTGCCGACGAGACCCGGGCCAGGTAGCCGGTGGCGAGTTCCAACGGGAACAGGATGGCCACCGACATCAAATTGAAAAGATCGTGCACCGTTGCGCCGGCGAACGCGCGCTCGAACTCGACCTTGCGCGTCACGTGCGCCAGCGACACCAGCGTGTTGGTGACCGACGTGCCGATATTGGCTCCCATGATGATGGGGATCGCGCCTTCGACGGTCAGTCCGCCGGCCGCGACGAGCGCCACCGTCAGCGACGTCGTCGTGGAGGAGCTCTGAGCGAGTGTCGTGGCGAGGATGCCGGCGAAGAGGCCGACAAACGGGTTCGCGGTCTGCTCGATGAGCACCGTCGCCAGGCCTTTGCCGAACAGTCCGAAGGCGAGACCCAGCAGGTCGAGGGCCACGAAAAACGCCAGCAGCACCACGACCAGTAGAGCGGGTCGCAGCCATGTGTGCGGCAGGCGCATTGTCCAAAGACTACCTCATCGGCTGAGGCGTACCGTCACCGCGCCTTTTGACGCGCATCGGGCCGGACGGCTCGGCACTTGCGTACAACAAGATTGCCAGGCGACGCCTGCGCAGATGAGGTCCGTCACATGAGAAGAACTGCATCATTCGCCGCCACGCTCCTGATTAGCGTTGCACTTGCCGCGCCCTCTGCGGCCGCGCTCGACGGGCAGGGACAGGGGCAAGGGCGCGGACGAGGCCAGGCCGCCAAGCCGAACAAGCCGGAGCCGAAAGGGCAGAAGCCGGCCTCGAAACCCGAGAAGAAAGGGGGCACCGATGATGCGGTCGTCTTCGACCGTGACGGCCACGCCCGCGCGATCCGGGATTACCGAACCGCCGGTCTGCCTCCGGGACTCGCGAAGCGCGCATCGCTGCCGCCCGGCCTTCGCAAACAGCTCGTCGAACGCGGCGAACTGCCGCCCGGCCTTCAGAAGCACCTCGTCGACGTGCCGGGGCCGCTCGTCGCGCGCCTTCCGGCAGTGCCCGCGTACTATCACCGGTACTTCGCCGGCGACGACCTGATCGTCGTCGATACGCGCACGAACCGGATCGTCGCGATCGTTCGGGACGTGCTGCGCTGACTGCGGCCCTCTGAGACCTGCCGGCCGTGTCACAGCTCCATCAGGTCCCGGCCGACGACGACCTTGCCCTTGAAGTGCCGGCGGACGCCGGCCACCCACTCGCCGTCGGTCGGCGTGCCTGGACCCTCCGTCGGCACGTAGTGCGACAGCACCAGCGTGCCGACGCCCGCGGCCGCGGCCACGCGGCCGACATCGGGTGCGTCGGTGTGGCTCGCCAGGATGTGGCGGACGACGGACGCCGGCTGCGGCGCACCGGGCCGCTCCCAGTAGTCGCGTGACACGACCTCGTGCACGAGGATGTCGGCGCCCCGCGCGAGCGCCACGACGTTCTCGGAGAACCGCGTGTCGCCGGAGATCACGATCGACCGGTCACCCGTGTCGATGCGATACGCGAACGAGTGGCGGATGGGTGGATGGTCGTTGAGCGCCGCGGTGACGCGGACGCGGTCGTCTTTGAAGATCTCACCACCGGCCGTGATCTCGTGCGGACGGACAAGTGGCGCGAGAGGCGGGCGGCCTTCGTCAGCCATGCGCAGCTCGATGTCATAGCGATAGGCCTCGAGCAGTGTCCGGGTCATTTCGATCAGCGGCGGCGGACCATAGGCGTCCACCGGCGTGGCGAGACCGGCGGTCCATCCGAGCAGAAAGAGCGGTCCGTATCCGGCGTTGTGGTCGGAATGCTGGTGTGTGAGAAACACCGCCCGCAGGTTCCGGACCGGCAGCTTCGCCAGCGCGAGCTGCCGCGCCACCCCGTCTCCGCAGTCCACGAGATACATGCGATCGCCGACGACGATGGCCTGGGCCGGTGCAGCGCTCTTTGCCTTCGGCGTTGGGCCTCCGGCGGTGCCGAGCAGGACGAGACGTGTGCGCGGCGCATCCTGCGAGGCCGCTCCGGCGAGCGCGGCGTACGCGAGAACGGATGATCCGGCGACCAGGAAGCCGCGGCGGGACACGTTGGGGTGCGTCGTCATGCCGCACAGTATCCGCGAGATCGGGGTCTGGGGTTGGCCTGGACAGACCCTCGATAAGACCTTGTCTTACCTTCGTGAAAACCACGGTCTCCTCGAAGGGCCAGATTGTGCTGCCGGCCGCATTGCGCGAACTGGACCGGATCGAGGCGGGCCAGGAATTCGACGTCGAGCGGATGGCGCCCGGTGAGTATCGGATTGTCCGGCGCCGGCCGGACAACGACGGCATCGTGGACTGGCTGCTGGCCTGCCCCGCGAAGGGCTACTTCGTCCCGATCGAGTCGGAATCCACCGACACCCTGTGAAGTACCTCGTCGACGCGAACGTCCTCGGCGAGCCCACCAAACCGGTTCCGCATCTGCCGGTGGTGCAGTGGTTGCGGCAGTACGAGCGGGACCTGGCGGTCGATCCGTTCATCCTCGGCGAGATCCGCTATGGCATCCTGCTCCTGCCGCGCAGCGCCCGGCGGACGCGGTTGGAGCAGTGGTTCGAGCGCGGGGTGGCCCGCGTGCGGTGCCTGCCGTGGGACGGCGACACCGGTCAGCGCTGGGCACAATTGCTCGCGAAGCTGCGCGCGTCAGGAAAGGCGATGCCGATCAAGGACAGCCTCGTGGCCGCGACGGCGCTTGCCCACGACCTCACGCTGGTGACGCGGAACCGCACCGACTTCGCCCACGCGGGCGTCCGGATCATCAATCCGTGTTTGGCCTGATGCAGTTCCTCTATCGACAGCGGAGCTCGGGGGTCAGATCTTGTTTCTTGCTCGTTCGTCCTCTCTCGGTCGCCTCCAGTCCACGAGGTCACCTCGCGCAAGAAACAAGATCTGACCCCCATGCGTACCGCCGGTGACCCACGACGCATGCATCGCGAAGTCCGGGCTGTCCGTCGCTGGCGCGTGAGTGTGAGCCCGGTCCGCTCAGACGCCGCCTGCGTCACACACCCCCGCTGGAACTCCGGCTCAACCCGGTGTCTAATCTCCATCGATGGGGGATCTCGGGCGCGAGCTGACCTACGCCCTCCGCACGCTGCTGCGGGCGCCGCTGCTGCTGATCACGACGGTGCTGACGCTCGCCCTCGGGATCGGTCTCTCGACCGGCGTTCTTGCCGTCGCCTACGGCGTGCTGCTGCGGCCACTGCCGTACGAGGATCCTCCGAGCCTGGTCGTCATCTCCCTTCATCGGCCGGGCGAACCGGCTCGAGACGTCGGGCTCCCATTGCCGGACGTGGACGAGTGGCGGCGGCGTGTCCGCGCCTTCGAGCACCTCGCCGCGCATAGTGATGCGGAGTTCACCTTCCGCGGCGCCGGAGATCCACGCACCGTGCGCGGCGCCATGTCACCGACGAGTTCTTCGCCGCCCTGGGGGTGCCCGCGGCGGAGGGCAGCACGGCGCACATCGCCGGCGCCACGCCGGCCGTCGCCTTCAGCCGCAAGCTGTCCGAGCAGCTCGGGTCCGGCGGACCCTGGCGGGCGCGCGGCGTCGCGATCGGATCGGCCCACTTCAGCGTCGCGGCGGTGATGCCGTGGGCCTTTACCTTCCCTCGCGAGCAGATCGACCTCTGGGTCCCGGCCCAGGCCGTGCCGAAGATCAGCTTCTTCGTCAACGACGACCAGCGCCGGTTTCAGCTGATCGCGCGGCTGGCCGTTGGCGTCTCGCTCGCGCAGGCCCAGGACGACGCGGCGAGGGTGGCGGCGGAGTTGAATGCCGGACGCATCGAGGGACGGCAGCGGATGGCCACCGTCTCGCGTCTCGACGATCACCTCCGGCAGGGCGTGCGGGCCGCGGTGGCGCCGTTCGTAGCGGGAGCGCTCCTGGTTCTCCTGATTGCCGGCGCCAACGTGTCGGGGCTGCTCGTCGCCCGCGCGTCGTCACGCGCCCGCGAGTTCGCAGTCCGCCGGGCGCTCGGCGGCGGCACTGCGCATCTCGTGCGGGCCTCACTCGCCGAGAGCGCCGCGATCGCGGTGTGCGGATGGGCGCTCGGTCTGTGGTTCGCGCACCTCGTGATTCGCGGCTTCACGCTCTTCGGCGCCGACGCCATGGCCAACCTCGGGAGCGCGCGACTCGACGGGCCGGTGATCGCAGGCAGCCTCGTGCTGGCGGGCATCGTGGCCCTCGGGACGGGCGCGGCGCCGGCCGTGCGCGCCCTGCGCAGCGAGTCGGGTGCCGCACTGAAGCACGCCCCCGGGCCGACGGGCGGGCAGTGGAATGCGCTCCGGGGCACCCTCGTCGTCGCGCAGATCGCGTTGACCATCGTCCTGCTCGTGTCCGCGGGACTGTTGACGCGAACGGTGCTGACGATCCTCGCGTCGGAGCGCGGCTTCGAGCTGCGGAACGGGATGGCGACGCGGTTGATGCTGGCCGAGACCACCCGTTTCAACGTCCGGGAGCGCGCGCCCTTCGTCGAACACCTGGTGTCGGAAGTGCGCGCGCTGCCGGGCGTCGTGGCCGCAGGGGTCGGCAGCGATCTGCCGCCGAACGGCGCCCAGTTGATGATGACGATCCGCGTGATGAGGGACGGCCGCGACGAGACGTTTGCGCTGAGCATGGCCGCCGTCACGCCGGGTTATCTCGAAGCGATCGGGGCGACGCTGGCACGCGGCCGGCTGCTCGAGGACCGCGACAGCGCGGACTCCGTGCCGGCAGTCGTCATCTCCGAGGCGGCGGCGCGGCGGCTGTTCTTCGACCGCGATCCGGTTGGCGATCACTGGCCCGCGACCATCCCGACACCGACGGGCCCCGTGAAGCCGTTGATCGTCGGTGTCATCCGGGACGTGAAGTACGGCGGCCTCGACCGCGAGGCTCCCGCGGCGATCTTCACAGGATGGGAGCGGCTTGCGCCGAGCCAGGCCTATCTCGTCGTCCGAACGACTGGTGATCCGCTGGCCGTGGCCCCGGCCGTCCGGCAGACGCTCCAGCGGCTCGAGCCGTCGCTGCCGCTGTTCCCGGGGCAGTCGCTCGAGGAGGTGGTGGCCGGATCGATGGCCGAGCGGCGGTTGCGCCTGCAGCTCGCGGCCGTCTTTGCCGCGCTCGCGCTCGTGCTCGCGGCCGTCGCGCTCTGGGCGGCCATGGCGCAGAGCGTGCTGGATCGGCGGCGTGAGCTGGCGATCCGGCTGGCGCTCGGATCCAGTGAGACCGGCGCCGTCGCTTTGCTGATGCGCAGAGGGGGCACGCTCGTCCTCATCGGGGTCGCGACCGGTACGGCGAGCGCGTTCGTGTCCGCATGGACCCTGCGGCACCTGCTGCACGGTGTCGCGCCGTTCGATCCGCTGACGTTCGCCGGCGGCATCGGCCTCGCGACGGCGGTGTCGCTGCTCGCCTGCTATCTGCCAGCGCGCCGCGCGGCGTCTATCAGTCCTGCCGAGTTGTTGAGGGAGAACTGACGCCACGTGCCACGTGGGGAGTTACCGGATCTCTCGCGCACCGACGGTGAACGTCCGGGTAATGGGCTGCCCCCCGGGGCCGAGCGGCTCCGGGGCGCCGCCAGCCACGGAGACCCGGACGGCGCCGGCGTCGCCGGCCCGGATGACGATCGCCTGCTTCGCGGTCACCGGCACGCGCGCCTCGGCCGGCAGCTCCCGTTCGAGCACACGCTCACCGTCGCTCAGCACGCGTACCCAGACAACCCGCGTCGTCGTGATCTCGATCTGGAGCTGCGATGCCGCGGGCGCGGGCGCCGGCTCCACCGGGGCAGCCGCTGGAGGGGCCGGCCGGTCGATCGGTGGTTCGCTCGCGCGGCTGTTCGGGGGATCGGCAGAACGCTGGACTGCCGCGCCCGACGGTGCGACGTCGACGCTGGCCATCTGCTGCTGCCGCCAGGCCCAGATCCCCAGGGCACCAAGTGCGGGGAGGAGCAGCACGCTCGCCGCCAGCGCGCGTGTTCTCACGCGCCTCGTGTGCAGCGCGGCGGACGGCCGCTGCGGGTCGGGGGACGAAGGCAACGGCTCATCGAGCGAACTCGTCGTTGTGAGCTCGAGCGGTGCGATCTCGACCAGCGGCCCTGGAGCCTGCGCGGGGGGCGGTGGAGCATCGACCAGCGCTCTTGGAGCCTGCGCCGGCGGCCGTGGAGCCTCGACCCGCTGCGCGGCAGTCTCGACCGGTGGCGGGGGAGTCTTGAGCTGCGCCGGGGGGACTTGCACCTCGGCTGTGGACGGCCTCGCAGTCGCGGGTTCGACGGACGCGGAGGCGGTGGGCTTCTGAAACGACCGGATGAACGCGTCGAATCGTCCCGCCGCCGCCTCGCGTGCGGCGCGGCGGCGCTCGATTTCCTCGCGCAAACGCTCCAGTTCCTCGAGCGCCGCGCGCTCATCGAAGGCGCCCTGTCCTGCCCCGCGTTCCTCCATCGTCTTAGTTGATCCGGACCTGCCCGCCCCGTCAACCGGATTTCTCCGGGATGCGGGATGCGGGCCGGCCGCCGCGGCGCGCCCGGACCAGTCAAAATGGCGCCCCTGGCCAGGAAAGCACCGCTCGGGCCCGGAATGCGCTACACTAGGAGTTCGCTCCAGACCAGCCTGCGTGCATCACACGCCGACTGCCTCCCGGGCAGGCGTTGCTGGGATTTACCGCTACACGGCCTGCCAGAGCGAATTTACTCACTCAAAGGACAATCGCACATGGCAGCACCTATGAACGGCTCGATCAAGCGTCTCGTCAGCGACAAGGGTTTCGGTTTCATCCTGGCAGACGACGGGAACGAGTACTTCTTCCACAACTCGGCGTGCACGGACACGCGATTCGACGATCTGCGCGAAGGCCAGAACGTCACGTTCGAAAAGGGCCAGGGCCCCAAGGGTCCGCGCGCCGAGAACGTCAAGGTAGTCTAACCACACCGGGGGACTTCGTCCCCCGGACCCCCTTGCGCCGTCGCTCGCGGGGGCCCCGTGCCCCGCTCCGCTCCGGCGGGCGCGCCGGGCACATCCATGAGGATGTTGACCGGCCGCGCGCCGTGACACGGTTGACCGGGATCTCCTGTGTCTGCCCGAACACTACCGAGGCTCCGCCTCAGACGGTCGAGCGGCTGCGCCTCGCCAAGTCGCATTCTTTGATAACGCCCCGCTGACGCGCGGGGAGGGCCCCTGAGTCGTCGCGCAGCTGCAGGTGCAGCCCGACCGGCGTCGGGGGCCTTTTTTGCCTCGATAGCCACACCAACGCTGTGACGCGCATCGGTCGTGGCGCATACGCGCCATTGTGAGCGTGGCAGCTGGCTACGGGGTGTTACACTTCCGGCCACCCCAGATTGGAGGACCGACTGCATGGCCAGCACGCTTGACCTGAACGTTCCTGCCCTGAAAGATCGCGTCACGAAGATCCTGACGGACCCGAAAGGGGAGTGGCCGGTCATCGAGGCCGAAGCGACGACGACCGAGACCTTGTACCGCTCGTACATCGCACCGCTGGCCGCGATCCCGGCGATCGCCGCGTTCATCGGGTACTCGATCGTCGGCGTGACGCTGCCCTTCGTCGGGTACTACCGTCAGGGGATCCTCAGCGGTATCGCGGGCATGGTCGTCTCCTGGGTGCTCGCTCTCGCCGGGGTGTACGTCGCGGCCCTGATCATCAACAAGCTGGCGCCGACGTTCGAGTCCACACCGAACGACATGCAGGCGCTGAAGCTCGTGGCGTACGCCAACACGGCCGCGTGGATCGCGGGCGTCTTCAACGTCATCCCCGCTCTGAGCGTGCTGGCGCTCCTTGGCGGTCTGTACTCGATCTACCTGTTCTACGTCGGCGTGCCTGTCATGATGAAGACGCCCGAGTCGAAGGTCATCCCGTACATGGTGGTTTCCGTACTCGTCATGATTGTGGTGTTCTTCGTCATGGGCCTGATCGCGGGCGCCCTCACGGGGATCGGCGCGGCGACGCGCTTCTAGGCTGGACGCGCACCAAGCCTGACCACGGGCCATGCCTGAGCAACGCCGGTTATCGATGCTCCGGTCGTACACGCCGGCCGACATGCTCACGCTCGCCAACGCGAGCTGCGGCACGCTCTCGGTCTTCGCCTGTCTGAGCTACATCGAGGACGTCCGCTCGCAGGTCCTGTGGGCGGCGTTTCTCCTGCCGGTGTTCGCGCTGGTGTTCGACGTGGCGGATGGCTACGTCGCGCGCCTCGACGGGAGCCGGCAGTCGAGGCTCGGCGCGGACCTCGACTCGCTCGCCGACATCGTCTCGTTCGGCGTGGCGCCGGCGGTCCTGGGCTACACGCTGGGGCTGCGCGGCTTCTGGGACGTCCTGCTGCTCACGTACTTCGTCTGCTGCGGGATCAGCCGTCTCGCCCGGTTCAACGTCACGTCCGACGCCCTCACCAACGACGCGACGGGGAAGGTCCGCTACTTCGAGGGCACGCCGATCCCGACGAGCATCCTGCTCGTGATACTGCTGGCCGTCCTGCACCACTTCGATCTCACGCGCGACGGTTTTCCGGGCGGAGCGATCGACCTGTTCGGGAAGGCGTTCCATCCTTTTTCGCTGCTCTACTTTCTCAGCGGCAGTCTGATGATCAGCACGGTCAGAGTGCCCAAGCCCTGACCGAGCCCAGGGAAACTCAGCCTTCGCCCGTAGTTCTGCTCGACCGCCGGCCCTCGCGCGATTTAGGATCTAGGTGCATGACGGGCCTCCGCGCACGGACCGGCATCCCGGGTCTCGATCATCTGTTGCAGGGCGGTTTCCCCGCGCACCGCCTTCATCTCATTGAAGGCGACCCCGGCACCGGGAAGACGACGCTGGCGCTTCAGTTTCTGCTGGAAGGGCGCGCAGCCGGCGAAGCGACGCTATACGTGAGCCTTTCGGAAACGGCGAACGAGTTACGTGGCGTAGCCGCGTCGCACGGCTGGAATCTCGACGGCGTCGAGGTCTTCGAGCTCGCACCGCCGGGCGGCCGGGCTGACGACCAGTACACGCTCTATCATCCCGCGGAGATCGAGCTGTGCGCCCTACGCCTTCGAGCAGTTCCGGCAGGCGGACCAGAGCGCGACACGCAGCCACGGCGGCCTCGGCCTCGGGCTCGCCATCGTCAAGCACCTCGTGGAGCTGCACGGCGGCCGGATCACGGTCGAGA
>Ga0299914_10004265_pt1 | contig 10276 bp, 11 predicted proteins | sample RVTome_10_FD_201361 | JGI IMG/M metagenome (GOLD analysis project Ga0299914, IMG submission 201361) | Soil microbial communities from uranium-contaminated site in the Upper Colorado River Basin, Wyoming, United States - RVT153D57 (version 2) ... | reverse complement strand
CCGGGTCGTTGATGTGGGCGTCCACCTCGAGGATGGACACGTTGCGGCCGACGTTCATGCGCAACGACTGAAACAGGGCGCTGTCCGCCTCCGCGTCGCGGAACGGCTGGCCCTCGGCATCCAGCATACTGACACCCTTGAGGGGGAGCAGCAGCACGACCGGCGAACTGGCAGCGTTGAGTTGCTCCGCGATTCTCCGGCCGATCTCGCGGCACTCATCCGGTGTCGTACGCATCAGCGTGACGGTGGGGTTGTGCCGGTACAGCATGCGGCCGCGAAAGCGTTCGGGCACTGTGTCCGCGGGACCGAAGTTCACCATGTCGAGCGCGCCCACCGACACGACCTGCGGTATGCCCGCGCGCGCCGCGGCGGAGAGCCGGTCCGGCCCGGCGGAGAGCACGCCCCCGACGACTTCGTCGCACCACTCCGTGGTCGTGACGTCGAGGACGCCGGCGAAGTAGCCGTCGTCGATCAAGCTCTCCATCGCCCTGCCGCCGCTGCCCGTCGCATGAAACACGACGACGTCGTAGCCAGCGGCCTCGAGCCGCCGACGCGCCGCCGTGACGCACGGCGTGGTCACGCCGAACATCGTGGCGGCGATCAAGGGACGGTCTGCGGGCTCTGACCGTGTAGCGTTTGCGCTCTCCCCGCTCACCATGCCGCAGATCGCGCCAGCCGCGTTGCCCAGGATGCGTCGCGCGATGGGGTTCAGTCCCGCGATGTCGACCACGGAGTACATCATGGTGATGTCCTTCACGCCGACGTACGTGGCCGTATTACCCGACGCCATGGTGGACACCATCACCTTTGGAACGCCCGTCGGCAGCTCTCGCATCCCGGCGGTGATCATCGCCGTCCCGCCACCGCCGCCGAGTCCGAGCACGCCACCAAACCGGCCGGCAGCGAACAGCTCACGGATCTTGACGCGCGCGCCGGCGAGCATGGTGTCCACTGCCGGGCCACGATCACCGCGCGCACGCAGCTCGGGCAGTGGTGTTCCGCCCGCGAGCGCGATTTCATCGGCCGTCACGTCGATGGGAAAGGGCGCGGGCTCTCCACCGAGCACGCCGATATCGATGGTCATCACGTCATGGCCACGCTGGAGAATCAGATTGCGGACGAAGGCGTACTCGTCGCCCTTCGTGTCGAACGTCCCCACGAGCAGGATTGGCGCGCTGGTCACTCGAACGTCAGCGGCGGCCGCAACGATCGCCAGGGCTCTTCCGTGTGCACGTCCACCAGCGCCGGACCATCGAATGTTGCCGGCGAGAGAATCGCCAGGAAGACGAGGGTATCGCCTCCCGCGTTGTACGTGCCGTGAACGACGTTCTTCGGGATGTGCGCGCTGTCACCCGCGCGCAGGACGCGCTTCTCCCGGTCCACCCACTGCTCCGCCGTTCCCGACTGCACGTAGATGATTTCCTCCAGCTCGGGGTGGCGATGAAACTGGTGCGCCCGCCCTACGGGCATGCGCACCCTGACGAGCAGCAGCCCTTCCGCCTGGGTGAGTCCTGGCCGGCAGAGCCACTCGTGCGGCCCCCACGGCGAAGGCTCCACCTGCGCGCCATCCGATGTCACGAATCGAAGGAGGTCATGGGCCATGTGTGGCCAATGTGCGCTGGACCGGCCCGCTTCGCCAGAACGGCCGAAGACGCATGACGGCGACTACGGAAAAATGCCCCGGTCGGCGTAGGTGCGTCCGATCTTGTCGATGGCGCTGATGTACGCCGCGGTGCGGAGGTCCACCGCGTGCCGCAGCGCGAGCTCGCGAATCTCGTGATAGCCCTGCACCATCGTGTCTTCCAGCCCCGAGTTCACCAGATCCCGCTCGCCGGCTCCGACGCTGACGTTGGCGAGCACGTCCGCGGGAAACGACTGCGCCGTCAACGCCTCTACGGCCCGAAGGATCTTCCGGTTGCTCGCCTCTTCGAACCGCTTGCCCATGCGGCCGAAGCGGACGTGCGAGAGATTCTTGATCCACTCGAAGTAGGACACCGTGACACCGCCGGCATTGAGGTAGAGATCCGGCAGGACCAGGACGTTCCGTTCCAGCAGGCGCTCGTTCGCATCCGCGGTGACCGGTCCGTTCGCCCCTTCCGCGATGATGCGCGCGCGGACGCGATCCACGTTGTCGATCGTGATCTGGCTCTCGAGCGCGCACGGCGCCAGGATGTCGCACTCGAGCGTGAGCGCGTCGTCGGATGACGGGAGATTCGTCGCGCCGGGGAAATTCAGGATCGAGCCTGTCTTTCCCCGATGCTCGACGACGGCATCGACGTCGAGTCCCCCCTTCGGGGCGTGAATCGCGCCCTCGCGCTCCGCCAGCCCGATCAGCACAGCTCCGGCTTCCTGGAAAAACTTCGCCGTGTGGTAGCCGACGTTGCCGAGGCCCTGCACGACGACCGTCTTCCCCGCCAGCCCGGGCGTCAGGCCGCGGTCGGACATGTCCGTCGCGACGTCGCACGCTTCCCGGACGCCGAAGAACACGCCGAGGCCGGTGGCCTCGAGGCGGCCGCGGATGCCGCCCTGCGCCAGCGGCTTGCCGGTCACGCATCCCAGCCCGTCGATGGCCTTTGGCTCGAGCGCCATGTAGGTGTCGACGATCCAGGCCATCTCGCGCGGTCCGGTGCCGTAGTCCGGCGCGGGCACGTCCACACCGGGGCCGATGAAGTTTTTGCTCGCCAGCTCGAAGGTGAAGCGACGCGTGATCCGCTCCAGCTCTCCCTCCGAGAATTCGCTCGCGTCGATCTTCACCGCGCCCTTGGCGCCGCCGAAGGGAACGTCGACGATGGCGCACTTGTACGTCATGAGCGCGGCGAGCGCGGTCACCTCGTCTTCGTTGGCCTGCGGCGCGTAGCGGATGCCGCCCTTCGTCGGCATTCGATGAGTGCTGTGCTGCGCGCGCCAACCGTGGATCACGCGCACGGTGCCGTCGTCGCGACGCACCGGAAACGCCACGTGATAGACGCTGTTGCAGTACTTGATGTGCTCGAGCAGTCCCTTCGGGTACGGCGTGTACGGCGCCGCCTTGTCGAAGTAGCGGCTGACCTGCTCGAAGAAGCGCTGGTGTGGAGGCATGGGCGCCCGCTACGCCTGCTGCTCGATCTTGTAGATCTCCCGCTTTCCATGCTGAATCAGGTCATGGTATCCCTCCATCAGCTTCTCCATCCGCTTGCCCATCTCCTCCGTCATCCCCTTTCCCTGCATCATCTCCTCGAACGCCTGCATGCTGGGCACCTCGAACTCGGCGACGATGGTCCAGTAGCGCTCCGCGGCGAAGTCCGTCATCACGCGCATCTTGCCCATCCCGGCCTCCTCGTTGAGCTTGGCCATCGTGATGAACTTCTCGACCATGGGGCGCACCTTGCCGGGCTTGCAGTACATCACCTCTCGAATCAGCAGCATGTGGCATCTCCTTTGTTCGCGGATCACCAGGATGCTGGCGACGATGCATGATAGCTCGTTCGGAACCGGTGGGTGAGGCGGGTGTCGCGACGCTTCGCACGCCCGATTTCTACCTGGACGACTGCGGACTGGACATGGGTGTGCCCGCCATGACGGCGATGAAGCTGCACTACATGCGCACCTTCCCGAGGGGCGGCCCCGCGCGATAGCGCTGGCAGCCGCGGGTGGATGCCGGGCTACGGCTTCGTGTCGTCCTTCGGGGGGTCCTTCTTTCCGCCCGGGAACTCCGTGACCTTCTCGAAGGTGTCCGCGCCGACTTGATTCACGACGGCGCTCCCGACGAGATGGCCGATGGACGCGGCGCTCAGCACCGGGATGCTCACGATCCCCAGGAGACTTCTCCCCCAGCCATGCGTGGTGGGGTTGAGCCCGACGTTCCACGCGCTCGCGTGCATGTCGTGGATCTTTCGTCCGGCCTGATCGAGCTTCTCGACCACTTCGTCCTTCTTCATGTCTGGCCTCCGTGTCTGGAGTCCATACGGACCCGCACGGCTTGAAGTTGCGCCGGAGCCGGCGCGCCTGCCAGCCCCGAGCCCGACCTTGCGTGGACGGCGGGTGCGAGTCAGCGTGACCGTGAACGAATGACATCATCCCGACACGAGGACACACGATGCCACAGGACTGGTTCTCCGGACTTCGCGATGCGTCTCAGAACATCGGCGCCTTCCTGCCCGCACTGCTGGGCGCCGCTCTCCTCGTGCTCGCGGGGTGGCTGCTGGGCACGCTGCTCGGATATCTGGTCCGGCGCCTCGCGACCTCGCTGCTGACGCGCTTGAGCCGGCGGCCCTCGTTGCAATCGGCCATCGAATCGTCCGGGGCCACGGCACAGGTGCCGGCCGTCGCCGCCACCTTTGTGTTCTGGGTCGTCTTCGTGTTCTTCATCGCGGCGGCCATGGAAACGCTCGGGCTTCCGGTGGTCACGGCATCGCTCAGCCGCGTTGCCTATTATCTGCCCAACGTTCTCGCCGCCCTGGTCGTCATCTTTGCCGGCGTGATCGGGGGGAAGCTGCTCGGGGCCGGCGTGTCGCGCGCGGCCTCGACGACGGGAATGGCGCTCGGCCCCATGATCGGCGGGACTGTTCGCGCCACGGTGATCATGGTCGCCGTCGTAGTGGCAATCGAGCAGATCGGCATCAAGGCAGATCTGCTGGTCATCATCGTGGCGGTGGTGGTGGGGACCATTCTGGCCGGCGCCGGTCTTGCTTTCGGCCTGGGCGCGCGCGCTTCGGTCAGCAACATCATTGCGTCGCACTACGTCGCGCAGTCCTACCGCGTCGGGCAGACCATTCGCGTCGCGGGCGTGGAAGGGGCGATCGTCGAGCTGAGGCCGACCGCGGTGTTCGTTTCCACGCCGGAAGGCCGGGTGATGATTCCAGCCCATGCTTTCAGCGAGCAGGCGTCTGTGCTGATCACGGAGGGTTGACGGTGAACACCGACGAACGGCTCGCCAACGCCTTTGCCGCCAACCATCCCGAGGACGCGGCGCGGCTCCTGGAGCGCTGCGACCCTGACGACGTGGCCGCGATACTGTCCGGGCTTCCCGCGGCCCACGCGGCGGCGGTGTTTCGTGCACTTAGTCCATCTCCGGCCGCGGCGTGTGCGGCCATCGTCGGCGCCGAGCAGCTCGCCGCGATTCTCGAGTTACTTCCGCTCGATGCTGCTGCCGGCGCGGCGCGGCGCCTGAGTGACGACCGACGAGGCGTCGTGCTCGCACTGCTCACGGACGAGCGTCGCGCGTCGGTGGAGCGAAGGCTCGCCTTTCCGGAGAACTCCGCCGGGGCCGTCTGTGATCCGCTGGTGGTGACACTGCCGGCGGACATGAGCGTCGCCGACGCACAGCGGCAGCTGCGCGGATCGGCGCGGCATGTCTACTACTATCTGTACGTCGTGGATCGCAACGCCGTGCTGGTTGGAACGCTTGCGATCCCGGAGCTCATGTCGGCCCGGCCACGGCAGCCCCTCTCCGCCGTCATGCAGCGGAATCTCGTTCGGCTCGACGCGCGCACCGATCTCGCGACGGTCGCGTCGCATCCCGCCTGGCGCGACCTCGACGCGCTACCGGTCGTTGATGCGAGCGGTCGGATGCTGGGGGCCATCCGGCATCAGCTCGTTCGCCAGATGCACTCCGACGCCGGGCGGCCCATGGTCACGACGCTCGTGCAGCTCTCCGAGGCGTACTGGGCCGGGCTCTCGGCGATACTCGCCAGTCTGGCCCCGCCCGCCTCACAGCCGCGTCCGGAGGAGGCGACCGATGTCTCGTGAGCGCGTCATACAACAGCTCGCCGACGCCGCGCTGAGGCAGTATCCCGCGGAGTCGTCGGTGCTTCTCGAGCGCGTGCGCGCTCGTGACGCGGCGATACTGCTCGAATCCAGGGAGCCCTCCGTCGCCGCGGAGGCACTGCGGCGCGTTCGCCCCGATCACGCGGCGGAGATCGCCGCCGCCCTCGGTGAGGCCGCCGCGTCCAGAATCCTCGGAACGCTGGAACCCGCGGTGGGCGCCGCGACGCTGGCGCGCATGCCGGATGACGTGCGCGAATCGCGTCTGCGCGCCCTCGATCCGGCGCTCGCCCGGGAGCTGCGCGCGCTGCTGGCCTACCCGCCCGGCGTGGCCGGCGCGATCATGGACCCGCGTCCGCCGGCGTTCCGCCATGAGGCGACCGCGCGCGAGACCATCGCGCAGCTGCGCGCGGCTGGAAACCGGACGGCGGCCGACGTCTTCGTCGTCGATGATGAGGGAATGCTCACTGCATCCGTTCGCATCCAGGACCTGGCACTGGCTGACCCGGGCACGCGCCTCGAGGACCTGGCGGCCGGCCTACCGCCTTTCGTGCAGGCGCTCACCCCTCAGGACGAGTTCGTCGCTCTGGCGGAAGATCGCCGGGTCACGAGCCTTCCCGTCGTCGACGTCGTGGGTCGTCTGCTGGGCGTCATCCGCCACGCGGATCTCCTCAGCGCCTCGCAGCACGACGCAACGGCCGACCTCCAGACCATGGTCGGCGTCAGCAAGGAGGAGCGCGCGTTGTCGAGCGCGATGTTCGCGGTGCGAAGGCGGCTTCCCTGGCTGCAGATCAATCTCGTCACCGCCTTTCTGGCCGCGTCCGTGGTCGGACTCTTCGAGGACACGATCGCGCGATTCACCGCCCTTGCCGTGCTCCTGCCCGTCGTGGCTGGACAGTCAGGCAACACGGGAGCGCAGGCGCTCGCGGTCACGATGCGCGGACTCGCGCTGCGCGAGATCCGGCTGCGCCACTGGTTTCGCGTGGCGCGGAAGGAGTTGGTGGCGGGGACGCTCAACGGCGTGGCAGTCGCGCTCGTGACCTCGCTTGGCGTTTACGTGTGGAGCCAATCGGCGGGCATCGCGGCGGTCATCGGCGTCTCCATGGTGTGCTCGATGATCGTCGCCGGCGTATCGGGGGCTTCCGTACCCATGGCGCTCATCCTTTTTAAGCAGGATCCGGCCGCCGCGTCCTCCATCGTCCTCACGACGGTCACCGACGTCATGGGATTCCTCACCTTTCTGGGGTTCGCCACCCTGGCGGCGGGAATGCTCTGAGTACCGCCGCGGATCAGGAGTGTCGCGCGCGTCCGTTTCGGGGAACGGGACCATCGAACACCGGGCGCGCCGGGATGTCCCGCTCTCCGGGTTTCGGATGCTCACCGAGCGCCCGCGCCAGCGCCCCCTCGAGATAGGTCCCGGTCAGCCCCTGCGCCCAGTACATCAGATCGTCGCGATTCGGCTGCTCCGTCTCCCGTGGCGAACGAATCGCCGTGTTTTCGTCCGTGACCCCGAGGAACTCGATCCACCCCTCCCAGAGGCCGTCGTCCGCCGGCCGGCCGCAAGCACGCGGCACCCAGCGCGTGCCATCGGGCGCAGTCATCACCGTATCGAACTCGACAAGTACTTCAGTCATTCTCAACTCCTGATCCGCACCGTTGATGCGCTCCATCCATGCAATGGAGGCGCCACATTTTACGTTTCGGATGTCTTGCGGCACTCCCCTTCCCCGAAATCCACACATGCCAGAGGATCTGCGATATCCGGTCGGCAAGTTCAGCCGGCCCACGAAGACGCTGTCCAAAGCCGAGCGCACCGACATGATCGAGGAGATCGCGCTCGCGCCCTCGTTGATGCGCTCGGCGGCGCAAGGACTGACCGACGCTCAGCTCGACGCGCCGTACAGGCCGGACGGATGGACGGTGCGACAGGTGGTGCACCACGTTCCGGACAGCCACATCAACGCCTACTGCCGGTTCAAGCTGGCACTCACCGAAGACGTGCCCACCATCAAGGCCTATGACGAAGCAAAGTGGGCCGAGCTGGACGACAGCCGCAGCAAGCTCATCGAGCACTCGCTCATCCTGCTCGACTCACTGCACGCGCGATGGGTGTTCATGCTCCGGCGGATGAAGCCGAAGGACTTCGAGCGCAAGCTCAACCACCCCGAATGGGACGCGCCGCTCACGCTCGACACCATGCTCGCGCTGTATGCCTGGCACGGCCGGCATCACGCTGCCCACATCACGGAGCTGCGAAAGCGGAAGCGGTGGTAGGCATCCTCCTACTGCCTGCACTGCGCGTTCGGGTCCGGCTTCGGCTTGTCCACCACAAGCCGATGGTCGAGGTCCGCCACCGTCCGCGCCGTGTTGAACATGAGCTGTGACACCCGCGCGAGCTTGTTGTAATCGATGTACTGAGGTTCGTCGGTCACCTGGTGATACTCCGCGTGTCCGCCGGTGGACATGAACACCACCGGAATGCCGTAGCGCGCATACATGTAGTGATCGCTGCGACAATAGAACTCCTGCGGATGGCCGTTCGCGTCGTACTGGTAGTCGAAGTTGAACATCGGGACGAACTTGCGTCCTTCCGCGTCCACGATGTCGCCGAGCTCCGTCGAGAGCCGCCGTGCCCCGATCAGCTGGACGTAGCCCGGACCGCCGCCCGGCGTATCCATGGCGCCGCCGCGGCCGATCATGTCCACGTTGATCTGCGCGACGATGGAGTCGCGGGGAACGGTGGGATTGTCGGTGAAGTGGCGCGCGCCCAGGAGTCCGCCTTCCTCCGCCACGTGCCACACGAACAGCAGCGAGCGTTCGGGCTTCTCGCGCGCCATGGCAAATGCCTCCGCGACCTCGAGCAGTGCCATGGAGCCGGAGCCGTCGTCGTCCGCGCCGTTGAAGATCGAGTCGGAACGCGGCGGGCGCAGCGCACGGAGGCTGTCCAGCATGCGCCGCACCTTCGGCCAGTCCTCGGCGGTCGCGGGCTTGTTGCCGTCGTCGGCGCCCTTGGGACGCACCACGTGGTAGAACGCGTACAGCGAGTCGTGATCGACCGGAGCGCCGAATCCGACGTGGTCGCTGTGAGCCCCGAGCGCGATGTACTGGCCGCGCAGCACCGGGTCACTGCCTGGAATCATCGCGATGACGTTCCGCGATCCGGGCGCGGCGGATTCCGTGTAGTTGAAGGTGGCCGACGCGGCGCGCCCCGCAGCGCCCACCGCCATCGTTCCAACACGGCCGCCGAGCATCGCAGACGCCATGTCGAGAGTGGAGTACAGGAAGGCCGGTACCTGGAGTTGCGTCGCTCCGCTCATCGCCATGACGGGGTCTGAGAGCTCCTGGCGGGTCGCCGGCGGCATCGAATCGATCGTCGCCACCACGACGCCCGCGGCCTGGATGTACCGCTGCACCAGGACACCACGGTTGGCCTGCCACCCCTGGGGAACGCCGAACACGACGATGTTCCCGGCTGCCTGCGCCGGATCGATCATGCCGGCGGCGTCGCCGAACATGCCTCCGTACACAACCGGTGTGTTGCGCCACTCGCGCTCGATGGCATCGAACTGGCGCGCATCGCGGACGATGAAGTCGCGCCCCGGCGCGAACGACCGGCCGTCGACGCTGATCGTCGTGCCCGGTCCCACCGCGCGCACCATCAGCGGGATGCGCTGGAAGTACGTGCCGTTCTCGCCCGCCGGCTGAATGCCGAGCCGTCGTAGCTCGCTCGCGATGTACTCGACGCCCTTGTCGTGGTAGACGGTCCCGGCCGCGCGTCCCATCATCGAGTCGTCGGCGAACTGATACAGCCTGCTCATGAGATCGGCCGGCGTGATCGCGGCCGTCGTCGGCCGCGCGGCGTACTTGAGCGGCAGCTGTCCGGTGACCGGCGCCGGTTCCGCCTTCGGCTGCGCCGACGTGCATCCGGCAATGAGGAGACCGAGCGCCGCGGTTGTCAGTCGATTCATGGTTGTTGGTATTGGTGGTTGGTGGTGTGGAGGCACACTAAGCTTAGCCGTTGGTCACTCCCCAGCCCTCCGAGGTCGCCACGCCCTTGAGCAACGCCGGTCAGGACGTCCATCCAGATCGCTGGAAGATGCTGCTGCTGTTGGCGTTGGCGGAGCTGCTGGGCATGTCGCTGTGGTTCGCGGGTAACGCGGCAGCACCGCAGCTTCAGGAGCGCTGGGGGTTGAGCGGCACACAGATAGGCTGGCTCACGACGGCGGTCCAGCTGGGTTTCGTGGCCGGAACGGCCACCATTGCCGTGCTGAACCTGGCCGACATCGTTTCCGCGCGCGTCCTGTTCACGATCGCCGCCCTCCTCGGCGCCGGCGCCAATGCGGCGCTTCTCGCCGCCGACGGCCTTGGCCCCGCGGTCGCCACGCGATTCGCGTGCGGATTCTGTCTTGCGGGTGTCTACCCTCCCGCCATGAAAATGATCGCCACCTGGTTCAGGGCACGGCGCGGGCTGGCGGTCGGAACGGTGGTTGGGGCGCTCACCGTGGGGAAGGCGACGCCATATCTGGTACACGCG
>Ga0299914_10004264_pt1 | contig 10277 bp, 8 predicted proteins | sample RVTome_10_FD_201361 | JGI IMG/M metagenome (GOLD analysis project Ga0299914, IMG submission 201361) | Soil microbial communities from uranium-contaminated site in the Upper Colorado River Basin, Wyoming, United States - RVT153D57 (version 2) ... | reverse complement strand
ATTGAAGCGGGGCATCCGGTTTCACGACGCTTGGACCAGGCTCAAGGTGGGCAGTATAAACGCGACGGCGCCCCTGCAATGCAAGCCTCTCGATGAGAGGAGAAGGGTGAATCCTATGGCAAACGAGGACCGGCCCGCCCTGGTCTATACGACTTTCGCCAGGCTGGAGGATGCGAAAAGGGTGGGCGACGTGCTTGTGGCAGCCAAGCTTGCCGCCTGCGTCAACATCTTCCCCGGCATGATCTCGATCTTCGAGTGGAAGGGTGCGCGCGACGAGGCGAATGAGGTGGCCATGATCATCAAGACCCGAGCCTCGCTGACCGAGGCTGTGCTCGCCGAGACCAAGCGCCTGCACCCTTACGAGCTTCCCGCGTTGCTCGTGCTGCCGATCGAAGGTGGAAGCGCCGAATATTGCAACTGGATCGTGAATGAGACGGGCGGTTCCTCCTGATAAGTCGGGGCTGCACTGTTAAGTGGCGGACAACTGCCGGATAGAGGTATTCGCAGAACTGTCGCAGGTGTCATAAAGTATCTTTCGGTTTGCTCGATTAGCAGAGGGACAGGGCATGACGATTGCCACGCTCGATTTCCAAACATTGGCCAATGCGGGGTTTCCGCTCGTCACGTTGGCGCCGGGGGAGGTGGTCTTCGCGCAGGGCGACAAGGGCGACAAGATGTACGTGATTCGCTCAGGTGAGGTTGAGATCGAGCGGGACGGAAAGGTCGTCGAGAAACTCACTGACGGCGGCATTTTTGGAGAAATGGCCCTGATCGACGGATCGCCGCGGGCGGCCACGGCGCGCGCCAAAACCACGTGCGAGGTCGCCCCGATCACCGAGAAGACCTTCCTATTCCTGGTGCACGAGACGCCGTTCTTCGCCATTGCGGTGATGCGCACGCTCGCCGAGCGGTTGCGGCGCACGAACCCCCGATCTTGAGGCGTTCTGGGCCGCAACCCGGTGCGTTTGCAGCCTTACGACCTTCGCCTTGCCATCGTTACGTCCGACAGCCATGATCGCACCCGGGCACAATCAATGGTCTCGATGTAACTCTCTTGTTGTCTTTCGATAATTTAGCGCTAAGGCGCCCGCGTAACGTCGATTTGGCAAGGCTCGGGCGCGACACTGCGGCCGGCCTCATCTCGGGCGTATTGCAGATCGCCTATTGTGTTTCCTTTGCTGCACTGATCTTCACCGGCGATCTGGCTAGCGGCTTTGCCCTTGGACTCTCGGGTCTCATCATGGGCGTGGTGGTCACGTGCATCATCATCGCCTTGACCTCGACCTTCTATCCTGCCGTTGGCGGGCCCGACTCCCCGGCGGTCGCCGTTATGGCCGTATTGGCGTCGTCGGTCGCCGCGGCGCTGGCCGCCAAGGGCGCGAGCCACGAGCAAATCATAGTCAACATACTTGTTGCCCTGTCGGTCAGCACGCTCCTCACCGGCATTCTGCTCTATGGCATAGGCGCGCTCAGGCTGGGGCAATGGCTGCGCTTCGTGCCATTCCCGGTGATCGGCGGCTTCCTCGCCGCCTCGGGCCTGTTGCTCATCACGGGTGGAGTTGGGGTGATAACGCAGACCGACATGACGCTGTCGCCGGCAAGTTGGGCGCCGTTCTTCTCGACAACCTATGCGCCGCAAATTCTGATCGGTGTGCTCTTCGCGGTCGCCATCCCGCTGCTAAGCCGTTGGGTCCCGGACTATCTCGCTCTCCCCTTGGTGTTCCTCGTTCTTCTGGTCCTCCTCGATATTGGCCTATTCGGCTTCGTCAAGGACGAAGCGATCAGGAGCGCCTGGTTTTTGCCGAACCTTGGCGAGCTTAGCCTATGGTGGCCGGCCGATTTTGTGTTCGGCAATCAGGTGGATTGGCACGTCATTGCCATGAGCGCCGCTGAGATCGGCTCATTCTGCGGGGTGATGGCGATCGCGCTTCTGCTCGATGTGACAAGTCTGGAAGTTGCGCGCCAGAAAACCGCCGATCTCGATCAGGAATTTCGTTCCAATGGCCTGGCCAACTTGCTCGCCTCGGTGTTCGGGGGATTCGGCGGTTCACTGTCGATGAACGGTTGCGTGTTGCTTGACGAATCTGGCGCGACGACGCGGTGGTCCGGAGCTGTCATCGGTATAGCTGCCGCCTTCATCCTGGTTTCGGGTTTCGATGTCGGCGCCATCGTGCCGAAGGCGCTGCTCGGGGGAATGCTGGCCTATCTCGGCGCCGTAATTATCGTCGAGCTGTTTGCAACACCTACCCGAAGCTCGTGGATGGAGTGGGCGCTGACCGGCCTCATGACGCTGGTCATCATCAACTTCGGATATTTCATGGGGGTCGTGGTCGGCGTGGTCGGCGCTTGCCTGCTATTCGCGGTGAGCTATAGCCGCATCGGCGTGATTCGCCGACATCTCACCCGCTACGAATTTTCCAGCAATGTGGAACGCTCGCCCGAGCAGGCACGCTTGCTGCACGACCAGGGCAAGCGCGTGCATGTGTTCTGGCTCTCCGGCTTCATCTTCTTCGGCTCGTCAAACGGCCTGTTCGAGCGCATCAAAGGAACCATCGAGGACCAGCAAGATACCCCGGTCAATTATGTCGTGCTCGACTTCAGCGCGGTGCAGGGTCTCGACACCTCTGCCGTGCTGAGCCTCATCAAGCTGCGTAACTATTGCGAGGAGCATGGCGTTGTGATCGCCTTTAGCGGCCTGGATGAAAACATGCGGGCCGGTTTCGACCGCGCTGGGTTTTTCGGCAACGACAAGCCGCACCAGGCGTTCGGCAGCCGTAACGAGGCGGTCGAATGGTGCGAGGACATGCTGCTCATGCATCACGAGGTGGGCGATGCCTCGACGCATAGTTTCGAATCCTGGATTCAGAAGGAACTCGGTGAGCAGTTCGATATCTCCCGTATTTCCCCTTACATGAAACTCGAAGAACTCAAGCCAGGAGAGTTTCTGTTCCGCCAAGGGGAGCCGTCCGACTCGATCGCCTTCCAGACGTCGGGTTCTGTCGCCATCACCATACAGGACGAGCATGGTCGCCCTATCAGGCTCCGGCGCATGCTCGGTCATACGGTGGTAGGAGAAATGGGATTCTTCCGCAAGGTGCCTCGCGCCGCGAGCATCATCGCCGAAGGCCCGACCGTGGTTTACCGGCTGACGCGGGAATCTTTCGACAAGATGCAACAAGAGGACCCGACGGCCGCCGCCGCTCTGCATAAATTGATCATCAGGCTGCTCTCCGATCGCCTCGAATTCGCCAATCGGGAAATCTCGGCGCTGATCTAGCTCGCTATCGCCATGACCAGCACGGCGACGATGGCGATGTAGGTCAGCCCGTGAATGAGCTGGTCGGTGCCAAGCACGTACCAAAAGCCCGGGCAGTCCACGGTCAAGCCGTTGCGGCGAGTTATCTGCTCCTTGGCCCAATCGACATGGTAGTGGACGAAAAACTCGCCGAGCGCGATGGCACCGGCGAGGAGCAGAGATCCCGGCGCCAGCACGAGATAGACGAGGGGGGTGAGCGTGACATGGATAGCGCTGTGCAGGAGGCCGCCGGGATGTCCGTAAGTCCCCTTGTTCAGATATTGATAGGGGGTCTGCAAAAAGAAATCGGCGGCCGCGTGCTTAACCATGAGCACGGACACGGCAGCAAGAATGAGGAGAGCGAGTTCTGGCATCGGCACTATTTCGTCAAAGCTTCCGTGGCGCCGTCCCAGTCGGGCGGCGGAGGGTTCTGGCGGAAGTGGGCGATGCGCTCGCGATAGAGCTCATAGACCCGCTCGAGATGCACGGTGTTCAGCTTCTCGCATTTACGGCTGAGAGTCTCCGCCGCCTCCCAGTCCTGCGCTCGGTAGTGCGCCAAAAATATTTGGTGCAAGTCGTTAAGTTCAATGAAGTTTTGTGAATTCTTCACGTCGCTATCACCGACCAGCGCGAAGGCCCGTGTCGCCTCGGTCTTGCCCTTCACCTTCAGCAGATCGAGCTCGAGGAAGGCAAAGCCGGGCGCGCGGGCCGTGGTGCTCTCGCCGACCACGGTGCCGACGTCGTAGGTCTTGGACTGCCCCTCGAGCCGTGAGGCGATGTTGACGTTATCGCCGATCACCGAATAGTCGAAGCGCGTCTCGGAGCCGAGATTCCCGACGCAGCACACCCCGGTATTGAGGCCGATGCCGAGCTTGACTGGCTTGTACGGCTTGCCCTTGGCTTTCGCCTCCTCCCGCCAGCGCTCGTTCAGCGTTTCCATCTCGGCCATGATGCGGAGCGCCGCGTTGCAGGCATGGGTCGGGTGCGCGCTGTCATCGAGCGGCGCATTCCAGAAGGCCATCACCGCGTCGCCCATGAATTTGTCGATAGTGCCTTGCTCCTCGAGGATAATGTTGCTCAAGGGCGTGAACAGGCTGTTCAGGAAGCGGGTAAGCTCTTCCGCGTCAAGTCCTTCGGAGATGGTGGTGAAGCCACGCACGTCGCTGAACAGCAAGGTCATGTCGCGCGTCTCGCCGCCGAGCTTCAGCCGCGAGGGATCGTCGGCGAGCCGCTCGACCAGGGCCGGCGCCATGTAATGGGAGAAGGCGTTGCGCACGCGGTTTCGTTCCCGCTCAGTGCGCAGAAACATAAAGACCGTGCCGGCAAGATAGATCGCCATCAGAGCGATGGCCGGATAGATCGGATCGACTAGCCAGCCGTAAGACTTAAAGGCGTACCAAGAGATGCCGATCACCGCGACGATGGCGCCGGCGACGACCACGGCACTGCCGAGCGCGCCGGCCCGATAGATCAGGAAGGCGATGAGCGAGCCGAGCAGGAGAATGTAGAGAAGCTCGGCGGCGGTGGCGAAGTCCGGACGTTGCAGGAAGGCGCCTTGGATGATCTGCTCGACCACTTGAGCGTGCAACTCAACGCCAGGCACCGCGGCTTCGAGTGGCGTCGCCCTGATATCGAGCAGTCCAGGCGCGCTCGTGCCGATCAACACGATGCGGCCTTCGACGTCGTCCCGGCCGATCTCTCCCTTCAGCACTTTCCATGCTGGCAGATAGCGCCCCTTCGAGTGGGGCGAGAACCTGATCCACATCTGGCCGTGGGCCTCGGTCGGCACCTCGAACTCGCCGATTTTGATACTGATGATGCCGGTATGCTCGCCGAAGGCCATCTCGCCGCTCGCGCCGGAAGATTTCACGATATAGGTCGAGGCGCCTTGGCCGAGCCTAAGAACGTCGGCGGCGAGCGAGGGGAAAAGCGCGTCACCGACCCGCACGATCATGGGCATGCGGCGGACGATCTGGTCGTGCTCGGGAATCCAGTTCAGCGCGCCCGCGCCTTGGGCCGGCTTCTGCAAGATTTCGAGGCTCGCGGTAGCACCAGAATAAAAGGGCGCAAACAATTTCGGATCGTCGCCGGCATAGCTGAACGCGGCTTTGGCCTCCGGAATGGAGGTCCCTTGCGGCGCGGCAATGAAGCCGAGCACGACCGGAGCCTTGCCGATGGCTTCGGCTAAGACCTCGTCGTTGGAGGGAAGCTTCTCGACCTCCTCTCTCAGGCCGGCCAGCGCATCGGACTTGGGCCAATAATGCAGCGCGTTGGCGGGTGATAGCCGGTCAGGCTCGGGGAACACCATGTCGAAGCCGATCGTGGCCGCTCCGTTGGCGGCAAGCCGGTCGACCAGCTCGGCGAGCAGCGTGCGCGGCCAGGGCCACTGCCCCACCTGCTTCAGGGAGTCCTCGTCGATATCGACGATGCGCACCGGAAGGTCCGGGTTGAACTTAGGCGGGTCCACCCGCTGATAGGCGTCGAACACGAGCGAGCGCAGCCGTGCCACTGGAGTAGGATCCCAGGCGCGTAACAATAGCGAGGCGGCGATCACCGTCCCCAGAATCAGGACATAGAGGAGACGAGGACCCATCCGTCGCTTGGTTTGGTCATATGGAAAAAATGCGCCGGAGGGCGCGGGTTGCAGAGCCTAGCTAATGGGGCTGGCCCGAACCAGCGTGAAATATCCGCTTTCAACCAAAGGGTTAAGTTGAGCGCGTGGCTGGCGCTGGCGCCGACCAGTGTGAAGGCGCACCTGTTAGCTGTCCCGATTTCAGCTCGGCCTCGGCCATGGGCCCGAAGCGCTTGAGGTGCCGCCGCAACTGTCGCCGATAAGCGAAGTAATTTGCCTCGAGCCGATGCCTTTCGCTTGGGACATAGGCACCTCCTTCCATGGAGGCGTGGCCTTGGGCTTTCAGCCTGTTAAACCAGGCGGCGCGTTCGTGCCGCTCGGCCAGCGCTACCAGGTAGCTCGCGACGAGTTGCGACTGATAATCGGCGAGCCGCCAGATGCTGCCATTGGCCTGGATGAGCCCGACCGCGAACAGATCGTCGTACTCGGGATGAAAGACGTTGAGATAGAACAGGGGCCGCTTGTCGGGGCCGAAGATCAGATTGCTGTCGATGAAGGGAATGTAGATTTCATAACCCGTCGCGTACACGATGAGATCGGCCTCGATTTCGCTCCCGTCGCTGAAGCGCACTTTGTTGCCGGCGAATTCGGTGACCTCCGGCTTGATGCCGATACGGCCATGCGCGGCGAGCTGCGGCAGCACCGTATTCATGGTCGGGTGCGTGTCCATGATGCGATGCTCGGGCTCGGGCAGGCCGTAGCGCGTGTTCTTGCCCACCATGAGCCGATGCCAATGGGTGTAGAGGCGGTTGCGTAGCCAGCGCGGCATCGGGATCTTCTCGCAGAAATTGATGAGGCCATCCATCGGCCGGCCGAAAATGAATTTCGGAACGAAATAGGTGCCACGCCGCATGCTGAGATAAATCCGCTGCGCCACGCTCGCCGCGTCAACCACGATGTCGCACGCCGAGTTTCCTGAGCCCACCACCACCACGCGCTTATCGGCGAGCAGCTTGACGCTGCGATAATCCCGCGAATGGATGATCTCGCCACTGAACTTGCCGGGGATCTCGGGGATGCGCGGCACGTGATGATGGCCGTTGGCGATGACCAGCGCGCGATAGAAGCGCGGCGCATCCTCGCCGGCCACCTGCACGCTCCAGCCGTCCTTTACCCGCTCCGCGCGCTCGACCTTGGCATTGAACTCGATGCGGTCGAGGATGCCGAAATTCATCGCGTAAGCGCGCAGATAGGCGAGCGTCTCGCGGTGCGACGGATAGGTCGGGTATTCCTCCGGAATCGGGTAGTCGTCGAAGCCCGTGTATTTCCTGGAGGAGACGAGATAGGTGGTGTCGTACACCACGCCGGTGTCGGTAGTCTCGTTCCACAGCCCGCCGAGATCGTGCTCCCGCTCCAGACAATCGAAGGGGATGCCGCGCTCCTTGAAGGTCTTGGCGGCGGCGAGCCCGGAGGAACCGGCGCCGATGATACAGACCTTATCGGTGTTGCTCTTCACATCCATTCGTAACGCGCCTTTGATTTGCGCCTAAAGCTGGCAGCCGCAATGCTTATCCCCGTTGCCCGGCTATGGCATAATATGATCTCGATGGTCCAGACACGCAAAAATGCTTTGGTTATCCGCCTTGCGATCGCAGCCGCTGCTATCGCAGGTCTCGGGCTGTTTTACGGCAGCGCGCAAGCGCAAAAGAGCCGGTTTCTGCCGACCACCGAGAATCCCTTTTGCGAGATCACCACCTATAAATTGCGCGACCTTGCCGAGCAGGCCATGTCCACCACGGACACACGCGGTCGCCCGGTGATCGCCATCAACGCCCTGACACTCATTGAAAAGCCGTCTTACGGCCGCTTCCTGATGGCCCATGAATGCTGCCACCACACGCTCGGCCATGTGCGCCGCTATCGCGAGGGTCTCGGTAATAACGGGCCTCAGCCGTTCTTCTACATTGCGCCGGCGCTCAAGCAGATGGAGCTCGATGCCGATTGCTGCGCCGTCAAGATGCTGAAATCGAAGCAGGAGAAGGACGGTATCGAGGCGGCGCACATGACTATGATGGGGTTCGGAGCAGAGTACACGGGCGCCTATTACCCGACAGGGCTTGAGCGCGCCGACAACATCGTCAAGTGCGTGGAGCAAGACTGACCCTGCTCATCCCCGTTTCCGTGACTTCGCCGGCCAAGCACCCCGCTTGGGCGAGCCGTCGTTGGGGCTGGTGGGCCCGGGCTTCGATCGCCATATTCTTTGCGTCTATGGTGAAGTTCGATTTGGCGATGAAGAGGCGGCCTTGAGCGGCAGAGCGACAAAAATGGGACCGATCCGCCTTCTGGCGGTAGTCGCCGTGGCCCTCGCCCTGGGCTTCATTGGTGCGTCTGGATCGCAAGCTGCCGGCGGCTCGATGCGTGTCTGCGCCGATCCCGACAACATGCCGTTCTCCAACGAGAAGGGCGAAGGATTCGAGAACAAGCTCGCCGAGCTGATCGCCGAGAAGCTCGATACCGAGCTCGACTATGTCTGGTTCTCGGAGGCGACCGGCTATGTCCCGAATACCATAGGCCAGGACGCCTGCGACCTGGTCATGGGCTACGCTCAGGGCACCGGGCTGATCGACGACACCAACCCATATTACTACACTTCCTACGTCCTGCTTTACCGCGAGGACGATCCCAAGCTTGCCGGCGTCGACCGGCTCTCCGATCCGCGACTCAAAAACAAGCGCATCGGCCTCGTCGCCCGCACGCCGCCGGCGAGTATCCTCGCCATGCATGGGCTAGTGGCGAATGCCAAGCCTTTCGAAATTTTCGCGGGCGAAAGCCAATCGAAGGCCGCCGCCGACATGGTCGCCGAGATCGCCGCGGGTAAGCTGGATGCAGGACTTCTGTGGGGCCCGGTCGGCGGCTATTACGCGCGCAGATCGCCGGTGCCGCTCAACGTGGTGCCGTTGGTCAAGGAGAGCGCGGGGCCGAGCACGATCTACGGCATCACCATGGGGGTACGCCCCAACGACCCGCAATGGAAGCACAAGATCAACAAGGTAATCGCGGAAAACCAAGGCGATATCAACTTAATCCTGCAAAGCTACGACGTGCCGTTGATGGATCCGGAAGGCACGCTGATCGAGCTTGGCACCGCCGAGCGCTGATTACATCTTGCAGCGGCTCTCGGGCTCGTCGATGCCGAGCGTGTCCACCTCGATCTCCGGATGGCTCGCATGCGGGAAGCCCTTCTGTGGCGAGACCGAGACCGGCACCTTGTCGGTGGCTATGAGGATCGGCTGGCGGAACTGCCCATCCCAGGAACGGTATTGCTGCTTGATGCCCTTGAACGGCGCCAACTGCAGCTCGGGACCGTGGATGAAGGCGGCGACGGTGGCAAAGTCGCTGCCGGTATTGCGGCTCACTGCCTCGCCGATGGTGCGCGTCGCGATATAGGCCTGATGATCGATTGGCAGCATCAGCCGCTTGAAGTCCTTCTCGAAATTGTTGTTTGCCTGGGTCGCGCCCCATTTCTCGTGGCCTGGGCTCCAGGTGGTGGCGATCAGCCCGGTGGTGCCGGCCACGGGGCGCGCGTCGCCACCGCCGCGATAGGGCATGAACGGGCCGAATTGCTGCTCCTCGTCGGCGACGACGATGATCTGATAGTCGGACGAAGCGGCGTGCGCCGCACCTAGGCTCGCCTGCTTGCCGGGCGGGATGGTCCCGACATCGTCGCGCCGGCCGCCGGAAACATCCTTGTACTCGCGCACGTCGACGATATTGGCGCCGAAGCGCTCGGCCGCGCGCTTGATCGCGTCGGCATAAGCGAGATCGACCGGGGTGGAGCCGTGCACCAGGAGCCAATCGGTCCATTTCTTGGTGATGAGATATTGCGCCAGAGCGTCGGCCAGCATGAAGCGGTCCGGCACCACGTGCATGATATTGGCGCGGCAGTTTTCCTGGCGAAGCGACACGTCGGTGGCGCGGATATTGAAGAACAGAACATCCTTGCCCTTGGCCCAGTCGGCGAGCTTGATCAGCGTGTCGGCTGAGGCGTCGGCCACGATGTAGTTGTGTCCGCTGTCGAGAAGCTTCTGCGCGGCCTCGAGCGCTTCCTCGGGTGAGTGCGCGGTGACGGCATCGAGGGAGTAGTTGTCGCCGAGCAGGCGGCCGCCCGCGTTGTTCTCTTCGAGGCCCATCTTTGCCCCGGCAATACCCGCGTCTTCCGGCTCGACGTCGAGACGTGAAGCTGGCCGTGGCTTCTCGACGACCTCGCGGAGATATCCGATGGGCACCGGACGCAGCGCCGGCGATTGCGGGATTGGCACCATGAAGCCGCCTTCCCGCGGCTTGGTCCAACCGGGGGTGCCCTCGGCTCCGGGCTTGTCGGCGGCATAGGCGGCAGGGCCAATGAGGACG
>Ga0299914_10004263_pt1 | contig 10278 bp, 8 predicted proteins | sample RVTome_10_FD_201361 | JGI IMG/M metagenome (GOLD analysis project Ga0299914, IMG submission 201361) | Soil microbial communities from uranium-contaminated site in the Upper Colorado River Basin, Wyoming, United States - RVT153D57 (version 2) ... | reverse complement strand
CGCCAATCGACGACGAATGCGGGATACAGGGAGAGTCGTATGGCTGCGGGCCGCGCCCGCGGTGATCGAGCACAGGCTCGAAGACTCTGGAGACCGACCCCTCCTGACCGGCGATCCCGATCGGACAGCCAGGATCACCCGGCTGCTCGAGGAGCGGTCACGTGCCTATGAGGATGCGGCAGACTACGAGATCGACACGTCGCCGATGTCGGTGGAGGAAGTCGCCATGAGGATCGAGCAGCTTTGGACGCTCTGATCGTCGCGGGCAAGACAGAGCTGGTCGTGGGCCGCGGCCTCCCCGACCCGATCCTGCCGGCGCGATCAGACCGTGAAAGGGTCGCTCTGGTGACCCAGCCCGGCGCGACTCATATCGCCCTAGACGTTGGGCGACAGTTGCAGGATGCAGGGCTCCAGGTCGAGGTGATAGGGCTTCCCGACAGGGAAGAGGCCAAAACCCTGGTCGTCGCCGGATCGGTTTATGAGGCGCTCGCCAGGTTCGGGCTGGGCCGCCACGACACGGTCATGGGAGTCGGCGGAGGGTCGGTGTCCGATCTCGCCGGGTTCGTCGCCGGCACCTGGCTCCGTGGAGTGGAAGTCGTCCATGTGCCGACCACACTTCTGGCCGCGGTGGACGCCGCCATTGGCGGCAAGACCGGCGTCAATCTGGCAGGCAAGAACCTGGTCGGTCTCTTCTGGCACCCGACCAGGGTGATCGTCGATGTGGTCACCCTGGAAGAGCTTCCCACGACCCTTCGTCGAGAGGGCCTGGCCGAGGCCCTCAAGACGGGCCTTGTGGGTGACAGGGACCTTTTCGAACTGCTCGAGGAGAAAGGCGAGGACGCCTCCTTGGAAGAGGTCGTGACCAAGGCAGCGGCGGTGAAGGTCAGAGTGGTCGGAGAGGACGAGCGGGACTCGGGTCTGCGGGCCATCCTGAATTTCGGGCACACCATCGGCCACGCCGTCGAGTACGCCTCACCCCTGTCCCACGGCGAATCGGTAGCTATCGGCATGGTTGCTGCCGGACGGATATCGGAGCGAAGGCTCCGCTTCCAGGGCTTGGACCGGATGGCAGCCGCCATCACCGGGCTCGGTCTCCCCACCAGGGTGGATGGGCTGGAGAGAGCCCGCGTCGAAGATCTGCTCCGTCACGACAAGAAGCGCGACTCTTCCGGTATGCGGATGGTTCTCCTCCGGGCCCTCGCCGACCCAGTGGTCGAGCACGTGGAAGTCGCCGACCTCGACCTCGGCCTCGACGCCGTCGGTCTCTGACCCGGTTTATCTTCACTCCCAGGTTCGGACCACACTGCCGCCATCATGATCAGCACCAATGACGTCAAACCGGGGATGGCGCTCCAGTTGAGCGACGGCCTGTTCACCATCGTCGAGTACCAGCACGTCAAACCCGGCAAGGGCCGGGCTTTCGTCCGGATGAAACTGAAGAACCTGGAGACAGGCCAGGTGCTAGACCGGACCTTCAGGGCCGACGAGAACGTCGATCAGGCGATCATCGAGCGCCGGGACCACCAGTATCTCTACCGGGACGACCTCGGTTTCCACTTCATGAACCTCGAGGACTTCGGGCAACTCGCCCTCAGCGGCCACGACGTCGGAGATGCGGCTGGCTACCTGGTCGAGGGAATGACAGCGAGTCTCTCCCTCTATCGAGGCACCCCGATCGCTGTCGAGCTGCCCGCGGCCGTGGAGCTCGAAGTCACCTACGCCGAGCCCGCGGTCAAAGGCGACACGAGGACCGGCGCCACCAAGCCGGTCACCCTCCAAACCGGGATCCAGATCCAGGTTCCCCTGTTCGTCGAGCAGGGGGATCGAGTCAAGGTCGACACGCGGTCCGGGGAGTACCTCACCAGAGTATGAGCCAGGACGAGCCGCGAGATCTCGCCCTCCAGGCGCTGTACCAGGTCGAAATAGCCGGTGACAGCTCTGACTTGGGAGAACTGTCCGGAAGAGTCGGTCTGCTCGTCCGCGGTGTCCTCGAGCACAAAGAGGAGTTGGACAACGAGATCGAGTCGGCCTCCGAGCACTGGAGCGTGGCACGAATGCCTGTCATCGACCGATCGATCCTCCGTCTCGGTCTGTACGAGCTGCGTCACTCGACTGATACGCCCACCGCGGTCGTCGTGTCGGAGGCGGTCCGGCTCGCCAAGACTTACTCCACTGAGCGCTCGGGCGCCTTCGTCAACGGGGTGCTCGCCTCACTGGCACGTGCTCCCAGAAGCTGACGAGGCGGAAATGGTCGGCTAAGGTCGCCACGCCTTTAAAACGCGGTCCGGTGAGGCCGGGAAGGAGTGACATGGGCCCTGTCCCATCGGCGTCGGAGTCGAGCCGATGCCCCAGGTGATGAACGGCCAGGACATCCAGCGAGCCGTGCGCCGCATCGCCCATGAGATCCTCGAGCGTCATCGCGGCGCCGAGACCGTGGTCATCGTCGGCATCCACACCCGTGGTGTCCATCTGGCCCGTCTGCTTGGGGAGCTCATCGCGGAGTTCGAGGGTGTCGAGGTCCCGGTCGGCGAGCTCGACATAGGCGATTACCGCGACGACCGCGCCTTGCGCCCCGTTCACGATGCAGCCGTGACCGAGATCCCCACGGACATCTCCGAGCGCAGTGTGATCGTCGTCGATGACGTGCTCTACACCGGCAGGACCGTGCGGGCTGCCCTCGATGCGCTCGCCGACATCGGCCGGGCCCGTCAGACAGAGTTGGCTGTCCTGGTCGACCGCGGTCATCGGGAGCTACCGATCAGGGCCGATTACGTGGGCAAGAACCTTCCAACCAGCCACGAGGAGGTAGTCCGGGTTCGGATACTCCCGGTCGACCGGGCCGAAGGGGTCTGGGTGGAGAGGAACGGAGCGGCATGAGCGATCAGGAGCACAACGGGCTGATCAGTCTGAGGGGGATGAGCCGGGAGCGCCTGGAAGGGCTCCTCGACCGCGCCCAGAGTTACGTCGGCAGCCCGGTAACGGATCAGCTTGCCGGCGCCACGGTGACCACCGCATTCTTCGAGCCGTCGACCCGAACCAGGTTGTCGTTCGCAAGGGCGGCGCACCGACTGGGTGCCCACGTCATGGACCTCAGCCCTGATCTGTCCTCGACCACCAAGGGTGAGTCGTTCAAGGACATGGTTCTCACGCTCACTGCGATCGGAACCGACTTGTTCGTCATCCGCCACTGGTTGGCCGACGCGGGCGAGATGGCGGCGCAATGGTCGGGGCGTCCCGTGATCAACGCCGGAGCAGGGAGGAGGGAGCACCCGACACAGACTCTGATCGACGCCCTGACGCTTCGCCAGGAATTCGGGCACCTCGACGGGCTCCGAATGGCCATCGTCGGCGACATCGGCAACAGCAGGGTGGCTCGAGGCCACCTCGAGGCGCTCCCAGCGCTGGGGGTGGAGCTGACCCTGGTCGGGCCGACTCCCTTCCTCCCCAGCCACAACCCCTGGGAGGTGAAGGTCAGCACCGATCTCGACGACGAGCTCGGCGACACCGATGTGGTCTATCTGCTCCGGATCCAGAACGAGCGCGGCGCGTTGGACAGGATCCCCGCAGATGGGGGTTATTCCCGACGCTACGGGATGAGCGAGGAGCGCTTGTCGATGCTCAAGCCCGCCGCGGTGATCATGCACCCGGGTCCCATCAACCGCGGCGTCGAGATCGACGGCGCTGCGGCCGATGGGGAGCGATCGCTCATCCTCGCCCAAGTGGCCAACGGCGTACCGGTCCGCATGGCCGTGATCTCCGAGGCTCTGGGAGGCTCCAGATGATCGTCATCCGAAACGCCGGCGTGCTTCGGGCCAACGGCATCGAGCAAGCCACCGTGGTGATCAAGGGTGACACCATCGTCTCGATCGGCAGGGATCCGGCCCCGAACGGGGCCAGGGTCATCGACGCCAGGGGGTGCTGGCTCGGTCCGGGCCTGGTGGATCTCCACGTCCATCTCCGCGATCCGGGGCAGACCTGGAAGGAGGACGTAAGCTCAGGCGCCCAAGCTGCCGCCGCAGGGGGTTTCACTGCCATCGTGGCCATGCCCAACACCCAGCCTCCGGTGGATGGTGGGTCGTCGGCCATGGCGGCATTCGAGCGGGCCCGCGCCGTCGACACCGTCCACATCGTGGCAGCGGGGACCTTGACCAAGGGTCGCGCCGGCAAGGAGATGGCAGGGTTCGACGCCATGTATGAAGCCGGGGTGAGGGTGTTCAGTGATGACGGCGATGCGGTGCCCGAAGCCGGATTACTGAGGCGGGTCATGGCCTATCTGCGCGATCTGCCCGGTGCCCTGGTCGCAGAGCACGCCGAGGATCGCTCCATCGCCGGCGAGGGCCACATGCACGAAGGGATGGTCTCGTCGCGTCTGGGGATTGCCGGCCTGCCCGGCCTCGCCGAGGACGTGATCGTCGCCAGGGACATTGCGATCGCTGCGGACACCGGGGCCGCGCTCCACATCCAACACGTCTCGACCATGCGGTCGGTCGAGTTGATAAGGGGTGCCAGGGAGGCAGGCGTGTCGGTTACGGCGGAGGTGACCCCGCATCATCTGGCGCTGGACGAGTCGTCGGTCGACGGTCTCGACTCGAACCTCAAGATGTATCCCCCATTGCGCGGAGCCGACGACCAGGCGGCGTTGCGTTCAGCGCTCCGGGAGGGTGTGATCGATGCGGTCGCCACCGATCACGCTCCACACGCGCCCGCCGAGAAGGCGGTGCCGTTCGAAGAAGCACCACGCGGCGTGATCGGGCTCGAGACGGCCGCAGCGGTGGTGGCCTCGTACGCCCTCGGCGATGACCAGAGGACATTCTTCGACCGGATGAGTGTCGCCCCGGCCCGGATCGCCGGGTTGGATCGGCAAGGTCGAGAGCTCGAGCCGGGGTCACCCGCCAACCTGGTCCTCTTCGATCCGCGACGTCGATGGGTCCCCGTGTCGTTCGTCTCCAAATCACAGAACAGCCCATTTGCCGGCGTGGAGTTGACGGGCAGGGTGCTGGCAACGATCTACGAGGGCCGAATCTCATATGAAGGGGGACTCGGGTGACCACACGCGACCATGCTCTGTTGTGCACGGCCGATGGCGAGACATTCCGGGGCCGCTCGGTTGGTGCCGCGGGGGTCACCACCGGTGAGGCGGTGTTCAACACCTCGATGACCGGATATCAGGAGATCCTCACCGATCCGTCCTATGCCGGGCAGGTGGTGGTCATGACTTCCTCTCACATCGGCAACTACGGCGTGTTCGAAGGGGATGACCAGTCTTCCCGGCCGGCAGTTTCCGGCTTCGTGGTTCGCAGCATGTCGAGACGGGATTCCAGCTGGCGATCCCAGGGTGCCCTGGGTGACTACTTGCGCGGACACGGCGTGGTGGCAATCGCCGACGTCGACACCCGGCGCCTGACCAGGCACATCCGTGACCGGGGTGCGATGCCGGTCGCCGTCGGTGTCGGGGCCGATGAGCCCGAGCTGCGCGAGATGGCGGCGTCCGCACCCTCGATGGTGGGTCAGGACCTGGCCTCATCCGTCACCACGGCCCATGCCTACATCCTCGAAGCCAAAGGCACGCGGCGGGGCCGGGTGATCGCGATCGATCTCGGCATGAAACGGGACATCCTGACCAACCTGACCGGAATTGGCTTCGATGTCCACGTGGTGCCGGCGGGAACCGGAGCGGACGATGTGCTCGCTCTGTCGCCCGATGGCGTGTTCGTGTCGAACGGGCCTGGCGACCCGGAGCCTCTGGAGACACCAATCGAGACGCTGCGCGGCCTTCTCGGAAAGGTGCCTCTATTCGGGATCTGCCTCGGTCATCAGGTGCTCGGCCTAGCTGTCGACGCCAGCACCTACAAGCTCCCCTTCGGGCACCACGGAGGCAACCACCCGGTGCGGCGTCTCGAAGACGGCAAGGTCGAGATCACGGCTCAGAACCACGGGTTTGCCGTGGACTTGTGGTCGCTCGCGGGTCGGCCGGCGCCGGAGAGATCGGGTTTGGCCAGCCCCGACCTGCTCCCCGTGGCCGTGGACAGCCGGTTCGGGCCGGTGGTGCCCACGCATCAGAACCTCAATGACGGGACGCTGGAGGGGATGCGACTGGTGGATATCCCTGCGTTCTCGGTCCAGTACCACCCCGAATCGGCCCCCGGGCCCCGCGACGCCCGCGGTCTCTTCGACCGGTTCGCCATGATGATCGAAGAGGGGACAGCTGATGCCGGCCAGACGTGACCTGAGATCCGTCCTCCTCATCGGCTCGGGGCCGATCGTGATCGGGCAGGGATGCGAGTTCGACTATTCGGGCACTCAGGCGGCCAAGGTCCTGCGGGCTGAGGGGTACCGGGTGATCCTGGTCAATTCCAACCCCGCCACGATCATGACCGACCCCGAGTTCGCCGACGCCACCTATATCGAGCCGATCTCGTCTGAGGTGGTGGCCGAGATAATCGCCAGGGAGCAGCCTGACGCCCTCCTCCCCACGCTCGGCGGCCAAACCGCACTCAACGTCTCAGCGGAGTTGGCTCGCCGGGGGATCCTCGAACGTCACGGTATCGAGATGATCGGAGCCAGCCTGGAGGTGATCGAGCGGGCCGAGGATCGCGGCCTGTTCAAGGAGACGATGGAGAAAGTGGGTCTCGAGGTCCCGCGAGCCGGCTACGCCCGATCGATGACCGAGGCGGTGAAGATCGCGCATGAGATCGGGTTCCCGGTCATGGTCCGACCTTCGTTCATCCTCGGCGGCGGCGGCACGGGGATTGCGGCCGACGAAGAGGAGTTCATCGAGGTTGCCCGCAACGGGCTCGCCACCTCCCCGGTGTCGGAGATACTCGTCGAGGAGTCGGTGGAGGGCTGGAAAGAGTTCGAGCTCGAGGTCATGCGCGACCACAAGGACAACGCGGTCATCGTTTGCTCGATCGAGAACCTCGATCCGATGGGCGTCCACACCGGCGACTCGATCACCGTGGCCCCAATCCAGACCCTGTCAGACCGCGAGTACCAGGAGATGCGGGACGACGGGATCGCGGTGCTACGGGCGATTGGAGTCGAGACCGGCGGCTCCAACGTCCAGTTCGCGGTCGATCCGAAAACCGGGCGCCGGCTCGTGATCGAGATGAATCCCAGGGTCAGCCGTTCGTCGGCTCTCGCCAGCAAGGCGACGGGATTTCCCATCGCCAAGATCGCCGCGCTGCTCGCCATCGGATACACCCTGGACGAGATCGTCAATGACATCACCGGTGCAACACCTGCTTCCTTCGAGCCGGCACTGGACTACGTCGTGGTCAAGGTGCCGCGCTTCGACTTCGCCAAGTTCCCGTCGGCTTCCACCCGGCTTGGCACGTCGATGCGGAGCGTCGGCGAGGCGATGGCGATCGGCAGGACTTTCCCCGAGGCACTGCAGAAGGCCCTCCGCAGCATGGAGAACGGGCGTCACGGCCTCAACGCCGATCCGGGGGAGCAGGCCCTGCTTGACATGGGTGACGAGGAGTTGGGCCTGGCCATCGCCATCCCCACCCCGAATCGTGTGTTCGCAGTTGGCGAAGGGTTGCGGAGGGGATGGGGCGTAGCCGAGATCTCCCGGCTAAGCGCGATCGACCCGTGGTTCATCGACCAGATGGCCGAGATCGTCGAGGTTCGATCGGAGATCGAAGCGGCCGGCCCCGAGAATCGGGATCTACTGACAGAGGCGAAGCGGTATGGCTTCTCCGATCGTCAGATCGCCCATCTCTGGGACGAGACGGAAGCGGACGTGCGGGGGCTCCGCGCCCGTCTGGGGGTCAACCGCACCTACAAGACGGTGGACACCTGCGCCGCCGAGTTCGAGGCGAAAACGCCATACATGTACGGGACGTTCGAGGACGAATCGGAGGTCCCCTCCGCCGACCGCCCCCGGGTGGTGGTCCTCGGATCCGGGCCGAACCGGATCGGCCAGGGCATCGAGTTCGACTATTGCTGTGTCCACGCCGCATTCGCCCTGCGCGACGCGGGGTACGAGACCGTGATGGTGAACTGCAATCCAGAGACGGTTTCCACCGACTACGACACCTCGAACCGGCTCTATTTCGAGCCCCTGACCATCGAGGACGTGTTGTCCGTCATCGAGGCCGAGCGTCCCGAAGCCGTCATAGTCCAGCTCGGCGGGCAGACCCCGCTCAACCTGGCCCGGGCGCTGCAGGACGCCGGTGTCCCCATCGCAGGGACCTCCCCGGCATCGATCGAGCTGGCCGAGGATCGTGAGCAATTCGCCGAACTCTGCAAGAGCCTCGGCCTCCGTCAGCCTCCGGCAGGCTCGGCCTCTTCGGCGAGGGAGGCGGAGGACGTGGTGGACCAGGTCGGTCTGCCGGTCATGGTCAGGCCCTCTTTCGTGCTCGGCGGCCGCAAGATGCGGGTGGTGTACAGCGTCGAAGAGCTCGCCGACTACGTGCGGGAGATGTATGGCGAGGCCGACCCGGAGTTGACCGGAGCGCCGATCCTCATCGATCGTTTCCTCGAAGCGGCGGTGGAGATCGATGTCGACGCCGTCTACGACGGGTCCGAGCTGTTCCTTGGTGGGGTCATGGAGCATGTCGAGGAGGCCGGTGTGCATTCGGGGGACTCCGACTGCGTCACGCCACCGCCCACTATCTCGGACGAAGCCCACAAGGAGATCCTTCGGGCTACGTCGGAGCTGGCCGCGGCGCTCGACGTGCGCGGTTTGATCAACCTCCAATTCGCGGTCAAGGGAGATGACGTATACGTATTGGAGGCCAACCCTCGGGGGAGCAGGACGGTCCCGTTTATCAGCAAGGCCACGGCCGTGCCCCTGGCGCGCATCGCGGCGAGGGTGATGATGGGCAGCTCTCTCGAAGAACTCCGACGCGAGGGGGTGGTCCCGGTATCGGCGCAGCGCCCCGACTTCGTCGCCGTCAAGAACGCAGTTCTCCCCTGGGACCGATTCCCCGAAGAGGACTCCGTGCTGGGGCCCGAGATGCGGGCCACCGGCGAGGTGATGGGGATCGGGCCCGACGTCGGGGTTGCCTTCGCCAAGGCCTTGCTCGCCGCCGGGCACATCCTGCCGACGCGGGGCCGGGTGTTTCTCTCGTTCGCCGACCGGGACAAGCCGATGGGTCTGGCCGTGGCCCAGGCCTTCACCATGCTCGGCTTCGACCTGGTGGCGACTCATGGCACCGCTCGTTACCTGAAGCATCACGCCATCGACGCCGAGCCGGTCCACAAGGTCGGTGAGGGGCCAAGGGACATCGGGCAACGTCTCGAGAACGGAGAGGTGCAACTCGTCATCAACACCCCTCGTGGCGGGAAGGCGCGATCGGACGGCAGAACGATCCGGATCGCGGCCCGCACCCATTCCATCCCGTGTGTGACCACCATCCAGGGTGGGTTGGCAGTGGCGCGCAGTCTGCGTGCCGGGCCTGGTGCCATCCAGCGACCGAGGAGCCTTCAGGAATGGCATCAGACCGTCTGAAGGCGCGCCTGGGCCCGATCGAGTTGCGTAGCCCACTGATCGCTGCCTCGGGCACGGTCGGGTCGATCTGGGAGTGGGCAGACGTGGCTGATGTCTCGCCGTACGGTGCCGCTGTCGCCAAGTCGGTCGCCCCGGTGGAATGGCCAGGCCGGCCCGCGCCTCGTCTCGCCCCGGCCGGGCCGGGGATGCTCAACGGGATCGGGATCCAGAACCCAGGCATCGAGGCGTGGGTGGAGAGGATGAGGCCACTGATCGGTGGTCTCGGGGTGCCGGTGTGGGGCTCTGCGGTTGGGGAGAACCCGGACGAGTTCGCCATGGTGGCCAAAGGGCTCGTCTCGGCCGGCGTGCAAGTCGTCGAGGTCAATCTCTCCTGCCCCAACCTCGAAGACGGGCGCATGTTCTCCCTCGATGGCTGGCGGTCAGCCGAAGTCATCGCTGCGGTGGCCTCGACTTGCGAGGTTCCGGTAGGGGCCAAACTCTCGCCCAACACCGACGACATCGTCGGGGTGGCCACGGCCTGTCTGGAGGCAGGCGCCACCTTCCTCACCCTGACCAACACCATTCCGGGATTCGGCATCGACCCCCACACCGCCCGTCCGCTGCTCAGTGGAGGGGTCGGCGGCTACAGCGGCCCCGCTCTCAAGGCCATCTCCCTTCGCTGTGTGTACGAAGTCGCCCGTGCCCTGCCCGGAGCCCCCGTTGTCGGCTGCGGAGGCGTCATGACCGGGACCGACGTCGTGGAGTACCTGTTGGCCGGTGCATCGGCCGTAGCCATCGGCACCGCCCATCTCGCCGAGCCCCGCGCCGGCAAGCGGATCGAGCGC
>Ga0299914_10004262_pt1 | contig 10278 bp, 11 predicted proteins | sample RVTome_10_FD_201361 | JGI IMG/M metagenome (GOLD analysis project Ga0299914, IMG submission 201361) | Soil microbial communities from uranium-contaminated site in the Upper Colorado River Basin, Wyoming, United States - RVT153D57 (version 2) ... | reverse complement strand
ATCGAGGAGGCGGTCAGGCGCATGGCGGTCGCCTGGGACCTCTACGCGGGCGCCGGGGCCCGCGGCGAGCAGCCCGCCGCGCTGATCGTCTAGTGTCGCGTCAGGGAGCGTTGGTCGCGTTCTGGCCTTGCGCGGCCCCCGGCCGCGTGAAAAATCTCCGCGGGGCAAGGACGCAGGGAGCCCGCATAGCTGTGCCTATGCGGGCAAGTGAGGACGCCGCATCCGCGATGATTCACCAGTCGGCCGAGGGCCGACGAAGCGAGCCAGAACCGGGTGAACGTTTCCTGGCGCGGCACTAGCCGCGCGGCGGCGAGAGGGCGAGGCGGCCCTCCAGGACGGTCACGGCCCGCCCGCCGAGCTCGGTCCGGTCGCCCCGGACGTGCACCCGCACCACCCCGCCGCGGGCGGACGCCCGGTGGCAGACGAGCGGCCCCCGGCCGCTGGGCAGCGGCCCCCGGCCGCTGGGGCAGCCGGTCGCGACCCAGCCGCCCGGCCCAGACGGGGCCGAGGACGCAGTGCGCCGAGCCGGTCACTGGGTCCTCGGGGATGCGGACCGCCGGGGCGAAGAAGCGCGAGGTCAGGTCGGCCGCGGTGCTGGTCGTCGCATGGCGGCGCGGCTCGTTCCTGGCAACCGTCGCCGTCGCGATGGCCGTGACGGGCGTGCGGGCGCTGGCGGGCGTGGCCTGACGCACCGGCCGCCGCTCAGCCGAGCGGGCGGCGCATCAGCACGTGCGGGATCCCGGCCTCCTCGAACTCGTCGCCCTCGGCGACGTAGCCCGCGCCGGCATAGAACCCTCGGACCGGCAGCTGGGCGTGCAGCGCCACCTCTCGGGCGCCCGCGTCGCGCGCCTCGCGGTGGGCCAGCTCGAGCATGTCGGCGCCGATCCCCCGGCCCCGGTGCGCGCGCGCCACGGCCATGCGCCCGAGCCGCATCCGCGGGCCGTCGCGCAGCAGCCGGCAGGTGCCCACCACCTCGCCGCCGGCGGCGACAGCCACGAGGTGGATCGCTGTGGCGTCGTGCCCGTCGCGCTCGAGCTCCTCCGGAACGCCCTGCTCGCGGCAGAAGACCTCGAGCCTCAGGGCGAAGGCCGCGGGAAGATCTGCGGGATCGGCTCGGCGCAGGACGAGGTGCATGCGTGGTAGTTTGCAACGCCTGGTACTAGGCTCGCCCCCAATAGGATCGCCCGGAGACGGGGGGGCGGCCGGGACACGGAGGGGGCGCGGAATGAGACGGCGACGCACGGTTGCGTCACTTCTCGCCGTCGGGGCGATCGGCCTCGGCGGCCTCCTCGCGGCATGCGGGGACGACGACGGCGGTGGCGGCGACGTGGGCGAGCTGAAGATCGGGGTCCTCGTGCCGCTGACCGGCGACCTCGCCGACTTCGGCGGCCCGGGTGCGGAGGCGGCCGAGTTGGCCGCGGCTCAGGTCAATGCGGCGGCAGAGGGAGGTGACTCCGGCCTGCAGGTGACGCTGGTCACAGAGGACACCAGGACCGACCCTCAGGCGTCCCAGGAGGCGGCGACCAAGCTCATCGAGAGCGACGGCGTCAGCGCCATCGCCGGCCCGTGGGGGACGCCCGAGCTGATTCCGACGGCCGAGAACGTCACCATCCCGGCCGGCATCCCGCTCGTCACCCCGTCGGCCACGGGCCCCGACCTCACCGACCTCGACGACGACGGGCTGGTCTTCCGCACGCCCCCGTCGGATGCGATCCAGGGCCAGCTGATCGCTCAGATCATGGCCGAGGAACTCGGCGCCGATGCGACGGTCAACACGGCGAACCGCAACGACGCGTACGGCACCGCTCTCGTGGCGGCCTTCACCGAGGCATGGGAGGCGGGCGGCGGGACCGTGGCCAGGAACGTCCCGTACAACCCCGAGGCGGCGAGCCTCAATTCGGAGGCCCAGCAGATCGCGAGTGGCAACCCCGACGGGTGGATGATCATCGACTACACCGGCACCTGGGCGAAGATGGGACCTGCGCTCGTGCGCACCGGCAGCTGGGACCCGGCCAAGACCTTCACCGGCGACGGCCTGCGGAGCCCGGACCTGCCGGGCGACGCCGGAGCCCGGACGACGAACGGGATGCGCGGGACGGTGCCCACCTCCCTCGAGGCGCCGGCGGGCGCCCAATTCGACGCCCTCTGGAAGTCCGAGGTGCAGCAGCCGCGCCAGTCCTACGACGCGCAGAACTTCGACGCGGTGATGATCCTGGCGCTGGCCGCCGCGGCGGCGGGGTCGGCCGATCCGGCATCCATCGCCGAGAACCTGCAGCCCGTGTCCGCTCCGCCCGGCACCAAGTACACCTTCGAGCAGCTGTCGGAGGCGCTCGACGCCGCGGCGAACGGCGAGGACATCGACTTCGAAGGCGCCTCGAGCCCGATCAACTTCGACGACGCCGGCGATCCGACGGCGTACAACTACGGCACCTGGAGCTACACCGGCGGCGAGCTGGTCGACACCGACCGGGTCATCGAGTACTCGACCGATTAGGCGACCGGCTCGCGCGGGGGCGGCTCGGGCCGCCCCCGCGCGGCGCCTCCCAGGTACAGCTCGGCGACCTGGGGGTCGGTCAGCAGGGCGTCGCCGGAACCCTCGAAGCGGTTCTGGCCTCCCTCCAGGACGTAGCCCCGATCGGCCAGCGTCAGCGCCCGGCGGGCGTTCTGCTCGATCATCACGACCGTGACGCCCGAGCGGTTGATGTCGGCGACTGTCTCGAGGACCTCGCCGACCGCCCGTGGGGCGAGCCCCGCCGACGGCTCGTCGAGCAGCAGCACGGTCGGGTCGGGCATCAGGGCGCGGGCCATCGCGAGCATCTGGCGCTCGCCGCCCGACAGCGTCCCGGCGCGCTGGCGGCGGCGATCGCCGAGTCGCGGGAACAGCGTCATCATGGTCTCCATCCGGGTCCGCGTCTCGCGGCGGCGCAGCACCCCGCCCACCTCGAGGTTCTCCTGGACCGTGAGCGAGCCGAACACGTTGTTCACCTGGGGCACGTAGCTCATGCCGTGTCCGGTGATCTCGTGGGGGGCGGCGCCCGTCACCTCCTCCCCGCGCAGCACGATCCGTCCCTCGCGCACCCGCACGAGGCCGAAGATCGCCTTCGCCAGCGTGGACTTGCCGGCGCCGTTGGGGCCGATCACCACGACGAGCTCGCCCTCCCGCGCGGTCATCGTGCAGCCGCGCAGGATGTCCACCTCGGGGACGTAGCCGCCGACGAGGCCCTCCGCCTCGAGAACGGTCTCGGGGCCGCTCACGGGCCGCTCCTCGGGCGAGCTCATGCGGCCGCCGGCTCGGCGCCGAGGTAGGCGTCGATGACGCGCTCGTCGGCGCGGACCTGGTCCGGCGTGCCGCGCGCGATCACCTGCCCCTGCGCCATCACGATCACCTCATCGGAGACGCCCATGACCACGTCCATGTCGTGCTCGACGAAGAGCACCGTCAGGCCTCGCTCCTCGCGTAGCCGCTGGAGATAGTCGAGCAGGCGCCGGCCGAGCGTGGGGTTGACCCCGGCCATGGGCTCGTCCAGCAGCACTAGCCGCGGATGGGTCATGAGCGCGCGCGCCAACTCGAGGAGCTTGCGCTGCCCGCCCGACAGGGTCGCCGCGTACTCGTCGGCGTGGGTGTGGATGCCGACCTCGGCAAGGAGCTCCATCGCCTCCTCGTGCACTTCGGCCTCGCGGCGCCGCCAGCGCCTGGGCTGGAAGAGGGCGCGGCCGAACGACTCGCCCGGCTGGTCGGGAGCCGCCAGCATCACGTTCTCGATCACCTTCATCTTCGCCAGCACCCGGGTGAGCTGGAAGGTGCGGACCATCCCGAGGCGGGCGATGTGGTCGGGCCGCCGGCGAGAGATGTCGTGCTCGGCGAAGCGGACGTGGCCGGCGTCGGCGCGGATGAAGCCGGTGACGAGGTTGAACGCCGTCGTCTTGCCGGCGCCGTTGGGGCCGATCAGTGCCGTCACCGTGCCGCGCCGCACGGAGAAGGACGCTCCGTCCACGGCGTGGAGGCCGCCGAACCGCTTTCGCAGGTCGCGCACGTCGAGCAGGGCGGCCTCATGCGTCGAGATGGAGCTCCTCCTTCTTGCCGAACAGCCCCTGGGGCCTGAAGGCCATCATTCCCATGATGATCAGGCCGATCACCACGAACCGCAACGCGGCCACCTTGTCCGCGTCGAGGGGGAAGTCGAGGAAGCGGGTGCCCGACACGATGAACGCGATCACCACCGAGCCGACCACGACGCCGAAGTAGCTCCCGATCCCCCCGAGGATGAGGATGGCGAAGCCCACGAACGTGAAGATGGGCTCGAAATTGTCTGGGAAGAGGGTGGTGGAGAAGAAGGTGTAGAGGACGCCCGCGAGGCCGGCGATCGCCGACCCCAGGGCGAGCGCCTGGAGCTTGTAGCTGAAGACCGGCTGGCCCATGGCCGCGGCCGCGTCCTCGTTCTCGCGCACCGCACGCAGGACCCGTCGCCAGGGCGTGCGCCCCAGGACGACCAGGAGCAGGCCCACCAGCAGCGCCGACGCCCACACGATCACCAGCAGCGGGACCCGCCGGTCGAGCTCGACGCCGATCCCGTCGAACCAGTCGATGACGTCGCGGTTGAAGTCGCGCCAGGGCCCGCTGGCCGACCGCAGGCCCTGGGTGCCCCCGGTCGTTCCCTGCTCGTTCTGGATCGTGATCCGCAGGATCTCGCCGGCGGCGATGGTGACGATGGCGAAGTAGTCGGCGCGCAACCGCAGCGTGGGCAGCCCCAGCAGCAGCCCCCCGGCCGCCGCGGCCGCGATCGCGACGGGGATCGCGATCCAGACCGTCACGCCGTTGGTCAGCAGGAGGCCCGTGGTATAGGCGCCGATGGCCATGAAGGCGACGTGGCCGAAGTTGATCAGCCCGGTGTCGCCGACCTCGATCTGCAGGCCGAGGACGAAGACCGCGTAGATCCCCGCGAAGGTGAGGACGAAGGCCCAGAAGCCGAAGGCGAGAAGGGGGTCCACGGGGCCTCGCTAGACGGTCCGGGCCTGGCCGAAGATGCCCTGGGGCCGCACCAGCAGCACCAGGATCAGCACGAGGAAGCCGATCGCCTCCTTGTAGGTCGGCCGGACGAGCATCGTCGACCACTCCTGGACGAGCCCCAGCACTAGCCCGCCGACAAGCGCTCCGTAGGCGTTGCCGATCCCGCCGAGCACCACCGCCGCGAACACCGACAGCAGCAGGAACCAGCCGGTGTTGGGCGTGAGGGTGGTGTAGATCGCCGCGAGCACGCCGGCGAGCCCCGCCAGGCTGCCGGCGAGCAGCCAGGTGTAGATCACGACGCGCTTGGTGTTGACGCCGGAGACCTCGGCCAGGTCGAAGCTGTCGGAGAGCGCCCGCATCGTCTTGCCGACCAGGGTGGTGCGCAGCATGGTCGCCACCGCCACCAGCACGACCCCGGCCGTCGCGATCACGGTGACCTGGATGGCGGTGATGCTCACGCCCCCGAAGAGGTTCCACGACTGGAACTGGTCGACGTCGAGACGCCGGTCGTCGCCGCCCCACTCGAACAGGATCATGTTGCGGATGACGAACGCGAGCCCGATCGACAGCAGCAGCAGCTGCATGATGCCCGCGCCCTTGCGCCGCATCGGCGCCCAGACCGAGTACTCGAGCACGAGGCCGAGCGCGGCGACGGCGGCGACCGCGGCCAGGATGGCCACCGACAGCGGCATGCCGGCGCTGACGTTGACCGCGAAGGCGACGTAGCCGCCGAGCGTCATGAAGTCGCCGTGGGCGAAGTTGACGAGCTTCAGGATCCCGTACACCAGCGACAGGCCGATCGCGCCGAGCGCGTAGATGGAGCCGCTCGACAGGCCGTTGATCGTGGTGTTGAGGAACTGGTCCACGCGACCCCCGTCCCGACGGTCGGCGAAGGCTACCCCGGCCGGGCGGTGAGGCGCACCTCGTGGTCCGCCCGGGCCCGGATCGCCCGATAGGGTGCGCGGGATGGACCTGCACCTCGCCGTCGCCAGCAAGCGCGATGTCCGCGCGTACGCCGTCGAGGCGCTGCCGCCCGAGGTCGAGCGCCGGATCCTCGACGCCGGCCGCCTGGCCGGGAGCGCCAGCAACCGCCAGCCGTGCCGCTTCGTGATCGCCGAGGGCGACGCGGTCGCCGCCGTGGCGCGGGCGGTCTACGCGCCGGGCAACGTCCTGGGCGCCGCGCTCGTGGTCGCCGTGGTGGTCACGCCCGGCGGCGGGCTGGTCGACTTCGACGCCGGGCGGGCGGCCCAGAACATGATGCTCGCGGGGTGGGCCGAGGGCGCCGCCTCGTGCCCCAACGGCATCGCCGACCGGGACGCCCTTGCGCGCGCCCTCGGCCTGGAGGCGCCCGAGCGCGCGGTGATCGTGCTGGGCTTCGGGCGGCCCCGCACGTCGCGCGACCCGTCGCGGCGCTCGGCCGACGAGTGGAGCCGCCGCGCCCGCCGGATGCCGCTCGACGCCCTGGTGCGCCGGGTGGGATCGGGGCGGCGGTGAGGCTCGCGCGCCGGGGCCGGCTCGCGGCGCGCGGGCCGGCCGAGCAGGCGCTCGGCCATGCCGACGCCAGCCTCCTCACACGGCCGACCGACCCCGACTTCATCCACAGCGAGCCCTGGCGGGCGCTGCGGATCCTCGGGGAGTTCGTGGACGGCTTCGACGCGCTGGCGCGGGTCGGCCCCGCGGTGTCCGTGTTCGGGTCGGCGCGGCTGGACGAGGACAGCGCCCACTACGTCCTCGCCCGCGAGGTCGGCCGGCTCCTGGCCGAGCGGGGCTACGCGGTCATCACCGGCGGCGGCCCCGGCCTCATGGAGGCCGCCAACCGCGGGGCGTCCGACGCCGGCGGGCTCTCGGTGGGCTGCACGATCGAGCTGCCGCACGAGCAGCTGGTCAACGACTACGTCAACCTCGCGATCGCCTTCCGCTACTTCTTCGTGCGAAAGACGATGTTCGTGAAGTACTCGGAGGCCTACATCGTCTTCCCGGGCGGGTTCGGGACCATGGACGAGCTGTTCGAGTCGCTCACCCTGATCCAGACCGGCAAGGCGCTGAGCTTCCCGGTGGTGCTCTGCGGGAGGACCCACTGGGCCGGCCTGGTGCGCTGGGTGCAGGCGCGGATGCTCGAGGAGAGGCTCATCTCGCGCGGCGACATGGACCTGCTCCAGCTGTCCGACGACCCCGAGCAGATCGTCGAGATGGCGATCGGGCCGCCCGAGTCCTGACCGTCCGGCGGGATCCCCCGGGATAGTGTCCGGGGGATGCGGCGCGTGTTCCCTCGCGACGAGCACTTCATGCGGATGGCGCTGGGCGAGGCGGCCGAGGCCGCCGAGCACGGGGACGTGCCGGTGGGCTGCGTCGTGGTGCGCGAGGGGGAGGTCGTGGGCGCCGCCCACAACGAGCGCGAGCTTCGCGGGGACCCGACCGCGCACGCCGAGGTGCTCGCGCTGCGCGCGGCCGCGCTGCGGCTGGGCGGCTGGCGGCTGCTCGGGACGGTGGTCTACTGCACGCTCGAGCCGTGCCCCATGTGCGCCGGCGCGATCCAGCAGGCGCGGGCGACCCGGCTCGTCTACGGGGCGCCCGACCAGAAGGTGGGTGCCGCGGGCAGCGTCGTGAACCCGCTCCAGGACCCGCGTCTGCTGCACCGGGTCGAGGTGCAGGGCGGGGTGCTGGCCGCCGACGCGCTGGCGCTGCTGCGCCGATTCTTCGACGACCGCCGTTAGCGGGAGATGAGAAACCGGTACGGGCTTGGTCAGAAGCCCTCAGTTCGACGGCCGCGCTGCCGACTGCTGGTACCATGCCGCGCGCTCGTCTCCAGAGGGGGGAACACACGTGAGAGCACAGGCCATCACGCGCCGTCGCCTCGTGACCGCAGCGGCGCTCGCCGCCGGTGCGGCGCTGGCGCTGCCCGCGACCGGACTCGGCGGGGTCGCCGCCATCCAGGACGACGTCCTGACGACCGTCCCGTCGTCGGGCATCGAGGAGCGCCTCGACCTCGTCGAGAAGACGAAGGCCAAGGTGTCGCGCTTCGACGTCCTGTGGTCCTTCGTCGCGCCGACGAAGCCGGCCAACGCCGGGAACCCCGCGGACCCGGCCTACGACTGGAGCCGCATCGACCAGGTCCTGATCGGCTTCGACAAGGCCAAGATCACCCCGATCGTGAGCACCTACAGCACGCCCGACTGGGCGGTCCAGGGGCGCGACACGAAGCACGTGAGCCAGTACAACCCCAACGCCCCGAAGCCCGGCGACTTCGCCAGCTTCATGAAGGCGCTGGCCACCCGCTACAGCGGCAAGTACCCCAACCCGAACGCCGCCGCCGGCGGGCCGAAGCGGCTTCCCCGGGTGCGCCACTTCGAGATCTGGAACGAGCCGAACCTCAAGGGCTTCTTCAACCACAACGGCAAGAGCAAGCTCGGCAAGTACAAGGCGCTGGTCAAGAAGGCCTATCCCCAGATCAAGCGGGCCAACCGCAGGGCGATCGTCATCGCCGGGGTGGGCGGGCCGCGCAGCAGCGGCGGCAACGGCAACGTCGGGGCGAAGACCTGGATGAACGGCCTGGTCAACGACCGCCGGGTCAAGTTCGACGCCTACTCGCAGCACATCTACCCGTCGCGCGGGCCGAAGTTCACCTCGCGCTCGTACGCCAAGGCGTTCCCGACCTGGGACAGCCTGCCCTACATCCTCGAGCGGCTGGACAAGAAGAAGAAGGGCATGAAGCTGTACATCACCGAGGCGGGCTACACGACGGCCAGGACGCCGTTCCGCAACGTCAGGGTCAGCCTCAAGCAGCAGCGGCTCTACATGAAGCAGATCTTCGGCCTCAAGGAGGTCAAGGGCCCGCGGGTGGCGGCGGTCGTCTGGTTCAACATGCAGGACAACGAGAACTGGCCCGGCGGGATCCTGAAGGCCAACGCCAAGAAGAAGCCGAGCTACTCGACCTTCAGGTCGATCGCCGGTCGCAAGATCCCGGGCAACCTGCGCTCGACGCTCGCCAACTAGCCCCGCCGTGAGGAGGGGCGCCGGTCCCCGGCGTCCCTCCTCGGCGTGCGCCCGCCCGCCCCGCCGCTACCGGGTCGGGATGCTCTGGCGGAAGCGGAAGAGGTCGTCCGGGTCGTACCGGGTCTTCACGTCGACCAGGCGGTCGTAGTTGGCGCCGTAGTAGGCGGTGCGCCAGCTCCCGAGGTCCGGGTCGATGTAGTTCTGGTACGCGTACTGCGAGACGAACGGCCTCATGGCGCGGTAGAACCCGCCGATCCACGAGAGCGCCGCGCGCTGGGCGCCCCTGCCGGAGCTCCAGTACGAGGCGAACTGGCACGAGTAGAGCGCGTCGCGGTGGACGAACGCGGTCGCGTCGGCCGGGACCTCGTTGATGACGCCCCCGTAGGAGTCGAGCAGGATCGCCCCCGAGCCGAGCGACGACTGCGACTGGCGGCGCTCGATCCAGCTGGTCATCGTGGCGATGCCGCGCCGCGAGACCGGCTCGAGCACGTAGCTCGACTTCGCCTTGAACGGGGCGTAGGGCAGGCGCCGGCACTCGGCCGGCGACTCGCCGAGGCAGCCGGCCCAGCGCAGGATGAGGTTCATGTAGGTCGAGTTCCCGGCCGACAGGTTGCGCGGCGACGCCGCCGACGTGAGCCCCCCGAGCACCCTCCGAAGCGCGGACGCCGGGCCCATGTACTGCCCGAAGACGTTCAGCACCGGCCCGCTGGAGCCGGTGGACAGCGAGCAGAGCGAGAACAGCTCGTCCGGGGCGTTGGGCGCCCAGCGCTGCCAGCGGGCGACGACGTCCTCGGCGTCCTCCCAGTCGAACGAGGCGAAGAAGTACGAGGCCGTGCGCACCGCGTGGGTGCGGAACGTGAAGCCGGTGGTGATGCCGAAGTTGCCGCCGCCGCCGCCCCGGCAGGCCCAGAAGAGGTCGGCGTTGTTGCGGGCGTCGCACGAGCGCGCGCGGCCGTCGGCCGTCACGACCGTCATGGCGACGACGTTGTCGGAGGTGGTGCCGAGCGCCCGCGAGGCCAGCCCCACGCCGCCGCCCAGCGACAGCCCGCCGACGCCGACCGTCGAGCATGAGCCCGCGGGCACCGTGAGCCCGCGCCGCGCCAGGCCCGAGTAGAACTCGAGCAGGCGCCCGCCGGCGCCGGCTTGCACGGTGCGGCCGCCCGGGGCGATCTGGAGCCCGTCGAGCGCGGTGAGGTCGACCACCAGGCCACCGTTGATCGTGGAGTAGCCGGCGTAGCTGTGCCCGCCCGAGCGCGCCGTGATCCTGACGTCGTTGC
>Ga0299914_10004261_pt1 | contig 10279 bp, 9 predicted proteins | sample RVTome_10_FD_201361 | JGI IMG/M metagenome (GOLD analysis project Ga0299914, IMG submission 201361) | Soil microbial communities from uranium-contaminated site in the Upper Colorado River Basin, Wyoming, United States - RVT153D57 (version 2) ... | reverse complement strand
GAGCACCATGAACGGCACGACGTCCTCGCCCCAGTCGTAGACGGTGACCACGTTCGGGTGGTGGAGCGACGCCGCGAGCTGCGCCTCCTTCCGGAACCGACGGAGGAACCCGGGATCGTCGGCGAGCGCGGAGTGCAGCACCTTCACCGCGACGCGTCGACGGAGGCGCGTGTCGTCGGCCACGTAGACACGACCACTCGCGCCGGAGCCGATGGCGCCGAGCAGGCGGTAACGGCCCGCCAGCATCCGACCGGCGAGGTCGGTCACACCGCTCACGGCCATTCGAGCCACGGTACCGTCCGCCGTCGTGGGATCCGGGGACGGCATCCCGAGGACATAGCCTCGCCAGCGATGTCAGCACCGCGACCCGGCGGGCCCTCGCGTCGCCGACCGTTCGAGCATCCGTGGCGCGTGGTGATCGTGGTGGGTGGCCTCCTCGTGGCGCTCAACCTCGGGGTGCTGCTCCTGTCCAACTCCGACACGAGCACCACGCAGCGGACGTTGCCGAGTGCGATCGAGAGCGTGAGCCCGGAGCCGGGCTCGGTCCGGCCGCTCCAGGACGCGGTCTCGGTCGATCTCCGCGACGGGCTCACGGGCGTGCTGGTGATCAACGGCGTCGAGATCCCCGAGGACCAGCTCGAACGGGGTGAGGCGCTCGGCATCGTCACCTTCCGGCCGGGCCCCGACCGCGAGTTCACCCGGTGGAGCGCGGGGGACGTACCGGTGCAGGTCCTGTACTGGTCGGCGACCGAGGACCGCCCGCCGGCGCCCGACACCTACTCCTGGAGCTTCCGCGCGTCGGCGTGACGAGGTCAGCCCGCCGGCGGCGGCACCACCGATTCCACCGCGTAGCCGTTGACGAAGCCCTCGACGTCGCTCATCGGGTCGCGGAGCGTCGACTCGCAGTCGACCTCGAAGATGTTCACACCGGAGTCGGTGACCACCGGCACTTCGACGAGCTCGCGAACCATCGGACACGTCGGGACGTTGATGTTGACAACCTCGAGCGGCGCATCTCCGGCAAGGAGCGCATCACGTTGCTCGCTGACCCAGTCGACGGCCAACTCGACGGCGAGCGAGTAGTCGATCTCCGACGCGATCCCCGCGCTGACGGCCAAGGCCGGGATGCCGGCCGCCACCGCGGTGTGGGCCGCGCCCACGGTCCCCGAGATGAGCGTGGCGGGGCCGATGTTCTGCCCCGCATTGACCCCGGAGACGACGACGTCGGGCACGATGTCGATCCCGCCGTCGAGCGCCCAGGCGATCGCGTCCGACGGGAACCCGTCGACCGCGGTCGCGGGATACCCGCTGCTGGTCTCGGCCGGCTGGCTGGCCACGTCGCCCGTCGTCGTGTCGGTCCCGGTCCCGCTCTGGTTCTCGGCCGGCGCCACCACGCTCACCGACACGTCGGGCACCTCGCGGAGCCCCTCGACGAGGGCGTCGATCCCGTCGGCGCCGACGCCGTCGTCGTTGGTGACGAGGATCTCGAGGGGCGCGGTCTCCTCGGAAGCCGGCGGTGTGCTCTGGTCGTCACCGTCCGACGTGCACGCAGCCAGCGCGACGGCGAGCACGACGACGACCAGCGGCGTGCGCCTCACGCGAGGACGACCGTGGCCGTGCCGCGAACCGCGACCCCTCCGGTCTGGCGGGTGACCTCGAGCTCGAGGTCGGCCCGATCCTCACCGGCGTCCTCGTAGCGGCGCACGACCGTGCCCGAGCAGGTCAAGGTGTCGCCCGGCCACACCTGCTCACGAAACTGCACCGCGAATCGGCGGATGTTCTCGGCACCGAGCCAGTCGGTGACATAGGTGCCGAGGATCCCCGCCTGGAGCATGCCGACGCTGAAGACGCTCGGAAAACCAGCGGCGCGCGCGAACTCCTCGTCGTGGTGGATCGGATTGAAGTCGCCCGATGCTCCCTGGTACCTCACGAAGTCGGTGCGGGTGAGAGGACCGAACTCTCGGGGCTCACCCGCGGTCCCCTCGGTCAGCTCCATCACGCTCCCCTCATCGGTGCCTGGCCGGTCTCGATCGCGGTTGCGCGTGCCTCGGCCACGAGCGCCCCGTCCTCGTCACGGAACTCCGTGACCGCGACGACGAAGGTCATCGTGCCGCCGCGTCGCCCTTCCTTCTCGTAGATGTCCTCGATCCGACTCGTCGCGTGGAGTGTGCTCCCGGCGCGAGGCGGTGGCCCGTGGAAGACGTACTCCTGACCTCCGTGCAGGAGTCGCCTGAGGTCCAGGCCCACCTTCGCCATCGGTGATTCCTCGGCGCTCATCCAGAAGTTGATCGTGGTGAGGAAGGTCGGTGGGATCACGGGCGCGTCGCTGCCGAGATACGCCGCGTTCTCCGACATCGTGGCCCGGGCGAACTCGCGGACCTTCCCGCGTTCGATCGGCACCTCGACCGGCGCGGTCGTCGCGCCGACCGCCGACTTGTCGACCATGTCAGTCCCCTTCCTCGTGTTCGACCCCGTGCTCGAGGACGTCGGCGAAGCCGGCCTCGTCGAGGACTGTCACCCCCAGCGACTCGGCCTTGGCGAGCTTCGACCCGGGATTCTGGCCTGCCACCACGTAGCTCGTCCGCTTCGACACGCTGCTGGTGACCCTGCCGCCCCGACTCTCGATCTCGGCGAGCGCCTCCTCGCGGGTGTACCGGTCGAGCGTGCCGGTGACGACGAAGGTGAAACCGTCGAGCGACGGGGCGCCGGCCGGCGCGGCGGCGGCCCTCGGGCCCTCGAGGTTCACGCCCGCGGCCCGGAGCTTGTCGAGCACCGCACGATTCCGCTCGCTCTCGAAGAAGCTGCGGATGCTCTCGGCGATCACCGAGCCGACGCCGTCGACCGCCGTGAGCTCCTCGATCGAGGCGGCTTCGATGCGGTCGAGGTGGCCGAGCGCGCGGGCGAGCTCGGCGGCGGCCGCGGGTCCGACGTGCCGGATGCCGAGCGCCACGAGCAGCTTCGCGAGCGGGCGGGCCTTCGACGCGTCGATGCCGGCCACGAGGTTCTCGGCCGAGCGCTCCCCGATGCGCTCGAGCGGTGTCAGCTGCTCGACCGTCAGCGAGTAGACGTCGCCGGCGTCGGCGAGGAGGCCGGCCTCGACGAACTGGGCGACGCGCTCCTCACCGAGTCCCTCGATGTCCATCGCGCCACGGCTGGCGAAGAACACGATGCGCTGCACGCGCTGCGCAGGGCAGTCGAAGTTGACGCAGCGATGGTCGGCCTCGCCCTCGAGGCGGACCAACGGGCCACCACAGACCGGGCACGTGGTGGGGAACTTCCAGCGACGCGCACCCTTCCGCCGCTTGGCGAGCACGGGGCCGACGACCTCGGGGATCACGTCGCCGGCCTTGCGCACGATCACGGTGTCACCCGGCCGGACGTCCTTGCGCGCGACCTCGTCTTGGTTGTGCAGCGTGGCGAGGGCCACGGTCGATCCGCCCACGAAGACGGGCTCGAGCTGCGCGAAGGGCGTCGCGCGGCCCGTGCGCCCGATGCTCACCATGATGTTGCGCAGATCGGTGGTCTTCTCCTCGGGCGGGAACTTGTACGCGATCGCCCAGCGGGGAGCCTTGCTCGTGAATCCGAGCTCGACGCGCTGTCCGAGGTCGTCGACCTTGACCACGACACCGTCGATCTCGTAGCCGAGCGCGTGGCGCTGCTCTTCGATCTGCTCGCAGAATGCGTGCACCGAGCCGAGCTCGGTGAACGCGCGGATCTCGGGATTCACGGGGAAGCCGTGATCATGGAGCCACGCCAGCGTCGCCTGGTGGTTCGCCAGCTTCGGCCCACCCTGGTCGGCGCCGATCTGGTAGCACCAGATGCTGAGTTCTCGGCTCGCGGTGACGCGCGCGTCCTTCTGGCGGAGGGAGCCCGCGGCCGCGTTCCGCGGGTTGGCGAAGAGACGATCGCCAGCCTCCCCCTGGCGTCGGTTCAGATCCTCGAACGCCGCGATCGGCATGTAGACCTCGCCCCGGACCTCCAGCCGGTCCGGAAGGCCATCGCCCTCCAGGCGCTCGGGCACCGACGAGATCGTGGCCACGTTCGGGGTGACGTCCTCCCCGGTCACCCCGTCGCCGCGCGTTGCCCCGCGAACGAAGCGGCCCCCCTCGTACAGGATCGAGATCGCGAGCCCGTCGATCTTCGGCTCGCACACGAATGTGACGGGACCCGGGATCTGCTTCTCGATGCGCGCGCCCCACGCGGTGAGATCGTCGACGTCGAACGCGTTGTCGAGCGACAACATCGGGACGACGTGCTGGGCGGGAGCGAACGTCGACGTGAGCGCAGCTCCGGGTCGACGCGTCGGGGAGTCGGCGGTGACGAGTTCCGGGTGCGACTCTTCGAGCTCGACCAGCTCGAGCACGAGCGCGTCGTACTCGGCGTCGGAGATCTCGGGCTCGTCGTCGCCGAAGTAGCGGGCGTTGTGGTAGCGCACCTGCTCTCGGAGCTCGGCGGCGCGGGCAGCGGGATCCTCCGTCACACGCGGACTACGCACCCAGGGTGAGGCGGGCGGCGACAGCCTGTCCGTGGACGCGGTCGGCGATCTCGGTCGTGAACGCGAGGAGGCGCTCCGCCTGGTCGACCGAGTGGCCCGCCAGACCGCACGTCGGCGTGATGAGGCTCTGCGTGCGCAGGCGCACCGGATCGCAGCCGCGGCGCGTCAGCTCACACCACACGTCGACGAGCGCGCGCCACAACGGCTCCGACGACGAGCCCACCGGGCGATCCGCGGGGACGACTCCCCACGCGACCCAGCCATCGCCGTCGAGATAGCGCACGAGCGCGTCGCCGTCGAGCGCGAGGTCGGGCCCGACCTCGACACCCACGATCTGTGGGCCCGCTTCGAACGCGAGTCGGCGGTCGCCGCCGCTGCAGACGTGCACACCCGTCGTACAGGTCGCGGTGGCGAGGACGCCGGAGAGGAGGTCGATCGCGGCGTCACGTGCGAGCGGCTCCTCGCCGCGCCGCCACGCCACGAGCTCGGGCTCGTCGAGGAACAACACCAGCGACGACGCCGGAAGCCGCTCGGCGACCAGCCGCTCGATGGCCTGGGTCCAGGCGCCGGCCGCGGCGGCGGCCCGCCGAAAGGCCTGGTCGGGAGGCATCCCCGTGCGAGCCAGGGCGGTCCCGAGGGTCAGCGGGCCCGTGCACTGGACCTTGACCCGGGGGGGTGGGGCTTCGAGCGCGCCGGCGACGTCGAGGAAGGTCAGGAGCCCGCCGTGCGCGTGCTCGTCGAACTGCGCGACCGGTGGCGCGTCCGAGTGCGGCGACGCGAGTGCGATCGAGCCGTCGGCGTCGACGCGCACCTCGGGAAGCGCGGTCGCCCACTGCGCGACCATGGCCTCCCGCGGATCGCGACGCGGAAGCTGTGGCGCGGCGGGGAGGCGCGGGAGCCGACGCAACACGAGCTCCGAAGCCGCTCGCGCGTCGGTGTGCGGAAGACTCCCGATGGCAGTTCCCAGCGCGGGGAGCAACGCGGGTGCACGAGCGGGGGCGGGAGCTGCCATCGGCGCCGTAGTATACGGACGCGCTCGCGCGTTCCTCCGATTCGGGCGCGGCCACCATGACGCGAACCGACAACCTCGTCGTGTGGATGCTGCGCGCGGCCTGGGTCACGCTTCCCGTCACGGTCGGCGGCACGTTCGCGGACGCGACCACCGACTGGTCCGATCCGACGAGCGTTGTCTTCGCGATCCTCGCCTGGACGGCGTGGGGAGGCGCCCTGGTCGCGATCCTCGCCCCGCGGCCTGCAGGGCTCACGGCCGTGCGCATCGTCGCCCCGCTCTTGTTCGTGACGACGGCGGCGGCAGGGGCGGAGGTCGGCGCGGGCGGAGCCCCAGCAGTCGTCGTGGCGGGCGCGACCGCCGTGCTCGCACTCTCTTCCGCGTTCGCGACCGCGGCCGCGAACGGCGCCTCCTACGGCGACGAGGTGCGTTTCCCGCTGCGCGTCCCGCCCGCGCTCTTCCTCGGACCGCTGCCGGTCGCGATCGCCGCCGTCGGCGCCGGGATCGCGGCGGGACCGTTGCTCCTGTCGGTCCGCCAGTGGATCTGGGGCACCGCCGCCGTGGTCGTCGGCCTGCCGCTCGCGGCGGTCGGGGTGCGTGCGCTCCACGGGCTCAGCCGCCGCTGGGCGGTGCTCGTCCCCGCCGGCTTCGTCCTCGCCGACCCGGCCACCCTCGACGATCCCGTGCTCTTCCGACGCGAGCGGATCTCGGCGCTCCGCCCCGTCGCCTCCCGCCCGGAGCCCGATCCGCCGAGAGCCGACGAGATCGACCTCCGCCTCGGCGCGCAGCGCGGGTCGTGCGTGCTCATGCTCGGGGAGGAAACCGACGCGCTCCATGTCCGACGAGGTCGGAGGCGGAGCGAGCAGGTGAAGCAGCGCGCCGTGCGCTTCGCAGTCACGCGACGTTTCACGCTGCTCGCACGCGCGGCAGCGCGTCGAATTCCGGTCGTCGATCAGGCGGCGACGCCGCCACCCACCAACCGGTCGCCCGAGTAGAGAGCGACGACCTGACCGGGGGCGACGCGGAGCTGCGGCGTCGCGAACGCCACCCGACCACCATCGAGCTCGGCGTCCACCGCCTCGCCGTGCGCGCGGGACTGCGCCTGGAGCGACACGCCGCGCGCAGGTGGGTGATTGACGAACACGACCGCGTCGAGGTCGACATGGGTTCGCAACAGGTCGGGACGAGCGCCGATCGTCACCGTCGCGGTCGGGGCGTCCACATCGACGACGTATCGACGCTCCCCCGCGGCGACCCCGACACCGCGGCGCTGTCCGATGGTGAACGCGCCGACACCCTCGTGCTCCCCCACGACCGCCCCGACGGTGTCGACGATCGGTCCTGGCCGTGTCGCCGGATGCCGGCTGACGAACTCGACCCGGTCGGCGCGCCGGACGAAGCAGACGTCCATGCTCTCGGCCTTGCCCGCGGTACGGAGCCCGAGGCGCGCCGCGTGGCGGCGGACCTCGGCCTTGGTGAGCTCGCCGACGGGAAGGCGCACGCGGTCCAGCTCGGACTGGCCGAGCATGTAGCAGACGTAGGACTGGTCCTTCGCCCGGTCGAGACCCCGGCGCAGCTCGTAGCCCCTCGGATCGTGCCGAACCCGAGCATGGTGGCCCGTCGCGACGAGATCGAACCCGAGCGCGTCGGCACGTTCGAGGAGCCGACCGAACTTGATGGCGCGGTTGCACTCCACGCACGGATTGGGAGTTCGGCCGCGCGCGTACCCGTCGACGTAAGGATCGACGACGGCGTGCTCGAAGTCGTCGGTGAAGTTGAACACGTAGTGGTCGATGCCGAGCTGGGCAGCGACGCGCCGGGCGTCTTCGACGTCTGCCACCGAGCAGCATCCCGAGTCGGTTTCGCCGCCCCAGAGCTTGAGGGTGACGCCGACGACGTCGAAACCCTGCTCGAGCAGGAGCGCCGCGGCCACCGACGAATCGACGCCACCGCTCATCGCGACAAGCACCCGCTCGCCGCTCACCGCGCGCCGCCGGTCGACGCGGTGGCGGCCACGCGGAGCTGGTCGACCGCGGCGGGGATCGCGTCGAGCGCGCGGTCGACGTCGGCGTCGCTCGACGCGAACCCGAGGCTCAGCCGGATCGAGGACTCGGCCTCGGAACGCGAGAGGCCCATCGCGAGCAGGACGTGGGACGGCTCGGTCGCGCCGGAAGCGCACGAAGACCCGGCGGCGGCGGCGATGCCGGCCTGGTCGAGCAGGACGAGCAGCGCCTCGGCCTCGACACCGGGTACGCCGACATGGAGGTTGCCCGCCACCTTGCGCTCGGAATCGCCGTTCTCGACGAGGCCGGCGACCAGGCGGCCGAGCCGCGCGCGCAGCCGATCCCGGAGCATCGCGACGCGGGCGACCTCCGAAACCCGACCGGCGAGGGTCGCGTCGAGCGCCGCGGCCATGGCGACCACCCCCGGGACGTTGCTCGTGCCCGAGCGGCGCCCTTCCTCCTGGCCGCCGCCTTCGATGAGCGGCTCGAGCGGTACCTGATCGCGTACCACGAGCGCTCCGACGCCCTTCGGCCCGCCGAACTTGTGCGCGGAGATCGCCACCAGGTCCGCGTCGGCGGTCGCGACCGCGACGTCGAGCCACGGCACACCCTGCACCGCGTCGGTGTGCAGGACCGCGCGGGGCGCGCGTTCTCGGACGAGGCGGGCCACGTCGGCGAGCGGTTGCACGGTCCCGACCTCGTTGTTCACGAGCATCACCGACACCAGCACGGTGCGCTCGTCGAGGGCGCCGGCGAGCGCGTCGAGGTCGACGATTCCGGCCCGGTCGGCGCCCGTCCGCGCGACACGGAAGCCCTCGTGCTCCAACCGGTCGGCCGAGGCCAACACGGCCTTGTGCTCGATCGCGGTGACGACGACGGCGTCGCCGTGGCCGGCGGCGCGGGCGGCCCGGGCCGCGCCCTTCACGGCCAGGTTGTCGGCCTCGGTCCCGCCGCCGGTGAACACGACCTCGTGGGGGCGCGCGCCGAGCCCGGCGGCGACGTGCTCTCGGGCCTCCTCGAGGGCCGCCTTCGCCGCGCGCGCGTCGGCGTGCCCTCCCGACGGGTTCCCGAAGACCTCCGACTGGAAGGGCGCCATGGCCGCCAGCGCCTCGGGGCGGAGAGGCGTGGTGGCGGCCGCGTCGAGCTGTGCGCGCGCCATCCGGCGAGTGTACGGCGGGTGACGCTGGGTGGAATGTGTCGCGAAGCACACCCGTCCCGCCGGAATAACCGTCACACCCCGGGGGGATGATGTACGTATGGGTACGCAACTGCGACTCGTCGACCCCGGCAAGAGCCCCGTCAGGCGGTCTCGGGCCCGGCATCGCCGGGTCCCGACATCCGACTGGCGCCTCGATCCCCGGTTGCGACGGGTCGGCCGGCGCAAGGTGGCGGAGGCACGGCGCGTCCTGGCCGAGGTTCGAGAGGAGTCCCTGGCCGAGGCCAGCTGAGGCGTCGAAACCCCCGGCAACTAGCCTGATTCTCCCGGCAACGGGAGGACCATGAGCATCGACGACTGGCGCGCGCTGGCGGAACGCGAGCTCGGCGACAACCCCGACCGGTTGACCTGGACCACCCCCGAGGGCATCGACGTCGCGCCCCTGTACACCGCGGCCGACCTCGAGGGGATCGCCGACGCGGACACGCTCCCGGGCTTCGAGCCGTTCCTGCGGGGCGTGCGCGCGACCATGTACGCGAACCGCCCGTGGACGATCCGCCAGTACGCGGGGTTCTCCACCGCCGAGGAGTCGAACGCCTTCTACCGGGCCAACCTGGCCGCCGGCCAGATGGGCCTGTCGGTGGCGTTCGACCTCGCGACCCACCGCGGCTACGACTCCGACCATCCGCGGGTCGTCGGCGACGTGGGCAAGGCGGGGGTGGCCATCGACTCCGTCGAGGACATGAAGATCCTCTTCGACGGCATCCCCCTCGACCGCATGACGGTGTCGATGACCATGAACGGTGCGGTGCTCCCCGTGCTGGCCGGCTACGTCGTCGCCGCCGAGGAGCAAGGCGTGCGCCAGGAGCAGCTCAGCGGGACGATCCAGAACGACATCCTCAAGGAGTTCATGGTCCGCAACACCTATATCTACCCGCCGGCGCCGAGCATGCGGATCGTGGCGGACATCATCGAGTACGCGGCCCGGCACATGCCGAAGTTCAACTCGATCTCCATCTCCGGGTACCACATGCAGGAGGCGGGCGCGACCGCCACCCAGGAGCTGGCGTTCACCATCGCCGACGGGCTCGAGTACGCACGCGCCGCGCTCGACCGGGGCTTGTCCATCGACGAGTTCGCACCCCGCCTCTCGTTCTTCTTCGGGATCGGCATGGGGTTCTTCATGGAGGTCGCCAAGCTCCGAGCGGCGCGCCTCCTGTGGGCTCGGGTGATAAAGGAGTTCCATCCGCAGAAGCCGCAGTCGATGATGCTGCGCACCCACTGCCAGACCTCGGGTGTGTCACTGACAGAACAGGATCCGTACAACAACATCGTGCGCACCGCGTACGAAGCGCTCGCTGCGGTGTTGGGTGGAACGCAGAGCCTTCACACCAACTCGTTCGACGAGGCGATCGCCCTCCCGACCGAGTTCTCGGCGCGCATCGCCCGCAACACGCAGCTGATCCTCGCCGAGGAGACGGGCATCCCGCACGTGGTCGATCCCCTCGGGGGCAGCTACTACGTCGAAGCGCTCACCCAGAGCGTCGCCCATCACGCGTGGAAGCTGATCGAGGAGGTCGAGGAGCTCGGCGGCATGACCAAGGCCGTGGAATCGG
>Ga0299914_10004260_pt1 | contig 10281 bp, 8 predicted proteins | sample RVTome_10_FD_201361 | JGI IMG/M metagenome (GOLD analysis project Ga0299914, IMG submission 201361) | Soil microbial communities from uranium-contaminated site in the Upper Colorado River Basin, Wyoming, United States - RVT153D57 (version 2) ... | reverse complement strand
TATGCTGCCACGGCAGGCGTTGCGCACGGACCCGTACGCCTAGAGCGCGGGCGCGAAGGGGACCGCTGATGCGAGACATGGACACGATCCACATCTTCCTGGGCACCAAGGCGCAGTACATCAAGACGGCGCCACTGCTGCGCCTGCTCGTGGAGCGCGGCATCGACTACCGCCTGATCGACTCCGGTCAGCACGCCCGGCTCAGCGCCACGATGCGCACCGAGCTCGGGGTGCGTCGACCGGACGTCGTCCTCGGCGGCGTCGACGACGTGACGTCGATCGGTGGTGCGCTGGCCTGGGCGGCCGGCATCGGCGGGCGGTTGTGGTCGGCGCGCAAGGTGCGGCACGACATCTTCGGCAACCGCGGCGGTGTCTGCGTCGTCCACGGCGACACCCCGTCGACCCTGTTGTCGGCGCTGCTGGCCCGTCGGGCAGGCCTGGCGGTCGCCCACCTCGAGGCGGGCCTGCGCTCCCACAGCCTGCGCCACCCGTTCCCCGAGGAGGCGATCCGACTGCTGGTCATGCGCCTGTCGACCCGGCTGTTCGCGCCCGACCGGGTGGCGATGGACAACCTGCGGGCGATGGGCCTGGGCGAGCGCTCCGTCGAGCTGAGTGGCAACACGGTCATCGAGGCGCTGCACACCTCGCTGGAGCTGTCCCAGCCGTCCCACGGACCGGCCATCGTGTCGATGCACCGTGTCGAGAACCTCACGAGCCGCCGGCGCGTGGAGCGCCTCGTCGCGACCGTCGAGCGGCTGGCGACGATGGTGCCGGTGCGCTTCGTCCTGCACACGCCGACCGAGGAGACGCTCCTGCGGATGGGCCTCCACGGCCGGCTGGCGGAGGCCGGCGTCGACATGCGCCCGCTGGTCTCCCACCGCGAGTTCGTGAACATGCTCGCCGGCGCCCCGCTGGTGATCACCGACGGCGGCAGCATCCAGGAGGAGTGCGCCCTGCTCGGCGTGCCGACGCTGCTGTGGCGTGGCCGCACCGAGCGGCCCGACGGCCTCGACGCCAATGTGGTGCTGTCGAACTACCGTCCACCCGTGATCGCCGATTTCATCGGCGATCCCGAGCGCTTCCGCCGCAAGCCCGCCGACCTCGACCACCGTCCGTCGGAGCGGATCCTGGACGACCTGCTCACCCTGGTCGACGCGCCGCCGGCGCTGGCCGGCTCGCTGCGCTGACCGCGGGGTCCCCGGCCACCTCGGGTGGCACGCCCCCGGACCGCGCCCGCCAGGCGCCCCAGGCGAACGCGACAGCGTCGCGCACCCCGATCAGTGCGCGGAACCCGGCGACGACGACCACCAGTGGCCCATCGGTCCCGCCGACGAGCAGGGCCACCGTCACGACCTCGAAGGCGCCAGCGCCCTGGGGCGCGATCGGTGTCAGATAGCCGACCGCCCACGCGACCAGGAACGCACCCGCCACGACCGTCGGGTCGGGCAGTTCGACGTCGAAGGCCATCAGGTAGCACGTGAACCCGGCCGCCGACAGTGCCCAGAAGGCGGTCGTCCAGGCCACCAGCGCAGCGTGGTCGGCCCACGACAGCAGCGGTGCGGTCGTACCGCGGCGTCGTGCGAGCCAGGCGAGCACCCGGTTGAGCACCGGTGGCGCGATGGCGACGACCAGCACGAGCACCCACACCACACCGGCCAGTCGCCTGCCGGGCAGGCGGCCTGCCAGGCCGAGCAGCGCACCGCCCAGCGACAGGCTCACCACGACCGTCAGCACGGCCTCGAGGAGCGCGGTGACGGCGAGCGCGCCGACGCCGACGCCGCGGGCGCGCAGCATCGCGGCGCGGCTCATCGCGTACCACACGCTTCCGGGCACGTACCTGGCGGGCACGCTGCGCGCGGTCACCTCGAGGATCGTGCGCCACGGCACGACCTGGCCGGTCGCGGCGAGCGCGCGACGCCAGAACGACGCGTTCAGTCCGAGCTGGCCGAAGCCTGCGAGCAGCGCCACGCCCAACAGCCACGGCCGGCGGACCTGCGTGAGGTCCATGACCGCCGCGCGGTTGACGATCAGCACGCGCGCGAGCAGGGCCGCCAGGACCAGCAGCCACACAACCCGCCCCACGCGCACCCACCGGCTGGTCATCGGCGCGCCTCCGCAAGGTCGAGCAGGTCGTCCAGGACAGTGTCGTTGACGCGCTCACGTTCGCGCAGACCGGCCAGCACGGCAGCCAGCCCGCCACCCTCGGCGGCGACCGCGCTGGTCGCGGCGCCCAGCAGGCCCAGAGCGGCCGGGGTCCATGCCAGAAGCCGCGCCGCGGGGCCCATGGCCTCGGCGATCCCGCCGAGCTTGGGGTCGTAGCCGACCAGCGTGGCCGGGCGCCCCGCCAGCACCGCGCCGATCGCGGCGTGGTAGCGCATCGCCACGACCACGCGGCTCGCTGCGATCTCGTCGAGCACCCGCGCGGCGGGCGGGCTCACCACCGACACGTCGGTGTGCATCCGCTCGGCGACCCGTGCGTGCAGCAGGTCGTCCCAGCCCGGCTGCATCGCGACCAGCCGGACCGGCAGCCCGAGCCGTCCCGCGGCCTCGTCGAGCCCGCGCGCGAGACGGTCGACCATCGTCTCCGGGGTCACGTCGCGGCGGCCGCGGGTGCTGACGGGAAGTCGTCCACGCGCCGTGCGCCAGGGGCGCAGGCACGCGCAGATGCGGTCGGCAGGGGCGACGGTGGGGGCCGGCAGTGCCAGCGCGAGGTCGGCGGCGAGCCTGACGTCGGTGACCCCCGCATGCCGCAGGACCTCGCCCGACCCGCGGTCGCGCACGCTGACCGCGGTCGCACCGCGCAGCGCGGCGCGCACCTGGACGCGGCCGAGGCCGGAGTGCAGTGGACCGGCGCCGACGCCGACCACCGCCCGCGGCGTGCCGGCGACGCGCGCGATCGCGAGCCGCGACAGGTGGTACGGCAGGTTGAACGGCGACGTCTGGTCCTGCAGCAGCCCGCCACCACCGAGGACGAAGGCGTCGCTGGACCTGATCGCTGTGATGACCGCGGCGGGCGCGAGGTGGCCGACCGTGTGCACGCCCACCCGGGGCGTCGTGGAGATCGCCGTCACGCGCGTTCCCCGCGCAACCAGCTTGTCGCGCAGCGCCGAGAAGATGAGCTCATCACCGGCGTTGGCGGAGCCGATCCACGCCGCCACGGTCACTCGCATCCGCGGTCGCCTCCAAACTCACAGGGTAGTCGTAGGATCACTTTGAGTGTTCTCTTTCGGGGTGGTGGCGGCCCGCCCATGAGCGACTGGATTCCACCATGCACGCGCGGCGGACCGGCTGGCAACGTCTGGCGATCATCGTCACGACGGTGTCGTGCCTGCTGCTCAGCGTTGTCGTGGCCGGAGCCGACAGCGCACCCGAACCGCGCCGGCACGCACCGGTCAGTCCCGTCCCCGACGTCACCGAGGCCGCGACGCGGGACCGTGGGGGCACGTCGGGCAGCCGACGCCGTGCGGCTCCTGGCAGGATCGCGACCGTCCGCTCGACACTCAACGACCCGCTCAACGACGTCACATCGATCCCGGTCCCGGTCGCGGCGACCGCCGTCACCGTCGCCTACACGCTCGAGGGCGGTCCGGACGGCGGCGCCGAGATCGTGACCACCCGGGTCGGCGACGTCGAGGCCGCCGAGGCGCTCGTGGACGAGCTCGGCGAGCGCCCGCGGGTCGCGGCCGCGGAGGTCGACACGGTGTTCGCCGCGCTGGCCGGCACCCCGTCGGACCTGCCGGCGGTCACCGACCCCGAACGTGGCCGGCAGTGGGGACTGGACCTGCTCGAGGCCGAGCGGGTCTGGTCGCAGGGCAACGCCTGCGGGCAGACGATCGCGGTCGTCGACTCCGGCGTCGACGGGGAGCACCCCGACCTGCGTGGCATCGTGCTGCCGGGCAAGAACATGGTCAGCCGTGGCATCGGTGCGGTCGACCGCAGCGGGCACGGCACCGAGGTCGCAGGCGTCGCGGCGGCGGCGCACGACAACGCCCGCGGCATCAGCGGACTGGCGCCGGGAGTGCGGATCCTTCCGGTCGGGATCGAGGACGCCGCCGGACAGATGCACGCCAGCGACCTCGCGGCCGCGATCCGCTACGCGATCGACCATGACGCGACCGTGATCAACCTGTCGCTGGGCGGGCCGGTGCGGTCGCCGAACGTCGACTACTGGCTGGAGCGCGCGCACGAGGCCGGCATCCCGGTGGTGGCCTCGGCCGGCAACGCCAAGAACAACCAGAACCCGAGGATCTGGCCCGCGGCGTCGCCGACCACGATCGCGGTCGGTGCGGTCGCCCCGACCGGGGTCTGGGCACCGTTCTCGAGCACCGGCAGGTACGTCGACCTGGCCGCCCCGGGCGTCGCGGTGCTGACCACCGGGCGCGACGGGTCCTACGTGGCCGGCAACGGCACGTCGCTGGCCGCGCCGTTCGTGAGCGCCACGGTCGCGATGCTGCAGGCGGCCGACGACAGCCTCACGCCCGACGACGTGCGCGCACTGCTGGTCGACAACGCGACCGACGCCGGCGCGCCCGGACGCGACCCGCGCCTCGGTCACGGCATCGTCGATCCGCTGGCGTCCCTGCGCGCGGCCGGCGGTCCGGTGCTGCCGTGCTTCACCGACGTCTTCGACCTGACGCTGGCCGATGAGATCGAACGCCTCGGGCTTGCGGGCATCACCGACGGGTGTGCCGTCCGGCGCTTCTGCCCGGCACAGGCCGTGACCAGGGGGCAGATGGCGACGTTCCTGTCCCGGGCCGTGCCGCAGCCGCCGACCGACGCCGACTTCTTCGACGACGACGGCACCAGCCCGCATCAGGACGGGATCAACCGGCTCGCACACGCCGGCATCGCCAACGGCTGCTCGACCACCCGGTTCTGCCCCAACGCGTCGGTGACCCGCGGGCAGATGGCGGCATTCATCGCGCGTGCGCTGGACCTGCCGGCCGCATCGGTCGACGCGTTCTCCGACGACCGGCGAAGCCTGCACGAGGGGGCGATCAACGCGCTGGCCGCCGTCAACATCACCGGCGGGTGCGACGCGGGGCGACCGCAGAAGTTCTGCCCGGACGCCACCGTGACCCGGGCGCAGATGGCGGCGTTCCTGGTCCGGATGATGGACCAGGAACGGTGACCGCCGCGGTCCGGACCGGGTGCCGGTCGACGGCTCTGGTGGCCGCCGTCGCCGTCCTGCTGACGGTCGCGGCGCCCGCCCGCGGGGCGGTGGGCACGCCGGTCGCGGTGCCGACCCCGGCGCCGACCGTGCGGATCACGGGCGAGGGCTGGGGTCACGGCGTCGGCATGAGCCAGTACGGGGCGCAGGCCCAGGCGTTGGCCGGCTGGGGCGTCGACCGCATCCTGCGCTACTGGTACCGCGGCGTGGACATCGGCGCGTCCGCCACGTCCGGGCGTGCGATCACGGTCGGGCTGTCGACCGCGGCCGCCGCGCCCGAGGTGGCGGTCACGGAGGGCACCGGGCGCTGGATCGTCTGCGCCGCGTCGTGTGCGGCCGCGCGCTCGCCCGCCGGTGCGCCGCTGCGCCAGCGCCCCGCCGACGGCACCTGGCGCGTGGTCGTCTCGAACGGGACGCTCACGCTGCAGGACGGCAACGAGGTCCTGTGGTCGGGCAGCACGGCGTCGTCGCTGCGGTTGCGGCTGAGCACGTCGGGCGGACGCCGGGACGTCGCGCGGACGCTCGGCCACCGCTACCGCTGGGGCGCGCTGGAGTTCGGCCAGCCCGAGGGCGCCGAGTGCGCCGGCCGGCAGGTGTGCGTCAACGCCCGTGTGCCCTCCGTCGAGCGCTACCTGCGTGGACTCGCGGAGATGCCGTCGAGCTGGGCCAACGCGGCGCTGGCGGCGCAGGCCGTCGTCGGACGGACGTTCGCGCTGCGCATGGTCGACCGTGGCCTGCGCCCGGCGTGCCGGTGCCACCTGCTCGCCTCGCCCGCGGACCAGGTCTACGTCGGGCTGGACAAGGAGGAGGGCGTCGCCGGCGACCGCTGGACCGCGAAGGTGACGTCGACGGCCGGCAACGTCGTGCGCCACCGGGGTGCGCTCGCGGCCACGTTCTACTCGTCGTCGCACGGCCGCCGCAGCGAGCGGGTGTCCGACAGCTACGCCTTCAGCGCGCCGCTCGCGTCCTACCCCTACCTGCGCAGCGTGCCCGACCCCTGGTCCGGCGACGCCCGGGCCGGCAACCCCTACCGGCGGTGGACGGCGACCCTGGGCAACCGTGAGCTCGCCGCCTTCATCGACGACCGCCTGCGACGGCTCACCGGCGTACAGGTGCGGTCCAGGACCTCCGGCCGCACGCCACGCGAGCTGCTGGTGACAGGACACGACCGCACGGGCGCGTCGCTCACGGTGGACTTCGCGGGGCGGGACGGCAAGCAGGTCGGCGACGATCGCGTGTGGATCGCCGGCGCCGAGCTCAAGCAGCGGTTCGGCCTGCGGTCCCAGCAGATCGTCCGCATCGGCTTCGCCCCGTTCGTCGACGACGACGGCACGGAGCACGAGTACGCGCTGCTCGCGCTGGCGGCCGCAGGGGTGGTCGACGGCTGTCGCGCCGACCGCTCGTGCCACGACGACGCGCTGCCGCGCGCGCAGGCGGCGGCGTTGCTGTCCCGCGCGTTCCAGCTGCCGCCGAGCAGCCGTGACCGCTTCGCCGACGACGCCGGTTCGGTGCACACCGACGACATCGAGGCGGCCGGCGCGGCCGGGATCGTCAACGGCTGCGCGGCGCACAGGTTCTGCCCCCGCCAGGTCCTGCGCCGTGGTCAGATGGCGTCGCTGCTGGCCCGTGCCCTGGAGCTGCCACACGTGGGTTCGGATGCCTTCTCCGACGACGGTGACTCGGTCCACGAGGCCAACATCAACCGGCTGGCCGCAGCGGGCATCACGCTCGGCGCCGCCGACGGACGGTTCAGGCCCCGGGGTGGGCTCACGCGTGGCCAGATGGCGTCGCTGCTCGTGCGGGGTCTGCGGGAGGCGTCCGGTGGGTGAGGGTGGTCCGCTCGTGACGCGGCCGTGACACCTGCCGACGGTGGGGTCCGCAACGGTCAAGGCCGCCACGCGGCGGCCGACGGCGATGGGCATGGACATCCCCGATCGCACCCAGCGGTCCGTGGCGGCGGTTGCCGTCGTCACGCTCCACCGGCGGTGGGTGCCGCTGCTGCTCCTGGTGCTCGCCGCGGTCCTGTGCGGTCCGCTGCCCGTGCGTGCCGCGGCGCCGTACGCAGGCCAGGAGCGCCGGTTCCTGGAGCTGATGAACGACGCACGCACCTCGCGCGGTCTGCCGGAGCTGGCCGCCTCACCACAGGTCGCGACCGTCGCCCGCCGGTGGTCGAACCGCATGGCCGGTGACGGCCGGTTGCGGCACAACCCCAAGGTCGGCAGCCAGATCCCCATCAGGTGGACGCGCTGGGGCGAGAACGTCGGCTATGCGTCGAACGCCGGCGGCGGAGCGTTGGCCAACGTGACACGGCGCCTGCACCGTGGGTTCATGGCCTCCGACGGCCACCGGGCCAACATCCTCGGTCGCTTCAACCAGGTGGGTGTCGGCGTCGCCATCGACGACGACGGCACGATGTGGGCGACCATGGTGTTCGTGCAGGGTCCGCGGCCTGCGGCACCGGCCGGCCTGACCGACGTGGGCGGCACCACCCACCGCACCGCCATCACGACGGCGTACGAGCGCGGGCTGATCGACGCCTGCAACACCTCGGCCCGACGCTTCTGCCCGGCCCGCGACGCCAGTCGCACCACGGTGGCCACGACGGTCGCGCGCATGCTCGGGCTGGAGCCCAGCCCGGTCAGCCACTTCACCGACGTGGCGGCGCCGAGCCACGCCGATGCACTGGCCGAGGCGGGCACCGTCAAGGGCTGCGCGCCACACCGCTTCTGCCCCGGCCGCGCGGTGACCCGTGCCCAGCTCGCGTCATTGCTCGTGCGGGGCCTGCCCGACCTCGAACCGCGCACGGGCCGGCGGTTCGCCGACGTCGGCAGCGACGACGTCCATGCGACGGCGGTCAACGGCCTCGCCGCCGCCGGCATCACCAGGGGCTGCACGCCGACCCGGTTCTGCCCGGCCGGCAAGGTGACACGCGCACAGCTGGCGAGCTTCGTGGTCCGCGCCCTCGGCCCGTAGCGACTCCCCACCCACCGGCTCGCTGACGCTCGCCCGCTCCCGTCGATCCCCACCCACCGGCTCGCTGACGCTCGCCCGCTCCCGTCGATCCCCACCCACCGGCTCGCTGACGCTCGCCCGCTCCCTGGCAGAAGGCGGTTACCGTTGTTCCATGACACCACCCAGGATCCCGATGGGCAGGCCGTGAGCCCAGGCCGGCGCGACGACACACCGACCGCGCAGCTGTTCGCCGACCTCGAGGCCGGCCCGCCCGCGTCGACCCCGCAGACCGCGGCGATGCCGCTGGCCGCCCGCATCCGTCCCGGCACGCTCGACGAGATCATCGGTCAGGACGAGCTGACGGGCCCGGAGACCCCGCTGCGGCGTGCCATCGAGACCGACACGCTGCGCAGCATCGTGCTGTGGGGTCCGCCCGGCACCGGCAAGACGACGCTCGCGCGGGTGATCGCCGCGTCCACCAGCGCGGCGTTCGTCGAGCTGTCGGCGGTGACGGCCGGCGTGCGCAACGTGCGTGAGGAGATCGACCGCGCACGCGCGCGCCGCAACACCGCCGACCGCGCGACGGTGCTCTTCATCGACGAGATCCACCGCTTCAACCGCGCGCAGCAGGACGCGCTGCTGCCGGCGGTCGAGGACGGGTCGGTCACCCTGATCGGCGCGACCACCGAGAACCCCAGCTTCGAAGTCAATGCACCGCTGCTGTCGCGCAGCCTGCTGTACCGCCTGCAGCCGCTGGACGACGAGGCGATCGGGCGCGTGATCGACCGTGCGCTGGCCCGGGATGACGGGTTGCCGGGGACCGTTCTGCAGCCCGAGGCCCGCGATGTGCTGATCGCCGCCGCCGACGGCGACGCGCGTGTGGCGCTGACCGGGCTCGAGGCCGCCGCCGAGGGCGCGACCGGCGCGGCGGTGACCGCCGACGACGTGCAGGTGGCGCTCGGCAGCCCGCACATGCGCTACGACAAGTCGGGCGACGCCCACTACGACCAGGTCAGCGCCTTCATCAAGTCGGTGCGGGGCTCGGATCCCGACGCCTCCGTGTACTGGCTGGTCCGGATGCTCGCGGCCGGCGAGGACCCCAGGTTCCTCGTGCGGCGGATGATCATCCTGGCGAGCGAGGACGTCGGCCTGGCCGACCCGTCGGCGCTGGCGGTGGCGACGTCGGCATGGCAGGCGCTGGAGTCGGTCGGTCTGCCCGAGGCCCGTTTCGCGCTGGCCCATGCCGCCCTGTACCTGGCGCTCGCGCCGAAGTCGAACAGCATCACCCGTGCGCTTGGCGCGGCGGACCGCGCGGTCGAGCGGCTCGGCAACGCGCCGGTGCCTGCGCACCTGCGTGACGCCCACTACAAGGGCGCGCGCCGGCTCGGCCACGGCGAGGGTTACCGGTACCCCCACGACGACCCGAGCGGATGGGTGCCGCAGCAGTACGGCCCCGACGGGCTCGGGCAAGGTGACCTGTACCGGCCGGGCGACCATGGTCGTGAGCCTGACCTGCAGCGATGGCACGCCGGAGGTGACGAACAGTAGTCGTCTGATCACCCTACTCGCGCGAACGTCGCACGGCACCCGCATCACCGGTTGACGGTGCGCGCGTCTGGAAGCATAGTTACACGGGTGGAGTTCCATCCGTGTGAGGACGTACCGCGCAACGTGAGTCCCGTTGCGCACCGCGTCGCGCGGACGTCGGCGGATGCACTCGGGTGACAGGGGAAGACGTGTTCATCGAACCAGTGCCGTGGGCCGACGAGGCGAAGTGCCTCAACGCCGACCCCGACGTGTTCTTTCCCGAGAAGGGCGGCTCCACCCGTGAAGCCAAGCGGATCTGCTCCGAGTGCGCGGTGCGGGTCGCCTGCCTCGAGTACGCCCTGGAGCATGACGAGCGGTTCGGCATCTGGGGCGGGATGAGTGAGCGCGAGCGTCGCAAGCTCAAGCGCTTGGCCTCTTAGGCAGGTCGGATTCGCCGCCCTCTGACGGCAGGGGCTACGATGCGTAGGCTTACTGCTCGCGCCACCGAGCCTCTCCCTCCAAGGGCGCCAATCCCTCGTACATGTCCTACACAGATGCGGTAGCTCACCCTCGTCTCGGGGTCGTCCTCGTGGTCCACAACGGACTGCGATGGCTGCCCGTGATCCTCGGGA
>Ga0299914_10004259_pt1 | contig 10281 bp, 10 predicted proteins | sample RVTome_10_FD_201361 | JGI IMG/M metagenome (GOLD analysis project Ga0299914, IMG submission 201361) | Soil microbial communities from uranium-contaminated site in the Upper Colorado River Basin, Wyoming, United States - RVT153D57 (version 2) ... | reverse complement strand
CGAGCACCGTGCGGGTGAACGGGGCCAGCGGAAGCAGACGGGCCAGGCGGTTAGGAGCGAGGTCGTCGATCATCCGCATGTACTTTAGCGGGTCGCTCGCCTCGCGGACGAGTAGGATGTCGGCCAGTTCTGCGTGCTTGCCATACAGCAGGGTGCCCGCGGCGATGGCCCAGTCGAACCCGTAGGACGGCGATTTGGGGAATACGCGACGCACCACATCCCGGCGGTACAGGCCATAGAAACGCGAGTTGTCCAGCGGGTCGCGAAGGTACTGCCATAGATTCTCGCGTACGCCGCCGAGCAGGGCGAAACTGCCGGCCGCGGTCTTCCGGCGGCCATCGGCAGCGACGAACTCGACCCGCGGCGCAGCGCACACGACGTCCGGATGGCCGTCCAGCGCGGCCGTCGCCCGCTCCAGCAGCTGCGGGAGCGCGTAGTCGTCGGCCGCCAGCCACATGAAGTAAGGGGCGCGGGCGGCAGCGAGCACGGACCGGAAGTTCTCGAACGCGGGGACCGTGACCGGATGGCGCACGTAGTTTACCCGCGCGTCCATGCCGGCGTAGCGGCGGCAGATCGCCTCGGTCCCGTCAGTCGACGCGTTGTCGAACACCAGGAGCTCGAAGTCACCGAACGTCTGACCGAGGATCGAGTCGAGAGCCCGCGGCAGCGTACGTTCAAGATTGAAAACTGGCACACCGACCGAGACCCGAGCAGCGATCATCGTGACTAGGCGAGCCGTGCCGTGGCCACGCGCCTGCGCACGGTCGTGGCCACACTGACGGCTGCCACCATCGCCAGGATGCCCGCCGCGGCCATCCAACCGAGTTGCGCTGCCGTTCCCAGCGTCTCCGGCATCGTGGCCCGGGCGAGCACGCCGACCGTGGCGACCGCTGCCGTCGGAGGTAGCAGGTGGCGATACCAGCGCAGAAGCTCGCCGGGCAACACCCGGCGGTGCATTCGTGCCATCCCGATGAGAAGGACGCCCAGGTTCAGGATGATCCAGGCCACAGCGGCCCCAGTGCCGCCCCACAGCCAGCTGAGCGTGACGATGACAGGGGTGATGGCAAGAAACGCAACAGCGTTCAAGCTCGCGCCCAGGGTTGACCAGCCGAAAGCGAGCTGGACGACGTGGGGTACGTGCATGAGCGCGTTGATCACGGTGCCGACCGTGCGAAGGCTCAGCACTAAGGCGGCGTGTCGAACGAGCTCGGCGTCCCGCGTCCACAGCGCGAGCACGTCGGCAGGGAAGAAGATTAGCAGTGCGGCGAGCGGAAGTACAACGGTCGCGACCAGCTGAGAGAAGAAGTGGTAGTCGGCCGCGGCGACCTGAGCGTCGCCCCGCTCGAACAGCTGGCTGAAGCGCGGGTAGACCGCGGTCGTCACCGGCCGCACGACCTGCCCGAGCGCGGCAGCCACCGTGACGGCTAGGGTGTAGTAACCGAACTCGGAAAGGGGAAGGAGGGCGATCAGGATCAGCTGGTCCATCGACGTCAACGCGAACCCGAGCACCATGGTGCCGGCCATGCCGGCGCTGAAGGCCAGCACTGGGCGGATCGTCGCGAGGCGGACCCGGCCTCGGCGCGCAGCGACGGGCAGTGAGACACGCAGCGCCACGGCCAGCACGGCGACCTCGACAAAGAAGAGGAAGCACTGCGTCACGAAGAACACCGTGATAGTGGCCGCCACGAATTGCAAGGCCGCGATCGTTACCGCTCCTCGGATCAGGATGCCGCTAGCTTGGACCAGGTTGGAGAGTACCTGGCGCTGTAGCCCATTTAGTGCCGCCATGTAGAAGCCTCGAACGACAAGTGCCGGGAGGGTCATGCCGATGAGCCACAGCGCACTGCGTACCTCGGCGGTCGTCAGTGTGGAAAAAGTCAGCCATCGTGTCGCAAGCCACGGCGCCATGGCGATGAATATCAGCCCGGCGGTGAGGCCGACGGCCCAACACGCCGCCTCCAGAGTCACTGCGACATCGGGGAAGTCGGCGCCGGTGGCTCGCCGAGCCGTTCGTCGGGCGACCTCGCGGTTCATCGTGGCGCCAAGACCGAGATCAAGCGCGGTGGCCGCAATCATCACAGTCGTGAGGAGGCCGATGAGCCCGTACGCCTCGGCTCCGAGCAGGCGAAGGTAGATCGGGACGACAGCCAGAAAGACCACGATTCCCAACCCAGTACCGGCTACGTTGGCCAAGATGTTCCGACTCACCACGGCGATCATGCTGGCCTGTGACCGACCACCACCTTGCCGTCGGTGATGGCGTGGGCGTCATCGTTGATCCGTTCAAGGCGTGCCTCAAGCCCGGCAGCGCGCAGCCGGTCCAGAATGTCGAGTCCGTAGGTCCTGAAGGCCAGCACCCGCCCGCGACCCCGGAGCCGGTCGCCATGGTATTCCGGCTCCGTCAGATGCACGACGGCGCCGTCGTGAAGGCGAGCCCGTTCGAGCGTGGTTGCCGCGTCCATCAGTGGGACGGTGAAGACGACGATGCCGCCTGGACGCAGCACGCGGTGGATCTCGCCAAAGGCGCGGCGATCGTCGGGGACGTGCTCGAACACCTCGGTGCTGGTGACAAGGTTGAAGGAGGCGTCGCCGTAGGTGAGACGCTGCACGTCCTGGCACTGAACACCGCCGTGGAAACGGCCGATCGGCACGTCGTCGAACAACTCGGAGACCGTCACCCGGGAGAACGTCTGGCGCAGGTAACGGCACAGAGCACCGCGCGAGGACAGCTCATAGACATGCGCGTCCCGCGAGAAGCGCAGGCGTTGCAGGACGCGGCCGACGGCGCGGTGCCGGAACGTCGACAAGCAGCGGACGCACCGTCGTCCGGCCGGTCCTGGGTGAAGGCGGAAGACGGGGAAGCCGCAGAGGTTACAGGTCGGCACGTGCTATTCGCGCGGCGTCGATGATGCGTGGCGCGGGAACCGGCACGATGAAGGCCCCGCCGTTCCGGAGGTATTCAGCCTGCTGAGCAACGATCTCGTCGGCCAGATTCCACGGCAAGAGCAGCGCGAAATCCGGCATCTCTCGCAGCAGATCTTCCACCGGGCGGATGGGCACCCGCACCCCGGGAATCAGACGCCCCACCTTGTGCGGGCTTCGGTCCACGGTGAACGGGAGCAGATCGGTCCCGATGCCGCAGGCGTTGAGCAAGACGGTGGCCTTGGCTGGGGCGCCGTACGCGGCTAGCCGACGGCCGTTGGCACGGAGCCGCTGCAGCATGCGTGGGAGCTCCTTGCACAGCATCGCCACGTCGCGATTGAAGGCGCCGTAGCGGGCCGTGCTGGTGAGGCCGTTGTCCTGCTCCTCGCGGCGCAGTGACTCCACGGCGGCGGCGATGGGGCGAGCCCCGGCATGCTGGACAAAGATGCGCAGGGACTCTCCATGCACCGGCTGGAGATCCGCGTCGAAGATCTCCAGGCGTGCCCGCTCGGCAAGACCTGCGACGGCGGCCAAGGAGTAATAGAAGACGTGCTCGTGATAGATGGTGTCGAACGCGGTGCGTGCAAGAGTATCGCCGAGGTAGGGGAACTCGAATACAGCAACGCCGTCCGGTGTCAAGCAGGCGGAGACGGCCTTGAAGAAGTCGTTGATGGCCGGCACGTGAGCGAGCACGTTGTTGCCGACGATGACATCCACACGACCGAAGTGACCGATGATCTCGTCCACGGCGTCGAGGCCGAAGAACCGTGTCAGCGTGGGAATACCGCGCGCGGTGGCCACGGCCGCAACGTTGCGGGCCGGCTCCACGCCGAGCACCGGTACACCGCGAGCCCGGAAGAACTGGAGCAGGTATCCGTCGTTGCTGGCGATCTCGAGCACGCGCCGCGCCGGCGAGAGCCCGAATCGGGCTATCAGCGTGTCCGCCATAGCCTGCGAGTGGGCGAGGTAGTGGTCGGAGAAGGACGTGAAGTACAAATACTCGTTGAAGAGCGCCTCGGGCGGCGTGGTTTCAGTCAGCTGGACGAGGTGGCAGCTCGAACAGTAAGCGATGGCCAGGGGGAAGCGGGGCTCTCGCGCGTCGGCGTCCTCCGGGCGCACGAACGCATTGGCCAGAGGCTGTGCCCCGAGATCGAGGAACGGTTCATCAAGAGAAGCGGCGCAGCCCAGACAGACGGAGCGGCTCACGGCTCCCGAGTGGCCCGCCATCGTCGCTGGTAGTGCTGGATCTGGTCGACGCTGAAATCGTACATTGCCGGCTCACGGCTTGCGCCGGCGGCGGCGCGATACCATTCGACCGTCAGCTGCACGGCTTCCTTGATCGTCAGCCCGGGATGCCAGCCGAGCCGCGCTCGTGCCTTGCTCCAGTTGAGGCGCAATAGACTGGCCTCAAGGGGCGCGTCGTTCTCGGGTGTGGACTCCCAGCGCGCGCCGGCCCAGTTGGCGACGACAAGATCGACTAGTGTGCCCACGGAAACGGCGTCTTCGTCATGCGGTCCGAAGTTCCAGGCTCCGGCGAATGTGTCGTTCTCGGGCAGGCGCTCGGCCAGGCACAGGTAGCCGCCCAACGGCTCTAAGACATGTTCCCAGGGGCGGACCGCCGCTGCGTTGCGCACGTGGATTGGCTCGCCTCGTACGAGCGCGCGCATCGCGTCCGGCACCAGGCGGTCGCTCGCCCAGTCCCCGCCGCCAATGACATTGCCGGCGCGCACCGTCGCCACCCGCGGCCCGCTCGTCGCAAAGAACGAGCGACGGTAGGAGGCGGTGACCAGCTCGGCGGCGGCTTTACTGGCGCTGTAAGGGTCGTGGCCGCCGAGCGGATCGTCTTCGTCATAGCCGTCGGGCCGCTCCCGATTCTCGTAGCACTTGTCGCTGGTGACGACGACAACGGCCACGACGGATGGGGTATGGCGGATCGCCTCCAGCACTGTCGAGGTCCCCAGCACGTTGACTGAGACCGTCTCCAGCGGGGCCTTGTAGGACAGCCGGACGATTGGTTGGGCGGCCAGGTGAAAGACGACGCTTGGCTGGGCCGCGGCCAGCGCCTTCTGCAGGGTGTTCGCATCGCGGATGTCGCCGAGGTACGACGTGACGCGCTCGGCGAGGCCGCAGCGGACGAAATACGAAGGCGTGGTATGAGGAGCGAGGCCGTACCCCGTAACGCGGGCGCCCAGATCCAGCAGCCAGGTTGTCAGCCATCCCCCCTTGAATCCGGTGTGGCCGGTAACGAAGACGGACCGATCACGCCAAAAACGAGGGGATACCACGGCCTATCGCCATACCGCCCAGGCGGCCTTGTCCTGCCGCCAGAGCTCGTTGAGGAGGTCCATCTCCCTCGGCGTATCCATGCACTGCCAGAAGCCATGGTGCTGGTAGACAGCAAGTTGCTTCATACCGGTAAGCTTCATCAGCAGCGAATGCTCGAGGTTCTCCTCATCGCCGGCGATGAAGTCCAGCACGTCCCGCTCGAAGACGAAGAAACCCCCGTTGATCCAGCCGCCGTGCACCTGTGGCTTTTCCTGGAAGACTTGCACCATGTTGTTGTCGATCACGACCTCGCCGAAGCGGGACGAAGGCCGGACGGCGGTGAGCGTCGCCAGCTTGCCGTGGTCGCGGTGGAAGTCGAGCAGTCGATCCAGATCGACGTCAGCGACCCCGTCGCCGTAGGTCACCATAAAACGTTCGCCGTCGAGGTAACCCGCGACACGGGCGAGCCGACCGGCGGTCAGCGTTGCCTGGCCTGTCTCGGCCAGGGTTACACGCCAGCCTGCCTCGCCGTGCGGGTTGTGTACCTGTACCTCGCGTGAGCCGAGCGTGACCGTCACGTCGCGGTGACGCACCTCGTAGTTCAGGAAGTAGTCGCGGATGACATCGCCCTTGTAGCCCAGGCAGATCACGAAGTCCTGGTGCCCGTGGTGCGCGTAGGTCTTCATGATGTGCCAGAGAATCGGGCGGCTGCCGATGGCCACCATGGGCTTGGGGCGGAATTCCGTCTCCTCCCGCAGCCGCGTGCCCTGTCCTCCGGCGAGAAGCACGACTTTCATGAGGGGTCCTTCGTCTATAGTAAGTGGAGCTCGCGATCCCTCGGATGAACATTCTCTGGGTCAGCCCATTCCTGCCGAAGGCGGATGCGCCGCACACGGGCGGCCGCGCCCTCGCCCAGTGGATCGCCTGGACAGCCGGGCGGCATCCGGTCACCCTGCTGTGCCGGATCGAGCCGGCCGAGCGGCGGGAGGCAGAGGGGTGGCGTCCGCGCCTGGCCGCCCTGCACCTGCAGGAGTTCCGCCGGCCCGGCGGCGCGCTGGCCACGGCTCGCGTCGCCGCCTCGTACGTGCGGCTGGCTCGGACGGCCAACCGGCTGCTCCGGGCGGGCGGCTTCGACCTGCTGCACGTGGAGTATCTGGAGACGGGACTCGGTATCGATGCCCGCCTGCCGGTGCCGAAGGTCGCGATCGCCATCGACGAGCTCGCCAAGCCGGCGCGCCATCGCCTGCAGCTCGCCCGCGGCTCCCGCGGCTACCTGCCGGCATGGCTGTACTGGCGTACCATCCGCCTGCTGCAGCGGCGGATCTGCCGCAAGTTCGACCGCATTCTGACCATGTCCGAGAACGACCGTCGCGAGCTGCTCGCGAGTGATCCGCGTCTGTCGGTCGGCGTGCTGCCGCTCCCGGTGGGCATCGACCCCGCCTTGGCGGGGACCATCCAGCGTGACGACACCCGCCTGCTGTTCGTCGGGGCGATGCACCGGGACACGAACGTGGACGCGGTCGGGCATTTCTGCGCGGACGTCCTGCCACGGATCCGCGCCGAGGTGCCGGCGGCGACCTTCACCATCGTCGGGGGCGAACCGACGGATGCCGTCCGCCGGCTCGGCGCCGAGCCCGGTGTGCAGGTCACCGGATTCGTGGCCGCGCTCGAGCCGTACTACGGAGCCGCCACGGTCTTCGTGGCGCCGCTGCGCATCACCGGCGGCATCGCCGGCAAGACGATCGATGCGATGGCCGCGGGGTGTCCGGTCGTGACCACGGCGCTCGGCAACGACGGGCTCGGCGCCACGCCGGGCGTCCACCTGTTCGTGGCCGACACCCCGGCAGACTTCGCGGCCGCGGTGGTGCGGCTCCTGCGCGACCCGGGACTCCGCCAACGTCTGGGCGATGCCGCCCGCGAGTTCGCCGTCGCGCGCTTTGCTCCCACGATCAGCGCGGCGGCGCTCGAGCGCGAACACGCCGCGCTGGTCGCGGCGGGGGCGCTCACCAGGCGATCAGGCGCCTGACGATACGCCAGTAGGCCGCGAACACGGGGTCGAGCACCCAGCGCACGGACGTGGTCGCAACCGGGCCGAAGGTGAACCGCGACGAGAGCCAGGGCACGAGCGCCCGGTCGGGTCGCCGCCGCAGCGCTTGCACGAACCGGCGCTTGCCGCGCAGATAGCGCCACGTGGCGGGCCGCAGGAAGAAGCCGTACACGGCCAGCCGCTCGCCGAGCCAGCCGTGGCGCGCCGCGTAGAGCAGTCCCACCGGCTCGAACGCCAGGAGCGCGGGCGCCAGGAGGGCCAGCGTGGCCGCCCGGTAGTGCGTCAGCACGTTGATCCAGCGGTTGCGCTCGACGTAGTACCACTTGCGCCTCCAGGCCGGGCGGGCGAAGTCGTAGTCGTGGTGCACGACGGCGCGGGGAGCCAGCAGGGCGTCCCAGCCGGCCAGGCGCAGTCGCCAGCCGAGGTCGGAGTCCTCGTGGTACATGAACAGCACGGGATCGAAGGCGCCGACCTGCCGCAGCGCCCGGGCGCGGTAGAGCACGCCGGCTCCGCTCGCATAAGCGATCGGGCACACGTCGAGCGGGCGGTCGGGCTCGCCGTCCCCGCCCACGAACCCCACCCCGAGGTAGTGCAGCTCGTTCCCACGCGAGTGCACCACGACCCGGCCGGCGAGATCGGGCCGGAGCAGCTTGGGCTGCACGGCGCCGGCGGTGGGATGCGCCTCGGCGACCTCGACGAGCGCGGGCAGCACCTCGGGCTCCAGGTGCGTGTCCTGGGTGATGATCACCACGTACTCCGCGCCGGCCGCCAGCGCCTCGCGCATGCCGAGGGCGTTGCCGCCAGCATAGCCCGTGTTGTCACCCGGGACGATCACCTGCACGCCGGGCGCCTGCTCGCCGAACCAGCGGGCCGCGGCCCGATCGGGCCCGTTCTCGACGACGATCAACCGCCAGCGCTCGGCCGGGTAGCGCTGCGCGCGCAGGCTCGCCCAGACTCGCTCGAGATGTGTGGTGCCGTAGAAGGTGACGAGGACGACGGCGACCGAGGGCGCCGTCACGCCGGGCCCCTCGCCGTCGTGCGCCCGCTCACGGCGTGGCGGTGGCGCCGAGCTCGGCTTCCAGGCCGCTCACGATCCGCACGCCGTCGCCGGCCCGCAGCGGCCCCGCGGCCAGCACCCGCGCGTAGACACGGCTCCAGCCGGGGTGCCGCTTCTGCGAGACGCGCCCGAACTCGCGAGCGACGAACACGGGGGCGATCTTGAAGCAGGGGCTCGTGTAGCGCGTCACCTGCAGCAGCACGCGCTCCCCGAGCAGCAGGTGGGCCCCCGGCACCATCCGCGTCCAGTCGATGCCCTCGGTGGTGACGTTCTCGCCGATGACGCCGGGCGCGATGGCATGGCCCTCGGCCGCAAGCGCGCGGATCGCCTCCAGCGAGAACAGGCACACCGCCCGCTCGGGGCCCCCGTGGTGCTCCTCGTCGTGATGGGCGTCGCCCTCCAGGCCCAGCCGGGTCACCCACGCCTCGGGGACGGCGTGCTTGGGGACGCCGCCGGCGGAGACGCTCAGCTGCACGATCCGGCCGGCGGCCACGGTCAGGCTCCCTCGCGACGGATCATGCGCTGGATCGTCGCCTCCAGCACCACCTCGTCGCGCTGGTTCAGCACGCGATGCCGGTAGGTGACGATGCCGCGGTCGGCCTTCTTCGTCTCCCGCTTGTCGGCCACCTGGACCTCGACGCGGATCGTGTCGCCCTCCAGCACCGGCGCCACGATGCGCAGCTCGCCGCCCAGCCAGGCCATGCCGGTGCCGTGGATGAGGCCCGTCTGCATGACGAGACCCTCGCTGAGCGAGAACGTCAGGGCCCCGGGGGCGGCGCGCCGCCCGAAGACCGATTCCCGCTTGACGTACTCCATGTCCAGGAACAGCGGCTCCGTGAAGCCGCACTGGTTCACGAAGTTCACGATATCGGTCTCCGACACGGTGCGAGCCAGCGTGCGATACACGTCCCCGATCACGTGCCTCTCGAAGGTCACTCCCTGCGTGGGCATGCGCGAACTCCTTCTGGCCGTGGGCTATTCACCGAGGTACGCGCGCCGGACCTCGGCGTTCTCGCTCAGGGCCGCCGCGCTGCCGGCGAGGACGACCGCTCCGGTCTCCAGCACGTACCCACGGTGCGCGACGCTCAGGGCCATCGACGCGTTCTGCTCGACCAGCAGTATCGTCGTGCCCTGTCGGTTGACCTCGCCGATCGTCTCGAAGATCTGCTCGACCACCACCGGCGCCAGACCCATGGACGGCTCGTCGAGCAGGAGCAGCCGCGGGCGCGCCATCAACGCGCGGCCGATGGCCAGCATCTGCTGCTCGCCGCCCGACAGCGTGCCGGCCACCTGAGCGATCCGCTCCCGCAGCCGCGGAAACAGCGTGAACATGCGCTCCAGATCGCCCGCGATGCCGCCGTCGGACCTGAGGAACGCCCCCATGAGCAGGTTCTCCCGGACCGTGAGCCGGTTGAAGATGCGCCGCCCCTCGGGCACGTGACCGATCCCGAGCCCGACGATGTCGTGAGGCGGGGTGCCGACGAGGACCCGGTCCTCGAGCTGGATGGAGCCCTGGCGCGGCACCAGTAACCCCGAGATCGTCTTCAGCGTGGTCGTCTTGCCGGCGCCGTTGTTGCCGAGCAGGGCCACGATCTCGCCGCTGTGGACCTCCAGCGACACCCCCTTGAGGGCGTGGATCTCGCCGTAGAACACGTGAAGGCCGTCAAGGCGCAGCACGCGGGCCCCGCGACGCGCTGCGCCGCCCCAGATAGGCCTCGATCACACGAGGGTCGCCCTGCACGTCACGCGGGAGCCCCTCGGCGATCTTCTCGCCGTGATCGAGCACCGTCACCCGGTCGGAGACTTCCATGACGACGCGCATGTTGTGCTCGATCAACAGGATGGCCAGGTCGAAGTCCACGACGAGGCGGCGCAGCAGGCCCATGAGGTCGCGGGCCTCGCCCTGCGTCATCCCCGCCGTCGGTTCGTCCAGCAACAGGAGCGCGGGCTCGGAGGCCAGTGCGCGAGCCAGCTCCAGGCGGCGCTGGTC
>Ga0299914_10004256_pt1 | contig 10283 bp, 8 predicted proteins | sample RVTome_10_FD_201361 | JGI IMG/M metagenome (GOLD analysis project Ga0299914, IMG submission 201361) | Soil microbial communities from uranium-contaminated site in the Upper Colorado River Basin, Wyoming, United States - RVT153D57 (version 2) ... | reverse complement strand
TGATGATGATTTGTTCGTTGGCTGTTACTGGGTGGCGGAAAAAGAGCAATACTTCAGGCTTGACGGGAAAGAGGGTGGAGAGACGTTGTTGGAGGATGTTGTAGAAGAGCGAAAAGGGGGGGAAGGCTACGGCCGTTTCCACCACGTTCGGATTTGTATTCCGTAAAAAATTAGTCAACGTGGGCCAGACACCAATGGGTGCTGCCAGGGAAGGCAGCACCAGTTTATGGATGGTCTCGCGGGTAAAGCCATAGGTCAAAATGGTGACTGTCATCAAAAGCTGCATCAGGAAAAAACCAGACACTGGATGCAGGTTGCCAGCCAGTCCAATACCAAAAGCAACCAGGGGCAATTTCCACAAACTGCGCTGGGGCAGCCAGGCAAACCAAAAGAGCAACAGCCAGGGTGTCACCATCAAAAAGATGGTGCGGGGCATCATTAATGAGAGTCCTGTCACACCCCAAAAGGTGGCAGCAATAGACCAACGTTGGAAACTGGACAAAATAGCGATCAGTAAAGCAACCAGGCTCATGGGTGCAACCTGGTAAATAAGCAAATACATTCCTATTAAATAGGTGAAGATCACAACAGGCTGCAACAGGGCTAAGCCCTCGGCAAAAGAGCCGGTTAGTTGGCGCAAGCGGGTGGTGAGGGCAATGAAGGCCGGGGTGTAAAATCGAAACAAAGTCGTATCTTGGAAGAGGTAGTCCCGCTGGTATAAGGTGTCGTTTGCCAGTCTGAGTTCCATAAGGCCAATATTAGTCTGATCAGTGGCTTCACTGATAGGGTTGAGAACGGCCGTCCGGTAGCCCATATAGCTATGATAAGCTGTGAAAAATATGAAGATACTCAGTGCCAACCAAAGATTTTTACGAGGAGGGAGTTGTATTGTTGTCATATCCTGTGTCGAGTGGGATAGGTTTGGCCGTGTGACAAAAGAGGAACCGTCATGCCTTTTATTTTTTAAGCCCTAGGACCCAGTTTGAGATGCCGAGCGGAAAAGCATAGGGCAATTTAATGATGACCGGGAGTAACCATTTAGGGGTTACATTGGGAAAAAGCCAGCCACCTGTACCAGCATAAGTTACTTGTAAATTTGCTGATTCTAACAACGCCTGCATATATCTAAGGCTATAACGCAGCACCCAGCGGTGTTCAGGGTCTGCGATAGCAAAGGCCAATTGAGCTGGATTATTACGATTTGGTTCAACAATGAGAACATACTGGCGACTGACACGGGTCATCTCAGCGATGACCTGGCTGGGATCGGAGATATGATGCAACACTTCCCAACCATATACAAGATCGAAACTGTTATCAGCGAAGGGAAGTTGGAGGCCATCGGCGATGACGAGACGGCCGTTCCCATGCAAAGGATGTTTGGCTAACATATAATCAGAACGATCTAAACCCCAAATATTGGAGATATGTTGTTGCATATGATAGGTAGAAAAACCATTACCACAACCAACATCTAATGCTGTTTGTATCTTCTCCAATTCAAGCCAGCGGCGAATGTAATTGACGCGCTGCCGGGCAAAAAAGTTTACAACTGGATGATCATATTCTCGGTGTCCATGATCTTGTTTCCAATAATCTTGTTGTTTGCTGTTATCAGTCATTATATACCTTTTCAAGGTATCTCAATTTGACGTATCATTTCATCAGATAGGGTTTGGATTTGGTCACGGTGGTAGAGTGTTTTGACCAATCTAACTTGTATCGTTTTTATAGGTTCCTGCATCTGGTAGCTGTTTTCTCTGGCAAATGACCAGATATGTTGGGGAGCGGCCAGATAGTTTAGAGGGATCGTTTTACGGCCATTCTCATTCAAATGAGCAAAATATGATTTTATAAATTCTTCAAACTGCTTACCTTGTGCCACATCATAATAGTTTTGACCATATTCATCTTCAAGAGCCAATAAAGCAGCCAGTGAATCTATTTGTTCGAGGTGGTTAGCAATGAGTAGAATATTGGTTGCACCATAAGTACCAACAACCAATGGCGTATTGTTAAGATACCAGAAACGGTTTTGTGCGAAGATAGGGTCATAAGGGGACATAAAATTTCGGCCGATTTCGTATACTGTACCACTCTCACCAATTGCCTCTAACCGGTAAAAATTGTTGAGGGGAGTGTCATACCAGCCCAGGTAGACAGGTCGGAAAAAGATGGGGGCAAGGAGAAAAAGGATCAAAGAAAGGGTGGCATGTTTTTTGTTGAAAACGGCCGTTATCTGCTCCCCCTCTAATCGTGACAGATAAACAATAAAGATTAAAGCTAGAGCCATCCATTTCCAAAAAAAGATACCCGATGACAGGAAGATAATTGTATGCAGCCCCATCGTTCCAAATAAAATAAAGATAGCTAAACGATGGTGGAAAAAGGTGAATATGGGCGAGAATTCGATAATAAGGGTCAAAAAGAGCAGAACTGGGCTCAGTTTATGAATAAGTTGAGCCATCTGTAAAACTGTTTTTTCTGGCAAAGAGGGGAACCAACCATTTGCAAAACTAGCAACGATTAGATTTGCTAAATCATTGTGAACCAGCCAGTTCAATGTCAATTTTCTTAGGGCAGATGTGATGTAGTTTGCTGTAAACAAGCACAAGGCCAATAGAATAAAGTAACGGTCAACCCGTTCATCTAATAGTTTAACGTAGAGTAATGTGCTGAATAGGATCAGAATATCAAACAAGACTTGCTTATCTGTCCAGGAATAGCTTTCCAGAGGGAACTCAAACTGGCGTGCTATTATAAGAGCGAAAAAAACAAAGAAGGGGACAAAGATCGGGTGCAATAAAATGAAAGCAGCGAACAATAACAGGAGAAAGCGGTCAAAGTAATGAGCTTGATTATAGAAATGGTTATAGTCATACGTAGCAAAGGCCCAAGCCAGGATAAGGGCAATGAAGAAAATCGTCAGGCGGAGAGAACGGCCGTTTTCAAACTGTGTCCATCGCAATTGGTTATACCCCAAAACAGGCACGGCTATTCCCAACAAAAAGAGAAAGATGATTGGATAGCGCCACAATTGTCCGGTTATTATGGATTGAAAGTAGACAGACGCGGGTAATTTGATAATGCCGAAAAAGGCCAGGTTTAGGATTAAATATAAAATAACAATAACAACAATGTAAGCAACCTCTGTTAAAAACGGCCATTCCCCTTGCCCAGTCCGCTCATAAGGAATATCTGAGCCTAATTCAGTCATATCAGGTACCCTCACCCGCTATAAATTGCTGCCACCAGAGTGATAGACAAAGTAATCCCCAGATTTGATGGCTGTTATCGGCTGTTTCGTTAAAGTGAGTCTGCAGGAGAGATTGGACGGTACGGCCGTTCAAAAAACCCATGCTTTGTATACGCTGTGGCGATAGATGATCCAGCACAAAAGATTTCAAATCACCTTTTATCCAGCGGGCATTAGGCACATTAAATCCCTGCTTTTTACGCCACAACACCTCTTGAGACAACCGATCCTTCATAGCAGCCTTGAGCAAATATTTTTTGTGGCGTAATTGTTTCAACTTGAGCGAAGGAGGTATGGAAGCAGTAAATTCTACAACCCGGTGATCCAAAAAAGGTACCCGTGCTTCCAGCCCGTGGGCCATGGTCATCCGATCTACCTTCACCAGCATGTCATTGGGCAGGTAAAAGCGGGTGTCCACATAGAGTAGACGGTTGAGCGGGTGTCGCGCATTGGTTTGGGCAAAGGCGGCACGGTATAAATCCATCACATTGGCGATGGGCGCATCACCCAACAATTCGACTAATGTTTCCTGATCAAAAATCTGGCGCCAGGTAGCATGAGCCTCTTCGCCGGTAAGATGACCTGCTGCCACAAATCGCCTTAGCTTGTAATCCCAACTGACTTTGGCATCGGAGACGGGCAGCCGGCCGACTAATGGGGTGATGAGGCCAGAACGTAAAAAAGCTGGTAGCAGACGGTAGAGACGATGGATATAGTAGGCTTGATAGGTTTCGTAGCCAGCTAAGATTTCATCGGCGCCGTCGCCGGACAAGGCCATTGTTACATGCTGCCGGGCCATTTGGGCCAGGTAGTAGACAGCAATCATAGAGGAATCGGCCGTCGGCTCCTCACTGTGCCAGACAATTCGCGGTAGAATTTTGGCTGTTTCGGCCGTGACCATTTTTTCATAGGCCTCAGCTCGAATTGTTCGTGCCACTTGCCGGGCATACATTAATTCATCGAATGAATCTTCCCCAAAGCCAATGGAGAAAGTCTTAACTGGCTCACTCAAGTGTTGAGACATCCAGTAAGCAATGGCGCTGGAGTCTGCACCCCCACTTAAAAATGAGCCAAAGGGAACATCGCTCATCAATCGCACACGCACAGCATCAGCCAACAGTTCGTTAAAAGCAACCAACCAATCATGTTGGCTGCGTTGTTCATTTTCGTGATAGATTAAATCCCAATAAGCTACATCTTGTATGGTACCGTTTTCTTTCACTAATAAATAGTGACCAGGCAAGAGCTGGCGTACAGCCGAAAAGAGGGTATAGGGTGCAGGGGTATAGTTGAGGGCAAGGTAATAGCTCAAGGCTTCAGTATCAAGCGTGCGGGGCACACGGCCGTTGGCCAATATGGCCTTAATTTCTGAACCAAATAGGAAGCGGCCAGGCAGGTGGGCATAAAAGAGGGGTTTGATGCCAAGACGATCCCGCACGAGCCATAGTTGCCGGGAACGACCGTCCCACAAAGCGAAGGCAAACATGCCATTAAAACGATTCAAACAGGCGACTCCCCACTCCTCATAGGCATGGACGATCATCTCGGTATCTGTCTGTGACCGAAAGAGATGGCCTTTGTGCTCTAATTCCTGTTTAATCTCCTGAAAATTGTAAATCTCACCGTTGTAGGTTATCCAAATCGTTCCGTCTTCATTCGACATGGGCTGACGACCTGCCGGAGACAAATCTATTATCGCCAGGCGGCGATGTCCTAAACCAATGGCATCCTGGACATAACAGCCTTCAGCATCTGGGCCACGATGGGCAATGGCCTCAACCATCCTACCCAAACGGACTGGATCGACAGGCGTATTATCTAATTGCCAGACACCTGTAATCCCACACATTACTCAAATCGCTCCAAACGTAATTGAGATATCTGATCGCTGATAAGACCTAAGGCAAAGAGGATGATAGCTGTAACGACTGCCAGCATCGAACCTACGCTAATACCCCGTCCTAAGAGAGCATAGGGTACAGCCCACAAAAAACCCACACTTCCCAAAATGAAGCTGACTGGCAAGAATATTCGCAAAGGGTTAAATAGTGTAGCGATACGAAGAATAAGAATGATGGTATCCAGACCAGTGGAAATGGAAACGGTGCTTGTGCCGGCTCGTTTGCGTACTTCAATGGGCACATAGGTGACATCGTAACCACGGTTCAATAAGGTCATGGTGATGGTGGTGGAAAAAGAGAATCCGGCAGGACAGAGATGCAAATATTTACTAACAACTTCGCGCCGCATCAGGCGTAATCCCGAATTGAGATCGGGGATTTTGCGACGGGTCAAATAGTTGGCCATCCAACCTAATAACCATTTGCCGGGCATACGCCATAGCGGGCTGTGCAAGAAGCTGGTGCGCTGTCCTATAATCATGTCGTGATTTTCGGCTGTTTCCCACAAGCGTATTACATCCTGCCAACGATGTTGCCCATCAGAATCCATCGTTAACACATAATCCGTTTGGGCGACTAAAATTCCTGTTTTTAAAGCAGCACCATAGCCTCTATTTTGCGGATGTTGAAGAACAGTGGCACCAGCCTCACGAGCAATTCGGGCGGTGTTATCACAAGAACCATCATCCACCACAATAACCTCATGCAAAATCTGTCTACAGTTCTCATACAAGGTCTGGAGGACAATACCTATTGACTGTGCCTCGTTGAGTGCGGGTATCACAATGGTGAGGTTTTTAGACATATTATTTTGCCAATTGCAGTCTAACGGCCGTTCAGATTGTACTCTCACCCCCTATCTCAAGCTATAGTGATTATGGCCTAACTGGATGACACTGCCATTGTCTGGCCACTTTGGGCGGATTGGCGAGCGGCATCTAGAATTTGGACAACGGTCAGGTTGTTGGCCAGGGCCGATAGGTCGTGGTCGTGGAGGGAGATTTGCTGGCGGATTACGGCCGCAAAATAGATAAAGGGATCATTTAGCGGTTCAGCCAGGGGGGCCAGCGTCTGTGTCTGGGCCTCTGCTTTCTCATTCGGCCATACCCGCAAATCGAGGGCATTGAGGGCCTGAATTTGGCCTGTTTGTCCATATACCTCCATATCCTTGCGGCTGATGGGCCAGTTCCATGAGCCTTGGACGATGGCCTGGGCCCGGGGATAGGTGAGGATGATGGTGGCTTCGTCATCTACCTGGGGATAGAGATGGGGCTTGATCTGTTGGGTAACGGCCGTGACGGTCAACGGCGGCTCACCTCCCGTCAACCAGGTCATCAAATTGGCACCATAGCAACCAAAATCAATGATCGCCCCGCCACCATTCAGAACCGGATCGGTCAGCCAGGCGAGGAACTCCGGCGGCACGCCAATCTCCTGTGGACCTTTGTGGCCATCATGAATGACCACCTTCCAAATATCGCCAATGAGCCGTTCTTCATGGACCAGGCGATAAGCGGCATGATTGCTGGCATACCAGGTCGTCTCGTAGTTCGTCAGCAGGTGAATGGCATGTTGATGGGCTAAAGCAGCCATCTCCTGAGCATGGTTCATATTCACTGCCAATGGCTTCTCCACCATTACATGAATGCCGCGGGGGGCACAGACCTGGACGACGGCCAGATGGTCATAAATGGAGCCAAAGGCCAACACGGCTTCAGGTTGGGCTGTGTCTAGCATCTCCTCCAGCGTAATGTATATGGGGATATTGTCGAGGTTGTAGCGTTGGGCGTAGCGTTGGCTAACGGCGGTATCTTCCTCGGCAATGGCGACCACGGCATAGGTGGGGTGAAACGGCCGCCCCAAAATCCCATTCACATGGTCATGCGTCAGCCCGGCCACGCCAATGCGTACTTTCTCTGTCGTATCCATTATCATCATCTGCTCCTAAATTTAAGCAAAGGTATAAGGCAACATGCGGCCTTATGTCCCTTATTTGTTAGCCTCACACACGCTCTAATGGACGATGAGGTTCAGGTGGCAAATGTACCTCTATTGAGTCTCCTTTACTTACGAGGCCACTCTTTAGAACAATCGCCATAATTCCAGCTTTTCGTATGAGTTTTCCATTTTCATCACGCTCCAGCACAGCGGCCATTAACCCCTTCTGATAATGATCTAACTGGGCACAGGGGTTTCTTAGGCCCGTGATCTTTATTTTTGCTTGCGGGCCAATGTGCAAGACAGTGTCAGTTGGTAAGGATAAAATATCTATACCAGATGTCGTAATGTTTTCGCCTATCGTTGCCGGTTCAACATGAAACCCCTTCTCGTGAAGCTCACTAATAAGTTCGTTGTGTATGAGATGAACTTGTCTTAAATTTGGCTGGGTAGGGTCTGCTTTCACACGAGAGCGGTGCTTGACAGTTACTCCCTTATGGGCATCACCCTCAACGCCTTCACCCTCAATTAAGAAAATAGATTCTGCTGGCTTCTTTGAGAATGTGTGTTTACTACTTTTGTTTACCGAGTGTGCTATGCCCATCTTTCCTCCTCCTTGAGGGTAACAGTTATAGACATCTTTTTAATTGCCTGGATTATAGGATTGATTGGTCTGGGTTTCAATTAGTAGCGGAATGTGTGATGAGTTGTCTGAACTGTCATGGGGGGTGGTGAGTGAGGATGTGGATGAGGTAGACGGTACGGCCGTTACCCCACCTCATAATCATAAGCTCATAAGTTTCCGTTTGTTTTCTTACCAAAACTTTTCTATCATATCTATCTCTTGTCTCCCAGGTTAGTCTCTGTGAGAATTAGGAGGTATTTTGGAAGGAAGCTTCAGGCAGAAGATGGCCTTTGCTAAACAGCAGCCATCTTCTGAAACCAGTGTGTGAAAACGGCCGTGATCATTCCCGCCCTCAATGAAGCTGGCAACATCAGCCAGTTGGTGTCAGATACGCAGCAGCAAGCGGTGGATTGGGTGCTTGTGGTGGATAATGGCTCGACGGATGAGACGGCCGTACTTGCCCAAGATGCCGGGGCTATCGTGGTGACTGAACGAAGGCGGGGTTATGGCTATGCCTGTGCGGCGGGAACGGCCGCTGCTCTCCAATCGGGTGCGGACATCCTCATCTATATGGATGGTGACTACAGTTCCCGGCCCCACGAAGTGCCCCGTTTGCGCCGGCCCATTGCCGATGATGAAGCCGATCTCGTCCTCGGTTCGCGGACTTTGGGGCACATTGAAGCGAGGGCTATGCCGCCGCACCAACGCCTGGGCAACTGGCTCTCGGCCGGTCTCATGAGCCTGCTGTATGGCATCCGCGTGACGGATCTCGGCCCCTATCGCGCTATTCGGGCTGACCTGATACAATCTCTGGAGATGCGTGAGATGACCTTTGGCTGGCCTACCGAGATGATGGTCAAAGCAGCGAAACAGGGTGCCAGGTTGATGGAGGTTCCTGTCAGTTGGCAGCGACGGCAAAGCGGCCGTTCTAAAATTAGTGGCACAGTACGCGGTTCTATCCTGGCGGCCACCACTATTTTGGGCGTGACTTTCCGCTATGCCCGGCGAAAGCCAACCTCCCGGAGGTTTCGTCCATGATGAAGCGCCGGGAGCAAGCCTCCGGGAGGTTATTTTTGTGAAACATATTCAAAAACTGTACCAGGCTTTGCGCACGGAAGCGGCGAAGGTGATCGTGGGGCAGGAAGAGGTGTTGACCCAACTGTTCATTACTTTGCTGGCCGGTGGCCATGCGCTGTTGGAAGGGGTGCCGGGCACGGCCAAAACATTGATGGCTAAAACGCTCTCCCAGCTCATCCATGCGCCACTGAATCGAGTGCAGTTTACGCCCGATTTGATGCCTTCGGACATTATTGGCACTAATGTTTTCAACATGACCACCAACCAATTTACTTTGCGCCGTGGGCCGGTGTTCACCAGCATTTTATTGGCCGATGAAATTAACCGGGCGCCGGCCAAAACCCAAGCGGCCTTGCTGGAAGCAATGGAGGAGCGGCAGGTGACGATTGATGGTGAACAGTATATCCTGCCGGAGCCGTTTTTGGTGATTGCTACTCAAAATCCACTTGAATATGAGGGCACTTATCCTCTGCCGGAAGCGCAGCTCGATCGCTTTTTCTTCAAAATAAGGGTAGATTATCCGGGTGCGGAGGCGGAGGAAGTGATGTTGGCTCGTTTTGATAATGGTTTTAATCCTCATAATCTGGCGCAGATGGGCTTACGGCCGTTACTCAACCCTGAACAACTGGCGTCGGTGCGCCAGCATATTCAGACGGTTAAGGTGGAAGAAGGGTTATTGCGCTATATTACCCAATTCAGCCAGGCCAGCCGCCAATCCCGTGACTTGTTTTTGGGTGGCAGCCCGCGGGCCTCGGTGGCGCTGTTGATGGCGGCTAAAGTTTATGCGGCTTTGCAGGGGCGGGGCTATGTGACCCCTGATGATATTAAAGCGGTTATTTTGCCCGTTTACCGCCACCGCGTCATTCTTAAGCCGGAGACGACATTGGAAGGGCTGGATGCGGACACGGCCGTTACCCGCATCCTCAATACGCTGGAAGTGCCGCGATGAGTTTAGTAATCAGTAAACAGTAATCAGTAAACAGTTATCAGTCGTTCGTGTTGGACTGACCACTGACCACTGATTACTGACCACTGAACACTATCTTATGCCTCTCCCGACTATATTACCGACACCGCGAACGCTCTTGCTGCTGTTGGCTCTGGGGCTGCTGTGGGCTGCTTCGGGGTTTGTACCTTTTTTTGCGCTTTTTGTGGTGTTGGGGTTGGGGGGGATAACGGCCGCGGCCGCGGCTGATATGCGCCGTACTCCTCAGCCAGAGACGCTGATTGTGGCTCGTGACCATCACACTAAAATGGGATTGGGGGCCGATAACGTTGTGACCCTGCTCATCCAAAACCAGTCAGACTATTCTCTGGATATTATTGTGCGTGATGAACCCCCGGTTGAATTAAAAATCGGCAGAGGTTCACCGCGCATGGGGGCCCGGGTGGAAAGCCACAGCCAAGTGCGGCTGGCCTACGAGGTGCGCCCTACGCGGCGTGGTGATCATGATTTTGGCAATGTAACCGTGCGTTGGACGAGCGT
>Ga0299914_10004255_pt1 | contig 10286 bp, 4 predicted proteins | sample RVTome_10_FD_201361 | JGI IMG/M metagenome (GOLD analysis project Ga0299914, IMG submission 201361) | Soil microbial communities from uranium-contaminated site in the Upper Colorado River Basin, Wyoming, United States - RVT153D57 (version 2) ... | reverse complement strand
GCTCCAGTTATTCGAGAACCGCTTCTCGACCTGCAGCATCAGCGCGTCGTAATCGGTCCTGCCGTCGTTGACCGGAATCGTGACGTTGGTCGTAAACGGCGTGAACCCGGGATACTGCGCCGCGAGCGCGGCCGTGGCGGCCGAGAGCTCGGCGCTTCCCTGGCGTACGAGCGGCGACGTCACTGCCGTCGTTGCGCGAAGTCCGGGGTTGAGGTTGCGCGACATCAGCAGATCGCGCGCGAACGCGCGCACGTAGTCGGCGCTGACGCTGAGCGCTGGTCCAATCTGGCGCTCGTATCCCAGCGTGATCTGGTGTGTGTACGGTACCCGTCGATCCGGGTTGTCCCACGTCGCACCCGTGTTGCGCAGCGACACGCCGTCGGGGAACATCGAGGCCAGCAACGCGCGATTGACGACGGGCCCGTTCACCAGGAACGGGTCGGTCGGGAACTGGCCGCCGCGCGGCCCCGGATCGATGCCGGCCAGCGGGAAGTTGCGCGTGAACGACGTCGCGAACACCGTGTTGGTGTAGATGCCGCCGATCAGCTCGAAGTGCGTCTTGTCGTAGAACGTGCCGAAGCCGCCGCGCACGACACTGCGGTCGCTGCCGCCCGGCTTCCACGAGAAGCCCACGCGCGGCGCGATGTTGTTCTTGTCGACCGGGTAGTTCCCCGGGTCGTCGAACAACGGGTTGTCGACCTCGGTGATCGGCACGACCTCGAGGTCGTAGCGCACGCCGAGGCTCAGCGTCAGGTTGTTGTTGACCTGCCACTTGTCCTGGGCGAACAGCGCATAGAACTGCGCCTTGTTGTAGCTGTTGGCGCTTCCCGGCACGCGGATGCTGAGCCGCTCAGGATAGGTCGACGGGTCGTTCGCATCGAACGGGCCGTTGCTGAGGCCGAACGAGAACGTGCCGTTCAGGTTGCCGTCGTTCGCGTTGCGCGAGCCGGAGTACTGGAACTGCGCGCCGACCTTGATGTCGTGATCTCCGCGCTTGTCCGGCACGAACATCGAGAACGTGTTCTCGAGCTGGTAGCCGTTGTTGACGCGCGCCTGCGCGACGTTGTTCTGCTGCGCCGTATAGGTCTGGAACGCCAGCGTCGGATCGCAGGCCGCGAGGTCGCGGCCGTTGCCGTTGTAGCAGGGGTTGCCGAACGAGACATCCTCCTGCGTCCACGACAACCGCAGCGTATTGACGCTCGAGTTGCCGATGACCGAGCTGAACGTGCCGACGACCGTCTGGTCGAGGTCGTCTTCTTCCCGCGCCGCGTCGAGCGTGACGTTGCCGATGATCTGATTGAACTGGGGCGAGTACTCCCGGAGCCACCGTACGCCCCACGTGTGCGAGGCGGACAACTGATGATCGAACCGGGCGACCGTGTTCCACACGCGCGTCGCCTCGGTCGTCGTTGTGTTGAACTGAGGCTGCGCCGGAATATTGATCGTGATGCCCTCGTCTATCAGGACCCGCTCGACGCTCGCGAAGAAGTGCGCTCGATCCCGCACGATCGGCCCGCCGATTGTGCCGCCGAACTGCTGCTCCTTCGTGTCGGGCTTCTCGTCGTTGTTCTTCTTCGAGAAGTAGTCCTGGGCCGTCAACGACGCGTCCTTGAAGAACCCGAAGGCCGCTCCCCGCCACGCGTTCGTGCCCTGTTTCGTGACGGCGTTGATGATCGCGCCGGTCGTGCGCCCGTACTCGGCGTCGAACTGATTGGTGATGACCTGGAATTCGGCGACCGCTTCGATCGGCGTGCGCGCCTGCGTGCCGGCCCGCTGACCGATGACGTCGTCGTTGTTGTTGGCGCCGTCGAGCATGTAGTTGTTGTTGCGCGGGTCGGTGCCGTTGACGCCGATCGAGTCGCTGCCGAACGATTCCGTGCTGATCGTCGGGATGATGCCGGGCAGCAGCCCGACGAAGCCGACGAAGTTGCGGTTGATCGAGGGCAGCTCGATGAGCTCGCGCGCCGTGATGTTGCCGCCGACCTCCTTCGACGTGGTGTCGACCAGCGGCGCCTCGGCCGTCACGGTGACCCCTTCGGCGATGTTGCCGACCGGCAGCGTGACGTCGACCGACGCCGTCTTCCCCAGCTCCAGCAGAATCTGCTGCAGCGTGACCTTGTTGAAGCCCTCCAGCTGCGCGGTGATCTCATACCGCCCCGGCACGAGTCCGGCGATGAAGTACGTGCCATCCGCATTGCTGGTGGTTTCGCGGAACATGCCGGTGGCTTCGTTCCGCGCGACGATGGTGGCGCCCGGGAGCACGGCTCCCTGGGGATCGAGCACCCGGCCGCGGAGTTCGGCGGTGCCTTGCTGGGCGGCGGCCGGAAGGGCCGCGCTCAGGCTGAGGAGCAGAGCGATCACGAGACGCGAGCAGCGCATAGTGCCTCCTGACGGACCTGCAGGCCGGACCGGTCCGGCGTATGCAGCCAGAATGCACGCAGTATACACAATTCGGCCCGCGGGAAAAGGCGCGATATCGTGGAGGCCATGACGCTTTTCGCCGCCAGGCTCGTGCTGACTCTGACCGTCCCGTTCTCAGGGCAGAACGCCCCCGCCTCTCAGCAGGCCGTCATCGAGACCTCGCATGGCACGTTCGTGTTCGAGCTGCTCGACGACAAGGCCCCGAAGCACGTCGCGCACTTCATCGCGACGGCGCGCGACGGCGCTTTTACCGGCACGACGTTTCACCGGGTCATCCGGCTCGGACTGATTCAGGGCGGCGATCCGCTGACCCGCGACCCGACGATGTCGCACCGCTACGGCACCGGCGGGCTCAACGAGCTCGCCGCCGAGTTCAACGACGTGCCGTTCGTCGCAGGCACGGTCGGCGCGGTGCTGGTGCCGGGGCAGAAGGACAGCGCGGGCCAGCAGTTCTTCGTCGCCGTGAGCGATCAGCTCGCGCTCAACGGGCAGTACACCGCCTTCGGCCGCATCGTCGAGGGCATGGACGTCGTGCGGAGGATTTCGCAGTTGCCGGCAGACAGCCGGGGCCTGCCGGCCGAGCGTGTCGTGATCGCGAGCGTGACGATTCGGCCCACACCGCCGCCCGAGCCCGCGCCGTTCGCCGGCGTCACCGACGCGGAGTTGAGCGGGTACATGGCGACGATCGACACGTCACGCGGGCCCATGACCGTGGAGTTCTTCGCCGGCAAGGCGCCCGGCACGGTGCGCAGCTTCCTGCGTCTCGCGTCGGCGGGCGTGTACGACGGCACGCCCTTTCACCGCGTCGTGAAGGGCTTCGTCATCCAGACGGGCGCACTCGCGTATCGTGCCGCGCCGCTCACCGACAAGCAGCAGACGCTCGTGCCCGCGGCGCTCCCGCCCGAATTCAACGACACGCCGCACGTGAAGGGCGTCCTCTCGATGGCGCGCGGCGACGATCCGGCGAGCGCCAGCACGTCGTTTTTCATCTGCACGGCGGTGTGCCCGTCGCTCGACGGCAAGTACACCGCCTTCGGCCGCGTGGTCGCCGGTCTCGAGGTCGTGGAGGCGATCGAGAGCGTCGCGGTCGACGGCGAGGCGCCGGTCGAGAGGATAGAGATTACGCGCGTAACCGTCAGTTCGCGTTGACGTTCGTGAAGGCGCCGGTCACGACGGAATCACGCATGAGCGTGAGACCTCGGTCGAGGTGGCGTTCCATCCGCGCGCGCGCTTCGGCGGGATTACGCGCCTCGATCGCCGCGACGATTTCGGAGTGCGCCTCGGCCGCGCCCGTCTTGAACGGGGCGAAGCCGGCGCCGAGCGTGATGAAGCGGTCGATCTGGGCGAGGCTCTGCTCGATGAGGTCGCCGGCGAGCTGGTTGCCCGCGGCCGCGGCCACGGCGAGATGAAAGCGCCGGTTGTTGGCCCCCGCCTCGGCCGCGGTCGCGGCGTCGTCCTGCCTGGCGGCAAGCGCACGCAGCCGCGCGATGATCTCCGGTGTGGCGTGCTCGGCCGCCCGGGCCGCCGCCCATCCCTCGAGCAGGCGGCGCACTTCGTAGGTCTCGTTGATGGCCTGCACCGTCACGCGCGCGACGAAGAAGCCGCGCCCCGGCATCCGTTCGACGTAGCGCTCATGGCACAGCTTGGCCAGCGCCTCGCGGACGGGCGTGCGGCTCATGCCGTGCGCCTGCGCGAGCGTGACCTCGGATAGGGGCTGTCCGGGAGGGTATTGCCCGTCGACGATGCGTTGACGGATTTCGACGTATGCGCGATCGACGCTTGTTACATCCATTGGGGAGCCTGGATTTCGCGGGCAGTATACATGCTCTTGCTACCACGCCATGTCAAGTGCCTTCCGGAGATTCGAACGGCAGGCTCGGAACGAGGCTTTCGCCGGCCGCTCCGTCGAGGAGGTTGTGCATGCCGGCGCCGAGCAGGCGGACGGGGCGTGACGCGGCCTCGGTGCGGTCGAGCAGCGCGACCGCCCGCGCGGCGATCTGGTCGGGGTCGCGCGTCGGGGCCCGGGTGTCGCTGCGCGTGACGGTCGTGAAGTCGCTGTAGCGCACCTTGATCGTCACGGTGCGCGCGAGCAGGGCCTTGCGCTCGAGCCACGCCGCGCCGTCGCGCGCCATCTCGTCGATCTCGAGGCGCATCTGCCCGATATCGGTGAGGTCGTACGAGTAGGTGTTCTCGCTGCTGCTCGATTTCGCCGGCCGGTCGGGCGTCACCTCGCGATCGTCGATGCCGAGCGCCAGATCCCGCAGCCACTCGGCGCCGCCGCCGACGGCCTCACGCAGCAGCGCGTCGCTCGCCGCGCGCACGTCGGGAATCGTCGCGATGCCGCGCTCGCGCAGCCGTTTCGCCGTGACCGGCCCGACGCCCCAGAGCGCGTCGACCGGCAGCGCCAGCAGGAAGGGCTCGACGCGATCCGGCGCAATCACGGTCAGGCCGTCCGGCTTCCTCCATGCTGATGCGATCTTCGCGAGGAACTTGTTCGGCGCGACGCCGGCCGACGCCGTCAGGCCCGTCGCGGCCCGGATCTCCTGCTTGATGCGCTTCGCCACCGACATCCCGAGCGGCTCGCCCCACGCGTTCTCGGTGACGTCGAGGTAGGCCTCGTCGAGCGACAGGCCTTCGACCAGCGGCGTCACGCCGCGGAAGATCGTGAACACCTGGCGCGACACGGCCTTGTACTTCGCGAAGTCCGGGCGGAGGACGATCAGGTGCGGGCAGAGCCGCAGCGCGCGCGCCATCGGAATCGCCGACCGCACGCCGAACTGCCGCGCCTCGTAGCTGGCGGCCGCGACGACGCCGCGTCCTTCGGGCCGGCCGCCCACCGCGACCGGTTGGCCCTTGAGCGAGGGGTCGTCGCGCTGTTCGACCGACGCGTAGAACGCGTCCATGTCGACGTGGATGATGCGCCGCACAGGGTAAAGAATATCGTCAGGCGCGCGCCGGACGATCCAGCGTCTCGCGCACGCGCGCCGCGAGCTGGTCGGGCACGAACGGCTTGCGGATGAAGTCGATGCCTTGCTCGAGCACGCCGCCGCGCGAGATCGCGTCACCCGTATAACCCGACATGTAAAGCACGCGCACCGCCGGGCTGCGCTCGGCGACCACTCTGGCGAGCTCATCCCCGCTCATGGCCGGCATGACGACATCGGTCAGCAGCAGATGGATGGGGCCGTCATGGCGCGCCATCAGCGCCAGCGCGGCCTCGCCGCCGTCCGCCTCGAGCACATGGTAGCCGCGGCTCTCGAGTGTGCGGCGGATGACGTCGCGCACTTCCTGCTGGTCCTCGACGAACAGCACGGTCTCGCTGCCCCTGCCAGACACGGTTGCCGTCGCCGCGGCCGGCTCCGCCACGGGCTCGCCCGGCGCGTACGGCAGGCTGACGACGAACGAGGTGCCCTTTCCTGGCGTGCTGTCGACGCCGATGTACCCGCCGCTCTGCTTGACGATGCCGTAGACGGTCGCGAGGCCGAGGCCCGTGCCCTTGCCCTGTTCCTTGGTCGTGAAGAACGGTTCGAAGATCTGCGCGAGCACCGCCGGCTCCATGCCGGTGCCGGTGTCGGTGACCGTCAGCGTCACGTAAGTGCCCGGCACCGATCCCGGGTGCGCCGCCACGAACGCCGCGTCGTGCTCGAGGATGCCTGTCTCGATGGTCAGCGTGCCGCCTTCCGGCATCGCGTCGCGCGCGTTGACCGCCAGGTTCATGATGACCTGCTCGATCTGCCCACGGTCGGCGTTGATGGGGCACTGGCTGGCGTGCGGGTTCGTAACGAGCGCAACGTCTTCGCCGATTACGCGCCGCAGCAACGCCCGCGTGCCGTCGACGACGCCGTTCAGGTCGAGGTGTTCGGTGGTCAGGATCTGCTTGCGGCTGAACGCCAGCAGCTGGCCCGTGAGCGATGCGGCGCTGTGCGCGGCGCTGATAATCTGCTGGATGTCTTCGCGCTTCGTGTCGTCCGCCGCGAGCTGCTCCATCGTCAGTTCCGCGAAACCGAGGATGGCGGTGAGCAGATTGTTGAAGTCGTGGGCGACGCCCCCGGCGAGCCGGCCCACCGCTTCCATCTTCTGGGCCTGGTTGAGCTGTTGCTCGAGCGACCGCCGTTCCGTGATATCGCGCGCGACGGCGTAGGCGACTCGCCCCTGCGGGTCGGCACGGGCGTGCCATTCGAGCCAGCGATACTCCCCGGATTTCGTACGGTACCTGTTGGTGAAGCCCAGCGTCCGGTTGCCGGAGACCACGCTCGACAGTTCCTGCAGCGACGCCGCGACATCATCGGGGTGTACGAGGTCGATGAAGCGGGTGCCGCGAAGCGTGTCAACGGTGTAGCCCAGCACGTGCTCCCACGCGGCGTTCACGTGGAGGAAGTGGCCCTCGAAGTCGACCGACGTGATCATGTCGGGGGACAAGTCGAAAAGGTGGCTCAGCTCCAGCTGTGCCTGACGCCGCTCGGTGACGTCCTCGACCATCGAGATGAAGTAGAGAGGAGCGCCCTCGGGGCTGCGGTGCAGGCTCGTCGTGACATGGCCCCAGAAGTACGTGCCGTCGTGGCGAAGAAACCGCTTCTCGATGACATGGCGATGGATCTCGCCCGCGTAAAGCTTCTGGCCCGCATCGCGATCGAGATCACGGTCCTCCGGATGCGTCACGGCGTCGAAGTCGACCTGCTCGGGCGCCTGTCCCTCGATGCCGAACATCGACAATATGCGCGCGTTGGCCCGAATGACACGGCCGTCGAGCGTCGCGTGCGCGATGCCGACCGGCGCCTCGTCGAAGGTCGCGCGGTACTCGGATTCACTGGCCGAGAGTGCGGCCTGGAACTCACGCCGTTCGGTGATCTCGTGAAGGACACTCGCCGCGCCGAACACCTGGCCGGACGCGTCGCGCATCGGCGACACGGTGAGCAGCACCGGGAACCGCGTGCCGTCCTTCCGGTGGCATTCGAGCTCAACCTGCGTGACTCCGCGCCCCGCCCTGATCTCGTCGAGGATGGTCGGGACGAGTGGCGCCGATTCGGCGCCGACCAGCGAGATCACGTTGGTGCCGACGGCCTCGGACGCTGAGTAACCGAACATGCGCTCGGCTCCCGGGTTCCAGCTCATGACCTCGCCATCGAGAGTGCGGCTGAAAATCGCATCGGTCGACGACTCGACGATGGCGGCAAGATGCGCGAGCGTGCGGACACGATGATGCTCGGCCGCCGCGCGGAGCGCCTGCTTCAGGGCCGCCGGCGTCAGGTCGTCGACGACGAGATACTCCACCGCGGATGCGTCGCCCCCAGGCGTCATCGAGCCGGCGCGCGTGAGGATGATGACCGGCAGCCCGCCGAGGCGCGCGGCCCGGGTCAGCAGTCCTTCGAACTCCGGGCTGCGGCTGAGCGGTTCGTCGACCAGCGCGACGTCGTAGCGGCCGGGCGCGAGACGATGCTCGCCGCCCGAGAGGTCGCGCGCGACGTCCATGAGGAAGCGATCGTCAAGAGTGAGGAGGGACTCGAGTGTTGACTGCGTGCGCGCGTCGGTGGTGACGAGGATCAGTCGGAGCGCCGCGGCAGTCGCCGGCTGGCCGCGACTCGTCGCCGAGCGTACCCGAGGTGTGTCCATGAAAACTTCCGAAACCCGCTGGCGTGCCAAGCCTAGGCCCGAAGGCGGACCGAGTCAACGTCGGGGAGGAAGGGGAGTATGACGTGGACTGTAAGCGCTTTCTCCCGCAGCAGCCGGATGGCCGGACAAACTGATGATGTCAGTCGAGCCGCAGCGCGACGAGCGGGTCGACGCGCGCCGCGCGCCGCGCCGGCAGCCAGGCCGCCGCGCCGGTGACGGCCAGGAGCAGCGCCGCCACGGCGGTCACCGTGACAGGATCGAACGCCGGCACGCCGAAGAGCATCGACGCGATGGCGCGTCCGGCCACGTACGCGCCTGCGACGCCGATCGCGACGCCGATGGCGCCGAGCAGCAACGCCCGCCCCACGACGAGCGCCGCAACCGACCGTGCGGGGGCGCCGAGCGCCATGCGCACGCCGATCTCGCGCGTGCGCAGGCTCGTCGTAAAGCTGATCACGCCGTAGACCCCGGCCGCGGCGAGCGCGAGCGCGACCATCGCGAACCCCGCGACGAGCAGCAGGGCGAAGCGGCGGGGCGCGACGGACGTCGCGAGCAGATCCTGGACGGTCGCGGTGTCGTAGAACGTCTGCAACGGGTCGAGCGCCCACACGATCTGCTTCGCCGGTTCGACGAGCGAAGAGGCGTCGCCCGCGGTGCCGATGACGTAGGTCATCGAACCCATCCCGGTCTGCGCGTGCGGCAGAAACAGCTCGTCGCGCACCGGCGCGTCGTAGCCGTCGTGGCGCAGCGCCCCGACGAGCCCCACCACCTTGATGCGCCGGGGCGGCCCCATGAAGGGCACGCGCACCCACGATCCCACGGGACTGCCTGTGGGCCAGTGCCGGCGCGCGAGCGATTCGCTGACGAGCGCGACCTGCTCGGTGTCGGCTGTATCGTGCCGCGTGAAGCCGCGGCCCTCGAGGAGAGGGATTCCCATGACGTCGAAGTAGCCTTCGGTCGCCGCCGACACGAAGACCGTCGGCGCCTCGTTGCCTGCCGCGCCGGCCTGCGGGCGGCCTTCGATCGTGATCGGATCCTCGATGTTGATGTTGGCCTGGATGAACGGCATCGCCGACACCGCGCCGGCGCCCGTCGCGCCTGGCAGCGCGGCCATCTGATCGATGGTGTTGCGGAAGAACGCGACGCGCTTCGCCGGCGTGTCGTTGATGCGATCGTATGCGAAGACCTGCAGCACCGCGACGTCCTTCGCGCGGAAGCCGGGATCGACGTCCACCAGCGCCATGAAACTGCGCGCCGCCAGGCCCGCGCCGACCACGAGCACCATTGCCAGCGCGATTTCGGCGACGGCGAGGCCATCGCGCAGCGCCCGCGCGCGCCGTCCGCCCGTGCCCGAGCGTCCATCGCGCAACGCGTCCGACGCCGACGCCCTGGACGCGTGAAGCGCAGGCGCGGCGCCGAACGCCGCCGCCGTCCCGAGGCCGAGCAGGACCGCGGCTCCGACCGCGCGCCAGTCGAGCACTGCGTGATCGAGCCCGGGCGCCGGGCCTGGCGCGCCGGCAACGATCGCCTGCAGCAGCCACCACGCGAGCGCGAGGCCGGCCGCCGTGCCCGCGGCGCCCAACAGCAGGCTCTCGGTGAGCAGTTGACGTGCGAGGCGCGCGCGTCCGGCGCCGAGCGCGCCGCGCACGGCGAACTCACGCTCCCGCTCGACGCCCCGCGCGAGCACCAGGTTCGCGACGTTGGCACAGGCGATGAGGAGGACCAGACCCACCACGACCAGCATGGCCACGAGCGCCGGCCGCACCGGCTCTTTGAGATGCGCGTCGATCGGATCCACGCGCGCCGTGATCTGCGTGTTCGTGCGCGGGCGCTCGGCCGCAAGCTGCTTCGAGATCGCGTCGAACTCCGCCTGGGCCGTCTCGCGCGACACGCCCGGCTTGAGCCGGCCGATCGCCGCCCACCAGCCCGACGTGATATGGCGCTCGTAGTCCTCGAACACCTTCGGGCCGTAGAACTCCCGCCGGACCGGCCCCGGCAGCAGCGTCAGTTCGAAAGATGCCGGAAGAACGCCGACCACCGAGACCGGCTCCGAGTCGAGAATCACCGTTCGGCCGACGATGGCAGGATCGCCGCCGAAGCGCTGCTGCCACGTGCCGTGATCGAGGACAACGACGTTGTTGCGTCCGGGGCGATGATCGTCCTCGTTGAGCAGGCGCCCATGAAGCGGTATGGCGCCGAGAATGTCGAAGAACCGCTCGCTGACCATCGTCCCGACGAGGATTTCCGGCTGGTTT
>Ga0299914_10004254_pt1 | contig 10287 bp, 8 predicted proteins | sample RVTome_10_FD_201361 | JGI IMG/M metagenome (GOLD analysis project Ga0299914, IMG submission 201361) | Soil microbial communities from uranium-contaminated site in the Upper Colorado River Basin, Wyoming, United States - RVT153D57 (version 2) ... | reverse complement strand
ACCGCTTCCACCTCGACACGCCGACCGGTCACTGCACCGAACATGGCGCCCAGGGTCGCATTCTCCAGCACGCTCATGTTGAGAAACGAGCGCGGGGCCTGCTGCACCATGGCGATCCCCTTCTGACGAATCCGGTGGGGTGGGTACTGGGTGATGTCCTGACCGGCGAACCGGATCAGACCCCGGCTGGGATTCTCCAGACCCGCGATCATCTTGAGCAGGGTGCTCTTCCCGGCACCGTTGGGGCCGACGATGGCGAGAATCTCGCCATCTTCGGCCCCCAAATTCACCCCGTTCACGGCCGGGAGGCCGCCGAAGGTCTTCGACATGTCCTCCAGCTCGAGTAGGGGCATCCCGTCCTTTACGGCTGGTAGGGCTCGAGTGGCTCGGATTGGGTCAGCACCTCCAACCACCATTCGCCGGCCTCATTGAGCCCTGCGGGAGCCGGACCCTCCGTGATCCGGAAGAAAATCGGCTGGGCCTCTGCCAACTCACCCCACTCGGTCCAGCTCAGCGGATGGGCGTAGCCCTCGAGATCGAACGAGTTCTGGTGCATGTACTCGGCGACGGCCACCGGGTCGTCACCCACCTCACCCACCGCTTGGGCCACCATCGTGACGATGCCGTGGCCGGCGACGGCGTCGTCCGACATGAACGTGTTTTCAGAGAATGCGAAATAGCGCTCGGCCAGCGCGGCGTAGCTCTCGCTGGTGTAATCGGCACAGGCGAAGTCGGCGTACCGCCCGACCGCGACGTCGACCTGTTGCCCGACAGCGAGGTCCGGGGGCACCCAGGCGCCCGTGACCGGCACGTCGCCGATCAGGTCCGCCGATAGCCCGAGGATCGCCGAGTTCCCTGGCGGGTGACCGGTGGCTATCACCATCTCAGCACCCGCATCGGCCATGTTCCGAACAAAGGGCGTGAAATCGGTGTCCGGGGGAACCGGCGCCACCTGAATCTCGCCAAAGTCGACACCGGAGCCCTCGAAGGTGGTTTCTACCGCACCCGCGAACGCCTGCCCCCAGGCGTAGTCGGCGACGATGACCCCGACGTTGGTGAGACCCTGCTCCTGGGCATACTGGAGAACAGGAGCCGCGTCCATCGGAGCCGCAGGGAGACAGGTGCGGAACATGAAGCGGCTGTCCGCGGTGAGAGCGACCTCGGTCCCGGACTTGACCAGGAACGTAGGCATCTGCAACTCCTCGGCGAGCGGTGAGACGGCGGCGCCGACCGTGCTGGAGATGATGCCGCCAAGGGCGACCACTCCATCCTCGACGAGCCGTTCGAACCCGGCGACACCGGCATCGGCATCGTTCTCCGAGTCCTGCTCCACGATCTCGATCATCTGCCCGTCGACACCACCGGCAGCATTGATCTCCTCGGCGGCGAGAAGCATCCCATCGCGGGCTTGGACGGCCCAGGGAGTGAATCCGGTCAGGTCGGATAGCAAACCGATCATGATCGGCTCACCGGAGGCCGCCTCCGTTGTGTCCGTCGGCGCTTCTGTCGTTTCCGTCGGCGCCTCCGTCGTGTCGGTGGCCGGCTCCGTGGTGTCCGTGGCGGGCTCGGTCGTGTCGCTCGCGTCGTCCCCGGCGCAGGCGGCTCCGATCAACGCCATCACCGCAACCAGGATCAGCAATCTCACACTTGGGCGAATGGTCCTCATGTCTTTCCTCCTCATCGGCCACGTAGGTGACACCCGTCCTCCCGGCTCGGGTCAGGCCGGGACCAGTCACCCGCCCGTGGCACCGGCGCACCCTAATCTTCCGGCACTCAGCCGGGCCGTGGAAAGACCGTCCCGTCCATCAGCTTGCGAGCGGTGCGGATGATCCCGGCGCCGAGGATCTCGTGCTCTGGCCCGGAATCTTGACGGACGTGGGCGTCGAAAGAGCCGCTCGGATGCTCGATCCGGACGATGTCGGAGCCCGGCTCGAGACGGGCCAGTTGGGAGGCGGGAGACCCTGGGAGAAGACAGGCGGTGGCAACGCTGACCGCCCCGAGCACTCCGATCGCCTGATGGCATCGGTGGGGGATGAAAGTCCTGGTGGAGATGGCGCCCCCGGCCCGGGGCGGCGACACCAGAGACAGCTTGGGCACGGTGGCCCGGCTGACGTCACCGAGATTCATCAACGGGCCGGCGACCAGCCGGATCTCTTCGAGCTTCTGGCGGAGATCGGCATTGCCCTCCAAATCTTCGCAGGTCTCATCACCCATGACCCCGACATCGGACGCCCGCAGCACGACTACCGGCATCCCGTTGTCGATCAGTGTGACCTCGACACCGCCCACCTTTTCCACGGACCGACCCGTTGGGAGAAGAGCCCCGGTGCTGGACCCGGCGATGTCCTCGAACTCGATCAGAATCTCCGCGGCACCGCCGGGCACCCCGGCGATCTCGGTCTCGCCCGCATAGACGGGCCTTCCCGCTTCGACGGGGAAGGTGGCAACCGCTACTCCGCCGGTGTTCTTCATCAGGATCCGCACCTGGGCCCGGCCATCGGTCGAGCTGATAAGCCCCCGCTCCAGGGCGAAAGGGCCAACCGCCGCCAGCATGTTCCCGCAGTTCTGCCTGTCGGTGACCTCCGGGCGGTCCACCGACACCTGGAGAAAGAGATACTCGATGCCGATGTCGTCGCGCTCGGAGGGTCCGACCACGGCAACCTTGGTGGTGAGCGGGTGGGCACCACCGACGCCATCGATTTGCCTCGGGTCCGGCGAGCCCATGATCCGCAGCAGCAACTCATCGCGGTCGGCTGTGGCGCGTGGGAGGTCATCGGCCAGGAAGAACGCACCTTTTGACGTGCCACCGCGCATCAACATGCAGCGAATGCCGGTGGGGTCGGAGCTCATGGGTCGAAGTGCCTCGAAAGCGAAGTTAGCGACCAAATGGCGCAGATAGGGTTGGTGGGATGAGTCAGGAGTCGCTACTGGTTATCAGCGCCCACGTGGGGGACTTCGTGTGGCGTGCCGGTGGCGCCATCGCCCTCTACGCGAACCGGGGGCACGACGTCACCGTGGTCTGCCTTGCCTATGGGGAGCGTGGGGAGTCGGCTCGATACTGGCGCCAGGGCATGGACCTCGAGCAGGTCAAGGAGGTGCGGCATGCCGAAGCCGAGGCGGCGGCCAAGGTCCTCGGAGCCGACCTCAGCGTCTTCGACGCCAATGACTATCCGTTGGTGGAGACCCCCGAGCTCCTCGACCGCCTGGTGAAGGTCCATCGGGAAATCCGCCCCACCATCGTTCTCACCCACAGCGAGCGTGACCCGTGGAATCGTGATCACGAGACGGCTCACTCGATCGCCACCCAAGCCCGCATCATCGCCCAGGCGGCCGGCTACGACCCCGGTACAGACGTGCTCGGGGCACCCCCGGTATTCCTTTTCGAGCCCCATCAGACCGAATACTCGGGCTTCATGCCCGACGTGCTCCTCGACATAACCGAGGTGTGGGACCAAAAGCTGGAAGCGATGCGCTGCATGGACGGTCAGGAACACCTCTGGGACTACTACACGGATGTGGCGACCAGACGTGGGGTTCAGGCCATGCGCAACTCCGGCCCCAACCTGGGTCTGGTGACCGACGCCAAGGCGGAGGCATACCAGCGGGTGTTCCCCCAGGTTGCGAGAGAGCTCGGCTGAGATGGGCGACGGAGTCGTGGTACGACACGTCCCCCGGGTCGATGCCGGGATCATCGCCGAGCTGGGTGCCGCCGGAGTGGCCACAGTTCACGAGGCAGGCGGAGCCGGCCTCCTCGATCACGAGATCAGACCCATCCAGGAGGGGGCTCGGATCTCCGGGTCTGCAGTGACGGTCTCCTGCGCCCCGGGGGACAACATCATGATCCACGCCGCGGTGGAGGTCATCGAGCCAGGGGACATCCTCATCATCGCAACCACCGCCCCCTCGACAAACGGGATGTTCGGCGAGCTGCTCGCCACGTCGGTGATGGCCAGGGGGTGCGTCGGGGTGGTGGTCGACGCCGGGGTCCGTGACGTGTACGAGCTACGCGGCATGGGTCTTCCGGTCTGGTCACGAGTCATCCATGCCTCCGGGACGGTGAAGGCCACGCCGGGCTCGGTGAACGTCCCGGTGGTGTGTGGGGGCGCAACGGTCGGCCCCGGCGATGTGGTGGTGGCCGACGACGACGGCGTGGCGGTCGTAGAGCGAGAGCGCGCCGGGGACGTGCGCGATGCGGCCGGTCAGCGCATCGTGCGCGAGGCGGAAGTCAGGGCACGTCTTTCCGCAGGTGAGCTAGGCGTCGACTTCTACGGCTTCAGGGAGCGGCTCGAGGAACTGGGAGTCCGCTGGATCGACGCTCCCGAGTAGCCAACTCAGCCACCTCCCTCCCGCAGTCTGAAGCGCTGGATCTTCCCGGTCGCTGTCCGTGGGAAATCATCTACGTATTCGATCACGTGGGGAAACTGGTACCGCTGCAACCCCGATTTGCACCATGCCTGCAGCTCGGCGTCCAGAGCTTCACCGCCGGAGACGCCCTCGGCCAGTATCACCACGGCCTTGATGCGGGACAGGTGCTCGATGTCGATCGCGACTACCGCTGCCTCCCGCACCGACGGGTGCTCCAGGAGCCGGTTCTCGATCTCGATCGGGCTCACCCACAGCCCACCGATTTTCATCATGTCGTCGACACGGCCCTCGTACCAGAAGTAGCCATCCGGGTCCTGCCGATACCTGTCACCAGAGAGGAACCAGTCGCCACGGATCTTTTCCCGGTTCCGCTGCTGTTGGTGCCAATACATGGTGAGGGCGCTCGGGCCCCGGACCCACATCTCGCCCGCCTCCCCCACCGGGCAGAGAGCACCCTCCGGGTCGCGGACCTCCATCTCATATCCGTCGACAGGTGTGCCCGAGGTTCCCGGCCTGACCGCACCGGCCCGGTTGGAGCAATAGATATGCAACATCTCGGTCGAGCCCACGCCGTCGAGAATCTCGACCCCGGTCCGATCATGGAAGCGGCGCCAGATCTCAGGAGGTAGCGGCTCGGCTGCCGAGATCCCGAGACGGACAGACGACCAATCGGTCTCGTCGAACTCGGGGTGGGCAAGGACGGCGTTGTACAGGGCCGGCACCGAGAAGTAGAGGGAAGGTCGATGGGTTCTAACCCGCTCCAGGATTCGTTCCGGTGTGGGCCGCCCGGTCAGGTAGACGGAGGTAGCCCCTGCCCACATCGGGAAGCTCAGATTGTTCCCCAGCCCGTAGGCATGGAACATCTTCGTGCTGGAGAACACCATGTCGCCCGGCCCGATCCCGAGCACCGGCTCGGCATAGTTGACGCAGGTGGCTGCCACGTCGGCATGGCGGTGAACCACGCCTTTGGGTCTCCCCGTCGACCCCGAGCTGTAGAGCCAGAAGGCCATGTCGTCGGGGTGGGTCGGAACCGGGTCAACCTCGTCCTCGGTCTCCGCGATCCAGGCGTCGAATGAGCCGGTGGCATCCGGCCCGTCGCCATTGGCCACAACGAGACGAACCGACGGTCGTGCCGCCACCTGGGGCCCTACCGCGTCGAGAAACGCGCTGTCGATGATGGCAACCGACGCATAGGAGTCGTCGAGGAAGTAGCCGAAGTCGTCTGGCCGTGCCAGGAAGTTGACCGGGACCGGCACTGCCCCGATCCGCATCGCCCCCAGGAACGCAGCGGGGAACGCCGGGGTGTCGTCGAGGACGAGCAAGACCCGATCCTCCCTGCCCAGCCCGATGTCTCGGAGGCTGGCCGCGATCGCAGACACCCCTTGGTAAAGACGCCCGGCCGACCAGGCGACGTCGTCGGCAGTGATCAGGATCGTGTCGTCGCTCCGCCCCTGCTCCATCCACCCATCGACCAGGGTGCTGATGTTGGCGTTGGTCTGCATCTACCCCTTGCCAGTCCCGACCGAGCGAGACTATCGGTCATGACCGGGTCCGGGATCCCGTTCGAGAGCAGGATCCACGTCGGCGGGAGCGCGGTCGAATACCGGATCTACCAGCCGGGCAGCGCCTCCCGACCAAGCGCGAGAGGTGGGACCGATTTCGTTAGACGGGTGGACAGTCGGCGATTGGGGTTATGACCCTGGTGGAGAGGAAATGACGTATCTTCCTGCCTCATCCGGCACGCAGGTCCAGACTCCGGAGGAATTGGGCGTTGATCGCCACGACGATGGTCGAGACGCTCATCAGGATCGCGGAAGCAGCCGGACCCAGTACCACTCCGGCCCAGGCCAGGGCACCGGCGGCCAGTGGTATCGCCACCACGTTGTATCCAGTGGCCCAAACGAGGTTTTGCAGCATCTTGCGATAACCGGATGCGGAGAGACGTCGGGTGGCGACGACCGCCCTCGGGTCGTCAGAAGCGAGGACGATCCCGGCCGACTCCATGGCGACGTCGGTGCCGGCGCCAATGGCGATGCCGACATCCGCCTGGGCCAGAGCCGGGGCATCGTTGACGCCGTCGCCCACCATTGCCACCCCGAGACCCCGATCCTGTAGCTCGGCGACCTTGGAGTGCTTCTGCTCGGGCAGGACCTCGGCCAGGACCTCGTCGATCCCCAGCGCCGCGGCCACCGACTCGGCAACCTGTCGGGCGTCCCCGGTGATCATCGCCACCCGGACGCCTAGCTGGTGGAGCTGGTCCACCGCCTCTCGTGACTCGGGTCGTATCTCGTCCTCCAACGAGATGGCGCCGATCACCTTCTCGCCCCTGATGACATAGAGCACGGCCGCGCCCCTGTCCTCCCAGCCGGAGACCGTCGTCTCGAGATCGGTCGATATCTCAATCCCTCTCTCCCGCAGCAGCGCCGGTCCGCCCACGGCCACCGAAGCGCCATCCACCGTCGCCTCGACGCCACGGCCGCTCATCGCCCGAAACCCGCCGGCGACGGGGACGGGCCCACGCTCGGCCGCTTCGGCCACGATGGCGCGGGCCAGCGGGTGCTCGGAATCTCCTTCCACCGCCGCCGCCAGGGCCAGAACTCGATTGATGTCCCCGTCGACGGCGGCCACATCACCGACCACATGACGGCCCCGGGTCAAAGTGCCCGTCTTGTCGAAGAGCACAACATCAACGGTGCGCATGCGCTCCAAGGCAAGACGATCCTTGACCAGGATCCCGTTGCGCGCCGCCAACCCGGTGGAGATCGAGATGACCAGCGGGATGGCGAGCCCGAGGGCATGAGGGCACGCGATCACCAGCACCGACACGGTGCGCGTGACCGCGTCTTCAGCTTGCCCGAGAGCCCACCAAACGATGGCCGTGATGGCGGCGGCTCCGACGGCCACATAGAACAGCAACGCCGCCGCCCGGTCGGCCAGCACCTGGGCTCGGGACCTCGACTGCTGTGCCTGTGCCACGAGTCTCTGTATCCCGGCTAGCGCGGTGTCGTCCCCGACCGCGGTGACCTCGACTCTGATCGCCGAGTCGGTGGCCACGGTCCCGGCGACGACGCTGGCTCCCGACCCCTTGCTCACCGGTTTCGACTCCCCGGTCACCATCGACTCGTCCATCTCCGCCCCACCACTGATGATCATCCCGTCGGCCGGGACCCTGGCCCCGGGACGGACCAGGACCAGGTCGCCGACGGCGAGCGCGGAGATCGGCACGGTTTCAGAGTCCCCCCCGACGATCCTCTCCGCCTCGTCGGGGAGCAGCTCGGCCAGGGCGGCCAGGGCGCCCCGCGCTTGCCCGATAGCCCTCATTTCCATCCAATGGCCGAGGAGCATGATCGTGATCAGGGCGGCCAGCTCCCACCAGAAGTCGAGGTCGAACCAGCCGAGAGTGGTGGCCAAGGAAGCCAGATAAGCCACCGTGATCGCCATGCCGATCAGCAGCATCATCCCCGGCTGGCGGTCCCTCGCCTCCTGTAATGCGCCACGTAGGAACGGAGCACCCCCGTAGATGAAGACAACCGTGCCCAGCACCGGGGCGATCCACTCCGAGCCGGCGAAGACGGGTGCGGTGTATCCGAACCATTCCTGCACCATCGGGCTGTAGAAGACGATGGGCAGGGTCAGGGCCAGAGACAGCCAGAAGCGGTCCCGGAACATGTCCACGCTGTGCCCGGCATGTTTGTCATGACCTGCGGGGTGGGTGGACGAGTCGCCATGACCCCCGCCATGCCCGTCGTGACCGTGACTCATCCACGCGACGGTAGACGCGACCCGGCCGGCTCAGTCCAGGTGAAACACCTCGACTAGCTCTTCCATCATCGTGTCCCCGGCGCCGCCCGCTCCCTCAAAGAACGGCAACATCTCAGCCTGCCAACGCGCGTTGACCTCCTCACGGGACATGCCATCAAGGGCAGCCGCGAAAGAATTCGGGGTCTCGAAAAAGCCGAAGAGGGTGCCGTCGGAGCGCATGAAGAGGGTGTAGTTGTGCCACCCGGTGCGACTCAATGCCTCGAGCATCTCCGGCCAGACCTCCTGATGTCTTCGTTTGTACTCCGGGATCATTTCCGGTCTGACCTTGAGGACAAATCCGATTCTCCGCACGGCCAACACCTAGGCCACTCTGACCAGGGGCCGATAAGGCGTCAGGCGGTCATCAACAGGGTCGAGATCGGTGACGAGCAGATCGATGTCGACCAGGTCGAACATCCTGGCCTGGGCGCGTGTCCCCAGCTTGCTGTGGTCGACCGCGAGGATGATGCGGCTGCTGGTCGCGGCAAAGGCCCGCTTCACCTCCGACTCGGCCAGGCTTGCCTCTGATGAGCCGATCGGATGATCCACGGCCGCGGCGGAGCAGACGAACACGTCATAGAGAAAGCCCTGAGCGGCACGGGCCGCGATCGGTCCTACCAGGCTTCCCGTCCGCGGCTCCTGGGTGCCGCCGGTCAGTGAAGCGGTGATGCCCGGCTTGCCCACCGCGGCATGAAAGGTGTCGAGGCCGTTGGTCACGATGACCAGATCGCGTGCCATCTCCATGGAGGCGGCGAGCCGATGGACCGTGGTCGAGGCATCGAAGGCGACCGTCCCGACTGCGGGGATCAGATCGACGAGCTTCTCGGCAATCCTTCCTTTGGCCCTGGCATTGTGCCGATGCCGTTGCGCGAACGGTTCAGGGCCGAGAGCGATCGCCCCGCCCCTCACCCGACGAGCAACGCCCAATGCCTCCAACTCGTCGAGGTCACGTCGGATGGTCATCTCGCTCACCCCGAAGTCGGCGGCGAGCTGGTCGATCCGCACCGCACCGCGCTCGGAGATGAGTTCTTTGACCTCACCCAGACGTTCCTCCGGGCTGTTGAACGTCCGCCGGTTCACTCCGCCTCCCCACTCCCCTGCCGACCGACATTCAAGCCGCCGGTGACGTTGCCCGCACCCACCCCATCCCAGGCCTCGCCCCCATCCAGCCAGTCCCTAGCCTCGTCGAGCCCACCGAAGACGCCCATGGCTATGCCCTGGACGATGGCATTGCCCAGGGCGGTGGCCTCCTGCGAGCCCCTCACGACCTGCAGCCCGGTTCGCCGGCTCAGCAGCTCGTGGAGGAGTGGCACCCGCGCCCCGCCACCGACCACTGCTATGCGGGCCAGCCTCACATCTGTGATTTCCTCCAACTCCTCGACGACGTCGCCAATCCCGGTGACGATCGATTCGATCACACTCCTCGCGATCACATTGCGCGGCGTGCTTGGCGGTAGGGCGGCGGCGTCCTGGACTTCTCGCACCATGTCGGCCGGGCTGACGAATCGGTGGTCCGCGGCGTCGAAGGTCGGGACCGCGGCTTCGATGGACGCCGCCTCCTCCAGGAGCATCTCGATGGGCGGCCCGCCCCAGGCCTGGCGGCACTGCTCGAGGATCCAGAGGCCGACGACATTCTTGAGAAATCGAATCCCGCCGAGAGCGCCCGCCTCGTTGGAGAAGTTGGCGGCGCGGGCGCGGGCAGAGGTGTCCGGGCCCGGTCGCTCCACTCCTACCAGAACCCAGGTCCCGGCCGATACGAAAACGGTTCCCGGGCTCGAGCCGCCCGGCATGCCGAGAAAGGCGGATGCGGTGTCGTGGCTTCCGACCAGATGCACCGGGATCTCCCGCCACTTGCCCGCCGCAATCCCGGCACTGATCAGCGGAGGGAACAGCGATTGACCCAACGACAGGTCGTCGAGCAGGTCGGTGGCCCATTCGCCGGTCCGTATGTCCATGAGCGCGGTCGTGGAGGCGTTGGACCGCTCGGCCGCCTCAAGCCCGGTGAGATGGTGGACGAGGAGGTCGGGCAGGAGGAGGATTCTGGAGGCATTGCTCAGCTCTACGGAGTCGTGCGCCGCCAGTTGGAAGATGGTGTTGATCCCCATGATCTGGACACCGGTG
>Ga0299914_10004253_pt1 | contig 10287 bp, 9 predicted proteins | sample RVTome_10_FD_201361 | JGI IMG/M metagenome (GOLD analysis project Ga0299914, IMG submission 201361) | Soil microbial communities from uranium-contaminated site in the Upper Colorado River Basin, Wyoming, United States - RVT153D57 (version 2) ... | reverse complement strand
GGCGATCAGGACCAGGTTCTCGTGCCCGGTCAGGTCCTCGTCGACCGACGCGAACTGGCCGGTGAGGCTGACCAGGCTGCGAACGGCGTCGGCGTCGTCGACGACGTCGTGGCCGAGCACGCTCGCCTCGCCCGAGTCCGGGCGCAGCAGGGTGGCGAGCATTCGCACGGTGGTCGTCTTCCCCGCCCCGTTGGGGCCGAGGATCCCGTAGACGGTTCCCCGCCGAACGGCGAGGTCGACGCCGGCGACCGCGTGCGTGTCGCCGAACGACTTCTCGAGCCCCGAGGCCTCGATTGCGAGAGCTGAGTTGGTCATCGCTTCCTTTCGCTCATTCCTGTATGCGTAGACGGAAGTCGGGGGCGAGAATCATCGGTCGTCGACCGAGAACCGAAGGTAGCGCGGTCGGCCGCGCTAATTGGTGCGGGTGCCCGAACAACTCGCGCATCTCCGCCGATCGGTCTCACTCCTCGCCGGCCCCGCGCTCGGCGACGAGCCGGTCGTAGTTGAGCCGCATCAGCGCGATCACGTCGCCGACGTCGTCCTCGTCGGAGATCCCCCGCGCGGCGAGCTTCGGCGAGTGCGGGTTGACCGGATGCGGGCCGACGCGGCCGCGCTCGCGGAGCGCGGTTCCGAGGTCGCGCGGGAAGCCGAAGTGCGCGGCGCGGTCGCCGTGCAGGTGGCCGATCTCGTGCCCGCCGACGCGGAATCCGAGCTCGCCGCGCTCGCCGGGCCCGGCCTCGACTCCCGGCCACGAGGTGACCTCGTCGGTGATCTGCTCGCTTGCGGTCTTCGGCTCGGTCATCGCTTGCATCCTTCTCGGGTCGACAGGTTGGCGTGAGATCAGGTCGAGATCGGTCCGGGTTCCACCGGGATCCGGTCCGCCGGCGTCCGGCCGGCGGCCGCGCGCAGCTCGCCGGCCGGGTCGATGTTCTGGTTGACGCGGAACACGTTCTCGGGGTCGTAGCGGCGCTTTAGCTCGGCGAGCCGCTCGTAGGCGCCGTCCGGGTAGGCGGCCCGAACGCGCTCGTCACCCTCGTCGACGAGGTAGTTGACGTACGCCGGAGCCCGACCGAGGCCGAGCGCCGCGGCCGAGGCGTCGACCCAGCGGTCGAGGGCGGGCAGGTCCTCGGGACGCTCGCCGAGGGCGCCGAACGTCACCATCAGCCGCCGCTCGCGGTGGGCGTATGCGGTCGCTTCGGGCGCCACCCGCGCGACCGCTCCGCCGAGGACCCGGATCTGGGTCACCCGCGGCCCCGCGGCCGGCTCGCTCATCCGCTCGACGATCGCCTCGACCGCGGCCCGGTCGAGCCCGTCGACGTAGGCGGCGCGCACGGCGACGGTGGACCGCTGGGGACCGCCGCCGCCGAGCTCGTAGATCTCGGGGTAGGGCATCCGGCGAATCCCGTCGGCGAGCGGCGGCGCCAGGCCGCGGATCGACTCGGCCACCCGCTCGCCGTCGGCGACCGTGCCGGCGTGGACGAGCATCACCGTCAGCCCGAGCCGCCCGTGATGCTCGGCGTCGACGAACGGCACCGGCGGGACCGGGGCGAGGTGGGCGATCGTCGTCAGCTCGTCGGGTGCCTCGGCAGCGAGGGCGAGGAACGATTCGAGGACCCCGGGGTCCGGCGGCAGGACGACCATCCCGCCGACGACCTCGCCGAGCTCGTGTAGCCGGTAGCGCAGGCGGGTGACGACGCCGAAGTTGCCGCCGCCGCCGCGCAGCGCCCAGAAGAGGTCGGGATGGCTCTCGGCGTCGACGCGAACCAGCTCGCCGTCGGCGCCGACCAGCTCGACCGCGAGCAGGTCGTCGATCGTCAGCCCGTGCTTGCGCGCCAGCCAGCCGATCCCGCCGCCGAGCGTGATCCCCGCGACGCCGACCCCGCCGGTGTCGCCGAACCCGGTCGCCAGGCCGTGAGCGCCGGCCGCGGTCGTGTACTCGCCCGCGGTCAGGCCCGCTCCCGCCCACGCGGTCCGCTCGCCGGGATCGAGCTCGAGCGTGCGCATCGCGCTCGTGTCGATGACGAGGCCGCCTTCGCTGAGGCCGTGCCCCGCCCAGCTGTGGCCGCCCCCGAGGACGGCCAGCTCGAGGCCGTGCTCGCGGGCGAGCCGGATCGCCGCGCCGACGTCGGAGGCGTCGGCAGCCCGGACGATCGCCGCCGGGCGGCGGTCGACGGCGGCGTTGAAGACCTCCCGCCGCTCGTCGTAGCCGGGATCCTCCGGGAGCGTCACCCGCCCCCGCAGCGCCGCGCGAAGCTTCGCCGCGGGCAGGGAAGGGAGGTCGAGCGTCGTCGGGTCGTTCATCGGGGTCCTCCTCGCTGGTCGGGTTCAGGGGCCGGCACGATCAGATGGCTGTCGCCGAGCTCGTGCCAGAGGTAGCGGCGCGCGAGCGCCTCGGCGTGGGCGCGCTCGAGGGCGGGCCTTCCGGCGATCGCCTCCAGCAGCTCGAGGTGGGACGCCCGCGGAGCGTGCCAGCCGGTGATCAGCCCGTCGACCGCGCGCGGCGGGCGCCGGGGCGTGACGACGAGGTCGGTCCACCCCTCCCCGGCCTCGACGGCGGACCCCGGCCCGGCGACCGACTCGAGCGCCCGGACCACGGTCGTCCCGACGGCGACCACCCTGCCTCCGGCCGCCCGGGCGGCGTTCACGGCGCGCGCCGTGGCGTCGGGCACCGAGTAATGCTCGGGGTACGGCGCCTCGCCGAGCTCGGGCGAGGAGAGGCCGGTGTGCAGGGTGATCGGGGCGATGCCGACCCCGCCGGCGACGAGCCGGGTGACGAGCTCGGGCGTGAACGGCCGCGCCGCGCTCGGCATCTCGGCGCTGCCGGGCTCGAGCGCGAACACCGTCTGGAAGGCGTCGAGCGGCCAGTCGCCGGAGAGGTAGCCGTAGCGGACCGGCGCTCCGTGGCGGGAGAGATACGGATGCAGCGGGCCGGACGCCTCGAACCGCGCCAGCCAGAGACGGGTGCCCAGGTAGGGAGCGACGAGCTCGACCCCGGCGCCACCGGGCAGTGAGAGCCGCTCGCCGGGAACCGCCCGTCCGCGGTACGGGCGCGCGCCGCGAGCGGCGCGCATCTCGATCACCCACCACCCGCCGCCGGCGAGGCGCGGGGCCTCGGTCGAGAAGCGCAGCTCGATCCGCTCGCGGCCTGCGAGCTCGGCGGGCACGGCGGCCGGCAGGGTCGCGGAGACGTTGACGACGAGCAGGTCGCCGGCGTCGAGGTGCTGCGGGAGATCGCGGAAGCGGGCGTGCTCGATCGCGACCTCGCCGCGCCGGCCCGGTGCCGTGACCATCAGCCGGACCTCGTCGCGGCGCAGCCCGCGCGCCTCTGGGGGTCGGTCGGCCTCGAGCGCGGGCGGGAGAGCGAAGTCGAGTGCGGCGGGCGTCGAGCCGCGGTCGTCGGCGGGCGGCGGCTCGACGCCCGCGCCGCGTGCCGCCGCGGCGGCCGCGGTCACGCCGCCACCTGCGTCAAGTCGACGGCGCGATAGCGCCCGCTCTCCCGCCGGCCCTCGATCAGCGCCAGCAGGCCCGGCACGCTCGCCTCCGGGGGCGGGCGGTCGGAGATGTCCTCGCCGGGGAACGCCTCCTGGTGCATCCGGGTCCGCATGTCGCCGGGGTCGACCGCGTAGACGCGCAGCTCGGGCCGTTCGGCCGCGAGCACTGCCGTCAGCCGCTCGAGCGCCGCCTTCGCCGAGCCGTAGCCGCCCCAACCCGGGTAGGACTCGACCGCGGCGTCGGAGGTCAGGTTGAGGATCGCTCCGCCGGGCCGGATCCGCGGCAGGGCGAGCTGGGCGAGCGCGAGCGGCGCGAGCACGTTGACGCGGTAGACCCGTTCGAGCTCGGCCAGCGGGTAGCGCTCGAGCGTCGGCTGCGGGCTGGGACCGAGGATGCTCGCGTTGTTTACGAGCAGGTCGATCGGCTCCCCCGCGGCGGCGACCAGCGCCTCGCGGTGGGCGCCGTCGGCGACGTCTCCCGCGAGCGCGACGACCTCGGCGACGCGACCGATCTCGCGCGCCGCGCGCTCGAGCTCCTCGGCGCCACGGGCGTCGATCGCGATCCTCCAGCCGCGCCCGGCGAGGGCACGAGCGAGCGCGAGTCCGAGTCCGCGCGAGGCTCCGGTGAGGAGTGCGTTGGGCATGCCGCCACGGTACGAGCGGCCCGGTCCCGGATGCCAGGGGAAATTGGTCCTAGGACCCCGGGCGGACGCGGGCCGGTCGCGAGGCGAACTCGCACCCGACGGGGCGGATCCGCCGTCCGGCGGCGCTCGCTATCGCGGGGCGTCGCGCTCGACCCGCGCCCGGGCCGCGTACAGGGCCGCCTGGGTGCGGTCGGCGACGCCGAGCTTCGCGAGCACGTTCGAGACGTGGGTCTTCACCGTCTTCTCGGCGACGCCGAGCTCGCGCGCGATCAGCTTGTTCGGCAGCCCGCGACCGAGCAGCTCGAGCACCTCGCGCTCGCGCGCGGTCAGGCGCTCGTCGGGGTCCTCCCCCGGGCGCTGCGCGACCGCCTCGACGACCCGCGCGGCGACCCCGGGGTCGAGCAGCGCCTCGCCGGCGTGGGCGGCGCGCACGGCGCGCGCCAGCTCCCGCGGCTGGACATCCTTGAGCAGGTAGCCGGCGGCGCCGGCCTGGATCGCCGGCAGCAGACGCTCGTCGTCGGAGAAGCTCGTCAGCACGATGACGCGGATCTCGGGCATCCGCCGGCGGAGCTCGCGCATCGCCCCGACCCCGTCGAGCCGTGGCATCACCAGGTCCATCAGGATCACGTCGGGACGGAGCTCCTCGGCCAGCCGCACGGCCTCGGCGCCGTCGCTCGCCTCGCCGACCACCTCGATGCCCTCCTGAAGCTCGAGGAAGCTGCGAATGCCCTCGCGGACGACCGCGTGGTCGTCGACCAGGACGACGCCGATCCGCTCAGTCGCCGTCAATCGCCACCTCGAGCCGGACCGCGGTTCCCGCCGCCGGCGCCGACCGGATCTCGAGCCGGCCGCCGAGCCGCTGCGCGCGCTCCTCCATCGTCGTCAACCCGAGGCGGGTCGAGCGCAGGTCCGGGTCGGCGGGCTCGAAGCCGACCCCGTCGTCGGCGACCTCGAGCACGAGGCGCTCCGGCCCGTCGCCTCCGTCCTCGGCGCCGAGGCGGACGGCGACGCGCTCGGCGCCGGCGTGGCGAAGGGCGTTCTGCAGCGCCTCCTGGGCGATCCGAAGGACCTCGAGGTCACGCTCCCCCGGCCCGCCGGCGCTGGCGCCCTCGGCGACCTCGAGCTCGATCTCGGCGTCGTGAACGCGCCGCACCACGTCGACGTGCTTGCGCAGGGCCTGGTCGAGGCCATCGCGCTCGAGCTCGGGCGGCCGCAGCTCGAGGATCAGCGAACGCAGCTCGTCGAGGGTCTCGCGGGCGAGCTCGCCCGTGCGCGCGACCTTCGCCCGCGCGGCGTCGCGATCGCGATCGAGCAGCGTCGCCGCCGCCTCCGCGGTGAGGACGACGCTGAACAGCTTCTGGCTGACGACGTCGTGGAGCTCGCGCGCGAGCCGGTTGCGCTCCGAGAGCGTCGAGAGCTCGTTGCTGCGCTCATTCAGGCGGGCGTTGACGATCGCGATCGCCGCGTGCCCGGCGAGCAGCTCGATCAGCTCCTGGTCGGCGACCGAGAACTTCCCGGCGCCCTCCTTGTCGGTCAGGTAGAAGGCCCCGATCACGCCCTCGAACCCCGGCGCCACCGGCCGCGGCGCCGGTGCGGCCCCGGGCGGGACGACGATCGGGACGCCGAGGAACGAGCGCATGTCGGGATGCCCGGGCGGCCACCAGCCGCGAAACCGAGGGTCGGCCTGGATGTCGGCGGTGCGGAACGAGCTCCGGGTCTCGAGCATCGCTCCGAGCATCCCGTGGGTCCGGGGCAGCGGTCCAAGCGAGCGGATCATCCCGACGCTCATCCCGGAGACGAGAAAGCGGGTGAACCCGCCCTCGCCGTCGGGGGTCCCGAGCGCCGCGTAGCGGGCCGAGACGAGCTCGCGCGCCTGGTCGACGAGCCGCTGCAGGACCTCGTCGACCGAGCGCTGGGACGTGACCGCGAGCACCGCGTCGCTGACCGCCCGGAGCGCCGGACTCAATCGCTCGCTCATCGCCGTTGACGATAGTGCGCGGTCGCTCCCGACCGGGCTCGAGTTTCGGCCCCGGCGGTTCGGGTACAGCCGCGGTCGGGATGCGAGCGAGGAGGAGAGAGATGAGACTGGGCAAGCTGACCGTCGCCGCGGCGTGCGCGTTCGCGCTCCTACCCGCTTGCGCGAGCGCCCAGTACGAGCCGCCGCCGCCCGACCCCGGCTTCGACTACATCTTCGACGGGACCGCGACCGGCTCTGAGGCGTCGTTCGACCAGTGGGAGTTCGCGAGCAGCACCGCCGCGGCGTCCGCGGCGCAGGGACAGCAGACCCTCGACCCGGTCGAGGGGGCGATCAACCCGAACGCCTCGCCGTTCGGCGCGATCTGGTACCCGGTGCGCCCGTTCGGCGACGTCGTGCTGAAGCTCCAGTACCAGGTCGAGGACACGCCGACCTCGACTCGCAACGGCGGGATCATGATCCGCTCGCCGGAGATCCGCTACACCGGCGCGACGACCTCCGAGGTCCTTGCCCAGAAGCCGACCGGCTACAACTTCGACGTCTGCCCGGGGGCGCTCGAGATCTGCGGCCTCGAGGAGCCGGCGCCGTCGACGGAGTACTTCTGGGAGGGCGCCGACGGGCCGTTCCCACCCGCCTCGGACGCCGATCCCGGCGATCCGTTCCTCTACACCGGCCCGTACTGCGCCCGCGGCAGCAACACGTTCGCGCCCGACCCGCCGATCACCCACAACGTCACCAACCTCGCCGGCACCGGGCCGCTGACTACGGCGAACAACGCCAACAACCACCGCCATTGGACCCAGGTCTACTGCGGGCACGAGATCCAGATCAACGAGACGCTGACCGGCGGCGGCCCTCAGCCCTCGGGCGACCCGATCAAGACCGGCTCGGTCTACGGCTTCCGCAACCTGAACGCGAAGCAGTCGAGGACCAACGAGCGGCTCGAGAAGGGGGTCTGGCACGAGCTCGAGATCCGGATGGTCGGCCAGCAGTACACGGTGCTGATCGACGGCGAGCTGATCAACCAGTTCGACAACGCGGTGCCGAGGATCGCGTCGCGAAACGGCGACCCGCCGACGATGGCCCGGCAGCTCGCCGAGGGCTACCTCGGGCTCCAGACCCACGGCGGAAACGACCGGATCCGCTACCGCGAGATCCAGGTCAAGGAGCTCGCGGACCCGGAGGTCCCGGTCAACGTCAAGCCGCCCAAGGTCGCCGGCTCGGGCAAGCTCGGCAAGCCGCTGACGTGCACGCGCGGCGGCTGGAGGAACAGCGGCGGCAAGGCGGCGGATGATTGGTTCACCTGGTATCGCTCGAACCCGATCGGCCCGGATCACCCGCGCCACCGGGCGCCGAGCCAGCTCGACCTCGGCGACTTCACGACCCCGGCCGAGCCGGAGTTCGGGACCGAGGACCTGCGCTGGACCGACTCGCTGATCGTCGGCCACGGCCGCCACTACAGGCCGACCGACGACGACGTCGGCAAGGTCGTGCACTGCCAGGTCTCGGTCGACAACGACGGCGCGACCGCGTTCGCCTACGCGAGCGCTCCGGAGATCGACGGCTGAGCGGATAGCCCGCGGAGCGGTTCCTCAGCGTCGTGGTGGCTGCGGCCGCATCAATGCTGCGAAACCGGGGTCTGCGGACCGAGGCCGACGGTCGCGAGCACCGCTGCGGCGATCCGCTCGAGGTTCGGGAGCGCGGCGTTCTCGAGGTTCTTCGCGTACGGCAGCGGGACCTCGGCCGAGCCGACGCGCTCGACCGGGGCGTCGAGGTCGTCGAAGCAGGCGCGCTGGATCCGCGCCGCGAGCTCGGCGGTGACGCCGTACGACGGCCAACCCTCCTCGACGAGGACGGCCCGGTTGGTGCGGGCGACGCTTGCGGCGACGGTCTCGACGTCGAGCGGGCGCAGCGAGCGCAGGTCGACGACCTCGGCCTCGACCCCGTGCTCGCTGGCGAGGCGCTCGGCGACGTCTAGCGCCCGCACGGTGGCGAAGCCGTGGGCGACGATCGAGACGTCGCGGCCCTCGCGGGCGACGCGGGCGCGGCCGATCGGGACGAGGTGCTCGGGGTCGCCGGGGACGTCGCCCTTCTGCTTGTAGATCGGCAGGTTCTCGACCACGAGCACCGGGTCCTCGTCGCGGATCGCCTGCTTGAGCAGGCCCTTGGCGTCGGCGGGGTTCGCCGGGGCGACGACCTTGAGCCCCGGGGTGCCGGCGAACCAGCCCTCGAACGACTGCGAGTGCTGTGCGGTGAGCTGGTTGCCGCCGCCGTTCGGAGTCCGGATCACAAGCGGGCAGCGGACCTCGCCACCGAACATCGTCCCGATCTTCGCCGCGTGGTTGATCACCTGGTCCATCGCGACGAGCAGGAAGTTGATCGTCATGATCTCGACCACCGGCCGCTCGCCGAGCAGCGCGGCGCCGATCCCGGCGCCGACGAAGCCCTCCTCGGAGATCGGCGTGTCGATCACCCGGTCGGGGCCGAACTCGTCGAGCAGCCCGGCGCTGACCTTGTAGGAGCCCTCGAAGACCCCCACCTCCTCGCCCATCAGGAAGACGCTCGGGTCGCGCTGCATCTCCTCGCGCAGGGCAAGCCGGAGCGCCTCGCGGTAGGTCATCGTCGTCGTCCCCCCGGTCGCCTCGGGGGCGCTGTCCGCGGTCGCCGTGGTCATCGTCCCAGGCCCGCGTCGAAGACCAGCTCGTCCTCGCCGTAGGGCGCGCCGAGCCGCATCGGGGCGAACTGCACGTCGCTGCCGGCGGCGTGCATCCCGTAGGCGAGCTCGGAGACGTCCGGCTCGGGATCGTTCTCGGCGAACTCGACCGCCGCCGCGACCGCGGCAGCGGCCCGCTCAGCGGCCTCGTCGAGCTGATCCTCGGAGGCGCCGCGCTCGAGCAGCCGGGCGCGAGCCCGCTCGATCGGATCGCGGGCCTCGGCCTCGGCGATCTCCTCCTTGGTCCGGTAGTTGAGCCCGGCGTCGGCGACCGAGTGGCCGCGATAGCGATAGGTGACGGCCTCGAGCACCGCCGGCTCGCGCTGCTCGCGAGCGCGCGCGAGCAGGCGAGTGGCGGCCTCGGTCACCTCGTCGAGGTCGTCGCCGTCGACGCGCTCGCCCTCCATCCGGTGGGCGCGGGCGCGCTTGAAGATCTCGGGCTCGGCCGACGCGCGCTCGACCGAGGTCCCCATCCCGTAGCGGTTGTTGATCACCAGGTAGACGATCGGCAGGCGCCAGAGGGCGGCGAGGTTGAGCGACTCGTGCCAGGCGCCCATGTTCACGGCGCCGTCGCCGAGCTCGCAGAGCACGGCGTCCTCGCGGCCCCGGCGGACGAGGCCGTGGGCGAGGCCGGTGGCGATCGGAAGCTGGCCGGCGACGATCCCCCAGCCGCCGTAGAACCCGCGCGAGACGTCGAGCAGGTGCATCGAGCCGCCGCGGCCGTGGGCGCAACCCGACCGGCGGCCGAACAGCTCGGCCATCACCGCCTCCGGCGGGACGCCGCGGGCGAGGGCGAAGCCGTGGCAGCGATAGCCGGTGACGAGAAGGTCGTCGTCGGTCATCGCCTCAATCGTCCCCACCGTCGTCGCCTCCTGGCCGGAGGAGATGTGGCAGTAGCCGCCGATCCGCGCGGCCTTGTACTGGCGCTCGGACTCGGTCTCGAACTTGCGGATCAGGAGCATCCGCTCGTAGAGATCGGTCCTGACGCCTACCTGGGCAACGGCCATCATGCCTCCTCGAAGAAGTCGGGGTGGTGCTCGCGCAGGCTCGGGACCTCGCGCAGGACCATGCGCAGGTGGTGGCGGAGCCTGTCCTCGGCGGTGTCGGGGTCGTGGGCGGCGACGGCGTCGAGCACGCCGCGATGCTCGGAGATCATCTCCGTGAGGTAGTCGGGCATCCCGAGGCTGAGCCGCCGGATGCGGTTGAGGTGCGACTTGGCGCGCTCGCTCACCGGCCACACGGCGAGGTGGCCGCTGAGGTCGCAGAGGCCGCGATGGAAGTCGTCGTCGAGGAGATAGAACGCGTCGAGGTCGTCGGCCTCGCGCGCCCGCCCCTGCGAGTGCAGGTTCTCCTCGAGCCTGGCGACGTCGTCCTCACCGGCGAGCTCGGCGGCGCGGCGAACGGCCGCGCATTCGAGGCCCTCGCGGATGAACTGGGCGTCGCCCACCGCCTGGACGCTGATCC
>Ga0299914_10004252_pt1 | contig 10290 bp, 8 predicted proteins | sample RVTome_10_FD_201361 | JGI IMG/M metagenome (GOLD analysis project Ga0299914, IMG submission 201361) | Soil microbial communities from uranium-contaminated site in the Upper Colorado River Basin, Wyoming, United States - RVT153D57 (version 2) ... | reverse complement strand
GGACCGGTCGCGAGCGCGTCCGAAGACGGAGAGGACCTCATCGTCGAGCTCGGGTCGGGGCGCTACACGTTCTCGTACGCGGTCGCGGAACACTTTACGGCGGGGGAGGAGGAGGGCGATGACGAGGAAGGGCGGACTGCCGCCGAGGTGTTTTCGTCTCAGACCAGACTCGTCGATCTGATCGCGCATCGCGACGCGCGAGCGGTCCTCATGGACGAGCTGCCGCAGCTCATGGATGCGACGTGGCTCAGTCAGACGATGGGGTTCCCGCTCGATCGCGCGGCTTCCGTGATTCCGGTGGTGATCTCGGAGGCCGACCTGGCGGCCATCGATGCGGCGCTTCGTCAGATCGATCCCTGAACGTCACCCTTCACGGAATCCACATGGCGCCAAAACACAGAAGCTCGCTCGCCGAGCGCCTCGACGCGATCAACGAATTCGACCGGGAGCCGGTTTCTGAGAATCGCGTACAGGGTCCGGGCAACTTCATCGGGCTCTATGCGGGCGAGCACGTGGCGGGCACGGAGTTCGTGATCGGTCCTCTCTTCGTCGCCCACGGCGTTGCGGCGGGTGATCTGCTCCTCGGCCTGCTGGTGGGCAATCTGGTCGCGGTCCTGTCCTGGGCGTTTCTATGCGCCCCCATCGCGACGAAGACCCGGCTGAACCTGTACTGGCACCTGCGCAGGATCGCCGGGCCGAATCTGCTCTTCGTCTACAACATCGTCAACGCCCTCATGTTTTGCTTTCTGGCGGGGTCGATGATCTCCGTGGCTGCCACTGCCGTGGGCATTCCGTTCGATATGCCGATGCCGGGTCTGGACGATCTCTATCCGAGCAGCGTGGCGTGGGTCGTCACGGTGCTGCTCGTGGGCGGGGTCGTGACGCTGCTCGCCATTCTGGGGTTCGAGCGAATCGCGCAGTTCTCGAAAATCGCCTCGCCGTGGCTCTTTCTGGTCTTCCTGGCCTCGGGCGTGGCGGTGCTGCCGCAGCTCGGCGTCGAGTCCATCGGCGACTTCTGGAGCGTCGCGAATGAGAGCATCTGGACCGGCGAGCCCGTCGAAGGACGCGTTCGGTTTACCTTCTGGCACGTCACCTTCTTCGCATGGTTTGCGAACATGGCCATGCACATCGGGATGGCAGACATGACCATCCTGCGCTTTGCGAGGAAATGGCAGTACGGTTTTGCGAGTGCCTTTGGGATGTATCTCGGCCACTACGTGGCGTGGGTGGCCTCGGGCATTCTCGTCGCGCTCGCGCTGCAGCAGGGCGGAGAAGTGGCGCCCGGGCCGATCTCGTATCTGGGGGCGGGCGTGGCCGGGCTGATCGCCGTCCTACTGGCGGGATGGACGACGGCCAATCCCACGATCTACCGGGCGGGTCTCGCCATGCAGACGGTTACGCCGAACTGGAAGCGGTGGAAGGTGACCCTTGCGGTCGGCGTGATCACGACGGTCGCCGCGCTGTTTCCAGCGCTCATGATGCGGCTTTTGGATTTCGTCGCGCTCTACGGCTTGATCCTGATGCCCATGGGTGCCGTGATCTTCGCCGACTTCTGGATCCTCCCGAAGCTGGGCCTTCGGCGCCATTACGCCGAACGAAAGCGCCTGGTCTACAGCGTTCCGGCCGCGACCGCGTGGATCGTGACGCTCGGCGTCTGCTGGCTGCTCAACGTCATGCTGGGCTGGCAGATCTTCTTTCTCGGACTGCCCGGCTGGTTCATCGCGACGGGCCTGTACGTGAGCCTCAGCGTCATGCAGCAGCGCTCCGAGGAACCCGAACTGACCCCGGCACCCAACCTGGAAAGCTCATGAACGTCCTCTGGAAGGCGCTCTCCACTGCCGCGCTCGGACTGACCGTGGTCCCCTCCATCCTCGTCTTCACGGGAGCGATCTCCTGGAGCATGCACGCCACGCTCATGATGGTGGGAACGGTGGCCTGGTTTGCGACCGCCCCCCTCTGGATGGAGGGCACCCGCGCGCAGCGAAAGCACTCCGACACGCACGAAACCGATTTTTGACGATGCAGCACATCATCGAAGCCTCGAACAGAGATCGCGCTGCGGCGCACCGAAGCGATTATGAACGCCTCGGCGAGCAGCTCGCGCAGCACAAGGTCGACATCGAAGAGGTGGTCGCCCAGGCGGCCGCCTTCGAGGTGGCCGTTCCCTCCTGGGGCCTCGGTACGGGAGGCACCCGGTTCGGCCGCTTTCCAGGCCGCGGCGAGCCGCGGGACGTCTACGAAAAGGTGGAAGACGCCGCCGTCGTTCACGGGCTCACCACGGTTACGCCCCGCCTCTCGCTGCACGTCCCCTGGGACGAGCCGGAGAACGCGCCCGCACTGCGTGCGCACGCCGCCGAGCTCGGCCTCGGCTTCGACGCGGTCAACTCGAACACCTTCCAGGACCAGGCGAATCAGGCGCTGAGCTATAAGTTCGGCGCGCTCGGACACGTCGATGCGGACGTTCGCAGACAGGCCGTGGGGCACATCCTGCATGTCATGGAGGTCGGGAAGGCGCTGGGCTCCGATGCGATTACGATCTGGCTCGTCGACGGCGGCAACTATCCGGGCCAGATCCACCTGCGCAAAAGCTTCGAGCGCGTACGCGATGGCCTGGCGGAGGCCTACGCGGACATGCCCGAAGGCTGGACCATGCTGATCGAGCACAAGCCTTTCGAGCCGGCCTTTTATGCCACGGTCGTGGCCGACTGGGGCTCGTCGCTCATGCTCGCGCAGGCGCTCGGTGAGCGGGCGGCCTGCCTCGTCGACCTCGGCCACCATCTGCCCAAGACGAACGTCGAGCAGGTCGTGGCGCGCCTCGTTGCAGCCGGCAAGCTGGGCGGATTGCACTTCAACGATTCGAAGTACGGGGACGACGACCTGACGGCCGGTTCGATCAAGCCCTATCAGCTCTTCCTCGTTTTCAACGAGCTGGTAGATGCGGTCCGTGACGGCGCACTCGAACAGCCTCCTGCCTACATGATCGACCAGAGCCATAATCTCAAAGATCCCATCGAGGCGCTCCTGCAGACCGTAAACAACCTGCAGAAGGCCTTCGTGCGCGCCGTGCTGGTGCGCCGCGACGCCCTGACATACTACCAGCAGGAGAACGACGTGCTTATGGCCGAGGAGACGCTGAAGTCTGCGTTCGAGATGGACGTCGCCGCGCTGGTCGCGGAGGTACGTCGCCGCCGGGGGGGAGCCATCGACCCGATCGCTGCCTTCAGGGCCTCGGGCTACCGTGCCGACAAGACCGCGGAGCGAGCCGCAGCCGAGTACGCTCCTCCGCAGAGTCTCTGATACGACCACATCACCGGTGCAGGAACACTGTATGGCTTCAACGCACTTTCTCGCCTTCGACCTGGGCGCCTCGAACGGCAGGGCCGTGCTCGGCCATCTCGACGGGGATCGCATGCAAATGGAGGAGGCCCACCGCTTCGAGACGCCGATCATCGAATCGGACGGGCACATCCGGTGGGACGTCGACGCGCTGTGGGACGAGCTGCGCAGAGGCTTGCGCGCCGCACTCGAACTGGCACCCAGGATTCAGTCCGTCTCCGTCGATTCGTGGGGTGTCGATTATGTTTCCCTCGACGCCGTTGGCCGGCCCGTCCAGCAGCCCTACTGCTACCGGGATCCGCGCCTGGACGGCGTGATGCAGCAGGCCCTTCAACGCGTGCCCGGGGATGAGATCTACCGGCTAACCGGTATCTTCTTTCTGCCCTTCAACACGCTCTTTCAGCTCCTCGCCGACCGCGAGGAAGGAACGCTCGAAGAAGTGGACTGCCACCTGACGATGGCCGACTACTTCAATTACAGGTTCAGCGGTCGGAAGGCCATCGAGGTTTCACTCGCGAGCACGACGCAGCTCATGGACGTGCACACGAAGCAGTGGTCGCGTGAGCTGCTGGCCTCGTTCGAACTCGATCCGGGCCAGTGGCCGGACGTCGTGCCCTCGGGAACGCTGCTGGGCGCGATGCGCGACCACCCCGAAATTAGCGTGGTGGCCACCTGCAGCCATGATACGGGCAGCGCCGTGGCGGCGGCGCCCACGACGGACCCCCATGCAAAGTGGGCGTACATCAGCTGCGGGACCTGGTCGCTTCTCGGCGTCGAGCGCCGGGAGCCGCTACTGACGGCCGATGCGCGGGAGGCCGGCTTTACGAACGAGGCCGGTCTCGACGGAACCGTGCGGTTTTTGAAGAATCTCACCGGGCTCTGGGCCCTCCAGGAGTGCGTCCGTGAGTGGAACGACGTGGACTGGCACGATCTCGAGCAGGAGACGAGAGTAGCCGGCACGACCGGCGCCGTCATCGATCTCGAGGACCCCCGGTTTCTTCGACGCGGCGGGATGGAACGGCGCCTGTTGAGCTATTGCCGCGAGCGGGATCAGATCCTGCCGCAAACACGAGGGCAGCTCGCCCGGCTCATTCTGGAGAGCATCGCGGACAGCTACCGGCACGCCGTCTACGATCTGGAGCGCGCGACGGGTGAATCGGTCGACACGATACACCTGTTCGGCGGCGGCTCCCGGAACCGCCTCCTCTGCGAGCTCACGGCGAAGGCCTGCGGCAAGAAAGTAGTGGCCGGGCCCGTCGAGGCGACCGCACTTGGCAACCTGCTCATTCAGGCACGCACGCTAGGATTCTTGCGTTCGAGCATCCGCGAGACCGCGGCGCGCTCGAGCGACCTGACCGAATATTATCCTTAAGACGCACCGAACCTTCGATGCCCGCGAAAACTGCAGCGCTAGCTCACGTAGAGGACAGATGGGACGACGCCGCGGCTGAGGCCCTCGATCCGGTCGAGCGCCTCGTCTACCGCTCGAATCTCCTCGGCAGCGACTGGCGCATCACAAACACCGGTGGCGGCAACACCTCCGCGAAGCTGACCGAAGAGGACCCGATCTCGGGCGATCCGGTCGAGGTGCTCTGGGTAAAGGGTTCGGGGGGCGACCTGCGCACGGCGAAGAAGGAGAACTTCGCCTCCCTCTACCAGCGGAAGCTGCTCGATCTCCGCGACGTGTACGCGCGGTTCGACCAACGAGGACCGAAGACCTCCGCCGAAGACGCGATGGTCGCCCTGTATCCGCACACCGTCTACAATCTCAACCCGCGCGCGCCCAGCATCGACACGCCGCTGCACAGCTTCGTCCCCTACCGGCACGTCGACCACATGCACCCCGTCGCGGTCATCGCCATCGCCACGGCTGCGGAGGGTCCGGCAATCACGCGCGAAATCTACGGTGACGAGATCGTGTGGGTGGACTGGCAGCGACCCGGCTTCGAGCTGGGCCTGGAGATGCAGCGCGTCTGCGAGGAGCACCCCCAGGCGAAGGGCATCCTGATGGGAGGCCACGGGCTCATCAACTGGGCGGACGACGACAGCGAATGCTACCAGCTCACTCTGCGCCTGATCGACCGGGCGGCACGGTTTCTGGAAGAGCACGCACCGGAGGTGCCCTTCGGTGGTGCGAAGTTCGACGACGTGCCGGAAACCGACCGGCGGGAAGCGCTCGTGTCCGTGCTTCCGTGGATCCGCGGCCGCCTCGGGCGTGCCCAAAGGATGATCGGCACCGTCGAGTCGGATGACGACGTGCGCGCGTTCATCAACTCGGCCGATGCCGGACGGCTGGCGGAGCTCGGCACCTCCTGCCCGGATCATTTTTTGCGGACGAAGATCAAGCCGCTCTACGTCGGCTGGGATCCGTCGTCCGGGGACCTCGATGCGCTTAAAGCCGCACTCGACCGGGGCCTCGAACTGTACCGGAAGGATTACACGGCCTACTACGAGGCGTGCAGGCGGCCCGGCTCGCCGCCGATGCGGGGCGGGGATCCGACCGTCCTGCTGATTCCCGGGCTGGGCATGATCGGATGGGGCAAATCCAAGAGCGAAAGCCGCGTAACGGCCGAGTTCTACCGCTGCGCGATCGAGGTCATGCGCGGCGCGGAGGCCGTCAGCACGTACACGGCCCTCCCTCGCCAGGAGGCCTTCGACATCGAATACTGGGCGCTCGAAGAGGCCAAGCTGCAGCGCATGCCGGCGGAGAAGGAGCTGGCGCGCGAGATCGTCGCGGTCGTCGGCGCCGGGAGCGGCATCGGAGAGGCCGTGGCGAATCGCTTGATCGAGGAAGGAGCCGTCGTCGTCGCCGTCGATCTCATCGGCGACACGGCCCGGGAAACCGTCCAGCGGATCGACGATCGGGTGGGCAGGGGGATCGGTGTGGCGGGCACGGGCCTCTCTGGTGCCGGCAACGCGATCGGGCTCCAGGCCGACATGACGGACCGCGCCTCGGTGCGGCGCGCGCTGGAGGACGCTGTGTTCGCGTACGGTGGGATCGATCACGTGGTGGTCACGGCCGGGCTGTACGTGAGTCCGGATTCGCACGGCCGGATCCCCGACGAGCGCTGGGGAGACACCTTCCGCGTGAACGTGACGGGGCCTTACGTCGTCGCCGACGAGGCGGCACGTGTGTGGGAGGCGCAGGGGCTCTCGGGCAGTCTCGTCGTCACGACCAGCGTCAACGCGGTCGTCTCGAAGACGGGCAGCTTCGCCTACGACACCAGCAAATCCGCCGCGAACCATCTCGTACGGGAGCTGGCCGTGGAGCTGGCGCCGGAGATCCGTGTGAATGCGGTTGCGCCGGCGACCGTCGTCGAGGGGAGCGACATGTTTCCGCGCGAACGGGTCGTGGCGTCGCTGGCGAAGTACGGCCTCGATTGCGAAGAGAACGAAGACACGGAGGTGCTGCGCCGGCGTCTGGCGGACTTCTATGCGGAACGGACGCTCACGAAGCAGTCCATCCAGCCGGCGGACCAGGCGGAGGCCGTGTTCCTCCTCGTCTCGAAGCGCCTGGGCAAGACGACCGGCCAGGTGATCCACGTCGATGGAGGGCTCCGGGACGCCTTTCTGCGATGACGGTCGGCCTCTTCGTACCCTGCTATATCGACCAGCTCTATCCCTTCGTCGCCGTGGCGACGCTCGAGCTCCTCGAGCGCTTCGGCTGCGACGTCGTCTATCCGCGCGATCAGACCTGCTGCGGCCAGCCGATGGCGAATGCAGGCTGTGTCGAGGACGCCGCGGGCGCCCACCGGGTCTTCACCGAGCAGTTCTCCCGGTTCGACTACATCGTCGGGCCCTCAGGAAGCTGCGTGCTGCACGTCCGCGAGCACATGGCCGGTCCGGCGTCGAAGGACAGCCTGGGCGCCGTGCGGGCAGCCGCCCGCGAGGTGGCCGGAAAGGACGTCGGCGCGCGCACCTACGAGCTGTGCCAGTTCCTCGTCGACGTACTCGAGATCGATCGCCTGGACGTCTCTTTCGCCCACCGGGTCGGCCTGCATGCGGCGTGCCACGGCCTGCGCGGACTGCGTATCGCGCGGGCTTCGGAGATTCAGGCCGAGCCGTACGATCACGTGGCCGATCTGTTGGGAATGGTCGACGGGCTCGAGCTCGTCGAGCTGGCCCGTACCGATGAGTGCTGCGGATTCGGAGGCACCTTCGCCGTCAGCGAAGAGGCCGTCTCCGTGAGGATGGGGCGCGACCGGCTGGCCGATCATCTACGCGGCGGTGCGGAGGTCATCACCAGCACCGACATGTCCTGCCTGATGCACCTGGACGGGCTCATTCTGCGCGAGAAGCTCCCGGTGCGCGTGCTCCACGTGGCGGAGATTCTCGCCGGCCACGTCGATGCGCGCCGTGCCGCGTTCGCCGGGCGGCGTGCCTCCTTCGCCGGAGGCTGGTCATGAGCCGCGCCTTCGTCGAGCTTCCGGTCGTAGATCACGCCGCGAACGCCGCCCGCTTCAATGCGGACGCGGAGCGAACGGGCTGGCACGACGCGGCGCTCTGGCACGTGCGCCGGAAGCGAGACCAGGCGGCGAGCGCCGTGCCCGAATGGGAGGCCCTCCGGGAGCTGGCCTCGCAGATCAAGGAGCACACGCTTTCCCGGCTGGACGAGTACCTCGTCGCCTTCGAAGAACGCGCGGCGGCGAACGGCGTACACGTCCACTGGGCCGCGGACGCGGCCGAGCACAACCGCATCGTGCACGGCATCCTCGAGCTCCGCGGCGTTCGCCGCATGGTGAAGAGCAAGTCCATGCTGACCGAGGAATGCGGGCTGAATCCCTATCTCGAGGCGCGCGGCATCGAAATCGTCGACACGGACCTCGGGGAGCGCATCGTGCAGCTCGCGGGGGAGGCGCCGAGTCACATCGTGATGCCCGCCATCCACGTGAAGAAAGAGGAGATCGGAGCGCTCTTCCACGAGAGAATGGGCACGGAGGCTGGATCGACGGATCCGCAGTACCTGACCGAGGCCGCCCGGCAGGACCTCCGCGCGAGATTCCTGGAGGCCGACGCGGCGGTGACGGGCGTCAACTTCGCGGTCGCCGAGACAGGCGGGTTCGTCGTCGTCACGAACGAAGGCAACGCCGATCTCGGCGCGCACCTCGCGCCGGTCCACGTGGCCTGCATGGGAATCGAGAAGCTCATCCCGAAGGCCGAGCACCTGGGCGTGTTTCTCCGGCTGCTCGCCCGCAGCGCGACGGGGCAGCCGCTCTCGATCTACACGTCGCATTTCCACCGGCCGGCGCCCGGCCGCGAGCTGCACGTGGTGCTCGTCGACAACGGACGCTCCGATCAGCTTGACCGGGCGGATTTCCGGGCCTCGCTCAAGTGCATCCGATGTGGGGCGTGCATGAATACATGCCCGGTGTATCGGCGAAGCGGAGGCCACAGCTACGGATCCACCATACCGGGGCCGATCGGATCGATCCTCACGCCCGGATTCGACCTGGAGAAATACGCCGCCCTGCCGTTCGCCTCGACGCTCTGCGGCTCCTGCAGCGACGTGTGTCCCGTCAAGATCGACATCCACCAGCAGCTCTTCGCATGGCGACAGGTGGCGGCGCGGGAAGGCGCCGTCTCGAGAAGCAAGCGGCGCATGATGAGGCTGGTCGGCCGGGTCTTCGGTCGTCCGGCGTGGTATCGCGGCGCCGGCCGGCTGGCGCGCGGGCTCCTGCGCAGCCTCCCCCGACGCCTGCTCTACAGCCGCGGCAACGTGTGGGGCCGCTCCCGCGAGCTCCCCGAGGCACCGCGGCACTCATTCGGCGATTGGTTCGACGAGCACCGGGGAAACCGATGAGCGACGGCGCGGGGACATCCACACCAGAAAGCCGCGAGGCCATCCTCGAGGCGGTGCGCCGCGCCAGGCCGCCCGCGTCCCCGCTACCGGAGCTGGGTCTCACGTTGCCTGAGGCCGGAGACCTCGTCGCCCACTTCACAGCGTCGGTCGAAGCCGTCTCGGGTGCCGCGCGGAGTCTGGGAAATGAGACCGTGGAGGCGGCCGTTCGCTCGATGCACCCGAAGGCCGGCGTCATGGCCTCGCCGGAGAAGGCGTGGGCCTTCGACGACGTCGCCGACCACGATCCGGCGGCCATCGACGTGCTCGTGTGCCGGGGTGCGTTCGGCGTGGCGGAGGACGGCGCCATCTGGGTCCCCGAGTCCCGTATGGGCACGCGCGCCGCGCCGTACCTCGCGCAGCACCTCGTGCTCGTCGTCGACGAGATCGTGCCGAACCTGCACGCCGCCTACGCCCGCATCGACATCGCCGCGGAAGGCTTCGGCGCCTTCATCGCCGGGCCCTCGAAAACCGCCGATATCGAGCAAGCCCTCGTCATCGGAGCCCACGGCCCGCGAAGCCTGACGGTGCTGGTGGAGGGGGACGTCCAATGACTCGACCGCCCGAGCCGAACGTCACCGGTTCAGGAAAAGAGTAAATCCGACGTTCAGCCGGGCTGACGTGGCGCGGATGTCGACCTCGCGGCTCGTTCCTCCGATGGTGACCTCGTTGAGACCTCCAAAGGTCGCCTTGAAGCCGACGTCGAGCGCGGCTGGGCCTGACAGAAAGTAGAGAAACCCGCCGCCGGCGGTCCCACCGACTCCCCAGGCCTCTACGTGCCCGAGGGCCGGATCGTCCCATTCGGCACGCCGTCCGGAAAGCGCCGCGTCCGCGTATGGCCGAAATCGATCCGCCGGTCCGCCGAAGTAAAATCGAATCCCGGCGTCCAGGTGTCCCAGGCCGTACGTATCCTGCGCATCGATGCTCGCGAGGGTAAGGTCCGCATACACCGCGAAGTGATCGGAGATGCCGTAGCCCCCCAGAAGGGCGAGGCCGATGCCGCTTTCGGTGTCCACGTCGAGGTCGTTGACCGTCCACGCCGAGCCGTTCAGCCGGAGTCCGATTTGTACGCCTCCGGTATCGGCGACCGCCTGCCCGCGGGCCTCATGCCCGAGAGC
>Ga0299914_10004251_pt1 | contig 10291 bp, 8 predicted proteins | sample RVTome_10_FD_201361 | JGI IMG/M metagenome (GOLD analysis project Ga0299914, IMG submission 201361) | Soil microbial communities from uranium-contaminated site in the Upper Colorado River Basin, Wyoming, United States - RVT153D57 (version 2) ... | reverse complement strand
GCTCCAGGAAGTCGGATGGGATGTCGGCGTTCTTCCGGCCGGAGATCGCGAAGTAGAACAGCGGCTCGCCGTCGATCGACAGGCGGTGGCGATAGCGCTCCAAGTGGTAGACGTCGATGTACTCCGAGAAGATCAGCTCGCGCAGCGTGGTGGAGAACCCGGTGGTGTCGCTGCGGTCCAGGAACGTCTCCTTGATGTTGAAGGCGAGCCATCCGGGGGTGTCGATCAGGTTCAGCGCCTCGACGAACGCCGCCGCCGGGATGTCGCCGAAGCCGAGCGCGGCGACGACCGTCAGCGTGTTGAAGCGCCACGAGAGCAGGTCCGCACGCAGGTCGTCGTCGAGGTCGGTGATGTCGACCGTGTGGTAGGCGTCGTAGATGCCGGGGCGGTCGCGGTACATGGCCTGCTCGGCGTCCGGGATGATGTCGACGCCCACCAGGCGCGACACCCCGACCTTCTTCAGCTCCTCGCCCATGATCCCATTGCCCGCGCCCAGGTCCAGCACGCGCAGCTCGGTGAAGTGCGTGTCGGACTGGGCGACCGCGGACTGCAGGATCTGCGCCACCTTCTGCGGCGACGAGCACTTCAGCCGGTCGTGGAACAGCTGTTCGTACAGGCCGGGACGGCGGTAGATCTCGTCGTAGTCGTGGAACCGGATCCAGGTGTCGCCATCCTCCTCGACGAGCTGGAAGTAGGCCTCATCCTGTGCGAGGTCCCCACCGCGCTCGCGCGGGAACGCAAGCCGGTACCTGGGGCGACCAATCATGTGTGGGTTCCCTGCCGTCGACTGACGTGCGACGAGGCGCCACCGGGCGGCGCGCCAGCACCCCCGACACCCGGCCCACCGGTGCGGGCCGGCCACCGCCCGAGCCGGCTCGAACGGCATAATGCCCTCCAGCAGCGTTGCTACACACCGGGAGCTGGTGCGCATGGCCGTCGACCTCGACACGATCCGCAGGGCGCCCAAGGTGCTGCTGCACGATCACCTCGACGGCGGTGTGCGTCCCGTGACGGTCATCGACCTGGCCGGCGACATCGGCTACGGCGATCTGCCGACCAAGAACCCCGACGACCTCGCGGCGTGGTTCACCCGCGGCGCGGACCGGGGCAGCCTCGAGTCCTACCTCGAGGGCTTCGCCCACACCGTCGCGGTGATGCAGACGCCCGACGCGCTGCACCGCGTAGCGGTCGAGTGCGCCGAGGACCTCGCCGACGACGGCATCGTGTACGCCGAGATCCGGTTCGCTCCGGAGCTGCACACATCGATGGGTCTGTCGCTTGACCAGGTCGTCGACGCCGTGCTCACCGGCTTCCGCGACGGCAGCGGCGGGCGGGGGATCACGATCGGCGCGCTGGTCACCGCCATGCGCACGGCGGCGCGCTCCCGGGAGATCGCCCAGCTCGCGGTGCGCTGGCGCGACGACGGCGTCGTCGGCTTCGACATCGCGGGCGCCGAGGCCGGCTACCCACCCACCCGCCACCTCGACGCCTTCCACCTGGTCCAGCGGGAGAACTCCCACATCACCATCCACGCCGGCGAGTCGTTCGGCCTGCGGTCGATCTGGGAGGCCGTGCAGTTCTGCGGCGCCGAGCGGCTCGGCCACGGCGTCCGCATCGTCGACGACATCGACACGACGACCGATCCGCCCACGCTGGGCAAGCTGGCCGCGTTCGTCCGCGACCGACGGATCCCGCTCGAGATGTGTCCCACCTCCAACGTGCACACGCGCGCCGCACCGACGCTGGAGGAGCACCCACTGGACCTGCTGCGGCGCCTGCGCTTCCGCGTGACCGTCAACACCGACAACCGCCTCATGAGCGGCGTGACCCTCAGCTCCGAGCTGGCGGCGGTGTCCAAGACGTTCGACCTCGGCATCGCCGAGCTGCGCTGGCTGACGGTCAACGCGATGAAGAGCGCGTTCTGGCCGTTCGACGAGCGGCTCGCACTGATCAACGACGTCATCAAGCCAGGGTTCGCCGCGCTCGGCGCCCCCTGACGCCCAGCACCGACCGTCGGCGCGACGGTACGCTTGGGCGGACACGCCGGTGCGGCGTACCTGGTGCACCGCACATGCAGCCCGGCAGCGACAACAGACCACCGCGGCGCGGCGGGGCAGACCGGCATCGATGACAGACCCGGTGGCCTCCAGAGGCGCCCGCACATGCATGGAAGGCATCGTCGTGCAGGACCGCTCCGTACTCCCCTCGTCCGACTACAAGGTTGCGGACCTGGGGCTGGCTGCTCTGGGTCGCCGGGAGATCGAGCTCGCCGAGGAGGAGATGCCGGGGCTCATGGCGTTGCGCGACCAGTACGGCGAGCAGCAGCCGCTCGCCGGCGCACGCATCACCGGCTCGCTGCACATGACCGTCCAGACCGCCGTGCTCATCGAGACGCTCGTCGCGCTCGGCGCGGACGTCCGCTGGGCGTCGTGCAACATCTTCTCGACCCAGGACGGTGCCGCGGCCGCAGTCGCCATCGGTCCCGACGGCTCCGTCGACGAGCCCCGTGGCGTCCCCGTGTTCGCATGGAAGGGCGAGTCGCTCGAGGAGTACTGGTGGTGCATCGACCAGACCTTCCGCTGGTCGGACCACGACGGTCCCACGCTCATCCTCGACGACGGCGGCGATGCCACGCTGCTCGTGCACAAGGGCGTCGAGTACGAGAAGGCCGGCGCCGTTCCGCCCTCCTCGGCCGCAGGTTCCGCCGAGGAGGCCGTCATCCTCGACCTGCTGCGGGCGAGCCTGGAACAGGACGGGCAGCGCTGGACCGGCATCGCCGCGGACATCGTGGGCGTCTCCGAGGAGACCACGACGGGCGTCCACCGCCTGTACCAGCGCCGGGACGCCGGCACCCTGCTGTTCCCGGCGATCAACGTCAACGACTCGGTCACCAAGAGCAAGTTCGACAACCTGTACGGGTGCCGCCACTCACTGCTCGACGGCCTGAACCGCGCGACCGACGTCATGCTGTCGGGCAAGGTCGCGGTCGTGTGCGGCTACGGTGACGTCGGCAAGGGCTCGGTCCAGGCGCTCAAGGGCCAGGGCGCACGGATCATCGTCACCGAGATCGACCCCATCAACGCGCTCCAGGCGGCGATGGAGGGCTACGAGGTGGCGCGCGTCGACGACGTCGTCGACACCGCCGACATCTTCATCACCGCGACCGGCAACCGCGACGTGATCACGGTCGACCACATGGCGCGCATGAAGCACGGGGCGATCCTGGGCAACATCGGCCACTTCGACAACGAGATCCAGATGGCCGAGCTCGCCAAGGTCGACGGGGTCGAGCGGATCACCATCAAGCCGACGGTCGACCAGTGGGTCTTCCCCGACGGCCATGCGATCATCATCCTTGCCGAGGGCCGCCTGCTGAACCTGGCGTGCGCCACCGGCCACCCGAGCTTCGTGATGTCGGCCAGCTTCACCAACCAGGTGATGGCGCAGATGGAGCTCCACAAGCGCGAGCAGCACTACGACACCGATGTCTACGTGCTGCCCAAGCGGTTGGACGAGCAGGTCGCCCGCCTGCACCTGGACAAGCTGGGCGTCCGGCTCACCGAGCTGACCAAGGAGCAGGCCGACTACCTCGACCGCCCGGCAGCCGGCCCGTTCAAGTCCGACCAGTATCGCTACTAGGCACCTATCCTCCATCCCGCGTCGCGACGCGGCGCGGGCGGTGATCGCGCGCCGCGGGCGGCGCGCACTGCGCGACGCAAGGAGCACGGCAGTGTCCGACCTGAGATTCTTCACGTCCGAGTCAGTGACCGAGGGGCATCCCGACAAGGTCGCGGACCAGATCTCCGACGCCGTGCTCGACGCCGTGCTCAGCGGCGACACCGATCCGGACAGCGCGCGCGTGGCCTGCGAGACGCTGGTCAGCACCGGCTTCATCGTGGTCACCGGAGAGATCTCGACCAACAGCTATGTGGACATCGCCAACGTCGCGCGCAGGACCGTGAAGGGCATCGGCTACGACAGCCCCGAGGCCGGCTTCGACGGCAACACGTGCGGGGTCTTCGTGGCGATCGACGAGCAGTCCGCCGACATCGCCGGCGGCGTCGACAACGCCTTCGAGGCGCGCGGCGGCAGCGGTGACGACGCGCTTGACGAGCTCGGCGCCGGTGACCAGGGCATGATGTTCGGCTTCGCCTGCCGCGAGACCGATGCGCTGATGCCGATGCCGATCCAGCTGGCGCATCGCCTCGCGGAGCGGCTCGCAGCGGTCCGCAAGGACGGCACGCTGCCCTACCTTCGGGCCGACGGCAAGACCCAGGTCACCGTGGAGTACGACGGCGGCCGGCCGGTGCGGGTCGCGCGGGTCCTGATCTCAACGCAGCACGCCGCGGACGTCGACGACAACGCGCAGCTGACCGCCGACCTCGTCGAGCACGTCATCGCGCCGACGATCCCCGACGACACGCCGTGGGACGTCGATGACATCATCGTGAACCCCAGCGGGAAGTTCGTGCTCGGCGGGCCCAGCGCGGACGCCGGCCTGACGGGCCGCAAGATCATCGTCGACACCTACGGCGGCATGGCGCGACACGGCGGCGGAGCCTTCAGCGGCAAGGACGCGACGAAGGTCGACCGGTCGGCAGCGTACGCCACGCGCTGGGTCGCCAAGAACATCGTCGCCGCGGGGCTGGCGGACCGCGTGGAGCTGCAGGTCGCCTACGCGATCGGCATGGCCACGCCGGTCAGCATGGGCCTGACCACCTTCGGCACCGAGACCGCCGACCCCGACAAGGTCCTCGCGGCGGTCCGTGACGTCTTCGACCTGCGACCGGCGGCGATCATCCGGGACCTGGGGCTGCGGCGCCCGATCTTCGGCCCGACCGCCGCGTATGGCCACTTCGGCCGCGAGGGCGGGTCGTTCCCGTGGGAGGCCACCGACCGCGCCGACGACCTGCGCAGCATCGTGGGCTGAGTGACCAGGGCGCCCCGCCGGTGGAAGGGACCCTTCAGGCGTGGCGGACCTCCAGGAGGTAGGCGACGACCGACCGGCTGCCGCCGATGTCGAGCAGGTGGGCGTCGGACTGCGCGACGACCTTCTCGATCTGCGGCATCGCCTGGGCGAAGTGCTCCGTGATGGGGAAGAACTCGAAGTCGGCGACGGTGGATGTCAGGCCGTGCTCGACGAGCAGCTCCATCGTGCGCCGCTGTGACAGGATGGACAGGTGCAGCACGTAGGCGACGCCGTCGCCCGCCAGTGCGGCGGGCAGGCGGGCGAGCATGTGGTCGACGGCGTTGCGCCCCCAGTAGTCGAAGGGACGGTGGCTGGTGAGCTGCTCGAACGGGTCGACCGGGGTCTGGTACAGGCTCGCGACGATCACGTCGTAGCGCACCTCCGGCACCCAGGGGTACAGGTCGACGGTCTCCGCAGACACCCGGTCGGCGACCCCGTTGCGGAACGCGTTGGTCAGCGTGTTGTCGACCGCCCGGGGGTCGAGGTCGATCGCATGCACGTGATCCGCGCCGTTGCGCGCGAGCTGGATGGCCTGCAGCCCCGCCCCGCACCCCACGTCCAGGCACCGCCTGCCCTGCCCGATCTCGTGGTCGAACAGGTAACGCCACACCAGCAGTGAGCCCTCGGTCGGTGCGAACACGCCCTCGTCGACCGTGATCTCGGGGAACTCCACCGGGTACAGCGACCGTCCGCGGTGGTCGGTCCACGCGGGCAAGGTGTCGGGATCGACCGCTGCCGGAGCCGTGGTCGCCGTGCGGGACACCGAGCCGGCCGGCGTGCCCGCCAGCCGGTCGACGGCGTGGGCGATGTGGTCGGGCCCCACGCCACAGCAGCCGCCGATGATCTGCGCACCCTCCTCGCGCCACCGCAGCGCGAGGTCGCCGTAGACCTCGCCGCTGATGCCGGGGTCGAGGTACCAGCCGTCGGCGGTCAGGTAGCCCAGGTTCGGATAGACGCCCAACGGCATGTCCGTGAAGTCCCGCAGGTAGCTCATCATGCCGTCGACGTGGTCGGGCGGGATGCAGTTGACCAGCATCGCGCCCACGCCGATCTCCTCGAAGCGGCGGGCCGCACGTCCGAACGTGTCACCCTCCGGGCCACCCCAGTGCTGACCGAACACCCCGCACAGGCCCTGCCGGCACCGTCGGAACGACACCCACACCGGCAGCTCACCGTCCACCAACGCCTGGACCGTCGTGAACAGCGACGGCCGCACCAGCGACAGCGTCTCGAACAGCACGAGGTCGGGGGGATCGTCGGCGAACGCACGCGCCAGCAGGTGCACGGTATCCAGCGAGTCGGGGCCGTCGAGGTCGGCGTTGACCGAGAACGCGACGGCGCACTCCCCTGTCCGCCCCTCCGCCTCTACCGCGTCACGCGCCAGCCGGACCCCGCGACGCGCGACGTCCATCCAGTGCACGGGACGCGACGACCGCCAGAGCCGCGGCCCACCGTCGCGCAGCGCCGACGGAAGGCCCCACGTGTTCGTCGAGATCACGTCGCACCCGGCGGCCGCGTAGCGACGGTGGACGTCGAGGACGGCGTGAGGCTGGTCGATGAGCGCCCGCGTACCCCACAGCGCGTCGTCGTCGGTGAGGATGTCCACGTCTGCGCGACGTGGGATCTCGGTCCCGGTCGCACCGTCGAGCACGACGCACGTGTCCCGCGCGATCAGGTCGGCGATCCTGCGCATCGGCCGCGCATCGGGTCCGGCGGGCATCACGGTGCCACCTGTGCCATCGGCGCTCCTCCACGCGGTGACGCCCGTGCCGCGGCCCACGGGCTGGTCGCCGTGGACACCGATCACGGCCTGTGCCCCGGCTCAGGGTAGGCGCTGCGCCCGGTCCGCGGTAGGTGTGCACGGCACCGGGCGGTGTGCCGACGACCGAACGTCCACCGCTCCCGGAGGATGCACCACGCATAGAGGCTTACCGTGTACGGGTAAGGCAGGTGTCAGGAGGTTGATCCATGGCTCCACGCATCGACACAGACAAGACGGCCGAGCAGCTCCGCATCCCGCTGAACCGTAGGCGGGTGCTGCGTGGTGCCGTGGATCTCGCCGATCGTGAGGGGCTCGAAGCGCTCACGATGCGCCGGCTCGCGCAGGAGCTCGGGGTCGAGGCGATGTCGCTGTACCACCACGTGGCGAACAAGGAGGCGATCCTCGACGGTGTTGTCGAAGTGGTCCTCGGCGAGATCCTCGACGCCGTGGACCGAGCCGACGCCCCGGCTCCGGAGGACGACTGGCTGACAGCGATGCGCACGCGGATCCTCGCGGCTCGTGCCGTGCTCCTGCGCCACCCCTGGGCGCCGCGGGTGCTCGAGACGCGCACCACCATGAGCCCGGCGGTCGTCGGCTACTTCGACGGCCTGCTCGGGATCCTGCGGTCGGGCGGGTTCTCCTACGACCTGGCGCACCACGCACTGCACGCACTGGGCAGCCGTGCGCTCGGATTCACCCAGGAGCTGTTCGAGCCCGACGATCCGGACGCATCGGACGCGGACGCGGCTGCGATGCTGGAGCAGGGCGCCGATCAGTTCCCGCACATCGTCGAGATGCTGGCCGAGATCGCACACGACGATCCCGACACGACCCTCGGCTGGTGCGACGGCCAGCACGAGTTCGAGTTCGGGCTCGACCTGGTCCTCGACGGGCTGGAGCGGCGGCGCCTCACCGATTGATCGCGGTTGACAACCTTACCGCGTATGGTTACCGTACGCCGTACGATGACCTTACGGCGTAGGGATGGCGACCCGAGCGTGGTGGCATGGCAAGCCTCCCGTGTGCGGCGCCTCCGACATCCGAGGTGACCCATGAAGGCAATCGTGTTCAACCGCTACGGCCCGAGTGACGTCCTGGAGCTGCAGGACATCGACACCCCGCGCCTGGAGGATGGCGACGTCCTCGTGCAGGTCCGGGCCGCGGGCATCAACCCCTACGACTGGCACCTCATGACCGGGCTGCCCTCCTTCCTGCGACTGCAGTCCGGACGACCGGTGCGCCTGACCGCCGAGGAGGCGGCAGCCGTCCCGCTGGCGGCGATCACGGCCCTGTGGGCCATGCGCGACGTCGGCGCGGTGCAGCCGGGTCAGCACGTGCTGGTCAACGGGGCGTCCGGCGGGGTCGGCACCTTCGCGGTCCAGATCGCCAAGGCGATGGGCACCCAGGTGACGGGTGTGTGCAGCAGCCGCAACGTCGACCTGGTGCGGTCGCTCGGGGCGGACGACGTCGTGGACTACACCCGCGAGGACGTCACACGAGGCGGACCGCGATTCGATCTGATGCTTGACAACGTCGGCAACCACTCTCCGAGTGCATGCCTGCGGATCCTGAAGCCCGGGGCCACCTACCTGGCGTCGTTCGATCACCCCTGGAACCGCTGGCTCGGCCCGATGCGGTACGCGCTGCGGATGGCCGTGCGGTCACGGTTCGCCGGCAGGCGCATGGTCCTGTTGCGACCGGAGCGACGTGACGGCGATCTCGACACGCTGACCGAGCTCATCGATGCGCACGCCGTCACGCCGGTCGTCGACCGCGCCTTCCCGTTGGTCGACACCCGCGAGGCGATGGAGTACCTCGCCGGGCGCCACGCCCGCGGGAAGGTCGTCATCACACCGTAGGAGGGTCACGATGCTCGAGCGAATCATTCAGGCCGTCGCCGTCCTCGCCGCCCTGGGCGGCGTGGGCTGGCTCGCGTTCACGCTGTCGTTCCGCACGAGGTTCCGTCCGGTGCAGGACGCCATCCGCCGACTCAACCGCAGGGTGCTCAACCCGCGGCAGCTGCACACGGCCGGGCGGCCCGGCGCCTGGGCGTCGGTGGTCCACCACGTCGGCCGCACCAGTGGGACGAGCTACCGGACCCCCGTTGTCGCGGTCCCGATCGACGGTGGCTTCGTCATCGCACTGCCCTACGGCCCGGACGCCGACTGGGTCCGCAACGTACGGGCGGCGGGCACGGCCACCATCGGGCACGAGGGCCACCGCGTCCTCGTCGCGCGGCCAGAGCTCAGACCCGCAGCGGACGCCAACCCGGTCTTTCCAGCCGGGCAACAGCGCACCCACCGGCTGTACGGCGTCAACGACTTCCTGTTCCTGCGGACCGCCGGGGCCTAGACGACACGGTCAGGTCTGATCGACCAGCTGCGCAGACGAGCACACGGCGCGGCGCCGCCCGTGCTCCGTGCGAGACTGGCGAGCAGCGTGGAAGAGCATTCCTATACTTCACGTATGCGTCGGAAACCGAACACCTTGCTGCCCCTGGAAGCCGGCATCCTCGAGTCCGGCCTGGCGCTGCACCGGCGAGGCTCGCCAAGGTTTCACGGCTTCCAGCTCGCGAAGGAGATCGCCGACACCGCCGGCGCCCGACGGCTGACCGCTCACGGGACGTTGTACAAGGCCCTCGGTCGCCTGGACGAGCGCGGACTGCTGACGAGCGCGTGGGAGGACCCACAGGTCGCGGCCGACGAGGGACGGCCGCGTCGCCGCCTGTACGAGGTGACCGGAGCGGGGGCGCGCGCCCTCGCGCGTTGGCGCGTCACCGAGCTGGAGTCCACTTCACACGCCGCGAGACCGGGCTTGGAACCGACGTGACCCCCGAGGGCCGCGCCGCCTCGCTTGTGCGGGTGTGGGTACGCCTGTACACCCGCAGCCTACCGGCTGCGGTCGGGTCGGCGCGGCAGGAGGAGATCGCGAGCGACGTGTGGGAGCAGCGTGAGGATGCAAGACGCGCCAGCCGATCATCCGCCGCAACAGCGTGGGCGATTGCGCATCGCGCGCTGGCGGGTGTGACGGCGGACATCGGGTGGCGTCGTGCTCACGTACTGCGCCTCGCCATCCACGACGCAGCGCCCGCGTCTGAAACGGTTGCGCCGACGTTCGCTGTCGCTCTGAACCGACGCATCGACCTGTTGCTGCTGACGCGGCGCTGTCATGCCTGCGGGCGACGCTATCAGCGTCGCCTTCCGTACTGCCCGGTGTGCAAGACGGGTGTGTTGCAGGACGTCGTCGACCGACGAGCCTGACCCGAGCGCGATCGTCGCCGAAGCCTCTCGGCCGTTGACAAAAGGAAGATATCTTCTTATACTCAGGGCATGTCCCAGCAGCACCGTCGCCAAGGTGGCCATCAGCCGCTCATCCACCGGGTGCGCGTCCGATGGAGCTCGCGGCGGTGCCACGCGAGCGGTACGCGCGGGCGCTTGCGGGCTGCCCGATCTGTTCGGTTGGTCTGTACGAGAGCGCAATCGATCGGAGGCCGCGCCCGGTGCCGATACCCGAGGACGATGTGCCCTGAGCGGCTGAGGAGGAGATGCCGTGAAGACCGC
>Ga0299914_10004250_pt1 | contig 10292 bp, 9 predicted proteins | sample RVTome_10_FD_201361 | JGI IMG/M metagenome (GOLD analysis project Ga0299914, IMG submission 201361) | Soil microbial communities from uranium-contaminated site in the Upper Colorado River Basin, Wyoming, United States - RVT153D57 (version 2) ... | reverse complement strand
CCCTCGGATTTTCCTGCCCTGTCGCGATGTTTTCGAGCAGCAGCCGCCAGCGGTAGCCGAACGCGTCGGCCCGGTCGGTCATTCTCGATCCTTCCGGGGTCTGGTGATCGAAATAGTTGCGGCTGGCCATATCGTCGGAATGAAGCTGCGCAGCGCGGTTCAGACGCTCGTCCAGCCGCAGCGCGTGCAATGTGTTCCGCTCGCGAATGACGTTGAGCCGCCCGAGCATGTCGAGACGCCAGCGGCCGTCCAGCAGGCCGCGGTCGATCGGACGGCGAACAAGCTGGTCCGCGGCTATGGCGACAGGAGGGGCGCCGACGACCAGGACGACCCCGAGACCCAGGGCATTCGCAATGAGTTTGCGCCGTTGCATGCTAGGCGGCATGCGAGGCTTCCTACTGTATGACGATCCGCGGCGCCGGCCGCGAGGGCGCATCGCTGCCGGCCGTCAGCTGTTGCCAGATCCGATCGCCGATGGCGCGATAGACGGCGGAGTGCTCGCTCTCGGGGCGGCTGACCACGATCGGCTGCCCGCTGTCCGATGTCTCGCGGATGTCCAGGTGGAGCGGTATCTCGCCGAGAAACTCGACGCCGAGGCGGGCTGCCTCCGTCCGGGCGCCGCCATGGCCGAAGATGTCCGCCTGGTGGCCGCAGTTGGGGCAGAGGAAATAGCTCATGTTCTCGATGATCCCGAGCACCGGCACGTCGACCTTGCGGAACATGTTCAAGCCCTTGCGCGCATCCAGCAGGGCGATGTCCTGAGGCGTCGACACGATGACGGCGCCGGCGAGCGGCACCTGCTGCGCCATGGTCAGCTGCGCGTCGCCGGTGCCGGGCGGCATATCCACGATCATCACGTCGAGCTCGCCCCAATTGACATCCCGCAGCATCTGCTGCAGCGCGCTCATCACCATCGGGCCTCGCCATATCATCGGCGTCTCCTCGTCGACCAGGAAGCCCATGGACATTACTTTGATGCCGTAGTTTTCCATCGGCTCGAGAATCTTGCCGTCCGGGCTCCGGGGCCTTCCGGTGATGCCCATCATCCGGGGCTGCGACGGTCCGTAGATATCGGCATCGAGCAGGCCGACCTTGCGTCCCGCCGTGGCGAGCGCGAGCGCGATGTTCACCGCCGTCGTCGATTTCCCGACGCCGCCCTTGCCGCTGGCGACCGCGACGATGAAGCGGACGCCCGGCGCCAGCGGTTGTTGCGCGCCGCGTGCGGCGTGCTGATGCTGCGGGGGCCGCTGCGGGCTTGGCGCCGCCGCACGGTGGGCGGTCAGAACGGCGGTCACCGAGACGACGCCGGCTATGGCGTGGACGGCACCCTCCGCGGCCTTGCGAACGGGCTCCATCTCGCCGCCGCGCTCGGCCGGCACCTCGATCGAAAACCCGACGTTGCCGTCGCGCACCACGACGCCCGACACCATGCCGAGCGACACGATATCCTTGCCGCTCCGGGGGTCTACGACCGACTGCAGCCGGTCAAGAACCTCCCGCTCGGTCACCTGCGCCATGCTTGAAAACTCCCCGATTTCGCCAATATGGCTAGCAGCGGCTGCCTTAGAAATTTGATTGCTGCGCTTTGCTGTCATATATGATCCGGTCCTCGGTTGAAAAGAGCCGAGAACAGGGATTGATAGGCGGCGCCAACACGGGCAGGCTCGTGGCGGCGCAAACAAAACCACGAACCGGGGGACATAGTCGATGCCTTGGCAGAATCAAAGCGGCGGACCATGGGGCGGCGGCGGAGGCCAGGGCCCCTGGGGCGGCCGTGGCGGCGGGGGCAGCCCGCCTCCCGACCTGGAGGAGATGCTGCGGCGCAGCCAGGATAAGCTCAAGAGCATCATCCCGGGCGGTGGTTCTCCGGGAAAGTTCATCCCCCTGATCGTTGCCATCGTAGCCGGCCTCTGGATGGTCACGGGATTCTACCGCGTTCAGCCGGACGAGCAAGGCATCGAGCTGGTCTTCGGAAAGTGGGGCGGCTTGCTGACGGAGCAGGGGCTTCATTGGAACTGGCCGGCGCCGCTCGGCGCCGTCTTCACCCCGAAGGTGACGCGCTCCAATCGGGTGGAGATCGGCTATCGTGGCAGCCCGGACGGCGCACGGCGCGGCGGCGCGATCCGTGATGTCAACGAGGAGTCGGTCATGCTGACCAGCGACGAGAACATCGTCGAGCTGCAGTTCACCGTCCTCTGGAAGATCAAGAATGCCGGCGAGTTCCTGTTCAACATCCGCGACCCCGAGGCGACCGTCAAAGTGGCGGCGGAAAGCGTGCTGCGCGAGATCGTCGGCCAGACCAATTTCGACCAGGCCGTCACCGTCGGCCGCGAGGAGATCGAGCGCAAGGCCGACACGCTGCTACAAACCGTCCTGGACACCTATCGCGCCGGCATCCTGATCGAGGCCATCCAGCTTCAGAAATCGGACCCGCCCGCCGACGTGATCGACGCCTTCAACGACGTGCAGCGCGCCCGGCAGGACAAATCGCGCCTGCAGAACGAGGCGCAGGCTTACGCCAACTCGATCGTCCCGGAGGCCCGCGGACAGGCCGAGCAGATTACCCGCGCTGCCGAAGCGTATCGCGAGCGGCTACTCAAGGAAGCGGACGGCGAGGCGAAGCGGTTCGAGTCCGTTTACGAAGCCTATCTCTCGGCTCCCGAGGTGACGCGCCGCCGGATGTATCTAGAGGCCCTGGGCGAGGTGTTCGGCTCGTCCCAGAAGGTGATCATCGATCAAAGGGGCAACTCGGGCGGAAGCGGGGTCGTGCCCTACCTGCCGTTGCCGGAGATTCAGAAGCGTGCGCGCCCGCGTCCGGCTCAGCCGACGGACGGCTCGACAGGCACAGGGCCTCAAAGTTCCAACCAGCCGTCGGGTGAGGTGCGGAGATGATGAAGAACAAGCTGCTCGTACTCGGCGTCGTCGTGGTCGTCGCAGGTATCGTTGCGATGAGTGCCCTCTTCACCGTGCATCAGACCAAGCAGGCCATCGTGCTGCAGTTCGGCGAGGCGAAGCGGGTCATCAAAGACCCGGGGCTCGCGTTCAAGATTCCGCTGGTCCAGAACGTGATCTTCTACGACAACCGCGTGCTCGATCTCGATCCACCGTCCTTCGAGGTGCTTTTGACCGACAAGAAGCGCATCATCGTCGACGCCTATGCGCGGTACCGGATCATCGATCCGCTCGCATTCTTCCGCCGCGTCAGCACCGAAGAGGTCCTCCGTGACCGATTCGGCAAGATCATCAATTCGAGCCTGCGGCGCGTCATCGCCACGGTGTCCCTGCGCGACCTGCTGTCGGAAAAGCGCAACGACATCATGGGCACGATCCAGGCGGTGGTATCCGAGTCCGCGACATCCTTCGGCATCGAGATCGTCGACATCCGGATCGGGCGGACGGAGCTTCCGACCCAGACGCGCCAGTCGGTGTTCGACCGTATGCGCACCGAGCGCGAGCGCGAAGCCCGCGAGCTGCGCGCCGAAGGCGGCGAGGAGGCGCGCAAGATCCGCGCCAAGGCGGATCTCGAAAAGACGATCCTGCTGGCGGAGGCCGAGCGGCTCGCCCAGATCATGCGTGGCGAGGGCGAGGCAGGGCGCAACCGCGTCCTCGGGCAGGCTTACGGCAGGGATCCGGCCTTTTTCGATTTCTACAAATCGCTGGCCGAATACCGCAAAAACCTCGTGGACAGCGGCACGACGATGGTTCTCAGCCCGGACAGCGATTTCTTCCGGTTCTTCGATAACGACTATGGCCGGAAGGCGCCCGACGGCAAATAGGCGCTGCCGGCGGCCAGGAGGATGGCAGATCTCGCGACGGCTCTCGGACTGGTGCTGGTCATAGAGGGCGCGCTCTACGCGCTGTTCCCCGAAGGAATGCAGCGGATGATGGCGCAGGCGCGGGAGTTGCCGCCGGCGTACCTGCGGCGCGCCGGCTTGGCCGCCGCCGTCGCCGGATTTCTCGTCGTTTGGTTAATTCGCGGATAGCGCCGCCGCCGGCCGGCCCGCCGATCAACCGTATTGTCGCCACTTTCTTGGCACAGGTTCGGTCGCGCTGCGGTATAGTGACGCCGCCATGTTGACTTTATTTGCATCCGGCACCAAATCCGGTTGCAGAGCGCAAGGCCGCGCGATTGCAGCGTCATCAAAGGATTTTCGGATGCGGTGCTTGGGAACGCCGACGGGGTTGGGCATGAACGGGTCGAATACGAATCTCGCCGGAAGTCGGGCGAGTCGCACTTTTACTTCATTTGTCTTTGGCGTTTTCTTCTTGGTTGCCGCCGCCCTGCCCGCCGGAGCGGACGCGCGCGGCACGCCCGAGACCTTCGCCGATCTTGCGGAGAAGCTGTTGCCGTCGGTGGTCAACATCTCGACGACGCAGAAGGTCAGCGGCCGCGCCGAGGATATACCGCAGTTCGATTTTCCGCCGGGCTCCCCCTTCCGCGATTTCTTCGAGCAGTTTCAACGGAAGCGTCGCGAGTCGCCGCAGCGCAGGGGCACGTCGTTGGGGTCCGGGTTCGTCATCGACAAGACCGGCTACATCGTCACGAACAACCACGTGATCGAAGGGGCGGACCAGATCACCGTCGTCATGCACGACGAGCGCAAGTTCGAAGCCAAGCTCGTGGGACGTGACCCGAAGACCGATCTCGCGCTTCTGAAGGTGAAAACGAACGAAGACCTGCCGGCCGTCAGCTTCGGCGATTCCGACCGCGCGAGAGTAGGCGACTGGGTGCTGGCGATCGGCAACCCGCTCGGCCTTGGCGGCACGGTCACCGCTGGTATCGTCTCCGCCCGCGGCCGCGATATCCGGTCCGGGCCCTATGACGACTATATCCAGACGGATGCGCCGATCAACCGCGGCAACTCCGGCGGCCCGCTGTTCGATATCAAGGGCAACGTCATCGGCATCAATACGGCGATCCTTTCGCCGTCCGGCGGCAGCATCGGAATCGGTTTCGCCATACCGTCGCAATTGGCCGTCGGCGTCATCGAGCAGTTGCAGAAGTACGGCGCGACAAAGCGCGGCTGGCTCGGCGTGCAGATTCAGGCCGTGACCGACGAGATTGCGGAGAGCCTGGGCCTCAAAAAGTCGAGCGGCGCGCTGGTCGCCGGCGTGGTCAAGGACAGCCCGGCCGAAACCGCAGGCTTCAAGACCGGCGACGTCATCATCTCCTTCGACGGACGCGAGGTGCCGGAATCCCGCCGGTTGCCGCGGATGGTGGCCGAAACCGACGTTGGCAAGAATGTCCAGGTGGTGATCTGGCGCAACGGTAAGCGCAGCAATCTCACCGTGCAGCTTGGCGAGCTGGAAAAGGTCGACCAGGCGGCGCTGACCGAGCCCGCAGAAAGCGCGCCGTCGGAGAAGGGCGGCAAGGAGTTCAAGGAACTCGGCCTCTCGCTCGCGCCCCTGAGCAAGGACCTGGCAAGCCGGTTCGAGATCGAAGAGGACGTCAACGGCTTGGTGGTTACCGCGGTCGACGAGGACAGCAACGCGTCCGAGAAGGGACTGCAGCCGGGCGACATCATCGTCGAAATCAATCAGGAGAAGGTCAAGTCGCTGGAAGACGTCCTGAAGCAGGTCGAAAAAGCGGACAAGGCCGGCCGGCGCTCGGTGCTGCTCCTGGTCAAGTTCCGGCAGGGCGAGGACCCGTTGCGGTTCGTTCCGCTAAGGCTGCAGAAGAAGGAAGGCTGAGGTCTTCCAAAGGGTTAGGGATTTGCAGGCGCCGCTTGGTGAGTAACCGGCGGCGCTTTGCATTTGCCGGCGGCGCGGACTAATCTAGGGGCCTTCCCGATCCCCTTCGCTGGTATCCCGATTTGAGTAGCCCGGCAACGACGTCACCGCTCCGCCTGCGCGCGTTTGGATCCGCCTATTTGCTGTCGATGGGGCATGGCGCGTCGCATTGGATTACCGGGACGTTTTTTCTCCTGCTGCCGAAGATCCGCGAGGAGTTTGCGTTCTCCTATGCGGAGATCAGCCTGATCGGCACGATCTACTATGTCGGCTCCCTGGCCTCGAATGTGATCGGCGGCCCGGCGGTCGACGTGAGCGGGCGGCGGATACTGTTCCAGATCGTATCGCTCCTGATGTCCGGCCTCGCGCTGGTCGGGCTCGGCCTGTCTGGAAACTTTTTCCTGATAGCCTTCATGGGCGTGCTGATCGCAGCCGCGAACAACCTTTGGCATCCGGCGGCAATGTCCTTCCTGTCGTCGGAATACCCCGAGAACCGGGCGTTCGTGCTGTCCCTGCACGGCATCGGCTCGAATATCGGCGAGGCGATCGGCCCGGTTGCGGCCGGCGTGATTTTGACCTGGTCTGTCTGGGGCTGGCAGAGCGCCGCGTACATGAACGCAGTTCCGGCGTTGCTGATGGCCGTCGTTTTCGTCGTCCTTGTGCTGCCGAAGGACAGGCCGGTCGCCGGCGTCCGCCGCGGCGGGGTCGACCTGGCGACTTATTACGTCGGTCTGCTGCGGATTATCAAAGACAAGGCGGTGCTCGGCCTTTCCATGATGGCGGGCTTCCGCAGTATGGCGCAGAGCGGACTGAAGCTCTTTCTGCCGTTCTACATCGTCGATGTCCTCGGCCTTCCCTATGCCTATGCGGGCTTCGCCCTCACGGCGCTGCTGGTGGGCGGGCTTGTGGCGTCGCCCATCGCCGGCGCCTATGCCGACCGTATCGGCCGTCGACAGGTTCTGATGATGGGCCTGGGCGCCTCGACTTTGGTGATCATCGGTCTGACCTTCGTCGAGAACGGCACCGTCTATGTAGTCGGCATCTCGCTTCTCGGCTTCACCATGTTCGCGGTCCGTCCGGTGATCCAGGGCTGGATGATGGACCTCGTGCCGCGGACCATGGCTGGTTCGGCGATCAGCCTGATGTTCTCGATCCAGGCGTTCAAGTCGGCCATCACGCCTGTCATCGGCGGCCTGATCGCGGACCGCTATGGCCTGCAGGCGGTATTTTACTTCCTGGCCGCGGTCCTCCTGTTGGCGAATGCGGTGGTCTTCTTTCTGCCGAAGGCGGAAGCACGGCCGGCAGCGGTCGATTAAGTCGCAGATAGACCGGCGGTATCCGAAAAATGGCCAACCTGACGCTTCCCGTGCTCGCGCGCCTGCGCGGTCAAGGGCCGGTCTTCGTGCTGTCGCTGGGACACGGCGCTACGCATTGGATCACCGGCACGCTCTACATCCTGCTGCCGTTGATCAAGGACAGCCTGAACCTGAGCTACGCCGAGGCGGGTCTGTTTCTGTCGGTCTTTCACATCTGCTCGTTCGTTGCGAATTTTGCCAGCGGCCTCGCGGTCGATGTCAGCGGGCGCCGCATTCTGGTGCAGGTGATCGCGCTGCTGGCAGGGGCGGCGGCGATGCTCGTGTTCGGGATGTCGAGCCTTTACGTCATCCTCTGCCTGATGATCGGCCTGATGGGCGCGGCCAACCAGGCCTGGCATCCGGGCGCAATCGCCTACCTGGCGGAACGGTACGCGCAGCGGCGGGGCTATGTGCTGTCGATCCACGCGATGGGGGCCAACGCCGGCGATGCCTTGGGACCCATGGTTGCGGGTGTCCTGCTCACCTGGCTGACCTGGGGCAATGCCGCGGTCATCAGCGCGCTGCCGTCGATCGTCATGGCCGTGGTCCTGATCGCGATGCTGCTTCCGACCGACAAGGCCGTTGCGCGCGAGACGGCGCCGATGAGCGTTCGCGAATACGTTGCCGGCTATGGCTCCCTGCTCAAGGACCGCGCAGTGATGGTTCTTGCGATGACCGCAGCGTTCCGGACGATGGCGCAAGTCGGCTTATTCGCCTTCCTGCCGCTCTACATCGTCGATGTCATGCAGAAAAGCACCGTCTACACGGGTGCGGCCCTGATGTTCATCCAGCTCGGCGGCCTCGTTGCCTCACCCATCGCCGGACTGTGGTCCGACCGGATCGGGCGGCGGCCGATCGTCTTCGGCGCGCTGGGCGTGTCGAGCGCTCTCATTGTCGCCATGACCTTCATCGCCGACGCGACGGTCTATGTCGCCGGGATATCGCTGCTCGGTTTCTTCCTGTTCTCGATCCGGCCGGTGGTGCAGAGCTGGATGATGGACCTGGTGCCGTCGCGCTTTGCGGGGTCGGCGACGAGCCTGATGTTCGGGACTCAGTCGATCCTTGGGGCGCTGTCGCCGATACTGGGGGGATTAATCGCCGACCGGTACGGCCTGGTCACGGTCTTCTACTGGCTGGCCGCGGTTATCCTGTTTGCCAACGCTTTGGTCCTCCTGATTCCGAAGCCCGCGGCGCGGCCGGTCAGCGGATGATCTCGTCTTCCCGATAACCCTGCAGGAAGAGCAGCGCGGTGAGGTCGGCATAGTCGATCCGGGCCCGCGCGGTCCGCGCAACCAGCGGCTTCGCGTGATAGGCGACGCCGATCCCGGCTTCGGCGAGCATGTCCAGGTCGTTGGCGCCGTCGCCGACCGCCATCGTCAGCGCGAGCGGGACGTTCTGCTCCTTGGCCAGGCTTTGCAGGCGCTCGCGCTTTGCGTCCCGGCCGAGTATCGGCTCGGCGACTGTTCCGGTCAGCTTCCCATCCTGAATCTCCAGGCGATTGGCCTGGTCCATGTCGAAGCCGACCGTCTCGCGCACATAGCCGGTGTAGACGGTGAATCCGCCCGACACGAGCGCGCAGTAGGCGCCGCGGCGGCGCATGGTCGCCACCAGGGCACGGGCCCCCGGCATGATGCGGATCTTTCGGCGGGTCCGTTCCAGCGCTGCCGCCTCCAGCCCTTCGAGCAGGCCGACCCGCTCCCGCAGCGCGCCGGCAAAATCGAGCTCGCCGTTCATCGCCCGGGCCGTAATCGCCGCGATACGGTCGCGCAGCCCGACTTCCTCAGCCAGCTCGTCCAGCATCTCGTTCTCGATGATGGTCGATTCCATGTCCGCGACGAGCAGCCGCTTGCGCCGATTCTCGGCAGGCTGCGCCACCGCGTCGACCGGCGCGTCCTCGATCGCCTCGACGGCGAGGTCGACGGCATCTTCCGGCGGCAGGCCATCGAAGGCGAGGTCGACGGCGACGCCGTAGGACAGCCAGTCCGGCGGCGCCACTTGGGCGCCGGCGCCGCGCAGCGTCATGTCGACGTGGGAAACTGCGGACTCATCGAGCCGGCCGCCGCCCGCGATCAGCGTGAGGACATTGTTCATTCGAAGGCAATCTGTATCCTGCCATGCCATGGCAGACAACGAAGGATTTCCGGTCGTCGTCGTCGCCGGCCCGACCTGCAGCGGCAAGTCGGCGCTGGCGCTTGAGCTGGCGGCGGCGTTTGGCGGCACGGTCATCAACGCCGACAGCATGCAGGTCTACCGCGAGCTGCGGATCGTGACCGCCCGGCCGAGCGCCGCGGACGAGGCACGCGTGCCGCACCGGCTCTATGGCGTTATTCCTGCCGCCGGGGCCTGTTCCGCCGCACGCTGGCGGGACCTCGCCCTGGCGGCGATTGCAGAGACCCGCGGCGGAGGACGGCTGCCGATCCTTTGCGGCGGCACGGGCCTCTATCTCAAAGCCCTGATGGAAGGGCTTTCGCCGCTGCCCGACGTGCCGGCCGGTGTCCGGAATGCCGTGCGCGAGCGCTATGCAGGCGCCGAAACGGAGGCGATCCATGCGGCGCTCGCCGGGGTCGATCCGTCTGCCGCGGCGCGGCTGCGGGCAACTGACCGGCAGCGGCTGTTGCGCGCCCTGGAGGTCGTGGAGGCGACCGGAATATCGATCCTCGAATGGCAGCGGCACCCTCCGGCCGGCCCGCCGCCGGGCCTCGCCTTCACGACGATCCTGCTGCTGCCGCCGCGCGCTGCGGTTTATGATGCTTGCGACGCGCGGTTTCGGCGCATGGCGGCGGAAGGAGCGCTGGACGAAGTCAGGGCGCTTCGGGACCTCCGGCTCGATCCCGCGCTTCCTGCGATGAAGGCGCTCGGGGTGGCGGAGCTGATCGCCTTCCTGGACGGCCGCTCGGACCTGGAAGACGCCATTGCGGCGGCGCAGCAGGCCACGCGGAACTACGTCAAGCGCCAGTACACCTGGTTTTCGCGACAGATAGTTTCCGATTTAGTATCCAAGGAGATATATTCGGAAAGTTTAAGAAACGAAATCTTTTCGTTTATTTGCAAAAAAGAGTTGACCCGCCTCCCTTGAGACCCTAAGGTCCGCGCTCTTACGGGCCGTCGCGCCCGTTTTTCTATGTGCAACGCGGGATTTCCGTGTCTAACGTTGGCGAACCGACGTTGCAGCCGTCATTATTGGGGTCTCTGACCCCTACGAATGTG
>Ga0299914_10004249_pt1 | contig 10292 bp, 7 predicted proteins | sample RVTome_10_FD_201361 | JGI IMG/M metagenome (GOLD analysis project Ga0299914, IMG submission 201361) | Soil microbial communities from uranium-contaminated site in the Upper Colorado River Basin, Wyoming, United States - RVT153D57 (version 2) ... | reverse complement strand
ATGTTCGCGGCAAACATCACGCCATCATACAGGCCATGATACTGCCCTTCAAACATGATGATTTTGTCGCGACGGGTGTAAGCGCGAGCCAGACGCAGGGCGTGCATGACAGCCTCGGTACCGGAATTGGCAAAGCGCACCATCTCTACCCCCGGACACATAGTCGTAATCTTGCAGGCCAACTCCAGCTCCTCGGGGATGCTCATGGCGAAGGTGGTGCCCTGTTGGATGGCCTGGTAAACGGCCGTATTCACCCGTTCATCCGCATGGCCCAAAATAACCGGTCCATATCCCAGGCGGTAATCTATATAACGGTTGCCATCTATATCCCAGATGTGGGCACCCTTTCCCCTGGCAATGTAGCGCGTCGCCTCATCCCCCCAATAGCGGAAGTTGGAACTAACACCTGAGGGTAATACTTGGGCTGCCTGTTGGTACAGTGTGTGCGAATTGTTTAAGTTTAACATACATCTTTCTGCTCCTTTGGGGCTGTTTCGTGCTAACGAAACGTCTACCCCGTAAAATATATAGGTGAGGGACTCAGAGGAATTGAGAGGAACTCAAAAGGAATGGACCTTGTTCCTTACGAGTTTCTGAAGTTTCCTTGAGTTCTCAGGGTTAAAGTTCAGGGAGTTTAGCACTGGCAAAATGTTGTGTCAATAGTATTTTTGCATTTTTGCTATTGATTAGCTACCATTTTGCTTTATTATATGTTGAAAAATGATGCTTTATGGATAAATTGCTGTTAAATCATCATTTGGGGGCCAAAATGAACAAAGAAAAATTAGACGCAACAGATATTGAAATCATTCGCTTATTGCAGACAGACGGCCGTCGCAGCTACGCTGACATTGCCTCTCTGCTCAACCTGTCGCCATCCAGCATCCAACAGCGTGCCCACCGCCTGATAGAAAATGGCCTGTTAAAAATACGGGCCGTTGTTGACGCACAATTGATGGGTTTTCCCGTGTCGGCCATGATTGCCTTAGAAGTAGATGGGGCCGTTTTGCGCGAAGTAGCCGTAGAACTGGCCAGGCTTGAGGAGATCAGCTATGTCGTACTCTGTGCCGGTTCTTACGACATCCAAATTGAGGTGGTCTGCCGGGATAATACCCACCTGGTTGATCTCATCACCGATATTTCCAAAATTAATGGCGTGCGCTCCTCGGAGACATTTATCTATTTGGAGATTGTGAAGAACGCATATCAGTGGGGTATTCCTTAAAAGTCCAGCCATAAGCATTGGCACGAGCTGTTCAGTGGAAGGCAACATCAAACCAGCCTATGCTCAACTTTTAGGTCTATTATTTTCAAATAGAATCGGCGTGTTACAATCTGTCTGGCCTTGCGGCTGGCATGATCGAATTAACTGAACAGGCAGCCCTGCTCTGCCAGTCCCGGAGTGGTAAGTTGCCCGGATGTCAATGTGGACTGAACTGTTCTTGAAAAGGAGAAGAGAGATGAGAGCTTATCGTAGAGTGACACTTGTGTGGATGAGCATCCTAATGCCGCTCGTTCTGGCATTGGTGCTGGTTGCCTGCGGCAGCGGTGGAGGAGCAGGGGATGAACCTGAAACCGAAACAGAAACCAGTGTAGATGAACCGGCCGCCACTGCTGAAGAAGAAGCCGCCGAACCGGAAACGGCCGACACCTCCGCCGAAGAGGAAGCCGCCATGCCCGAAGAACCCCTCCTCGTACTCGAATGGTCCGGTTATACGGCCCCCGAAGTCCCCGAGATGTTCGGCCCCTTTACCGAAAAATATACCGCAACCCTGGAAGAAGTCGTTGAATATAACCTCTTTGCCGACGATGCCGAAGCCTACACCAAAATGCAAACGAATGTTGGTGCCGACCTGGTACACCCCTGTCATTCTTGGTGGGGCCTCTATGTGGAAGCGGGATTGGTACAGCCGCTAGACACTTCCCGCCTCAGCAACTGGTCGGGCCTTCACCCTGAGCTGGCTGCTTTAGGCGAATTTAACGGCGAGCAATATTTCGTTCCCTGGGATTGGGGCTATGAGACGATCCTGGTGCGAACCGATCTGGTTGAAAACGTACCGGAATCCTGGGCCGATGTCTGGGATGAAGAATATGCCGGCCATGTTGTGCCCTGGGATTCGGCCGAAAGCAACTTCATTATGGCCGGCCTTTCTATAGGCATTACCGATCCGGTTAACGCCACACCCGAACAAGATGAACAGATCAAACAACGCCTGCTCGATTTGAAGCCCAGCATCCTTACCTATTGGGTGGATTACACCGAAGCCTACGACTTGCCCCAAACGGGTGATGCCTGGGTTTTGACCAACGTCTGGCCCGATGCCTATGGCTTTTTGTTGAGCGAAGGCTACGAAGTGGCCTACGTCAATCCCACCGAGAAACGGCTGGGATGGGTCTGTGGCTATGGTATCAGCAGCGATTCCACCAACCTTGACTTAGCCTATGAATACCTGGATGCGGCCATTGCCCCTGATTCCATGGCTGCTCTGGCCAACACCTACTGGTATGGGGCCGCTAACACCGAAGCCCTGCCTATGATTGACGAGTTTGCTGTTGAATTTATGGAATTAGACCAGATGGACACGCTGTTTGAACGCACCTACTTCCCAGAGCCAATCTCTGAGGAAAAGCGACAGATCATGGTCAGCATTTGGGATGAAGTGAAAGCCGCACCTTAGTTTTAATAAGCTGTAATCGGTAATGTCGCACAGCGACATTACCGATTACCTTAACATCAGACAATGGAAAATCGTAGTCGTGTTGCTGTGCTTATTTCGCCCTCGGCCGTTTTTCTGGTCGTCTTATTCTTAATACCATTAGGCATCATGGCCTTGTATTCTTTCCGTGCCGGTGCTTTTGGCCCGGAAAGCCAGGTCTTCACCCTGGATCATTATCGGGAATTTAGCAGGAACGCTACCTTTCATCGTCTGCTAGGGCGCTCGGCGTGGCTGTCATTTCGCGTTTCCCTCCTGGCCATCCTCCTGGCTTATCCCGTCGCCTACTTTCTTGTTTTTCGCACTGGCGAATCACGCCTCTTTTTGCTAACCGTTATCATTGTTCCGGCCTGGGTCAGCTACTTACTACGGGTGCTGTCCTGGAAAGTAATCTTGGGTGGAAATGGCGTGCTGGCCTCCTTTCTAGAATGGATTGGCTTCCAACCAGGTGGGCCGATTTTGATTTATAGTCCGGAAGCGGTCATTGTCACCCTGGTTTATGTCTGGATTCCCTTTGTGGCACTACCCATTTTTGCTGCCCTGGAGCGGATTGATCGCAGTTTATTGGAAGCAGCGGCCGATTTAGGCTGCGGCCGTTTTGAAGCCTTTTTGCGGGTGACCTTGCCCCTCAGCTTGCCCGGTATTGTCGCCGGCTTCCTCTTTGTCTTCATCCCTACTGTGGGCGAATATGTCACGCCCGCTTTAGTGGGTGGCCCCGATGGCATCATGTTTGGCAACTTGATCTTTAGCCAGTTTTTACGAGGCCTAAATTGGCCGCTAGGGTCGTTGATGAGCCTGGCGATGTTGGTGTTAATATTGGTACCGCTCTTTTTAGTCGGCCGTTTCGTACGTTTATCTGATCTGGCAGGCATCTAACATGCAGCGACGCGACTGGTTTTCCTTTGGCTCTTTTTTCTACTGGCTGCTTGTTCTCTTTCTCTATCTGCCTATTCTTTTGCTCCTCGTCTTCTCCTTCAATGACTCCGAATCGCTGCGCTTTCCTCTGCAAGGCTTCACCACACGTTGGTACAGCGAAATGCTCGTAACCAGCGGTTTGATTGATGCCGCCAAAAACAGCATTGTCGTGGGGCTGCTTTCCTCCCTGGTGGCGACTGCTTTGGGCACAATGGCGGCTATCGCCATTATCCGCTTCAACTTTATAGGACGCACGGCGTTCCTGGCTGTATCGGCGCTGCCTCTTGTTATCCCCTCAGTGGTCATTGGCGTAGCCCTGTTAATCTTATACCGGTTGGTGTTTAATGTGGAGTTGAGTTTATGGACGGTAGGGCTGGCCCATGTGGTTATCAATATTCCCATTGTGATGCTGATTGTGGCTGCTCGCTTAGCCGGGTTCCCGGATAATTTGGAAGAAGCGGCCATGGATTTGGGCACGAGCTATTGGGGTGCCCAACTGCGGGTAACGCTGCCCATTAGCTTTCCAGCACTGGTGGCCGCCTTTTTGACGGCGTTCACCACCTCCTTTGACGAGTATGCCATGAGCGTCTTTGTGATTGGCACAGATGCGACTTTGCCCGTCTACATCTTTTCGCTGCTGCGCTTTCCGCGCCGGCTGCCCATCGTAGTAGCGCTGGGAGCAATTATCATGGCCGCCTCAGTGTTGATTATCGTCTTCGCCGAGCGGTTAAGGCGGGTGGGGAGTGAACAATAATTAGGTAATTAGGTAATTGGGTAATTGGACAAATTATCAATTACCCAATTACCCAATTACTTCTTGTTTTATGAGTGACACGGCCGTTGAATTACGAGATGTGACAAAACTGTTTCTAGGAGGGCGGGGCGGTGGTGAGATAACGGCCGTTGCCCGCATGAAACTTTCTATTCCTCAGGGTGAATTCTTTACCCTGTTGGGGCCAAGTGGCTGTGGTAAGACAACGACCCTACGCATGATTGCCGGCTTTGAGCAGCCGAGCAGCGGCGAGATTTTCATCGAAGGCCAACCTGTGAGCCATGTGCAGCCGAATCGCCGTCCCGTCAACACTGTCTTCCAAAATTACGCCCTCTTCCCCCATTTGAGTGTTGAAGATAATGTGGGCTTTGGCTTGAAGGTGAAGCGGGTGCCGGCGGGTGAACGCAAACGACGGGTGCAAGAGGCCTTGGCTCTGGTGCAACTGCCCAATTTAGGCAGCCGGCGGCCGTCACAGTTGTCAGGGGGACAGCAGCAGCGGGTGGCTTTGGCCCGGGCCTTGGTCAATGAACCGGCCGTTTTACTGCTAGATGAGCCATTGGGCGCCCTAGACTTGAAGCTGCGCAAAGCGGTTCAGTTGGAGCTGAAACATCTGCAAGATCATTTGGGTATTACCTTTATTTATGTGACGCATGATCAGGAAGAAGCGCTCACTATGTCCAATCGCATTGCCGTTATGAATGATGGCCTGGTGCAGCAGGTGGGTACACCCCGTGAGATTTATGAGCATCCCAACAACCGCTTCGTGGCCGATTTTATTGGCGAGACCAATTTCTTGCCCGGGGCGGTAGCCGAATTGGGCGACTTTGTCAGGGTCACTGTCAATGGGATGCAGGCGCTAGGGACGGCCGATGGTCGTGCCCTCACCCTCAACCAACACATCATTCTCGCCATCCGGCCAGAGAAGATTAACCTCTATCCCCACGGCCATATAGACATCCTCCAGACTGAAATAGGTTTGGGCGGAGAGGAGCTGTCGCAGCTTTTAGGTGGACGCCTGCCGGGCAGTATCCGCGATGCTCGTGATTACTTGCAGTTGGAGAAGAATAATGTGGTGTTGGACGGCCGTATCCAGGAAGCCATCTACATCGGCACCGATGTGCGTTATCGGGTAAGTCTTACTAATGAGTTGGGGCTTGTGGTGCGCATGCAAAACTTCGGCAGCCGTTATGACACCACCTTCCGCACGGGTGACCCCGTCTATGTCCACTGGGCCGCCGAAAACGCCCAGGTGCTAACAGATTAGGTAGAGCACCGGCCCGTTATAGTTACTTTTCTTGTTCGCCGGGTAAGGGCAGACGGATAAATTCATTGCCGCCGTTCTGCCAGGTCAAGCGTTCACCGCTGTTGTAGTTGTAGAATCCCGTTTCCAAAAAATCTCCTTCTACCCCGGCATCAAATAGATGAAGCTGCCAAAAAATGTCGCCCGCTTGCCACTGATCCAACCCATAACCCAGACCATCAGCCACAGCCGGCGTGGCCGCCTCACCATACCAATGGCCGGCAATAGAAAGTGGTTGGAGGGAGACAGGACTCTGTACTTGCCAGATAGTTGCCCAGGCAGACCCTGTCACCTGATAGCCTAGCAACCGGACCATATCACTGATGACCGGCTCGGCCCCATCTGGCAGGCGCGGCGCATCAATGATGGGCCATTCGGTTAAGGGGGCCTGCCCATCCCAATAATAAACGGCATAAATTGGAGCGGCGGCCGTCGCCCTGTGATCATAAACTTGCTCAAAATGCTCAGGGAAATATTTTTCAATAAACCAGCTTTGGGATCCCGGTAAAATATACCAACCCGGCTGTCCCTGGTTGGGAAAAACCCAACTAGATCGACAATCAAAATAGAGATGACGTAATTCCTCCTGGGCGACTAACGCAGTGGCCTCCTGTGGATCTAATAAGGGATCGGGATCTATACAATGGGCTATCCAACTCCCAGGGGCTGCCTGGGGAATATCATAAATGAAAATCGAATAACCCAGCTTGCTTACAGGTGTTTGGCGACGGAACCAATCGAATGTATCAGGTTCGGCCATTAACCCCAGTAAATGATTGGCGCTAATGGCATATTGTCCTGGTCCAGGATTCGCCGGTGTAAATTGCGGGTTAATTTGTTCCCTGGTGATTAAGGGAACATGGGACAGGTTGTAATAACCAGGCTCTACTATCCCATAATAACTAACATAGAACGGGTCTGGCTGCTGGCTTTCAGCATATTCAACCAACAAAGAGAAATCTTGGCCCCAATCTATATTGGAATCTGCCAGGTAATGATGACCCTGCTCAGAACCACCAACCAGTTCATTAAAGTAGGCCAAATGATGAGGGTGTTGTTTGAGGCTGGTGAGTATATACCAGCCCAGTGACAGGTAAAGTAGCAGGCGTGTATAGCGCCCGCTTAGCCAGATATGGCTTGTCCGCACCACCAGAAGCCAGGTTAAAGGTAGGAGAGGCAAAATATGGCGATAGCCGATGTCCAAACGACTGAAGCTGGCCGCCAGGAAGAAAATGAGAGCCGTGGCCCACAAATAGCTGGTCTGTGACCAAAGTTTTTGTTTAATGAGAATAACACCCGTTCCTAATAGGAGCAGCAGCATGGGAACAGGTGTTTTCACAAGATAGGCTACGACGAAATAAGACCACCAACCCTCCCGCGACCATTCGCCAAGCAAATAGGCGGTATGGCCACGTTCAAGATGTTCCTGCCCTGTAACCAGGTTTCCAATGTAGGTGGCGGCCGGTACAGGAAAAGATAAACCCAAAATGGGGCACATTTCAAATGAATACATCCCCCATAAGACCAGGCTGCCAACCAGAGCCATCCCCAGCCAGATAAAGCCTACTTGCCACCAGCTTCTCTTTTTGCGCAGGCGCTCATTTTGCAGCCACAGCACATAAGCAAGCAGGAAAGTAACGGGCATCAGGAGCAGGGCTGAGAGTTTGGCTCCCTGAGCTAAACCCAGGCTAATCCCAGCCAGGAGCCAGCCCCACCCCGACGGCCGATGCCAATAATGCCAATGAGAGAAAAGGACAATCAGGTAAACGGCCGTAACCACCAGATCTGTTGTCGCCAAACTGGCAAATGCCAGTAAGTTGGGAGAGAAGGCAAATAGAATGAGCACAATGGGCAGACCACTTTTATTTAAGTGTCGTCTGGCCCAACGCGCCAACAAAGCCCCCAGCCCTAAGCCGATAAAAATAACAGGTAAACGAGCTAAAAAGAGAAGCCGTTCTACTTGAATATCGCTTTGCCAGAAAAACTCGCTGGCGATTGCCGGATTATCAAAACTCCCCCAACTTTCCAATTGGGTCAGGTCAGGCAGATTGGGTTCAAGAAATAAGAGTGAGCCGATGAGCCAGTGGCTCAAGGGAGGCACCGTCTGCAGGCGCAAATCATTCGTCTGCCAAAGAGCTATCCCCCGAGCAATGTGCACGGCCTCATCAACGGTGATGGATTTGGCAACGGCCGTATTCAGGGCCAGGGTAAAAAAGATGAGCAAGAAGGCCGTCACCAAAAATTGCCCGTTCCAAATTTTCTGTAACCGCTCGAGGGATGTTGTGACGGTTTTATTCATTTACCGGAGTGTAACTGGCACTATACTAAAATCCAAACTGCGAAAGATTTCTTAATCCCCCAATCCCCCACTCTCCCCTTCTTGTATAAACCATTCACGTTTACGATAGATCATAGCCTGAATTTGGGCCACAAGTTCACTGCTTTTTTGCTCGACAACAGTAATATCATATACGCCAATCGGCCCATTCAAGGCCCGTTCTTTGGCCTCAGCAACGAGCGTGTCGCCAGCCTGGGTGGCACGGAGAAAGCCAATTGTCATATTGAGGGCCACGGCCGTTTGTCCCCGCGAATTGCCGGCAGCGGCAAAAGCCATATCGCCCACGCTAAAAACGATCCCGCCATGCGTCGTGCCGTGAAAGTTCAGCAGTTTCTCCGTTACGGTCAACTTCACCCGGCTGTGGCCTGGGGCGATAATTTCTACCATTGCACCTAAATGATTGGCAAAAGGATCTTTTTGAATATGGTCATTGATTACCTGTTTATGTTCATCCATCGGCTAAAAACGTCCCCCGAAGAAAGCTTGGCATAAGAATTCCCGCTCTGGCACCTATGGCGACTTTCAACTTCTTAGCCCCTTTGCTTCAAGCAACCGCTCGCACCTGCACTAATACACCATTAAAAGCGGCATTACCTGTCAACACGTCTACCTGTTGCTCATCCGTCAGATCGTTGAGGCTTACCCCAGCGTGCTGCTGCGCCACTTGCAACTGCACCCCTGGCCGGTCATGCCCCCAGCCGTGCGGAATGCTGACCACGCCGGGCATAATGGCCGGGCTAACCTCCAGGCGCAGACACACTTTGCCCACCCGCGATGCCACCTCCACCATTTGCCCATCTTCCAACTGCCGCACTTCGGCATCGTCGGGGTGCATGAGCAAGGTGCAGCGATCTTTGCCCTTCACTAATCGTTCGCTGTTGTGCATCCAGGAGTTATTACTGCGCAAGTGGCGACGGCCGATGAGAGCGAGGGGCGAGAGGCGAGGGGCGAAAGGCGAGGGGTGAGCTTGTCGCCCTTCGCTCTTCACCCTTCGCTCTTCGTCCCCTATTAAGAATGCTTCTACCCGAGTTAGATCGGCTAAAATGACAGCCGGGGCAAGCTGGATACGGCCGTTTTCCGTGCAAATGCGTTCCTTGAGATTGGGCTGCAGTGGTCCCAGGTCAATGCCGTGCGGCGCGTTTTTTAGCTTGCGGAAGGTGAGACCAGCTTTGTTTAGGTTCTTGCCCCAGCCGCCATAAGGCCCCAGGCGGAGGCCCAAGTCCAAGATCTTCTCCGGAGAGAGACGCTTGAAGACATCAAGACGGGCAATTTGGCGCAGGCTTGTCCTGAGCGAAGCCGAAGGAGGATGGGGAGATCGTTTGTCCAGGCGTTGGCGTAACTCGTGCAAAATTTGCCAATCAGCCAGATGACCGTTCTGTGATGGGAAAAGCGCAGGCGAATATTTAGCTGTGTTACGCACTGCCAACAGGTGGAAAGCCAGGTCATAATGATCCGTTTCCAAACCGGTGGTGGGCGGCAAAATGATATGGGCATGGCGCGTCGTTTCGTTGACATAAATATCAATCGCCACCATAAATTCCAGATCCTCGAAGGCTTCATCCAACCGGGTACCATTGGGTGTGGACAGCACCGGATTGCCGGCCACCGTCACCATCGCCCGAATCTGATCTTCGCCAGGTGTAAGGATTTCCTCAGCCATCGTGGCAGCCGGCAGTTCGCCATTGAATTCGGGCAGGCCACGCACCCGGCTGTGCCAACGGCCGAAATTGCCCACCGCCCCCAGCGCCTTAGTAATCCCCACCACATCAAAGGCCGGCAGCGGGAACATGGCCCCACCCCGCCGGTCCAGGTTGCCTGTGATGATATTGAGGACGTTTATGAGCCATTGGCACAAGCCACCAAATTGCTGGGTAGAGACACCGATACGGCCGTAACAAACGGCCGGTTCCGCCCCACAAAAATCTCGGGCAATCTGCCGGATCGTCTCGGCAGCAATCCCTGTGGCAGCCGCCACTGCCTCTGGCGTAAAGGCAGCCACACGCTGCTCAACCGTTTGCAGGCCGTCAGTGAACTGCGCCAGGCGGCCAGGATTGACCAGCCCCTCCGTATAAATTGTGTTGATAAGTGCTAATAGAAAGAGGGCATCCGTACCAGGGTGGATAAAATGGTGGGCGCTGGCCTTATCGGCCGTTTCCGTGCGGCGCGGATCGATCACCACCACCTGTCCGCCGCGCTCTTGGATGGCTTTTAAGCGTCTGTCCACACCCGGTGCGGTCATCAAACTGCCGTTGG